>Ga0207790_1000165_pt1 | contig 26497 bp, 19 predicted proteins | sample HigsolmetaGSP14D_FD_184842 | JGI IMG/M metagenome (GOLD analysis project Ga0207790, IMG submission 184842) | High solid enriched microbial communities from the Joint BioEnergy Institute, USA - SP1-4-D (SPAdes) | ecosystem: Engineered > Bioreactor > SSF (Solid state fermentation) > Aerobic >...
TGGTCCTGCAGCTCCAAACCGCGTTCGAGCAGGTGCCTGATAACGGTCTGGTTGTGCTCATCCTCGAAGAAGCTGTGAATCTCGTGGGCCACTTCCAGGCCGACATCCGGCAGGTAGGTCAGCACTTCGGGCAACGCCTGGGTGACGCGCTCCAGCGAGCCCAGGGAGCGCGCCAGCACCTTGGCGGTTTCCTCGCCGACATCGGGAATACCCAGGGCATAGATGAATCGCGCCAGGGTCGGGCGTTTGCTGTCGGCGATGGCGTCGAGCAGCTTGCGGCTGGATACCTCGGCGAAACCTTCGAGGCCGACGATCTGCTCGAACGCCAGGGTATAGAGGTCGGCCGGCGAGCCGACCAGGCCTTCGTCGACCAGTTGCTCGACACTCTTCTCGCCCAGCCCCTCGATGTCCATGGCGCGACGCGAGACAAAATGGATGATCGCCTGCTTGAGCTGGGCGGCGCAGGCCAGGCGGCCGACGCAGCGATACACGGCGCCTTCGCTGACCGTTTCGCGGCCCTTGCTGCGCTTGATCAACTGGGTACGCTCGACCGCCGAGCCACAGACCGGGCATTGCTCCGGCACCACGACGGGGCGGGCGTTCTCGGGGCGACGCTCGCTGACCACCTGCATCACCTGGGGAATCACGTCACCGGCGCGGCGGATGATCACCGTGTCGCCGATCATCACCCCCAGGCGCGTCACCTCGTCCATGTTGTGCAGCGTCGCGTTGGCCACCGTCACGCCCGCCACCTTGACCGGTTTTAGACGCGCCACCGGCGTCACCGCGCCGGTGCGGCCAACCTGGAACTCCACGTCGAGCAGCTCGGTGAGCTCCTCCATGGCCGGAAACTTGTGAGCGACGGCCCAGTGCGGCGTACGCGCACGAAAACCGAGCTGCTGCTGGTCTTCGATGTTGTTGACCTTGAACACCACGCCGTCGATGTCATAGGGCAGGCCCATGCGGCGCTCGCCGATATCGCGGTAATAGGCCAGGCAGTCTTCGACGCCCTTGGCCAGCTTCAGCTCGGGGCTGATGGGAATGCCCCAGCTCTTCAGGCGCTGCAGCATGCCGACCTGGGTCGGCGCCGGCTCGGCACTGTGCTGGCCGAGGCCATAGCAGCAGAACTCCAGCGGGCGGCTGGCGGTGATCTTCGAGTCCAGCTGGCGCAGGCTGCCGGCCGCGGCGTTGCGCGGGTTGGCGAAGGTCTTGCCGCCGATCTCCGCCTGGGTGGCATTGAGACGCTCGAAGCCGGCGCGGGACATGTACACCTCGCCGCGCACTTCCAGCACCGCCGGCCAGCCACTGCCCTGCAGCTTGAGCGGCACGTTGCGGATGGTGCGCACGTTGACGCTGATGTCTTCGCCGGTGGTGCCATCGCCACGGGTGGCGCCGCGCACCAGCTTGCCGTCACGGTACAGCAGGCTCACCGCCAGGCCGTCGAGCTTGGGCTCGCAGCTGTACTCCACCTCGCCACCAGCGCCGAACAGGTCACCGCCCTGCAGGCCAAGGCCGTTCTGCACGCTGCGGTCGAAGGCACGCAGGTCGTCCTCTTCGAAGGCGTTGCCGAGGCTGAGCATGGGCACTTCGTGGCGCACTTCACCAAAGGCGCTGAGCGCTTCGCCGCCCACGCGCTGGGTCGGCGAGTCGGGCGTCACCAGCTCCGGATGCTCGGCTTCGAGTGCCTGCAGCTCACGAAACAGGCGGTCGTATTCGGCATCCGGCACGCTTGGCTCGTCGAGCACGTAGTAGCGGTAGTTGTGCGCGTCCAGTTCGTGACGCAGTTCGAGGATACGTTGGGCGGAATCTTTCATGCGGGTCAGTCTCGGCGGGCCACGGCCAGGGCACAGAAACGAAAAACCTCAAGCCAAGCGCTGGGCTTGTAGCTTGAGGCTCGTCGGTGCCGCTTTCTTTCAGCGTTTTTGCGTCAACAGGCGGCGTTCGTATTCGACGATACGCTGACGGTAATGTTCGATGGTTTGTGCGGTCAGCACGCTGCGTTGATCGTCCTTGAGCTCACCATTGAGCTCATGGGCCAGCTTGCGCGCCGCCGCGACCATCACATCGAAAGCCTGCTTGGGGTGACGCGGGCCTGGCAAGCCGAGGAAGAAGCTCACCGCACGGGTGCTGAAGCCTTCGATATCGTCCAGGTCGAAGGTGCCGGGTTTCAGGGCATTGGCCATGGAGAACAGCACTTCGCCATTGCCGGCCATGCTCTCGTGGCGGTGGAAGATGTCCATCTCGCCGAAACGCAGGCCGCTTTCCAGGATGTTCTGCAGCAGCGCCGGGCCCTTGAAGCCCTGCTCGTCGCGGGCGATGACGTTGATCACCAGCACTTCCTCGACCGGCGGCAGATCCTTGTCGGCCTGCTTGCCGGAAACATTGGCGCGGCCATCGTCCTGGTCGTCCACCGGATTGAGCAGCGTCGGCACCGGCTCGTCGGCGGCCAGGTCGAGATCGCCCTGACGCGGCTCGCTGCGGCGACGGCTGTTGACTTCACGTGCGCTCATCGACGGCAGGTCGTCTTCATCCAGCGAGGGCTCATGATTGCGTTCCACCACCCTGGGCGGGCTGAGCACGTCGGGGTCGGCTTCGTCATCGGGCAGGTTGGATACACTGCGATCCAGCCGGAACTTCAGCTTGCCCTTGCCACCGCGCATCCGCCGCCAGCCATCGAAGAGGATGCCGGCGATGACGATGATACCGATGATGATCAGCCACTCGCGTAGACCGAATTCCATGAAATGTCCTGACCCCTAAAGCAAAAATTGATGAAAAAAGGCGTCCTGGCCCGTGCTGATGACCCTGAAACGTGGCGCCAACTCCATGTTCTGACTGGCGTTTTCCCACGCGCAACAAAAGTGGGCGTTAAGCTAGCACGACGAAAGGCAACTTTACACCGGCAAAACGCTGTAAAACCGCCGCCGCGGCCTGTTTTTACGCGACAAAATTCTTATCTGGCCCGCTCAACTGTCCACCATCGCCAACGCCTGCTCGACATCCACCGCCACCAGACGCGAACAGCCGGGTTCGTGCATGGTCACGCCCATCAACTGGTCGGCCATTTCCATGGCGATCTTGTTGTGGGTGATGTAGATGAACTGCACGGTCGCCGACATCTCCTTGACCAGCCGCGCGTAACGCCCGACGTTGGCATCGTCCAACGGTGCGTCCACCTCGTCGAGCATGCAGAACGGCGCTGGATTGAGCTGGAAGATCGAAAATACCAGCGCCAGCGCCGTCAATGCCTTCTCGCCGCCGGACAGCAAATGGATGGTGCTGTTCTTCTTGCCCGGTGGACGCGCCATGATGGTCACCCCGGTATCGAGTAGATCTTCGCCGGTGAGTTCCAAATATGCGCTGCCACCACCGAAAACTTTCGGGAAAAGCGCCTGCAGGCCGGCGTTGATCTGATCGAAGGTTTCCTTGAAGCGGTTGCGGGTTTCCCGGTCGATCTTGCGGATGACGTTTTCCAGGGTGTCCAGCGCCTCGACCAGGTCGGCATTCTGGGCGTCCAGGTAGCGCTTGCGCTCGGATTGCTGCTGGTACTCCTCGATGGCCGCCAGGTTGATCGCGCCGAGGCGCTGGATGCGCGCGGCCATCTGTTCCAGGGCCTGCTCCCAGGCGTTTTCGCTGGCCTCTTCAGGCAGCGTGGCGAGCACGCCGTGCAGGTCGTAGCCATCTTCCAGCAGTTGATCCTGCAGCGCCTTGCGGCGCACGTTCAGCGATTGCCACTCCAGGCGCTGCTGCTCCAGTTGGCCACGCAGCATCTGTGATTGCTGTTCGGCCTGGGTGCGGCGCTTCTCGGCGTCGCGCAGCTCGCGGTCGGCATCTTCCAGGGCCAGGCGCGCCAGGCGCAGCTCCTCTTCGACGCCCATGCGCCGCTCGAGCAACTCTTCGAGCTTGAGGCGCAGCTCTTCCAGCGGTGCGGCGCCCTCTTCCAGATTCAGGTCGAGCTGCTCGCGCTTTTCGGTGAGGCGTTCGGACTGCAGCTCCAGGCGTTCCAGGGCCTGGCGGGTGGAATCATGCTGAGCGCGCAGCGAGCCGAGGCGCACCGCCAACTGGTGGGCGTGATCCTTGTGCTGACGGGTTTCCTGGCGTACCCGGTCGAGCCGCTCGCGCAGTGCATCGCGGCTGGCCAGCAGCGTTTCGCGCTGCTCGGTGTCCAGCGCCATGCTGTCCAACGCGTCCTGCAGGTACAGGCGCGCCTCGCCCAGTTGCTCGGTTTCCATGGCGCGCTGCTCCGCCAACTCCTGCTGCTCGGCCTCGATGCGCTGACGCCGCAGCAGCAATTGCTCGGCCTTGGCCTGCCCGGCCGACAAGCGTGCCCGCAGCTCGCCGAGCTGACGGGCCTGATCCTGCAACTGACGGCGTTGTTGCTCGCGCGCCTCCTCCTCCTGGCGCTGGCGCTCGCGCAACCCCTGCAGGCGCTCGTCGAGCAGGACCAGCGCGGCCTCACGCTCCTCGCGCTGCAGGCCGAGGCTTTCCAGCTCCTGGCCGCGCGCCAGCACGCCGCTCTGCGCCTCACTGGCGCGGCGCACGCGCAGAAAATTGCGACCGACCCAGTAGCCATCGCGGCTGATCAGGCTTTCGTCAATGGCCAGCCCCGCCCGCGCGGCCAACGCTTGATCGAGACTTTCGACTGGGCGCACACGGCCCAGCCAGGGCGTCAGGTCGACCGGCGATTCGACCTTGTCCAGCAGGCTGCCCGCGATCCGCCCACCGTCATCGCCGGCGGCCACCAGGCGCAGCTCGCCGTGCTCCAGGGCGGCGAAGTCCAGCCCACTGAAATCCTCCTGCAGCACGGCCTGCAGGTCGGCGCCGAGCACCGTCTCGACCGCCAGCTCCCAGCCGGCTTCCACGCGCAGGCCTTCAGCCAGGCGCGGGCGTTTGTCGAGGCCGTGCTCACGCAGCCACTCCGCCGTGCCTTTGCCGGGGTCCAGCGCGGCCTGCTGCAGGGCTTCCAGGGAAGCCAGGCGGCCATTGAGGCGCTGCAGCTCACCCTGTGCCTGCTGCTGGTCCTGGCCGGCCTGCTGAAGATCCTCGCGCAATTGCTGCAAGCGCTCAGCCTGCTCGGCCTCCTGCTCCTGCAGTTGCTCGAGATCCAGCTCGCCAATGGCGATCTGCTCGCCCAGCTCGATGATCGCCGCATCTTCCGGGTCGGCTGCCAGTTGCTGCAGTTCATCGCCCAGGCGCCGCTGGCGTTCGGCGAGGCGTTCCAGGCTGTGCTCCAGCTGCTGGATGCGCGACTGCTGCACCTCGGCCTGGCGGCGTGGCTCGGCGCTGCGCTGGTTGAAGGCATCCCACTGTTCCTGCCAACCGTGCATGGCGGTTTCGGCGTCTTCCAGCGCCGCAGCGGATTCCTCGGCGGCGGCAGCGGTGACTTCCTGCTCCGGCTCGAGCATCGCCAGTTCTTCGCCGAGGGTCGCCAGCAAGGTGCGGTCGTGGCCCAGGTGCGATTCGGTCTCCAGGCGCGCGCGTTCGGCCTCACGCAGGTCATCCTGCAGCTGGCGCAGGCGTTGCTGGCCGTGCTGGATGCTCTGCTCGACGCGGGCGATATCGCCGCCCACCGAATAGAAGCGCCCCTGCACCAGGTTGAACCGCTCGGACAGTTCATGATGCCCGTCACGCAGCCGCTCGATGCTGGCATCGGCGTTGCGCTGCTCGGCCACCAGCGCCTCGAAGCTGACCTCCTGGTTGCCGATCACCGCCTCGCGCTGGCCGACCTGCTCGTTCAGCGTCTGCCAACGCAGGGCGGTCAGCTGGGCCCTGAGCTGGCGCTCCTCGGCCTTGTATTCCTGATACTTCTCGGCGGCCTGGGCCTGACGGTGCAGGCGCTCGAGCTGGCGCTCCAGTTCTTCACGCAGGTCGGTGAGGCGCGCCAGGTTTTCCTGGGTGCGGCGGATGCGGCTTTCGGTCTCGCGGCGGCGCTCCTTGTACTTGGAGATCCCCGCTGCCTCTTCGATGAAGTTGCGCAGCTCCTCGGGCTTGGCCTCGATCAGCTTGCTGATCATGCCCTGCTCGATGATCGAGTAGCTGCGCGGGCCGAGGCCGGTACCGAGGAAGATGTCGGTAATGTCGCGGCGGCGGCATTTCACGCCGTTGAGGAAATAGGTGTTCTGGCTGTCGCGGGTCACCCGGCGGCGAATGGAGATTTCCGCGAAGGCCGCGTATTCGCCGGTCAGGGTGTTGTCGCTGTTGTCGAAGATCAGCTCGATGCTGGCCTGGGTCACCGGCTTGCGGGTGTTGGAGCCGTTGAAGATGACGTCGGTCATCGACTCGCCGCGCAGGTTCTTTGCCGAACTTTCGCCCATCACCCAGCGCACGGCGTCGATGATGTTGGACTTGCCGCAGCCGTTGGGACCGACCACCGCCGCCATGTTGCTCGGAAAATTCACCGTGGTGGGGTCGACGAAGGACTTGAAGCCCGCCAGCTTGATGGACTTCAGGCGCATGCGCGGGCACTCGCCAAGACGGCAACCAGGCTGGCAGAGAGGTCAACGGCGCACGGCGTCATAAATGTCCTTGAGGCGCGATGCTTGGGGAGCGTGAGGTTCTGGCCATTGGCCAGAGGGCGCGGGAGTTTAACACAGCAGTGCCACGAAGCTGAGCAGCGTCTGCACACATGGAACGCCGCCGCTTCGCTGGCATCCAATCGCCAGGCCAGGCACTCGCCTGGCGCCGCATTCCTTGCCGCCCCGAGGTTCTCCATGCAGACGTACGCATGCGCAGCGAAACTGGATCGTCTGAATTTCTTCCTGGCTGACGTTCGCGATGGGCTCGGGCCGTACCTGGCGATCTACCTGCTGTCGGTGCACAACTGGCAAGCCGGTGATATTGGCCTGGTGATGGCGCTCGGCGGGCTGGCCGGCCTGGCGGCGCAGATTCCGGCCGGCGCACTGGTCGACTGGGTGCGCGACAAACGCCTGCTGATCGTCATCGCCGCGATACTGGTTACCCTCGCCTGCCTGGTCACCCTCTGGAATGCCCAGTTCGCCTGGGTGGCGGTGAGCCAGGTCGCCGCGGGCATGGCCTCCTCGGTATTCGCCCCGGCGCTGGCGGGGATCACCCTGGGTATCGTCGGGCCGAAGGCCTTCACCCGGCGCATCGCCCGCAACGAATCCTTCAACCACGCCGGCAACGCCACCGCCGCGCTGCTGGCTGGGCTGTTCGCCTACCTGTGGGGCCCGGTCGCGGTGTTCTACCTGATGACCGGCATGGCGGTGCTGAGCCTGCTGTCGGCACTGAGCATTCCGGCGCGCGCCATCGACGCCGATCAGGCACGGGGCCGCGAAGTGGGCGTGGCGTTGACGCCGCTGCGCCAGTTGCTCAGCCAGCCGCCATTGGTGCTCTTGGCGCTGTGCTGCGCGCTGTTTCACCTGGCCAATGCCGCCATGTTGCCGCTGGTGGGCCAAAAGCTGGCTCTGGCCAACCCGGACCTGGCCACCACGTTGATCTCGGCCTGTATCGTCGCCGCTCAGCTGGTGATGATTCCGGCCGCCATGCTGGTCGGCGCCCGGGCTGACCAGTGGGGACGCAAGCCGCTGCTGCTGGCCGGTTTTCTGATCCTGCCGATCCGCGGCGTGCTCTACACGCTCAGCGACGACCCGCTGTGGCTGGTCTCGGTACAACTGCTCGACGGCATTGGCGCCGGCCTGTTCGGCGCGTTGATCCCGCTGATGGTGCGCGACCTGACCCACGGCAGCGGCCACTTCAACGTCAGCCTGGCCAGCGTCAGCCTGGTGTTCGGCATCGGTGCGGCGTTGAGCAACGGCCTGGCCGGCTATGTCGCTGAAGCCAGCGGCTACGACAGCGCCTTTCTGGTGCTTGCCGCCGTGGCCGGCTGCGCCGTACTGCTGCTGTTGGGCATGCCGGAAACCCTGAAAGCCGACATGACGAAGCCCGAACACGACGACTTGGCGCCTCGCCCCACCACCTGACCACAAGGTCAACATTCGCCTGAGCGAAGAGCGTGGTTGTCGACACCGCGCTGGTCACGCAGAATCCCGGTTCACAGTAGCTTGCGCCCGTTACCATGGCGCTCGCCCAGTGGGCATCGCGATCCGCGAAGCCCTGTACCGCTCCACCGGATTTGCATCGAGGCCCCATGTCCAACGTCACCCACGCCTACCGCGGCGCCATCCTGCACAGCCTGGCCGACCCGGCCGAAGTTGGTATCGAGGCGTCGTACGCCTATTTCGAGGACGGCATACTGCTGGTCGAGAACGGCAAGGTGCTTGAAGTGGGCCCTGCCGCCGAGTTGCTGCCGAGGCTGTCCGGCGTCGCGCTTACGCATTACGAAAACGCGCTGATCACCCCCGGCTTTATCGATACCCACATTCACTACCCGCAGACCGGCATGATCGGCGCCTACGGCGAGCAGTTGCTCGACTGGCTGAACACCTACACCTTCCCCACGGAAATGCGCTTCGCCGACAAGGCCCACGCCAGCGAAGTGGCGGATGTGTTCATCAAGGAAATGCTGCGCAACGGCACCACCACCGCGCTGGTGTTCGGCAGCGTGCACAAGCAATCGGTAGACGCCCTGTTCGAAGCGGCCGACGCGCTGAACCTGCGCATGATCGCCGGCAAGGTGCTGATGGATCGCAACGCGCCCGAGGCGCTGACCGATACCGTCGAATCCGGCTATGCCGACAGCCGTGAGCTGATCGAGCGCTGGCACGCCAAGGGCCGCCTGCACTACGCGGTAACGCCGCGCTTCGCACCGACCAGCACGCCGGAGCAACTGGCCATGGCCGGGCGCCTGCTGGGCGAATTCCCCGGTCTGTATCTGCACACTCACCTGTCGGAAAACCGCCAGGAGATCGAGTGGGTCAAAGCGCTTTTCCCCGAGAACAGCGGCTACCTGGACGTATACGACAAACACCAGCTGACCGGCCCGCGCTCGGTGTTCGCCCACTCGGTGCACCTGTGCGACGCCGAATGCGCGCGCCTGGCAGAAACCGGCTCGGCGGTGGCCTTCTGCCCGACTTCCAACCTGTTTCTCGGCAGCGGCCTGTTCGACCTCAAGCGCATGGAGCAGCACAAGGTGCGCGTCGGCCTGGGCACCGATATCGGCGCCGGCACCAGCTTTTCGCAGCTGCGCTCGCTCAGTGAGGCCTACAAGATCATGCAGCTGCAGGGGCAGAAGCTCGACCCGTTCAAGTCGCTGTACCTGGCCACCCTGGGCAGCGCGCGGGCGCTGTATCTGGATGAGTGCATCGGCAACTTCGAACCGGGCAAGGACGCGGATTTCGTGGTGCTCGATTACCAGGCCACGCCGCTGATCGACTACCGCCTGCAACAGAGCAGCAACCTGGCCGAGCGGCTGTTCGCCCTGATCACCCTGGGTGACGACCGGGTGATCAGGGAAACCTTTGCCGCCGGCAACAGTGTGCATCGTCGCCAGCGCTGAATCGCAAACTATCCGCGGGAACGGAAATGGCGGGCACAAAAAAAGGATGCCCGCAGGCATCCTTTTTTCAGTCAGCGTCGATCAGCTGGCGCGTGCGGAATCACGCAGGGCCTTGACCTGATCATGGTTGCGCTGCACGCCCTGCATCTGCTTTTCGAGCACGACACGGACGTTGCTCGGCAGGTCTTTCTGCAGCGCGTCGCGGTAGGCCTTCAGGGCCACATCTTCGCCACGCTCGCACTCGTTGAGGATGGCCTCCTCGCTCTTGCCGGTCAGCATCGATTTCAGATCGACCCAGCCACGGTGCAGGGCACCCGACACGCTGGAGCTGGTTTCCGGATCGCCGCCCAGGCCGCGTACCAGTTGCTGCAACTCGGCGGCCGCGCTGGCGCAATCCTGCGAACGCTGCACGAAGAAGGTCTTGAGGCGCGGCTCTTTCACGTCTTCGGCACACTCGCTGAAGCCTTTCTCGCCGTCTTTGCTGGTTTCGATCAGGTCGTTCAGTACCGAAATAACGTCTTTGTTATCCACTTTGAATCTCCTCGTCGCTTCAGAAAATAGCCCTGTATGGGCCGCTCCCTTAAGTTGAGTGAGCGCCTGTTGCGGAGGTTCAGGGCAATTTCTGGCGAGGCGCTACAGTGCCGATCAAGCGACTGCAGCCAAAGGCACGCAGCGCCTGGGCGCGAACCACTCGTCTGGATGGCGAAAGCGGGTAGCAAGCGAAACGGCTCAGCCGCCGGTCATGCTCATGAAACGTATGACCTGCACCTGCTCATCGGTCTCGAAGTGATGGCGCTCGGGCTTGAGCTGCAGCGCACCGACCAGCGCTTCGCGCAGGCGCTCGCTGTCACCGGGGTGCGCGCGCATCAGGCTGCGCAGATCCAGGGCGTTGTCGTGCCCCAGGCAGAGCACCAGCTTGCCCTCGGCGGTAACCCGCACGCGGTTGCAGTCGCCGCAGAAGTTGTTGCTGTGCGGCGAGATGAAGCCCACCCGGGTGTCGCTACCGCTGACCTGCCAGTAACGCGACGGGCCGCCGGTGACGTGGCTGCTGCGCACCAGTGTGTGACGCGCCTCGATACGCTCGCGCACCACGTCACTGGAGCAGAAGGTCTGCTCGCGCTGGTGGCTGACCACGCTGCCCAGGGGCATCTCTTCGATGAAGCTGATATCCAGGCCGCGGGCCATGGCGTACTCGACCAGGCCGAGCACTTCGTCGTCGTTGCGCCCGGTCTGCACCACGCTGTTGAGCTTGATGCGCTTGAAGCCCGCCGCCGCCGCGGCGTCGATGCCGGCCAGCACCTGATCGAGCATGTCGCGCCGGGTAAAGGCGGCAAAGCGCTCGCGCTGCAGCGAGTCGAGGCTGACGTTGAGCCGGCTGACGCCTGCGGCGCGCAGGTCGTTCGCCATGTGCGCAAGCTGCGAGCCGTTGGTGGTGATCGACAGATCCTCGAGCTCGGGGCGCTCGCCCAGGCGGCGCAACAGGCTGATCAGGTTCTTGCGCACCAGCGGTTCGCCACCGGTGATGCGGATGCGTTTGACGCCCAGCCCGATGAACGCATCGGCGACGTTGTACAGCTCTTCGAGGCTGAGGATCTGCGAGCGCGGCGCGAACACCATGTCTTCGCTCATGCAATAGGTGCAGCGGAAGTCGCAGCGATCGGTCACCGAGAGTCGCAGGTAGGTAATGCGTCGGCCGAAGGGATCGACCAACTGCGTGGTAGGCATCTATCCGATCTCCCGGCCTCAAGGCCAGCTGGAAGTGGCTGCCGCCAGGGCGACAGTGGGCAGCCCGATTGGCTGCGAAGTGACGTCGAGTTTACCACGCCCGCCATGGCGCCGCGCCGGTTGCGGGGTCACAGCCTGTCGGGTCGGACAACAATATCCACACATTCAGTGACACAAACACCCATACCTTCAGGGGCATCAATTAGTCATCAGGCAGCCTGACGCAGCGGCGCCAAGCCAGCAACGACGCGCCCTGCAGCGTCGCGGCGAGGCGCTCCGGGGCGCTCTGGCGCGCCCGGCGGAAAGGTCGAACCGCTTTTCCGTGGCCGGGGTCACACAGGCAGACCTCAGGACGACTGGCCATGGAGAGCGTCGATGCCTCTGCTGAAACTGCTGCACTTCACCGCACTGTTCGTCTGGTGCGGCACCCTGCTCTACCTGCCCGCGCTGATCGCCGCCAGCTGCCGCGCTACGCAAGCGACGGAACGCCCGGGGCATCCGGAACTCAATCGCAGCATTTTCAACCTGGTCGCCACACCGGCCGCACTCCTCGCCATCGGCAGCGGCACCGCGCTGTTCCTGCGTGACGGCACGTTCGGCGTGTGGCTGGTGGCCAAGCTCACCGCCGTCGCGGTCATGGTCATCTGCCATGCCCTGTGCGGCCTGCTGATCCTGCAGTGCGAACGCCAGCCGCGCCCTGCCCTGACCATCGCCTGCGCCGCACTGGGCGGCATCACGCTGGGCATGATCGCCGCCACCCTGTGGCTGGTGCTCGCCAAACCTTACTGAACCAGGAGCTCCCCACCCATGAATGCAGGCGGGCCAAGGCCGACTCTAATCGACATCGACACCCACGGCGTGCTCATAGACCAGACGCCCGCCCAGGTAGGCGGCGATGGCGATCAGCCCGGCCGTGAACAGCGACAGGTAGAACGCCCAGATCTCGAAGCCCTCCTCGCCGTGGCGGTAGCGCAGCATCCAGTTCAGCGACGCCAGCGACAGCATCATCACGGCGATGATGGCGTGGCACCAGGCGCTGATTTTCTGGCGAATGCGCTTGACGGTCAGCAGGTCGATCAGCCCGGCGATGCTGGCGATCCAGCCGCCGGCTGCGCCCACCCCGGCCAGCCACAGGCTGGCGCGCACCCAGAACGGGTCGGTGGTCCAGAAGTAGGCGAAATCGGTGGCCACCAGGCCCAACAGGGCGGCGACCGGGAAGTGGATCATCATCGGGTGCAGCGGATGCCCGGCGATAGCCGCGCGACTGATGATGGACTCTTGTTGCTCAGCCATGGCGGCCTCCCTGTCGATTCTAGAAAAGGCCGAGCGTGGCCGACCCTAATCAAGTTGACCGCGCTGGCCACAGCAGTTCCGATTATCTCGGCCTGCAGTGGTGACCAATCAATTCTGGCCCCGGCCGGCCCGGTGGCGCGCGACATCGCCCTGTTGTGGTGGGCCATGTGCGGGTTCTTCACGCTGGTGCTGGTGGTAGTCAGCGCGCTGTGGATCTACGCCATCTGGCGCAAGCCGCGCGAATACTCGCTCGACGAGGCCCGGCGCATCCAGCGCCGCTGGCTGATCGGCGGCGGCATCGTGCTGCCCTCGGTGACCATCGTGCTGCTGCTGGCGTTCGGCATCCCGGTGGGCCAACGGATGATGCAGCTGCCGATCCTCGGCGAGCAGCCGCTGCAGATCGAGGTGATCGGCCATCAGTGGTGGTGGGAGGTGCGCTACCCGGACAGTGGCGTGGTGACCGCCAACCAGCTGCACCTGCCCGCCGGGCGCCCGGTGGACATCACCGTCAGCAGCGCCGACGTCATCCACTCCTTCTGGGTGCCACGCCTGGGCGGCAAGATCGACATGATCCCCGGTCGCGAAAACCGCATCCGCCTGCAGGCCGACAAGCCCGGCACCTTTCGCGGCCAGTGCACCGAATTCTGCGGCACCCAGCACAGCCATATGGTGCTCGACGTGCAGGCACACAGCGAGGACGACTTCGCCGCCTGGATCGACGCCCGCCGCGAGCCACGGGTCGAGGCGCTGCAAGGCCCGGCCGCCGACACCTTTCTCGCCCACTGCGGGGTGTGCCACCGCGTGGCCGGGGTCAGTGCCGGCAATCGCGCGCCGGACCTCACCGACCTGGCCAGCCGCCGCCATCTCGGCGGTGGCCTGCTGGCCAACGAGCCTGGCGCCACGCTGACCTGGATACGCGAGCACGGCCGCCTGAAACCGGGCACCGGGATGCCGCTGACCGACGACCTCGATGCCGAGCAATTGCAGGCCATCGCCACCTGGCTGGAGGGCCTCGAACCATGAATGACACGCGCCAGCAGCAGTGCCGCGAAACCGCCGACGCCGATGCCCTGCACGACCAGTTCGACGAGGTATGGGGCAACCCACGCGGCTGGCGGGCACTGACCATCGTCAATCACACCACCCTGGGCCTGCGTTTCATGGTCACCGGGCTGTGCTTTTTCGTTTTCGGCATCCTGCTGGCGATGCTGCTGCGCACCCAGCTGGCGCTGCCGGGCAATGCCTTCATGGGCCCGGAGGTGTTCAACCAGGTATTCACCATGCACGGCACGGTGATGATGTTCCTGTTCGCGGTGCCGATGATGGAAGGCCTGGCCGTCTACCTGATTCCCAAGATGCTCGGCGCCCGCGATCTGGTGTTTCCGCGCCTGTCGGCCTTCGGCTACTGGTGCTACCTGTTCGGCGGTCTGATCATCTGCTCCAGCCTGCTGTTCGGCGTGGCCCCCAATGCCGGCTGGTTCATGTACACGCCGCTGTCCAGCGCGGCGCATTCGCCGGGCGTCAACGCCGACTTCTGGTTGCTGGGCATCACCTTCGTGGAGATTTCCGCAGTGTCGGCCGGGGTCGAGCTGGTGGTATCGATCCTGCGCACCCGTGCCGAGGGCATGGCGCTGAACAAGATGCCGATCTACGCCTGGTACATCCTGACCATGGCGCTGATGATCGTCATCGGCTTTCCGCCGCTGATCCTGGGCAGCATCCTCCTGGAGCTGGAGCGCGCCGCCGGCCTGCCGTTCTTCGAGGTGGCGCGCGGTGGCGACCCGCTGCTCTGGCAGCACCTGTTCTGGCTGTTCGGCCACCCGGAGGTGTACATCATCTTCCTGCCGGCGGCCGGTATCGTCTCCACCCTGCTGCCGGTATTCTGCGGCCGCCCGCTGGTCGGCTACCGCGCCGTGGTGCTGGGCGTGATCAGCACTGGCTTCATCAGCTTCGGCCTGTGGGTGCACCACATGTTCACCGTGGGCATTCCGCAACTGGCCCAGGCGTTCTTCTCGGCAGCGAGCATGCTGGTGGCGATTCCCACGGCCATCCAGGTGTTTTCCTGGATCGCCACGCTGTGGCTCGGCAAGCCGCGCTACAACGTGCCGATGCTGTGGCTGGTAGGTTTTCTGATCATCTTCGTGTGTGGCGGTTTGACCGGGGTGATGCTCGCCCTGGTGCCGTTCGACTGGCAGGTGCACGACACCCAGTTCGTGGTCGCGCATTTCCACTACGTGCTGATCGGCGGCATGCTGTTCCCGCTGATCGCCGGGCTGTACTACTGGCTGCCGCATTTCTCCGGGCGCATGGCCTCGGAGCGTTTGGGCAAGTGGGGCTTCTGGCTGGTGTTCATCGGTTTCAACATGACCTTCCTGATCATGCACTGGACCGGTCTTCTGGGCATGCCGCGACGTGTCTACACCTACGAAAGCGGCCTGGGCTGGGACATGCCCAATCTGATTTCGTCGATCGGCAGCTTCATCATGGTGATCGGCATCGCCACCCTGCTGCTGGACCTGATCCTGCACTATCGCTACGGCAAACGGGCCGGCAACAACCCCTGGCAGGCCGACACCCTGGAGTGGGCCACCAGCCTGCCGCCCAACCCGTACAACTTCGTCAGCCTGCCCAAGATCACCGACCGCCATCCGCTGTGGCGCGACCCGCAGCTCGGCGACAGCATCGCCCGCGGCGAGCACGCACTGACGGTGATCGACCACGGCCGTCGCGAGACCTGGGGCGTTGATCCGCTGACCGGCAAGGTGCGCGAGATCGTCCACCTGCCGGGCAACAGCTGGCTTCCCTTCATTGCCGCCTGTTTCATCGCCATGCTGTGCCTGAGCCTGCTGGCCAAGACCTACCTGCTGGCCCTGTTCGCCTGCTTCGCCGCCTGCGTGGTGCTGCTGCGCTGGAGCTGGGAAAACGGCGCCCATCCCAAGGCCGCGCCAGATGCCCGAACCCAGCCTCACGAACCGCCGCTGCATTCGCGTACCTGCGACGGCCCGGGCCTCTGGGGCATGGGCGTGACACTGCTGTCCAACGGCGCGCTGTACCTGTCACTGCTGTTCGGCTGGTTCTACCTGTGGACGGTGGCGCCGAACTGGCTGGTGCCCGAGGCGCCGGTGTTCGACAGCTGGCTGCTGCTCGCCAGCGCCGCCCTGCTGAGCCTGGCCACGCCGTGGCACCGCCGGGTACTGGCACGCTTGCGCCGGCGTGATACCCGGGGCTTGTTCGCCTGCCAGGCCACGCTGGCGGTGATCGGCCTGGTGCAGGCCGTGCTGCTGCTGGTGGCGCTGCGCAGCGAGACCCTCGAGCCGACCGTGCGCGCCCATGATGCGGTGATCTTCGTGATGCTCGCCTACAGCCTTGGCCACGCCCTGCTCGCCGGCACCCTCAGCGCCCTGCAGGCGCTACGTGTACGCATCGGCTACGTCGGTGCCGAGGCGCCCTACGAGCCCCTGGTGGTGGCCCAGCTGTGGGGCTACAACCTCGCCGTGCTGTGGATCAGCTACTTCGCCATCGTCCTGTTCCCCCCTGCTTTCGGAGGCGCCTGATGCAACGCTTGCGCTCGTTTTATCACCCGGCTCATCTGGTCACCGGCCTGAGCATCTGGAGCCTGTGGTTCGTGGCCCTGTATGGCGGCCAGGGCGTTGGCTGCTCGGTGGCGCCACCAGCGCTGGAAGACGGCCCCTGGACCTGGCTGAATCTCGCCCTGGGGCTGTTGTCGCTGGCCGCCGCCGGGCTGCTGCTGTGGCTGGCGTACCTGTTCCACCGCGCCAGCGGGCGCCCGAACCTGAGCGAGCGCGAACGTTTCGTGACCAGCGTCTCCGCCGCCGGCCACCTGATCGCCGCCATCGCCGTGGTGTTCATCGCCCTGCCGATCCTGGCGCTGCCGCCCTGTGCCTGATAGCCGGCTGACCAGTAACCAGGAAACCTGCTGAAACAGCTGGCGCTGACCTTTTCGCGCCAGTCGCGCCTCGAAGCCCAACACCGGGTAGATGGACGAGACAGAACAATGAGCGAGAGCAAGCAAACCCACGGCGCACTGATTGCAGCACGTATCGGCCTGCTTCTCGGGCCGCTGTTGCTGCTGGCCTGCCTGTTCAGCGAAGCGCCGGCCGACCTCAGTCGCGAGGCCTGGATGACTGCCGGGCTGATCGGGCTGATGGCCACCTGGTGGGCCACCGAGGCGATTCCCATCCCTGCCACCGCCCTGCTGCCGATCCCGCTGATTCCGCTGCTCGGCATCGGCAGCGTGCAGGACGCCACCTCGCCTTACGCCAACCCGACCATCTTCCTGTTTCTCGGCGGTTTTCTGCTCGGCCTTGGCATGCAGCGCTGGAACCTGCACAAGCGCCTGGCCCTGCGCACCCTGCTGACGGTCGGCAACCAGCCGGCGCGGCAGATCGGCGGCTTCATGCTGGCCACCGCACTGGTGGCCATGTGGGTGAGCAACACCGCCACGGCGATCATGATGCTGCCGATCGGCATGTCGGTGATCGCCATGCTCACCCAGCACGGTGACGAGCGCGAACACCAGCGTTTCGCCACCGCCCTGCTGCTGGGCATTGCCTACGCGGCCAGCATCGGTGGTATCGCCACCCTGATCGGCACGCCACCCAACGCGCTGCTGGTCGCCTTCCTGCGCGATAACCACGACGTGCATATCGGCTTCGGCCAGTGGATGCTGCTCGGCCTGCCGGTGGCCACTTGCGTGCTGCTGTTCACCTGGTGGTGGCTGACCCGCGGCGGCTTCAAACTGGAGGGCGACAGCCGCGCCATGCTGCGCCAGGAACTCGACGGGCTCGGCAGGTGGTCGACCGGTGAAAAACGGGTGGCGCTGGTGTTCGCCTGCACGGCCACCGCCTGGGTGACCCAGCCGCTGCTGTCCCAGTACGTTGCAGCCATCGACGACACCCTGATCGCCATGATCGGCGCCATGGCACTGTTCCTGGTGCCGGCCGGGCGCGAGGGCGACAAGCGCGTGTTCCTGATCGACTGGGACACCGCCAACAAGGTGCCGTGGGGCATTCTCCTGCTGTTCGGCGGCGGCCTGTCGCTGGCTGCGGTGATCACCTCGACGGGCCTGGCAGCCTGGATCGGCGAAGGCCTGAAGAACATCGGCGCCCTGCCGCTGATCCTGATCATCGGCGTGGTGGTGCTGACCATCAACCTGCTCACCGAAATCACCTCCAACACCGCCACCGCCGCCGCCTTCCTGCCGTTGGTGGCGGCCCTGGCGGTCTCCCAGGGGTTGCCGCCGGAGCTCCTGGCAATTCCCGCCACCATCGCTGCCAGCTGCGCCTTCATGATGCCGGTGGCCACGCCGCCGAACGCCCTGGTATTCGGCACCGGGTTGGTCCGCATCCAGTCGATGATCGGTAACGGGGTGATGATCAACGCGTTCTGCGTGGTCCTGGTGACGACGCTCTGCTACCTGCTGGTCGGCATCATCTGGAGCCACTGATGCAGGCTGATCATCCTGGGGAGCAGGCGGGGACGCCTAGGCCATGCCCGCGAGATGAGGTGACGATCGAGACGCTTGCCTAACCGCGTTCGGCAGGCGCCGAGGTCAGCTCGAAGGGGCTGTTGCTGCGCCGCTGGTTGCGGTCTTCGCGCGGGGTGGCGCCGAAGAAGTTGCGGTAGGCGCTGGAGAAATGCGGCCCCGAGGAGAAGCCGCAGGACAGGCCGATCTGGATGATCGACTTGCTGGTCTGCATCAGCAGCTGGCGCGCCTTGTTCAGGCGCAGCTCCAGGTAGTACTGGCTGGGCACACGATTGAGGTACTGCTTGAAGATGCGTTCCAGCTGGCGCCGCGACACGCACACGTGCTGGGCGATTTCGTCGGTGGTCAGCGGCTCTTCGATGTTGGCTTCCATCAGCAGCACCGCCTGGGTAAGTTTGGGGTGGCTGGAGCCCAGGCGATTCTGCAGCGGAATACGCTGGCGCTCGCCGCCTTCACGGATGCGCTCGACCACCAGTTCTTCGGATACCGCGCCGGCCAATTCGGCGCCATGGTCACGGGCCAGCAGCGCCAGCAGCATGTCCATCACCGCCATGCCGCCACAGGCGGTGAGCCGATCACGGTCCCAGTCGAACAGGTGGCTGGTGGCGATCACCTTGGGAAAGCGCTCGGCGAAGTCGTCCTGCCAGCGCCAGTGCACCGACGCCCGATACCCATCGAGCAGCCCCAGCTGCGCCAGCGGGTAGACCCCCGCCGCCACCGCACCGAGGCAGCAGCCGTTGCGCGCCACCTGCTTGAGCGCGGTAGCCAGTGCCGGCGCCATGGCGGCCGGTGGCTCATCGGCGAGCAGGAACAGCTTGCGATAACCTTCCAGGCCCGCCGTCCAGGAACTGCCCGGCAGGCGCCAGGCGCCTTCGGCGGGTTCTTCGGCCTGCAGGAACGCCACCTCGTAGACCACCTCCGGATGGACGCGCTGGGCGACGCTCAGGGCCTCTTCCGCCAGCGCCAGGGTCAGGGGCTTGGTGGAGGGCCAAAGCAGGAAGCCGATTCGGGGGGCAGTCATGATGGGCAGGCTGGGCTCTGAAGGCAGTGATAGGTCGGGGATGATAACGCCAACTACTTGAGGCTGCCGCTGAGGAACTGTTGCAGGCGTTGCGATTGTGGGTTGACGAGCACCTCGCGCGGGTCGCCCTGCTCTTCCACCAGGCCCTGATGCAGGAACAACAACCCGTTGGACACCTCGCGGGCAAAGCCCATCTCGTGGGTGACCACCACCATGGTACGCCCTTCATCGGCCAGGTCGCGCATTACCTTGAGCACGTCGCCAACCAGTTCCGGGTCGAGGGCCGAGGTCGGTTCGTCGAACAGCATCACCTCCGGCTCCATGGCCAGGGCCCGGGCGATCGCTACGCGCTGCTGCTCGCCGCCACTCATATGCGCCGGGTATGCGGCCTTGCGATGGGCCACACCAACCTTCTGCAGGTAGTGCTCGGCCTTGTCGCGGGCCTCGGCCTTGCTCATGCCCAGCACGTGCACCGGCGCTTCCATGACGTTTTCCAGCACGCTCATGTGCGCCCACAGGTTGAAGTGCTGGAACACCATGGCCAACCGCGAACGCAGGCGCTGCAGCTGCTTGTCGTCGGCGGCGCGCAGGGCGCCGTCCTTGCCGGGCAGCAGCTTGAGCGCCTCGCCGTTGAGCAGGATCTGCCCGGCGTGGGGCTGCTCGAGCAGGTTGATGCAGCGCAGGAAGGTGCTCTTGCCGGAACCACTGGAGCCGATGATGCTGATCACGTCACCGGCCTTGGCCGCCAGCGACACGCCCTTGAGCACCTCGTGGCTGCCGTAGCGCTTGTGCAGGTCCGTCACTTCGAGCTTGTACATGCTTTTCACTCTTTCAAGAATCCGAGGGCTCAGGAACGCCGCGGCGCCAGGTAGGCCAGCCAGCGACGCTCGGCCAGTTTGAACAGGCGCACCAGGATGAAGGTCAGGCACAGGTAGAACAGGCCAGCGGTGATGAACGCCTCGAACGGCAGGTAGTACTGGGAGCTGACGGTGCGCGCCGCGCCGGTGATGTCGATCAGGGTGACGATCGACGCCAGGCTGGTGGTGTGCAGCATCATGATCACTTCGTTGCTGTACTGCGGCAGCGCGCGGCGCAGCGCCGAGGGCAGGAGGATACGGCGGTACAGCTTGGCCCGCGACATGCCCATGGCCTTGGCCGCCTCGATCTCGCCATGGGGCGTGGCCTTGAGGCTGCCAGCAAGGATTTCGGCGCTGTAGGCGCTGGTGTTGATGGCGAAGGCCAGGCACGCGCAGAAAGTCGCGTTGGACAGGTACGGCCACAGCACGCTGTCGCGCACCGCCTCGAACTGGGCCAGGCCGTAATAGACCAGAAACAGCTGCACCAGCATCGGCGTGCCACGGATCACGTAGGTGTACAGCCACGCCGGGCCGTTGACCCAGAGCGAACGCGAGGTGCGCATCAAGCCCAGCGGAATGGCCAACAGCAGGCCGAAGAACAGGGCGATGGCCAGCAGTTTGAGGGTCACCAGCACGCCGCCGAAATACAGCGGCAGGCTGTCCCAGATCACGGTGTAATCGAAGATCATCGTGCGGCCCTCACAGTTCGGCAGCCCTGGTGCCGACCGAGTAGCGTTTTTCCAGGTAACGCAGGGCCAGCAGCGAGACACTGGTGATCACCAGGTACAGCCCGGCCACCGCCAGATAAAAGGTGAAGGGCTCACGGGTGGCGTCGGCAGCGCTCTTGGCCTTGAACATCATGTCCTGCAGGCCGACCACCGAAATCAGCGCGGTGGCCTTGGTGAGCACCAGCCAGTTGTTGGTGAAACCGGGGATGGCGAAGCGGATCATCTGCGGCACCAGGATGCGCATGAACACCTGCAGGCCGCTCATGCCATACGCGGCACCCGCCTCGGCCTGGCCCTTGGGAATCGCCATGAAGGCGCCGCGGAAGGTCTCGGACAGGTAGGCCCCGAAGATGAAGCCCATGGTGAACACACCGGCGATGAACGGGTTGATGTCGATGTACTCGTCGTAGCCGAGCATCGGCGCGACCCGGTTCACCATGTCCTGGCCACCGTAGAAGATCAGCAGGATCAGCACCAGGTCGGGAATGCCGCGGATCACCGTCGAATAGGTTTCCCCCAGCAGCGCCAGCCAGCGCACCGGCGACAGCCGAAACGCCGCGCCGATCAGGCCGAGCACGATCGCCACCGCCATCGAGGTCAGGGCCAGAATCAGGGTGAGCCAGGCGCCCTCGATAATGGACGAGCCGTAGCCGTTGAGCATCCGCTTACCTCATGCCGGGCGCCAGCGGGCGCCGCAAATGCAATGCAAAAGTGGCACCCGCCGAGCCTCGGCGGGTGCCACCTGCAACAAGAAATCAACCTGTTGCGAGCCAGCCCATGCAAGGACAAAGTCAGGCGAGGCGCTTCTGGAGGAGCACCCGAGCCTGACCTTTAACGTCGCATGGCCGCCGCGCAGCAGACCGTGGCCTTACTTGCCGTAGACGTCGAAGCTGAAGTACTTGTCCTGAATGGCCTTGTACTTGCCGTTCTCGCGGATCGCCAGGATCGCTGCGCTGATCTTGTCGGCCAGCGCCTTGTCACCCTTGCGCACGGCGATGCCCTGGCCTTCGCCGAAGTATTTCTCTTCGGTGAAATCCGGGCCTACGAAGGCGAAGCCCTTGCCGGCATCGGTTTTCAGGAAGCCGTCTTCGATGTTCACCGAGTCGGCGATGGTGCCGTCCAGACGACCGGCACTCAGATCCAGGAACACTTCGTTCTGCGAGCTGTAGCGCACGATCTCGGCACCGGCCGGGGCGAACACGTCGGTGGCGTAGCGGTCGTACACGGAGGAACGCTGCACGCCGATCTTCTTGCCCTTGAGGTCGCTGGCCACGTCGTTCATCACCGCGCCGCTCTTCATCGCCAGCTTGGCAGGCGTGGCGTAGTACTTGCCGGTGAAGTCGACGGCGCGCTTGCGCTCCTCGGTGATCGACATCGACGACAGCACGGCGTCGAACTTGCGCACTTTCAGGGCCGGGATCAGGCCGTCGAACTCCTGCTCGATCCACTTGCACTCGACCTTCATTTCTTCACACAGGGCCACACCGATGTCGTAGTCGAAGCCGGTGATGTTGCCGTCGGGAGTCTTGTAGGCGAACGGCGGGTAAGCCGCTTCGATACCGATACGCAGCGCCTTGGCCTCCTGGGCCATGGTCAGCGGCGACAGCAGGGATAATGCCAGCGCGCCGAGCAGTGCGATCTTTTTCATGGGGAAACTCCTGACAGGGATGGGGTTTCACTGGCCCCAGGGCGGATGAGCCGGGCCATGCAGAGGTGACGTCGCCAGCGTAGCGCAGGGCTGCGGGCGGCGCACGGAAGTGCGGCATTCTAGCGAGAGCGCGGCAGGCGATATTTCCCAGATGCGACAACTAATTACAGAAGCCAGAGGGCAACTGCCCGCGCATCTTGACAGAACAAAAATCAGCCAATTCTGACTCGTCAGTCCAGCCTGGGGTGTCACGCGAACGGCAGAAAAGCACAGGCCCCACGCAGGAAAACCGGCGTGGGGCGCTGCACTGAAGCTGTTCTCAGATCAGGCGCAGGCGCTCTGCATCGACTTGTGGGTGTCGATCAGGTGCTGCACCACGCCCGGGTCGGCCAGGGTGGAGATATCGCCGAGGCTGTCGTACTCGGCGGTGGCGATCTTGCGCAGGATACGGCGCATGATCTTGCCCGAACGGGTCTTCGGCAAACCCGGTGCCCACTGGATCACGTCCGGCGTGGCGATCGGGCCGATCTCCTTGCGTACCCAGGCCTTGAGTTCCTGGCGCAACTGCTCGGACGGCTCCTCACCCTGGTTGAGGGTGACGTAGACGTAGATGCCCTGCCCCTTGATGTCGTGGGGCACGCCGACCACGGCCGCCTCGGCGACTTTCGAGTGGGCGACCATGGCGCTTTCCACCTCGGCGGTGCCCATGCGGTGGCCGGAGACGTTGAGCACGTCGTCCACGCGACCGGTGATCCACCAGTAGCCATCCTCGTCACGGCGCGCGCCGTCACCAGTGAAGTACATGCCCTTGAAGGTCTTGAAGTAGGTATCCACGAAACGGTCGTGGTCGCCATACAGGCTGCGCGACTGGCCCGGCCAGGAGTCGAGGATCACCAGGTTGCCTTCGGTCGCACCCTCCATGATGTTGCCCAGGTTATCGACCAGGGCCGGCACCACACCAAAGAACGGACGGGTCGCGGAACCCGGCTTGAGGGCGGTGGCGCCCGGCAGCGGGCTGATCAGGATGCCGCCGGTCTCGGTCTGCCACCAGGTGTCGACGATCGGGCAACGCTCCTTGCCGACGTTGCGGTAGTACCAGTCCCAGGCCTCCGGGTTGATCGGCTCACCGACCGATCCGAGCAAACGCAGGCTGGAGCCATCGGCACCGGCCACGGCCGCTTCGCCCTGGGCCATCATGGCGCGGATCGCGGTCGGCGCGGTGTAGAGGATGTTGACCTTGTGCTTGTCGATGACCTTCGACACGCGGGTCACGTCCGGGTAATTGGGAATGCCTTCGAACAGCAAGGTGGTCGCGCCGTTGGCCAGCGGGCCGTAGACGATGTAGCTGTGGCCGGTGACCCAGCCCACGTCGGCGGTGCACCAGTAGACATCGCCCGGTTTGTAGTCGAACACCCGTTCATGGGTCAGCGCGGCGTACAGCAGGTAGCCGCCGGTGGTGTGCAGCACGCCTTTCGGCTTGCCGGTAGAACCGGAGGTGTAGAGGATGAACAGCGCCTCCTCGGCGCCCATTTCCTTCGGCGCGCACACGCTGCCGGCGACCTTCATCAGGTCCTCGAACCAGATGTCGCGGTGCTGGTTCCACTTGATCTCGGAACCGGTGCGCTTGACCACGATGACCTTCTGGATGCTGCGTGTCTCGGGGTTGGTCAGGGCGTCGTCGACGTTGGCCTTGAGCGGGATCTTCTTGCCGCCGCGCAGGCCTTCGTCGGCGGTGATCACCACCTTGGAGGAGCAGTCGATGATGCGCCCGGCCAGGGCTTCCGGCGAGAAGCCACCGAACACCACGGAGTGGATGGCGCCGATACGCGCGCAGGCCAGCATGGCCACCACGGCTTCCGGGATCATCGGCATGTAGATGGTCACCACGTCGCCGCGGTGCACGTCCTGGCCACGCAGGGCGTTGGCGAACTTGCACACCTGCTCGTGCAGCTGGCGGTAGGTGATTTCCTGGTGTTCGGAGGGGTCGTCGCCTTCCCAGATGATCGCGACCTGGTCGCCACGTTCGGCCAGGTGGCGATCCAGGCAGTTGTAGGAGACGTTGAGGGTGCCGTCGGCGAACCACTTGATGTCGACATGGTGGTCGTCGAACGAGGTCTGCTTGACCTTGGTGAAGGGCTTGATCCAGTCGAGGCGCTGGGCCTGCTCACGCCAGAAACCGTCCGGGTTGACCACGGACTGCTGGTACATGGCTTTGTAGGTGGCTTCGTCGGTCAATGAATTGGCCGCCACCTCGGGGCTCACGGGATACAGGGACGCAGCACTCATTGAATCACCTCGGTTATTGATGTTGTTCTTCTATGCCTTCCTTTGTAACCAGCCCCCCTCTTTACAACCATTCGACCATGGTCTTACCGGCGCCGTCATGGGATTGACGCCAGAGGTGCCGTTGCAACGCGCAATTCGCGACGCAGCGGACATTCTCGCCACGACGCTTTCGCTAAGCTATGCGCGGCCCCCGGATCAAGTGACCCTTCATGCCCTTCTCCACCCTTCGCTCGCGCGGACATGCGCGGCGCCTGAGCACCTCCTTGGGGGTCGCGCTGTTGCCACTGCTGCTTGGCCTACCGCTGCTGTACTGGCAGGCGACCTCGTTGCTGCAGGCCCGCGCCGAACGAAGCGCCGCGGCCGCCCAGGCGCAGCTCGACGCCATGCTCGACGATGCGGCGCGGCTGGCCAGCGCAGTGATCGAGCTGTCCGGCCAGCCCTGCCAGGCCATCGAACAGGTCCTGCGCACCCAGGTGGCCATCAGCCCCTTTTCCCGTTCAGCCAGTCTGGTCCATGACGGCGTCATCTATTGCACCTCGCTGATGGGCGCCTACGACAACCAGGAAGATGCCGACGCCTACCTGCAAGGGCAGTTGCGCCTGATGGCCGGCAACAGGGTGACGCCGGACCGCGCCGTGCTGGTCTACCGCCAGGCCAAGGAGGGCCACGGTGCACTGATCGGCATCGATGGGCAGCACCTGATCAACCTGCTGCGCCTCAATGGCCAGGAGGTGGCACTGCAGATCGCGGTGGGCGACAGCTGGCTCAACGCCAGCGGCACCGTCACCTCGGCGAACCTGGGCGCGCCGACCGCGCATGCCTTCGAAAGCGCCTCCAGCCGCTATCCGTTCCAGGTGTTCGCCGGCTACCCGCCAGGCGCCACGCTGCAGTACATGCAGGCGCACTATCAACCGCAGTGGCTGCTGTTCTTGCTGCTCGGTGCCCTGGCTGGAGCCGCCACCTACCGCTTCAGCCTGCGCTGCGCGTCGCCGGGCACGGAGCTCAAGCGCGCGCTGGACGCGGGCGAATTCGTGCCCTATTACCAGCCGGTGGTCGATGGGCAACAGGGTTGCTGGCATGGCGTCGAAACACTGATGCGCTGGCGACATCCCACCGAGGGCCTGGTGTCGCCCGATCAATTCATCCCGCTGGCCGAACGCTTTGGCCTGATCGTGCCGATGACCCGCCAGCTGATGCAGCAGATTCGCGAGGATTTCGCCAGCCGCGTCGAACAGCTCCCGGCAGGCTTCCACCTGAGCATCAACATCACGGCCGCCCATTGCCAGGATCTGCAACTGGTCGGGCAATGCCGCGAGTTCCTCAGCGCCTTCCCTGCCGGCCACATCGTGCTGATTCTGGAGCTCACCGAGCGGCAGATGATCACTCCCAGCGAGGTCACCCGCCAGCTGTTCAGCGAGCTGCGCCAGCTCGGCGTACGGATCGCCATCGACGATTTCGGCACCGGCCATTCCAGCCTCGCCTACCTGCGCGAATTCCACATCGACTTCCTGAAGATCGACCGCAGCTTCATCGCCATGGTCGACTCCCACGCCTTGTCGCGCCACCTGCTCGACAACATCCTCGACCTGTCCATCCGCCTGCAGCTGCCGCTGGTGGCCGAAGGCGTGGAAACCCCTGGACAGAGGCGTTACCTGAGCCAGCGAGGCGTGCGCTACCTGCAAGGCTATCTGTTCGCCCTGCCGATGCCGGCGGACGAGCTGTTCAGCGCACTGCAGGCCCCACCCACAGCAGACCGCCACGCATAAAAAAACCCGGCCGGAGCCGGGTCGAGAAAGCGTTGCCCACCTCAGCTCATGCCCAGCCAGTTGGGCAGGCCCAGCGAGATGAACGGCACGTAGGTGACCAGCAGCAGGAAGCCCAGCATCACCAGCAGCCATGGCGACACCGCACGTACCACGCGGGTCAGCGGCATGCCGGTGACCGCCGAGGTGACGAACAGGTTGAGCCCCGTCGGCGGGGTGATCAGGCCGATTTCCATGTTCACCACCATGATGATG
>Ga0207790_1000168_pt1 | contig 26323 bp, 18 predicted proteins | sample HigsolmetaGSP14D_FD_184842 | JGI IMG/M metagenome (GOLD analysis project Ga0207790, IMG submission 184842) | High solid enriched microbial communities from the Joint BioEnergy Institute, USA - SP1-4-D (SPAdes) | ecosystem: Engineered > Bioreactor > SSF (Solid state fermentation) > Aerobic >...
CGACCGAGCCCGATGTTGACCGGTTCACTCCACGGGCCCTTGATGTCATCGGCCCACACCACGTAGTTGCTGCGCTCGCTGCCTTCGGTACCGCCGGTCCGGGCGGGAAAGTAGATGAAATAGCGCCCGTTGTGCTTGACGATGTCCGGCGCCCAGATCGAGCCCACGTTGCGGGTGATGGCATGGCCCAGCGGCTGCCAGTTGACCAGGTCGCGCGAATGCCAGATCGGCAGACCGGGGTAGGCGTCGAACGAGGACAGCGTCATGTAGTAGTCGCTGCCATCCTTGAGCACGGAGGGATCAGGACGGTCACCGGCGAAGACCGGATTGAGGAATGTGCCATCGCCCAGATCGGCCTGGCGCTGGTGTTCGATGCCGCGCTGCCAGCGGCTGCTGCCTTCGGCGGCAGCGGACAGGGGCGCAACGGACACGGCGAAGAGGGTGGCAAGCATCGCCGCGCGGCGAAGCAGGGACGTCGGCAGGGCCATGGCGTTCCTTGTGGACGGGACAGGAGGCGGTGCCGGGGCCTGCGTTGCAGACAAGATGACACCGATGGTCATCCGACCGTAGCAGAGCTTGCCAGGCGCGACATCCTGCGCCGCAGCAAGGCAAACGCGGGCTGTCGCTCTACAGTGGGGGTGGTGCCGCGCGATCTGGCGCGGAAAAAATGACACCGCTAGTCAATCCCTCGCTTGCCAGGCCATTGCCGGGAGGTTCCGTGCCACGCCATCCGCTACCGTTGCTGCTTTCCCTCATGACGCTGCTGTGTGCCGCACCCGGCGTATCCCAGGCCGCCGATCCGGCCGTGGCCGAGCGCCCGCCGGCCACGCCGATCCGCGCCAGCAAGATCATCCTGGTGGGTGATTCGACCACCGCCGTGCAGGGCGGCTGGGGGCCGGCCTTCTGCAGCGACCACGTGACCTCGTTCGCGGCGTGCCTGAATCTGGCGCGCGGTGGCCGCAGCACCTACAACTACCGCGCGGAAGGCTCGTGGACTCTGGTCGAGGCGGAGATGCGCACGCCCGGCTATGTGGCCACGTGGGTGCTGATCCAGTTCGGCCACAATGATCAACCCGGCAAGCCGGGCCGCTCCACCGATCTGCAGCGCGAATTCCCGGACAACCTGCGCCGCTATGTGGCCGAGGTACGTGCCGCAGGTGCGCAGCCGGTACTGCTCACCCCGCTCACCCGGCGCCAGTTCGCCCAAGGCGAGCTGATCGACGACCTGGCCCCCTGGGCCGAGGCCATCCGTGCGGTGGGCGCCGAACTGGACGTGCCGGTGGTAGACCTGCATGCCCGCAGCCGGGCACTGGTGCAGGCACAGGGCCCGGTGGCCGCCATGCGCATGGCGCAGGCCCCGGCCAGCCAGGCACAGGTGATCGCGGCTCTGCAGGGCACCACAGTGGACGCGGCAGCAGGCGCCACGCCCGCCGCATCGGCCGCGCAGCAGGCGGCCCTGGTCGAACCGATGGGGCAGGCCAAACGCGCGTTCGATTACACGCACCTGGGTGAGGAGGGCGCACGCACCTTTGCCAGCGTGGTGGCGGCCGAACTGGCACGCCAGGTCCCGGCGCTGCGCCCACTCCTGCTGCCCTGAGCGTACGCCGCCAGGCTCAGGCGGCGTCGGTCTGCAGCGATTCCACCCGGCGCTGGTACCAGCCGTCGGCGAGCGGTTCGAACAGCGCACAGCGCTCCAGCGGCGTCTCGTAGACATGCAGCGATACCGCCACGGCGGTATCGCTGGCATTGCGCAGCGTGTGGTACTCGTGCGGCGGAATCAGGCTGCCCGCGCTGCCGCGTAGGCCGTGCAACGCGGGCTGGGCACGGAACCGGTAACGGTCGCCACGCCGCTCCTGCAGCGCGTACGGCGTCACCACCAGCTCGCCCTGCCACACGCCTTCCACGCACCAGCGCGCGTCATGGTCGTGCAGCGGTGTGCGCTGGCCGGGTCCCCAGCACATCGCGACCACGCAGTAACCCAGCGCGCGGCTGCGGTGCAGTTCACGGCGTGCATGGCGGCCGGGCAGCGGTTGATGCACACAGGCCGGCAACTGGATCGCGGGATCGGCGATGGCGCACTGCAGGACCTGCTTGACCGCGGCGGTGATCCGCGTCGGATCATCGCCGCTCACGGCAGCATCCAGCGCCGAGACCAGTCGCTGCCGTCCGGCGAAGGCGACGGAATGTGAGAGCTCATCCATGCCCCCAGTCTAGGCGGGCATGGTTAACAGAACGTTGGATGCGCGTGCGCGATGCGTCGATGCGCCTCAGGGCACGGCGGTGCTGTTGTTGAGCAGCGTCACTTCCTCGCTGCCATCGGCCAGCGCCACACGCACGCGCAGGCCGCTGCGATCGCCGGCGGGCAACGGCAGCGACACCACCACGGTCTTCGGCACCAGGTCACTGGGCGCGGCCAGTGCCGGCACCTCGGTGCGGGCAATCTCGCGGCCGCGTGCATCTTCCAGCACCGCGACACCCGTGCCACTCGCGACATGGCCGAGGCTGTGCACGGTGACATGGACCTGCCGGCCCTCCACGCGTACATCGCCGCGGCCCACACCCAGGTCGGCACGCTGTTCCACCGGCGTACCCGGCTGTGCCAGGGTGAACTCGAAGATCTCGGTCCGTCCCGGCTGGAACTCCAGCGCGGTGGCCAGGCTGGTTTCCAGCCGCACCTGGCGTTCGCTCGCCGCACCGTCGATGCGGCCATCGCCGTCGCGGTCCACGCCGCTGCGCAGCGTCCAGGTACCCGGGGCGACATTCCAGCCGGTCATCTCGGCACGGATCACCCGGTTCCCCAGGTTGTAGCTGGTCACGGTGAAGCGCTCGCGCGAGGGCGCATGCACCAGCAGGCCCACCTGTTCGGCGGCGCCTTCGCGGTCGAACCGCCAGCTCACCGTATGACCCGGCCAGCTCTGGTTGCGCTTGAGCGCGATGCCACCCAGGCGCGCCCGCTGCAGGAATTCGCTGGGCGCTTCCACGCGGTCGGACCACCAGTGGCCTTCGGTGTTCATGTACTCACGCTGTGCCTTGGCCTGGATGCCGTCGGCATGCAGGGCGGCGATGTAGCGGGTATCGCCGCTGGCCTGCCAGGCCATCAGGCTGGCGAAACCGGTGCGGCCCGCGTCGGCATCGTCGACCAGTTTCGGATACCACTGCTGCTGGCGGCCCAGCACCTCGACGTAGTTCTCACCCAGGTTGGCCAGTGCGCCGGGGCCACCGCGCTCCACGCGGTAGTCCAGCGCCTTGAGATACTTGTCATCGCCGGTCCAGCGCCATGCAGCCCAGAAGGTGTGCATGATGTCGCCGCTGCCGGAGCCGTTGTTGAGCTCGCCGCCGCGGGTCTTGCCGGTGGCCCAGTTGATCTCGTTGGGCAGCGCCCAGCGGCCCTTGTCGTCGGTGTAGGCATGGGCCAGGTAGCCATCGGCCAGCCCGGTCACCAGCCGGCGACCGGTGGGGTCGGCGTTGTACTGGCCCAGCAGGAAGGCCGGGTGCAGCACCGGGAACGAATACGGCTTCTGCCACTGCCAGTTGGGTTCGCGGTAGACCTTGTTGCCACCGAACCAGTTGCTGGAGAACAGCAGATGACCCTGCGGGTTGGGCAGGATGATGCGCTCATCGAAGGCCTTCACCGTTTCCATCAACCGCTCGACGGTCAGCGGATCGCCCCAGTTGAGGTACAGCATGGCGCTGTTGGTGTTGATGCCTTCCTCGTAGGAATGCAGCTCGTCGGTCTCGATCGTGCTCAGGCCGTTGCTGAACATGCCGTTGCGGTAGACCGCATCGGACAGCGCGGTGAGCGAGGCATTGAGCTTGTCCGGCTGCACGCCCATCAGGGCCAGGCCCGGCCACTGCTGGGTCAGGTCGGAATCATCGGAGATGCCGCCGCCGAAATCGCCGTACGGCACCTGCCGGTGCTCGATCCACCAGTCGATGAAGCGGCGCACGTAGGCCAGGTCCCGGGTCTGGTTGAAGGCCCACGCCGGTACGCCCTTGGGGACCTCCGGGGCAGTGAACGGCGGCCGCCCCTGGCTGTTGTAGCTGATGTAGTTCCAGTACAGGCGGCCCTGTTCGTGGTCCGGGTCCACCCGCAGCAGATCGCTCAGGTCGGCGTACACGCGCGCGTACAGGCGCTGCCGCTTGGAGGTGGTGTGCTCTTCCACCAGGAAGCCCCAGTTGTCACGCACCTGGTTGAAGCGGTCGGCGATGTGCTCCTTGAGCGCTTCGGCGCGCGGCTTGAACACCATGCGGATCTGCGCGCCATCCAGTGCGTTGGCATCGAAGCCCGGCGCGGCCGAGGCGATGCTCAGCCACAGGCTGTCGGCGGTGAGGATGCGGTCGCGCAGGTCCAGCCACAGCGTACGCGCCTTGCCCGGCTGCACCGACACCGACACATCGATCATGTCGCGCGCCGGCCAGATCGGATCCTTGATGCGGATGTTCAGCGGAATCAGGCCATCGTGCGTGGCCGGCAGATCCAGCGCCGGCAGGTCGATGGCCACGCCGTCCAGGCCGTCGTACATGTTTTCCCAGCTGTGCGCCCAGCTGCGGATCAGCGGCTGGTCCGGCGGGGCATCGCCCACGCCGGAGGGGATCAGCACATGAACGATCGGCCGCGGTGCGGCGGGCAGGGTGTCGGCGGCGCGGCGGCGCGAACCGGCGCCCTTGGGCAGGGCCATCACGGTGCTGCGTTCGGCGGCCGGGAACCGGCCGTCGATATAGGCGCGCAGGCTGTCCAGGTTGGTGTAGTCCGGCAGCGCCTGGCTGTCGATGATGTAGGTCTGCTTGACGATGCCGTCCGGCTCGCTGCCCGGCTCCACGTGGTAGCCCCAGATCTCCTGGATCGGCGTTTCCTGTTCCACGTTGGTGAAGCGCAGCACGCCGCCGCGCTGGACCGGGAGGTCGTCCACGGTGCGCACCACGCCCTTCGGGCGGGTCATCAGCACCTCGGTGGCGCTGTCCGCATCGGCCCCGTGAGCCAGCGTGCCGAAGGCCGCGCCGCGGATCTCGATGCGGTTCAGGGCCTCCCCCTCCGGCAGCGTCAGGTCCAGGTGCTTGCCGGCTTCCACATAGGTGTTCCAGTCCGGCAGCTGGAAGTAATCGTTGCGGCCCGGCAGGCGCGAGCGGTTGTAGACACCCGGCCAGGTGGTTTCGGCGATGCCGTCGGTGCCTTTCCACATCCACTGCTTGAGGTCTTTGGCATCGGCGAATTCGATCTTGCGGATGCGCGTGCCCTCCGCCGCCAGCGCCGGCGGCGGTGCACCTTCCCAGCCGAAGCGGTGGCGCCACGCACGCTGGTCGGTTGCGTCGGCTACCGCGGTGGTCGCGGCCTTGCCGGAGGCCAGCGCCGACACGGCCGGTGCGTCCAGCATGCGGTCGTAGACGCGGATGTGCTGGAAATCGCTGCCACGCAGGAAGTTGTAGCGGCTCTGCACCTGGTAGGGCGCCATCACCCGGCCCGCCAGGCCGAGCTGGTCCAGCGCGGCATCGTAATCGGCGGTGGTGTCCACCCGTGCCACTTCGCGGCCATCCACATACAGGCGCACGCCCCGGTCCTCGTCCCAGGCGAAGGCCAGGTGCAGCCACTGGTCCGCACGCGGCAGCGTGTCCATGCGGAACGACACCCGCGTGCGCGCCAGGTTGGCATCGGTGACGAACGCATCGAAGCCGTGCCCGTTCCAGTCGATGCGCAGCCAGGCCATGTCCCAGCTGCTGTGGTCGGCGTAGCCCACACGGAAGATCACGAACGGCGCTTCGCCCACCGCGTAGCGTGCGCGCCAGTCGAACGCGAGGGTGCCGCGCTGGGCGAGAATGTTGCCCGGGGCGTCCCACGCCAGCACGCCATCATCCTGCCACTGGATCGCCTTGCCCAAGGTGGCATCGTCGACCACCTTCACCTTGTCGCGGAAGTTCGGCACCGCCGCACCCCCGGCCACCGTGGCATCCAGGCCCTTGCCGGCATCGACATGGAACAGCAGCTGCGCAGGGTCGGCCGCCAGCGCCGGCAGGGCCGCCAGCGCGCACGCTGCAGCAAGGGCGCGGATGCGCAGGCGGGAGCGGGGTGCAGAGACGGCGTGTGGCATGGAACCTTCCTTTCAACAGCGGGTGGCGGTACAGCAGCGGCGCAGCGGGAGCAGCGCCGCCGGGGGAGGAGCCCCGCCGCGGCAGCGCACCGGTTCCGCCGGAGAGAGGGGCGGAAGCCGGCACGTTGCCGACAGCGAAGTCCAGCCGGAACCTGGCGTGTGCAGGTTCACCCTCAGAACTTGTAACGCAGGCCGAGGTAGTACTGGCGGCCGGTGGTCGTGTAGCGGTCAGGCAGGGACAGCGCCGAATCCACGTAGCGCTCGTCGGCGGTATCGAGCAGGTTGATCGCCTCGAAGCTGACGGTCAGCTGCTTGTTGAACTTCCAGGACATGTTGAAGTCCACGTTCTCCACGCTGTACTTGCCGGTGACATCGGCGGTGGGGAAGGTGTTGCCGTCCAGGTCGGTGACGTTTTCCTGGGTGAGGATCTGGTTGATGTAGGCGTCGCGGTAGCTGCTGGACACCCGGGCGCTGAAGCGACCGTCGTCGTAGTACAGCGTGGCGTTGTACGAGTTCGGCGACAGGTTCAGCAGGTCGTTCTCGGTGTAAGTAGTGACGATGGTGCTGCCACTTCCGGAACTGAACAGGTACTTGATCTTCGAATCGACGTGCGTGTAGTTGAGCTGGATGCCGAAGTTCTTCCAGAACCCGGGCAGGAAGCTGAAGGGCTGCTGGTAGGTCAGCTCGTAGCCCTTGAGCGGGCCGCCCGGGGTGTTGAAGTAGCTCTGCACGTTGAACAGCGAGTTGGGACTGAAGCCGGCCGGCAGCAGGTCCAGGGAATAGCCCATGTCCGCCCAGGTGGTCAGCAGGCGGGTGCGCTGCACATAGGTCTCGATGTCCTTGTAGAACACCGCCGCCGACAGCAGCGCGCCGTCGGTGAAGTACCACTCCGCGCTCAGGTCGTAGTTGGTCGAACGGAACGGATCCAGCTTGGGGTTGCCCAGGTTGATCGAGTAGTAGCGGTCCTCGTCCAGGAACGCGGTCGGTCCGCCGCTGACGCTGGGCGACAGGTTGGACAGGGTCGGCCGGGCCATGGTCTTGGCCGCACCGAAGCGCAGCACCACGCTGTCGCTGACATCCCACGCCAGGTTCAACGCGGGCAGCCAGTCGTCGTAGCGGTGGCCCACCGTGGTGCCCACCAGCAGGCGTTCACCGGCATCGGCGGTGGCGCTGGCCACGCCCAGGAACGGCTCGCAGGCGGCGGACAGATCGTTGCTGTTGGCGGCCTGGCAGGGCGCGTAGCCACTGGCGGTGATCTGCGTGCGCACGTAGCGCACGCCGACATTGCCGCGGAACGGGCGGCCGAGCAGATCGGTGTTGAAATCCAGCTGCAGGTAGCTGCCGTAGCTCTTCTCGTTGACGTCGAAGTTGTTGTTGGACGCACCGAAGTGGCCGACACCGGCCAGGCGGTAGTCGCCGCCCAGCGTGCCGGTGTTGCAGTTGCAATAGATGTCCAGCAGCTCGGCGACACGCTTGAAATCAGGAATCAGCCAGGAGCCGGGCAGGTTCCCGTCCAGCCCCTTGCCGAAGCCGTCCAGGGTGGTGCTCAGGTCACCCACGCTGACGCCGGCGGGCAATGCCTGCGCCAATCGCCCGTAGCTGATGTTGCGGTACTCCTGCGAGCTCATGTCGTAGTCCTTGTAGGCAAGGCCGGAGCGCAGGGTGAAGGTGGGGGAGATATTGAACGTCAGGTCGACCTTGGCGGTGTCGAAGGCGTTGTCCACGTAACTCGGGTTGAGCCGCACCTCGCTGATGTTGCCGCCGCGGGCGGTACCGTTGGCGTTCACCGGCGCGGTGCCGTAGCCCAGCCAGTTCCACGCGCCCGGGTCGTTCAGCGCGAACGGGAAGGTCATCGAGGGCATGCTGGCGCCGTTGCGCATGTCCAGCACGAACCCGTCCAGGTTGCTGTTGTCGAAGCTGACCAGCGAGAACACCGGGCGCTCGAAGGTGGACTGCGAGTGGCCCAGCACGGCATCCACGCGCACGGCATCGTTGAAGCGGTGTTCCAGGTTCAGGCTGGCCTGCTTGAATTCGGTGCTTTCCTGGATGTTGCTCGATTCGGTGCGGAAGTCGACGTTGTCGAACACGCCGTAGACCAGCCGGTTGCGGTCGTCCACCTGGGCCTCGCGGACCACGATCTGGGTCTTGCCACCGTACTGCGCGGTGCGATGCAGGTTGGCACCCAGCGAATCCTCGCGCTGGTCCTTGTCCAGCTTGGAATACATCAGGTCCAGGTTGATGAGCGTGTCGTCACCCGGCTTGAACTGCAATGCACCGGTCACGCCCAGCCGCTCGATCTGGTGTTCGGTGCGTATATAACGCGGATAGCGCGGAATCCAGGCGTTGGTCGCCGTCTCGTAGGCGGCGATGTTCGCCGCGGTGGCGGCCGGGCGGTCGATGCCGGTGCCGCAGTGGGTGGCATCAATGCCGTAGCTGCCCCAGCCGTTGTTGCGCGCCTGGTTGGCCGCACTGCCCACGCCCTGCGCGGTCTCGTTGGAGAGCGGGTTGCGCGGGGTCTGCGGGTTGTAGCCCACCGGGCTGCAGAAACCGTAGGTGCCGTTGTTGGTCGCGGTGGACTGGTTGGAGTTGCGGTAGTTGCCGTGCTCCCAGCGCACCGGGTTGTAGCCTTCCTCGAAGATGGTGCGCTTGCTGTAGGCCACCGACATCAGGGCGCCGAAGCGACCATCGGCCCAGGTGTTGCTGATCAACCCGGACACGCGCGGATCCTTGCTGCGCGACAGGTCGTTGAAGCCGTACTGGCCGTTGAGCGAGGCCTGGAAACCGCTGAAATCAAAGGGACGCGAGCCACGCAGGTCCACCGTGGCACCCAGCGAGCCTTCGTCCATCTGCGCCGACTGGCTCTTGTTGACCTTGACCCGGCTGAACAGCTCGGAGGCGAAGGTGTTGAAATCGAAGCCGCGCCCGCGGTTCACGCCACTGGCACCGTTGCCGGCGGTGGACAGCGCCTCCAGCCCGTTGATGCGCACGCGGGTGAAATCCGAACCCAGACCACGCACGGAGATCTGCTGGCCCTCACCGCCCTCGCGGTCGATGGAGACGCCGGCGATGCGCTGCATCGATTCGGCCAGATTGAGGTCGGGGAATTTGCCGATGTCTTCGGCATAGATCGCATCCACCTGCTCCACGCTGTAGCGCTTCTCGTCGAGCGACTGCTGCAGGCTTTCGCGGTAGGTGGCCTTCACTTCCACCTTGTCCAGATCCACCGCGGTGGGGCCGGCGGCGGCCTGTTCGGGCGTCTGCTGGGCGGCGGCGGTCCCGCTGGCCAGGGCCAGGCCGATCGACAGGGCCAGCAGGCTGACCGGGGTGCGGGCCGCGGTGGCGCGGCGTGCGTTCAACAGATCCATTGTGTGCGTCCCCTCCCAGGGTGTCCTCAAGCGTGCGTGGCAGATCTGGTGCGGGCCGGGACAGGTCCCGGTCACACCCGGCGCAACGTCTTGCTGACACCGCTGGTCACGAAGAAACGTAGCAAAGCAGCCAAGGCGCAGCATCTTGCGCCGCAGCAGCCTGGCCACGGAATGCGGGATCGTTGGCGTTGCACCGGCGGCGGCGTGCTGGCACGCCGCCGCATGGGTGGATCAGAACTTGTAGCGGACGCCCAGCATGTACTGGCGGCCGGTTTCGGTGTACTGCAGCGGCAGCTCGCCGGTGGCCGGCGAATACACCCACTCATCCGACGCTTCGTTGGTGAGGTTGATGCCTTCCAGGGTCAGCTCCAGCTGGTCGCTGATGCGGTAGCGCAGCGAGGCGTCGAGCACGGTGGTACCGGTCATGCCGTGGTAGCCGTTCTCGTTGAAGCCCACTTCCTGGCCGGTGACCTGGGTCAGGTAGTCGCTGCGGTTGGTCGCCGACACACGGCCGGACCAGACCTCCCCTTCATAGAACAGCGTGGCGTTCCAGGCGTTCTTCGAGGTACCGGTGAGCTGGTTCTTCATGGTCGCCACGCCGGCGCCGTTCACGTACTGGATGCTGGTATCCACCCAGGTGTAGTTCAGCTGCACGCCGAGGTTGGACCACTTGCCCGGCAGGAAGGTGAACGGCTGGGTGTAGTTCGCTTCCACGCCGTACAGTTCGCCGCCCGGGGTGTTCAGCGGTGCACTGAAGGTGAAGTCGTCGTTGACCGTGGCACCGGTGCCCGCGAGCAGGCTGGCCGGCAGGCCACTGGTGGAGTACGGACGGGTTTCACGCGCGTTCTGCACGAACGAATCGATGTCCTTGTAGAACAGGCCGATGCCGGCCATGGCGCCTTCAGCGAAGTACCACTCGAAGCTCATGTCCACGTTGGTGGCGCGGAACGGGTCCAGGTTCGGGTTGCCACCGGAGACGGTACGCGCACCGCCGGCCACGGCCACGGTCACGCCCGGGGTCAGGTTGCCCAGGCCCGGACGGCTCATCACCTTGGCCGCGCCGAGGCGGATCAGGAAGTCCGGGGTGATTTCCGCAACCAGGTTGAACGAGGGCAGGGTGTCATCGTACTTGCGCTTGCTGGTGGCCGGCACCAGCACGCCGGCGACGGTGGCGAAGCCGTTGGATTCCTGCTTGGTCTCCACATAGCGCACGCCGAAGTTGCCCGACAGCGGAATGGAACCCAGGTCGGTCGAGAACTCGCCCATCAGCCAGGCGCCACGGCCCTTTTCTTCCACGCTGCGGCTGTTGTTCGAACGCGGCGCCACGGCGAAGGTGCCGCTGTTGCTGTAGATGTCCAGCAGGTCGGCCACGGCGTCCAGGTTCGGTACCACCCAGGTGGACGGGAAGCCGTTGATGCCCTTCAGACCGGCCGACTGGGTCAGATCGCCCGGCAGGATGCGGGTGCCGTTGGGCAGCAGCGGCACGGCGCCTTCGCTGCTGCGGCGCAGTTCCAGCGTGCTGAAGGAGTAATCCTTGGCCTGCAGGCCACCCTTCAGGCGGAAGCCGGGGCTGATGTTCCAGTTGAAGTTGACTTCGGCGGTGTCGAAATCGTTGTCCACGTACTGCGGACGCAGGCGGATCTCGGCCAGTTCCCAGCCGTTGGGATTGTTCGGGTCGATGCCGTAGTTGAGGATCGGCATGCGGTCGTTGCCACGGTAATCGTAGCTGTAACCATCCACATCATATTTGTCCATGATGATGGTGGTCTGCACCGGGTTCTCGTGCGCCGAGCGCGAGATGCCGACCTTGCCGTTCATCGAGAACGCATCGCTGAAGCGGTGGTCGAAGTTCAGGCCGACCTGCTTGAACTCGGTGTTCCACTCGTCGTGGCGGTTCTCGGCGCGGATGTCCACGTTGTCGAACTGGCCATACACCAGGGCGTTGTTGCGGATCTCGCCGGCGGTGACCACCGTGGCCGGCTTGCCGTCGCGCTCGGGGCGGCGGTTGACGCCGGTGCCGGCATCACGGTTGCGGCTGAAGGAAATGGCTTCGATGTAGTTCTCGTCGCGGGTCGCGTCGATCTTCGAGTACAGCGCGTCCAGCGAGATCTCGGTGCGGTCGGTCGGCTTCCACTGCAGCGAACCGGTGATGCCCAGGCGCTCCTGCGTGTGCTCCATCTGCACGTAACGCGGGAAGCGCGGGTGGTAGACATTGACGCTGCGCGCGGCGGCGAACGGCGAGCTGGCAGCGAAGCCACCATTGCTGGTGCCGTTGGCCCAGCGGCCGGTGTTGGAGCCTTCTTCCAGCGCCTGGCGCTCGGAATAGGCCACCGAGAACAGGGCACCGAAGGTGCCATCGGCGAAGGTGTTGGAGATCAGCGCGGCCATGCGCGGATCGGCCTTCTGCGCCATGTCGTTGTAGCTGGCCTGGCCGCTGGCGGCGAAGGTGAAGCCGTCGTAGTCGAACGGACGGGCGGTGCGCAGGTCGACGGTGGCGCCGAGCGAACCTTCTTCCACATCGGCCGAAGCGGTCTTGCGCACCAGCATCTGGGTGAACAGGTCCGAGGCGAACACGTTGAAATCGAAGCCGCGGCCGCGGTTGGTGCCGCCGCTCTGGTCACCGGCACCGACCGTGGTCAGCGCTTCCATGCCGTTGATGCGCACGCGGGTGAAGTCCGAGCTGAGGCCACGCACGGTGATGTTGCGGCCCTCACCGGCTTCGCGGGTGATCACCACGCCGGGAATGCGCTGCAGCGATTCGGCCAGGTTGAGGTCGGGGAACTTGCCCACGTCCTCGGCGACAATGGCGTCGACCACGCCGGCTTCGCCACGCTTGATGTCCAGGGCCTTCTCGACGCTGGCGCGGTAACCGGTCACGGTGACGGTATCCAGGTCGGTGGCCGACTGGGCGGCATCCTGCGCATGGGCGCTGGCGCCGAGCGCCATACCGATGGCCAGTGCCAGCATGGTAACCGGTGTCTTTTTGCTGTTGGAGCGAATCTGCATAGCCTTTCCCTCTCCCAAAGGTCTGGTGCGTGGGCGGCGTCTGCACGATGACACCGCTGGTCAGGGCGGACGTTAACAGCACCACAACGTGGGAGCATCTTGCACCGCAACACATTTTTAATGTCCCGCAGACGCTTGCGGGACAATGCCTTCGACAGTCGCGGAGGGTGGACGACAGACGCGGCACGGCTAGAATGACACCGATAGTCAAGAAGCGCGCGGGGTGCGCGCTTCAGCCAGCCCGCTGCCGCTGCAGGGCGGTGCGGACGCAACGAGGACATGCGGATGAGTCGAGTTGTATGTTTCGGGGAACTGCTGCTGCGCCTGGGCGCACCGGGCCGCCAGCTGCTGCTGCAGACACCGCAGCTGGAGGTGCATGTGGGCGGCGCCGAGGCCAACGTGGGGGTCAGCCTGGCGCACTTCGGGCATGCCGTGGCGATGGCCGGCACGGTCGCCGACAACGCCCTGGGCGCACACGCGCTGGGCGAACTGGGGCGCCACGGTGTGCAGACCCACCTGCTGCGGCGTGACCCGGACGGGCGCATGGGCCTGTACTTCATGACCACCGGCGCGGTGCAGCGGGCCAGCGAAGTGGTGTACGACCGCGCCGACTCGGCGTTCGCACGCAGCACCGCCGGGGATTACGACTGGCCCACGCTGCTGCAGGGCGCCGACTGGCTGCACCTGTCCGGGGTGAGCCCGGCGCTGGGTGAAGCGGTGGCCGAGGCGACCCTGGCGGCAGCGCGCGCCGCCCGTGCGCTGGGCGTGCGGGTGTCCTTCGATGGCAATTTCCGGCCCAAGCTGTGGCAGCGCTGGGGCGGCGATGCGCGCACGATCCTGCGCGAGCTGTTCGCGCAGGCGGATATCGTGTTTGCCGATTACCGCGACATCGAAGTGGTGCTTGGCGATGCGTTCGAGCAGGCCGATGTGGTCGAACGCGTGGAAGCCGCCGCCGCCGCGGCCTTCGCCGCGTTCCCGCAGCTGCAGTGGATGGCCTGCACGCAGCGCCAGGCGCTGAGCGTGGACCACCATGCGCTGGGCGCGCTGCTGCTGGGGCGCGATGGCACCCGGGCACAGGCGCCGGTGCGCCAGCTGCAGGGCATCGTGGACCGCATCGGCGGCGGCGATGCCTTCGCCGCCGGCATCCTGCATGGCATCATGCGCGGCTTCGACGCCGGCACCACCGTGCGCTTCGGCCTGGCGGCCGGTGCGCTCAAGCATTCCATTCCCGGCGATTTCAATCCTGTCAGCGAAGCTGACGTGCTGGCCCTGATGGGCGAGGAGCGTTTCGATGTCCGCCGCTGATCCGCGCGTTCGTGCGGTACTGAAACTGGCACCGGTGATTCCGGTGTTCACCCCCGATGATGTGGACGATGCGGTGCAGGTCGCGCAGGCGCTGTTCCGTGGCGGCCTGCCGGTAATCGAAGTCACGCTGCGCACGCCGCGTGCGCTGGAAGCGATCAAGGCGATGGTGGAGGCCGTACCCGATGCCGTGATCGGTGCCGGCACGGTGCTCACCGCCGCGCAGATGGAGGCGGTGAAGCAGGCCGGTGGCCGGTTCGCGGTGTCGCCCGGCGCCACCGCGCGGCTGTATGCAGCCGCGCGGGATACCGACCTGCCGTTCCTGCCCGGCGTGGCCACCTCTTCCGAACTGATGGAAGGGCTGGAACAGGGCCTGGATACCTTCAAGTTCTTCCCCGCGGTGCAGGCCGGCGGCGCACCGCTGCTGGCCGCCTGGGCCGGCCCGTTCGCCGATGTGCGCTTCTGCCCCACCGGGGGCATCAGCGTGCAGACCGCGCCGCAGTTCCTGCACCTGCCCAACGTGCTGTGCGTGGGCGGTTCCTGGCTGACCACCCCGGCGCTGATGCAGGCCCGCGATTGGGCCGGCATTGAAGCGCTGGCCCGCACCGCCTCGGTGCTGGCCAGCTGAGGCGCTTGGCGCGGATCGCCCGGCAGGGCGGTCCGTGCGCCGGCGGTGGCGTGCGGCGGCCTTACACTAGGCGCATGCCTGCCGTCCTGAAAACCGCGTTGTTGTCCCTGCTGGCGTTGGCCGGCGCCCTGGTGGTGCTGGCGCTGGTCACCAGCGCGGCCAGCTGGCTGCCTGCGCTGCTCGGGCTGCAGCCGGCCGGCAATGGCGCGCAGCTGGGCTGGGATCTGGCCTTCACCGTCCTGGGTGGCACCGCCGCCACCGCGTTCAGCTGCTGGTACGCGCCCTGCTGGCCACGCGCGCAAGGCACCGCGATCTGGCTGCTGATCGCCGCCGCCTCGGTGTGGGCATGCCTGGACATGGGTCAGGAATTTCCGCGCTGGTTCGTGATCGCACTGCTGCTGTCACTGCCACTGCAGCTGGCCGCGGGGCTGTGGCTTGGCACACGGCGGGCGCATCGCCGGCCGGACACCGCGCGCGTCTAGGTCCGCGTCCGCGGCCTCGTCAACGGCGGGCGCGATGACGGGTCTGTTCCCCTGTTCCCGTCACTGCAGCAGCGGCCGCAGCGCCGAGGCCGGCATGTGGTCCAGGGCCAGCCACGCGTCTTCCACCACCGCGCGGGCGCTGTGCCAGTCCAGCCGCGAGGTGCCGCGCATCTGTTCCCAGTGTGCGGCCAGTTCGCCGTCCGTCCCGTGGCCCCCGCGCGGCCAGTTGGCGGCGTGGGTGGACAGGGCGAAGGCGTAGGCCGGGCAGAGGTCGCGCCAGGTGCGGGCGCCTCCCCGCGCGCGTCGGCGTTCGTAGTCACTGAGCATGTATTGCAGGTAGTCCTGCGCCACGGACTGGGGTTCGGCAGGGCGCAGGCGGCGGCGCGCGGTGCGGCTGACCGGCAGCGGATCGAGCAGGGCGTTGAAGACGCCGGGGGCGGGACGTTCCTGGCGGGGCATGGCGGGACACCTGCGGCAGGTGGGGGAACGCAGATGTACCGGCGGCGCTGTTATTCAGCCGTGAGAAAGATGTTCATGACGCAGGGTTCGCGGCGCCTTTACCTGCCAGCCGGTGTAGTGGGGCTTCCCAAGCAGGTGAACTGACATGACCCGAGACACCTCCCGCGACCCGCTGCGCGAGCAGCACACCCCCGTTCCCGGCGAGCAGCGTGGCAAGCACGACATCGAGAATGCCGAACGCCGCGGCACCGGAGCCCCCTTCATGGAGGACACGCAGGACCCGTTGCCGGCGCATGAGCAGAAGGCCAACGACAACCAGGACGAGGCGCTGGAAGAGACGTTTCCGGCCAGCGACCCGACCTCACCGTTCGTGCCGGCGAAAGCGCCTGACTGAACCGGGGCAGGGCGACGCCCTATGCGCCGGCATCCGACCCCGGTCCGCAGGCTGCCGTGTTCAGCGCCACGACCATTGCAGGCCGACGCTGGCGCGCCGGTCCGGTCCGGGTTCGTAGTAGCGGCCATTGCCATCGTTGACGATCACCGAGCCGATGTAGCGCTGGTCCAGCACGTTGTCCACGCGGGCGAAGGCCTGCAGCTCACCGCTGCGCAGCTGCCAGCGGTGGCGGCCTTCCAGGTTCAGCAGCGCGTACCCCGGCGCCCGCTCGCTGCCGATATCGTTCACCACCACATCGCTGCTGGCGCTGGCTTCAGCGGCCCACTGCCACGCCCCGGGTGACCACTGCAGGCGGGCGAACGCCTGTTGCCGCGGCACGCCCGGCAGGCGGCTGCCGGCGCGCACCCGGGTACTGGGCACACTGCAGCCGCTGCCGCTGCAGGCCAGGTAGCTGCTGCGCACCTGCGCCTGCAGCCAGGTCCAGGCCAGTTGCAGCTGTACGTCGTCGGTCAGCCGGGTGCGGTACTCCAGTTCGGCCCCCTGGCGGCGGCTGCGGCCGATGTTGCGGTAGGTGCTGCGGCCGTTGGTAGTGCTGGCCACGGCCAGCTCGTCGTCGGTATCGGCGCGGAACAGGCTCAGTTCCAGCGCGTTGCCTGCGTCATCGCGCCATTTGCTCCCCACTTCCACGCTGCGGCTGCGTGCGGCGGCCAAGTCCAGTGCCAGGCCCGCCTGGCCATCGGCGCGGTAGCCCAGTTCGTTGAAGGTCGGGGTCTCAAAGCCACGGCCCACCGCCGCGTGCAGCCGCCACTGCGGGGTGGCCTCGAAACTGATCCCGGCGACCGGCGTGGTCGCCTCGTAGCGGCGGCGGCCACTGTCATCCGGGTTGCCGGCGGTGACATACCGGTCGCGCGAGGCGAACTGCACGCGGCTGTGGCGCACCCCGGCCAGCAGCGCCCAGCGCGGGCTCCACTGCCACCAGGCCTGGGCGAAGGGATCCACGTTGTCCACCTGGTCACGCTGGTCGCGGCGCAGCGCACCGCGTACCCCCAGCGTGCTGCCGATGAAGTTCTCATACCCGGTGCGGTGCTGCTGCTGGCGGTCGGCGTTGAGGCCAGCCACCAGGTCCAGCGCGCGGCCGGCGAGCTGCCCGGTCCAGCCCCAGCGCACATCCACGCCGCCGTAGCTGCCCTGCAGGTCGATCACCCCGCCGGCATGCAGCGGGTTGCGCTGCGGTGCGGGCGGAATGGCCAGGTACTGCACCACCTCGCGTTGCCCGGCGTACCCCATCAGCTGCCAGCGCTGCGCGCCGCGGCTCGTGCTCCAGCGCAGGCCGGCCTGCTGCTGGCTCACCGATTTGCGCGTGTTGTACTGCCGCGCCACCGCGGTGGCCTGGCGCGGGTCGGCAGCCGCCTGCGCCCGGGTCAGGCCCAGCGGATCCTGCGCATCCGGTGCGTCCAGCGCGTTGAGCAGCAGCTCCAGCCGGCCACCGGCGGCGTCCGTGCCCAATCGCGCCGACAGCGCCTCGCGCCGGGCACGGCTGTGCTCGCGCCAGCCATCGGTACGGAAGTGGGTGGCGGCCACGTTGTAATCGATGCCCGCGCCCGCACCGCGCAGCTGTGCGCCCACGCTGAGCGTGTTGTCGGCGCCGGCGTTCAGACGCAGCCGCCACGGATCGCCGGCCTGCCCCTGCGCGCTCCACACCTGCAGTACGCCGCCGGAGGAGTTGCCATACAGCGCCGAGAAGGGGCCGCGCAGGACCTCCACGCGCTCGGCACCGAGCAGGCTGGCGTGCGAGAGCTGGCCCTGCCCGTCGGGCATGGTGGCCGGAACCCCATCCACCAGTACCCGCACCCCGCGCACACCGAAGGTGGAGCGCGCGCCGAAGCCGCGGATGGACAGCTGGGTGTCCTGCGCGAAGTTCTGCCGGTCACGTGCCACCAGGCCGGGCACGCCCGCCAACGCATCGGCGATCTGCACCCCCGCACCGGCGCGGCTGTCATCGATCCAGACCGTGCTCTGGCTGGCCGGCAGCGCGAACGGGTCCACACCCTGAACGCGTGCGGCCTGCACCTGCACGGCCGGCAGCGGCTGCGGTGCGGTATCGGCCCAGGCCAGGCCGGGCAACAGGGCCGCCAGCACAGGCAGGCCACGGCGACAGGGAGTCTTGTTCATGGTTCAGATCGGCACGGCGGAAAACAACACGGGATGGTACGGGCAGGCTCGTGACGAGCGGCGCCGCGCGGGGGAGCGGCTTTGTTAGGATGGCAGGGTTTCGGCCCGCTGGGCCGCGACCTGCCGCTCGACTTTCCCCCTCCAAATCGAACGAGTACCGCCGTGTCCTTCTTTGCAAACGTGGAACTGGTCCCGGGCGACCCGATCCTGGGCCTGTCCGAAGCCTATAACGCCGACAGCCGCCAGACCAAGGTCAACCTGGGTGTGGGCATCTACTACGACGAGAGTGGCCGCATTCCGCTGCTGCGTGCCGTCAAGCAGATCGAGCAGCAGCTCGCCAGCGAAGCGAAACCGCGCGGCTACCTGCCCATCGACGGGCTGCCGGCCTACACCCAGGCTACCCGTGAGCTGGTGTTCGGCAAGGATTCGCCGCTGCTGGACGCCGGCCGCGTGGCCACCACCCAGACCGTCGGCGGCAGCGGTGCGCTGCGCGTGGGCGCGGACCTGCTGAAGAAGCTGCTGCCGCACGCCACCATCGCCATCAGCAACCCGAGCTGGGAAAACCACCGCGCGGTGTTCGGTGCCGCCGGCTTCGACGTGCAGGAATACCGCTACTTCGACGCCGCCACCCATGGCGTGGATTTCGACGGCATGCTGGCTGACCTGGCCGCGCTGCAGCCGGGCACCGTGGTGCTGCTGCACGCGTGCTGCCACAACCCCACCGGCGCCGACCTGACCCCGGCACAGTGGACGCAGGTGGCGGCCGCGCTGAAGGAACGCCAGCTGTTCCCGTTCATCGACATGGCGTACCAGGGCTTCGACAAGGGCATCGACCAGGACGGCGCGGCGGTACGCATCATTGCCGAGGCCGGCATCGACAGCTTCATCGTCGCCAATTCGTACTCCAAGTCGTTCTCGCTGTACGGCGAGCGCGTGGGCGCGCTGTCGGTGGTGGCCCCGAGCGCGGCCGATGCCAAGGCCGTGCAGTCGCAGGTCAAGCGCATCATCCGCACCATCTACTCCAGCCCGTCCACGCATGGCGCGGCGCTGGTGGCCGGCGTGCTGACCAGCCCCGAACTGCGTGGCCTGTGGGAACAGGAACTGACCGAGATGCGCGAGCGCATCCATGCGCTGCGTGCGGGCCTGGTGGAAAAGCTGGCGGCGGTGGGTGCACCGCAGTTCGCCTTCATCAACCAGCAGGCCGGCATGTTCTCGTATTCCGGCCTGAGCCGGGCGCAGGTGGACCGCCTGCGCGATGAGTTCGGCATCTACGCGGTGGGTACCGGCCGCATCTGCGTGGCCGCTCTGAACCAGGGCAACCTGGAATACGTGGCCCAGGCCGTGGCCACGGTGGCCAAGGGCTGAGCCGGCCGGCCACTGCGGTACCTGCGAGGGCGCCTTCGGGCGCCTTCGTTGTCTGTGCGCAGGCTGTCGCGTACTGGAAACGGTTCCGATGCCCCACGCGTGCGCCGCGCGGGTGACAATAGCGGTTTCCCTGCTGCCGAGACCTGCATCCCATGTCGCGTACTTCGTTGACCCGTTTCCTGATCCAGGAACAGCACGCTGGCCACATCAATGCCGATCTGCGCCAGCTGATCGCCGTGGTGGCACGGGCCTGCACCAGCATTTCCATCGCGGTGAGCAAAGGTGCGCTGGGCGGCGTGCTCGGCGATGCCGGCACCGGCAATGTGCAGGGCGAAGCGCAGAAGAAGCTGGATGTGATCAGCAACGAGATCCTGCTGGAAGCCAACGCGTGGGGCGGCCACCTGGCGGCGTGTGCCTCGGAAGAAATGGACCACAGCCAGCCGGTGCCGGACATCTACCCGCGCGGTGATTTCCTGCTGCTGTTCGATCCGCTCGATGGCAGCTCCAACATCGACGTGAACGTGTCGGTGGGCACCATCTTCTCGGTGCTGCGCTGCCCGGCCAAGGTGGAACTGCCCGGCGATGAGGCCTTCCTGCAGCCGGGCAGCGCGCAGATCGCCGCCGGCTACTGCATCTACGGGCCCAGCACGCAGCTGGTGCTCACCGTGGGCCACGGCACCCATGCCTTCACCCTGGACCGGGAGACCGGCGAGTTCATCCTGACCACGCGCGACATGCAGATTCCGGCGGCCACGCAGGAATTCGCCATCAACATGTCCAACCAGCGTCACTGGGAAGAACCGATGCAGGCCTACGTGCAGGACCTGCTGGCCGGCAAGGAAGGTCCGCGCGCGAAGAACTTCAACATGCGCTGGATCGCCAGCATGGTGGCCGATGTGCACCGCATCCTGACCCGCGGCGGCATCTTCATCTATCCGTGGGACCGCAAGGACCCGTCGAAGGCGGGCAAGCTGCGCCTGATGTACGAAGCCAACCCGATGGGCCTGCTGGTGGAGCAGGCCGGCGGTGCCGCCTGGACCGGCCGTGAGCGCATTCTGGACATCGCACCGGAGCAGCTGCACCAGCGCGTGCCGGTGTTCCTGGGCTCGCGCGAGGAAGTGGAGCAGGCGGTGAAGTACCACCAGCAGCACGACGCCGGTTGAGCCGGACGCCGCCGGGCGCGGCGTGACATCGGCCACGCCAGTGGGCACCATCAGGGGCCCGCTGGCGAAGGACCCAGGCATGCAGTCGCAGGACCCGGTCGATTTCATCGAAGTGATCCACAACGCGGTGCCGGCAGACACCTGCGCGGCCATCGTGGCGCGCATGCAGGCCAGCCACAACCTGCACCCCGGTGCGGTGGGGAGCGGTGTCTACCCGGAGCTCAAGCACAGCAAGGACCTGCGCATCAGCGGTGACGCGGCATGGCGCGATGTGGAAGGCATATTGCAGCAGGCGGTGTTCCAGGGCGTGCTGGCCTATCTGCGGCGGTACCCGCAGGCGCTGATCGCCCCGCTGATGCTGCAGATCCAGGACAGCCAAGGCCAGCCGAAGCGGCTCACGGCCGAGGATTTCCCGCAGATGAGCGATGCGGCCCTGTCGGAACTGGCGCGTACGTGCCTGCGACCGGGCGCCATCAACCTGCAGTGGTATGCCGCTGGCGAAGGCGGCTACCCCTACTGGCACTGCGAGCTGTACCCGCGCGATGCCCGCTGCGAGACGCTGCACCGCCATCTGCTGTGGACGCTGTACCTCAACGAGGGGTTCGAGCAGGGCGAAACCGAGTTCCTGTTCCAGGACCGGCGCATCGCCCCGCGTACCGGCAGCCTGCTGATCGCGCCGACCGCCTTCACCCACACGCACCGCGGCAACCGCCCGCAGGGCGGCGACAAGTTCATCGCCACCAGCTGGATCCTGTTCCAGGATTCACAGGCGCTGTTTGGGCACTGATGGCTGGCGTGTAAAGGCACAGGCGGCCAGACGCATGGTGGCCGCTGCCGGTGTGCCAGACCCCTACATCCGCATGCCGAGCCAGATCACGGTTTCGGTGGAAGTAGATACCACCGGGGTCAGCAGGCGAGACCAGAATGAATCCGGCGGCACATGCACGGCCGACTGGTCGTGGTGCTGTTGCTCTTCGGCCACGATGGCGGCCACGGCCTGCGCTGCGTAAGGGTCATTGCCTTCAAGCACGACCAGCTGATGCTGAAGGTGGCGCAGCACCACCGCTTCCACCGCAGTAGTGGTGGCCGCGATGGCACGTGCACCGAACAGGCCGGTAATAGCCCCCAAGGTGAAACCACCCAGGCCGCACAGCCAGTAACTGCGACAGCGGGGATGACCACGGCGCTGCAGTTCGGCGCCGAACAGCGCGCGGTGTCGCTGCTCATGGCTGCGGAATTCACGCAGTTCATCCACCCGATGCGGCGCGGTCAGGCGTGCCATCAGGATCTGCGCGCTGTAGATACAGATCGCGCCGTGCTCGCCGGCATGGTTGACCTTGATGATGCGGCTGCCCCGCTCTGTATCCAGTACGGTGGTCATCGAGTCCGTCCGAGGCGGCAGAGGTTGCTTGCATTGTACGGCCGGGGACGGGCTGACGATCGTGCGTCGGCCGTTCCGGCACCGTCGACGTGCGGCCTACATGTCCCAGCTGGGAATGGACTCGATCCGCTTGTCTTCCCGGTGCTGACGACTGCATGCCGAACTAGAGCGCCATCAAGGCATGTTGACCCGGTCCAGCGAGATGAGAAGGAGAAGGCACTGCGGCGCTCAGGCTGCAGAGTGCTGCACTGTGGAAACAGATGCGGGTGCGTTATGCATCGAGCCTCCCCCGCCGTTTTTCTTCGACGACATGGCTACGCTGCAGAACTGGACTTGCCAATAACGAGCCCACTGGATTGGCCAGCGTTGATAATGAATTTCACTTTGAAAAAAACAGGATCAGCGTGCACTCACAATCGAGAGCAGATTGGATCACTGGGATGAGCTCTGCTTTCGGCCAAAAGCAGCCATCCATGCAAATGATCTGCGCCTAACCCCTGGTCCGGCTCATCTCGTCCGCCATGACCAACTACATAAGTCGCCAACCCGTCCCTAGAACAGCGACCCCTGCGGCGTATCCGCTTTCACCGGCAGCGGCTTTTCAAACCGCGAGCAATCCAGCTTCGGCCAATGGGTGTTCTGTGCGTCGAAGCCGAGCCGCCTGCGGGCCAGCTTGAACCGGTTGTTCAACAGGTCGGCATAGACGCCTTCACCGCGCATGCGGGTGCCGAACTGGCTGTCATAGTCCTTGCCGCCGCGCAGCTGCTGGATCGTGCTCATCACGTGTGCGGCGCGGTCGGGGTGGTGGGTGTCCAGCCAGTCGCGGAACAACGGGGCCACTTCCAGCGGCAGGCGCAGCAGCACATAACCGGCCGTGCGTGCGCCGGCATCACGCGCCGCCTCCAGCACCGCTTCCAGCTCGCTGTCGTTGATCCACGGAATCACCGGCGCCACCATCACCCCGACCGGAATGCCGGCCTCATGCAGGCGGCGCATGGCGCGCAGCCGCGCATGCGGTGCCGAGGCGCGTGGCTCAAGCTTGGCCGACAGATGCGGGTCCAGCGAGGTCACCGAGAAGTGCACGCTGACCAGGTTCTGTTCGGCCAGCGGCGCCAGCAGATCGATATCGCGTTCCACGAGCGCGTTCTTGGTGATCAGCGAGAACGGATGGCGCGTTTCCAGCATCACCTCGATCAGCTGACGGGTCAGCTTCAACTTGCGTTCGATGGGCTGGTAGGCATCCGTGTTGATGCCCAGCGCGATCGGCTGCGGCACATACCCCGGGCGCGAGAACTCCCGCCGCAGCAGCTGTGGCGCGTTGATCTTGGCGAACAGCTTGGTCTCGAAGTCCAACCCGGGCGAGAGATTCAGATAGGCATGCGAGGGCCGGGCGAAGCAGTACGAACACCCATGCTCGCAGCCGCGGTACGGATTGACCGACTGGCTGAAGCCCACATCGGGCGAGCGGTTGCGGCTGATGATGCTGCGTGCGGTTTCCGCGCGCACTTCAGTGCGCAGCCGCGGTTCGGCGAACTCGTCACTCTCGTCCACGCCCCAGCCATCATCCACCGCTTCGCTGACGGTGCGCTCGAAGCGCCCGGCAAGGTGGCTGGTGGATCCGCGTCCTTTGATGGCAATGCCCATCCCGCAAGGGTAGGGCGACACCGTCTCAATCGCTGCGACAGCCCGGGAGGGCGCATGAAGGATTCAGCCCCCGCGTTACGCGCGGGTCCATGCAGCCGTCGCGGGCCGGCCCTTGTCTCAGCCGGTGATGGCCTTGTAGGCCTGCACAGTGGCAGCCAATCCGTCGTACAGCGCCTCGCTGATCAGCGCATGGCCGATGGAGACTTCCAGCACGTCCGGCACGGCGGCCAGGAACGGCGCCAGGTTGTCCTGCGACAGGTCATGGCCCGCATTGACGCCCAGCCCCACCGCCTGTGCACGGCGCGCGGCGTCGGCGAACAGCGCCAACGCGGCCGCGGCGTCGCCAGCAGCGTGCGCTTCAGCGTACGGGCCGGTGTACAGCTCGATGCGGTCGGCGCCCACGGCGGCCGCCTGTTCCAGCAGCGGGTTGCCGGCGTCCACGAACAGGCTCACCCGGCAGCCCAGCGCCTTCAGCTCGGCGATCAGCGGGCGCAGGCGCTCGCCGTCGCGGGCGAAATCAAAGCCGTGGTCGGAGGTCAGCTGGCCATCCCCGTCCGGAACCAGGGTGGCCTGCGCCGGGCGGGTCTGCGCGCACAGCGGCAGCAGCCCGGGGTAGCCCGGGCGGGGCGGGGCGAACGGATTGCCTTCGATGTTGAACTCCACGCCCCGCTCGGCGGTGAGCGTGGCCAGGGCCAGCACATCCTCGGCGGTGATATGGCGGCGGTCCGGTCGCGGGTGCACGGTGATGCCGTGCGCGCCGGCATCCAGGCAGGTACGGGCGGCACGCAGCACGTCCGGTTCGGCGCCGCCGCGCGAGTTGCGCAGCACGGCGATCTTGTTGACGTTGACGCTCAGGCAGGTCATGGCAGGCACGGAACAGGGAATCGGCGCAGTGTACCGCCGCCCCTACAGCAGCGGCGAGGCCAGCCGGGCGAACGCCTCGGGCAGGCGGTGGGTCCACAGCGCGCGGTCGCGTGCGTCGTGTACGCGCTGGGCGCTGTCCAGTTCGGCCTGCAGCAGCCGCGACAACGCGGCCACGCGTTCGCGGTCACGGATCATCATCGACAGCTCGAAGTTCAGCCGGAAACTGCGGTGGTCGAAGTTGGCCGTGCCGACGATGCAGACGTCGTCGTCGGCGATGAAGGCCTTGGTATGCAGCATGCGCGGGCCGTACTCGTAGATCTTCACCCCGGCCTGCAGCAGTTCATCGAAGTAGGAGCGCGCGGCCTGGGTGACGAACCACGAATCGCTCATCTTCGGTACCAGCAGGCGCACATCCAGGCCGCCCAGCGCCGCCGAGGTCAACGCCATGCGCGCCGCTTCGCCCGGCACGAAGTAGGGGGTGACCAGCCAGACGCGCTCGCGCGCTTCGTGGATGGCCGCCACGTGCAGCCGGTGGATGGCTTCCCAGCCCGAGTCCGGCCCGGAGACCAGCACCTGGGCGGTGATCGACCCGTCCGCACGCGTGGGCATGTCGCGCGGCCACAGGCGGTCCAGTTCCAGCTGCTTGGGATCGTGCCCGGTGGCGTACAGCCAGTCCTCCACGAAGACCAGCTGCAGGCTGCGCACCACGTGCCCGCGCAGGCGCATGTGCAGGTCGCGGTAGGCGTTCGGGTGGACGTCTTCATTTTCTTCGTCGGTGATGTTGATCCCACCGGTGAAGGCCACGGTGCCATCGATCACCGCCAGCTTGCGGTGCGTGCGCAGGTTCAACCACGGCCGCGTGAACGGCTTGAGCAGCTGCCGCGGATGGAACCAGGCCGTCTCCACGCCGGCGGCGTGCAGCGGCTTGAGAAAGCGTGCACGGACCTTGCCGGCGCCTACCGCATCCAGCAGCAGGCGCACCTGCACGCCGCGCTGGGCCGCGCGCACCAGGGCATCGCGCACGGCGGTGCCGGTCTGGTCCGGCTCGTAGACGTAGTACTCCAGGTGGATGTGGTCGCGCGCCTCGTCGATCGCCTGCAGCAGGGCGGCATAGGTGGTGGCACCATCGACCAGCCACTCCACTTCGGTGGCGCTGCTGGGCGCCAGCCCGGTAGTGGACTGGGCGATGGCGGACAGCTCGGTGCAGTCCGCATCCGGCGGACACACCGCGCGGTAGTGCTCCATGCCCGAGCGGGACCGGCCGCGGCGCAGGCGCTGCCGCTTCACTTTCTGCGGGCCCAGCAGGTAATAGATGAGCAGGCCGATGTAGGGCAGGGCGGCCAGGGACAGGATCCAGCTCAGCGTGGCCACCGGCTCGCGCTTCTGCAGCATGATCATGGCCGACAGGCCCAGCAGGTAGACCACATAGGCGGCAGCGAGCAGGGCACCGATATGGGCGCTGCTGTCGATCCAGTCACGGAGGGAGGCGAGGAAGGCGATCATCGGCCGATCATAGCCGTGCCGTGTTCACGAGCGTGCATGCGCCGGGCATAAAAAAACGCCGCTGTTGCCAGCGGCGTTTTCCAGTCGCGTCATGACTGAGTACTGCGTATTACTGCTGCTGCATGAAACCGATCTTCGTCATCTGCGCATTCTTCGCAGCGGCGAGGATCTTGGCCATCACGTCATACTCGGAGTCCGGGCTGGCGTCGATCTGCAGCTGCGGCTGGTTGGTCGGGTCACGCTGGACCTCCTGTTCCATCCGCTGCTGGAGCTCGCTCACCGGCACCGGCGAGTTGTTCCAATACACCTGGTTGCTGGCATCCACACGCAGCTCGATCGGCGGCGGCGGTTCAACCGTCACCGGCGGCGGGTTGATGACACGCTGCGGCAGATCCACGGCGATCGGGTACGTCATGATCGGCGCGGTCACGATGAAGATGATCAGCAGAACCAGCATCACGTCCACGAGGGGCGTGACGTTGATGTCGGCCATGGGGCCTTTGCCACCACCA
>Ga0207790_1000169_pt1 | contig 26283 bp, 23 predicted proteins | sample HigsolmetaGSP14D_FD_184842 | JGI IMG/M metagenome (GOLD analysis project Ga0207790, IMG submission 184842) | High solid enriched microbial communities from the Joint BioEnergy Institute, USA - SP1-4-D (SPAdes) | ecosystem: Engineered > Bioreactor > SSF (Solid state fermentation) > Aerobic >...
CGCAACTGAGCAACAGCGTGTGCAGCAACCCGGGCTTTCGCAAGCTGCTAGCCAGCGGCGCGGTGCTGCGCTATGAGTTCAGCGAGATCCAGAGCAACCGCCCGATTACCACCGAGCGATTCGGCAAGGCCGACTGCCGCCTGTAAGCCAGGGCATTGACGCATAAAAGGAGTAGCGCCATGGACGATCACGCGAACGGCGAGCTGCCTGCAAGCGGTGATGCGCTGGCAGCCGACCTGGACGCCCTGGCCACGCGGATTACCCCCAGCGGCAGCACCAACGTCGCGCTGTACCGGGAAATGCTAGCCACCGTCGCGCGCATGGCCCAGGCCGACCGCAACCGCTGGGACGCCAAGATCATGCTGCAGACCCTGCGCGAACTCGAGCGCGCATTTGCCGTGCTCGAGCGCTTCCGTCATCGCCGCAAGGTCACCGTGTTCGGTTCGGCGCGCACCCAGCCCGGTCATCCGGTCTACGCCCTGGCCCGGGAGCTGGGCAGCACCCTGGCCCGCCATGACCTGATGGTGATCACCGGTGCCGGTGGCGGCATCATGGCTGCCGCCCACGAAGGCGCGGGGCGCGACAACAGCCTGGGTTTCAACATCACCCTGCCCTTCGAGCAATCCGCCAACGCGGTCATGAAGGGCAGCGACAACCTGCTGTCCTTCCATTTTTTCTTCCTGCGCAAACTGTTCTTCGTCAAGGAAGCCGACGCCCTGGTGCTCTGCCCCGGCGGCTTTGGCACCCTGGATGAAGCCCTGGAAGTGATCACCCTGATCCAGACCGGCAAGAGCCCGCTGGTGCCGGTGATTCTGCTCGACGAGCCGGATGGCACCTTCTGGCAGGGCCTGCTCGATTACATCCAGCAGAACCTGGACAGCAATGGCTATATCCTGTCCAGCGACATGAACCTGATGCGCCTGGTGCACGATGCCGAATCGGCCGCCCAGGAAATCGATCGCTTCTACGCCAACTTCCACTCCAGCCGCTGGCTCAAGGACCAGTTCGTGGTGCGCATGCGCCATGCCCTGAGCGAAGCGGCACTGGCCCAGCTGAACCTGCAGTTCGCTGACCTGTGCAAGCACGGCGATATTCAGCAACAGCGCACCGGTGATGAACGCATCGATGGTCGCGAACTGTGCGCATTGCCCAGGTTGCTGTTCGCCTTCAGTGGGCGCAATGCCGGACGGTTACGGGAGCTGCTCGACCTGATCAACCAGCCCGAGCATTGGCTGAGCTGAATACCCTGTTGGTGGCAAAGGGACGCCTGTGCGTCAGGGGAAGGCGAACCGGGCGGTTCAACCTGAAAGGTTCGGGCTGTAGATCAGTCCTCGAAAGCGCCGCGTAGCAGTTGGCTGACCAGGTCCATCGGATAGCCGCGATACACCAGAAAGCGCATCTGCCTGGCCCGTTCGCGCGCATCGCCTGGCAGCTGCCCGGCAAACTTGCGTTGCCAGGTTTCCCGCAAACCGTCTCGCCAGTCGATGCCGCTGTCGCGCAGCGCCTGGTCGATATCCGCACGAGCCAGGCCACGCTGGGAGAGGTCGTCGCGGATACGCTGCGGGCCGAAGCCCGAGCGCGCGCGGTAACTGATGAAGCTTTCCAGATAACGTGCTTCGGATAACAACCCTTCCTCGCTCAAGCGATCGAGGGCTGCTTCGATGTGCTCATCGCTGGCGCCGCGCTGGCGCAGTTTGCGCGCCAGCTCGACCCGACCATGCTCACGGCGCGCCAGCAGATCCATGGCGGCATGGCGTACCGCAACGGTGTTATCCAGAACGGCGGGCATCAGAAATCGGCTTCGGTATCCACCAGATCATTGGCCGCTGCATTGGCCTTGGTAGGCGCGGAAACCACCAGCAGCTTGTCGCGAATCTGCCCTTCGATCTCGCGGGCCACTTCCACGTTGTCTTCCAGGAACTTGGCGGCGTTGGCCTTGCCCTGACCGATCTTGTTGCCCTTGTAGCTGTACCAGGCACCGGACTTCTCGACCAGGCCCTGCTGCACACCGAGGTCGATGATCTCGCCGTTGCGGTAGATGCCCTTGCCGTAGAGAATCTGGAACTCGGCCTGGCGGAACGGTGGTGCCACCTTGTTCTTGACGACCTTGACGCGGGTTTCGCTGCCGACCACTTCGTCGCCCTCTTTCACCGCGCCGGTACGGCGGATGTCGAGGCGAACCGATGCGTAGAACTTCAGGGCGTTACCACCGGTGGTGGTTTCCGGGCTGCCGAACATCACGCCGATCTTCATGCGAATCTGGTTGATGAAGATCACCAGGCAGTTGGCGTTCTTGATGTTACCGGTGATCTTGCGCAGCGCCTGGCTCATCAGACGTGCCTGCAGGCCGACGTGCATGTCGCCCATCTCGCCTTCGATCTCCGCCTTCGGCACCAGGGCCGCCACGGAGTCGACAATGATCACGTCGATGGCATTGGAGCGCACCAGCATGTCGGTAATTTCCAGGGCCTGCTCACCGGTATCCGGCTGCGAGACCAGCAGGTCGTCGACATTGACGCCCAGCTTGCCAGCGTAGTCCGGGTCCAGGGCGTGCTCGGCGTCGACGAAGGCACAGGTGGCGCCGGCCTTCTGCGCTTCGGCGATGACCTGCAGGGTCAGGGTGGTCTTGCCCGAGGATTCCGGGCCGTAGATCTCGACGATACGGCCTTTCGGCAGGCCGCCAATGCCCAGCGCGATATCCAGGCCCAGGGAGCCGGTGGAAATGGCCGGAATGGCCTGGCGATCATGATCGCCCATGCGCATGACCGCACCCTTGCCGAACTGTTTCTCGATCTGGCCCAGGGCAGCCGCCAATGCGCGCTTCTTGTTCTCGTCCATTGTATTCCTCACGTGATCAGAAGGGCCTGACGGCCAATAACTGTATAAGTAGCCAGTATTATTCCACAGGGCTCGGCACTCGCCTACCCCGCAACAGGATTTTCTTCGACCAATAGTCGCAACAGCCCCTGCAGGGCGGCTTCCACGGTTTGCCGGCGCACCGCATCGCGGTCACCGGAGAACTGCAAGCGCCGGCTGTACCGCGTGTCGCCATCACCCCAGGCGATCCACACGGTGCCGACCGGCTTGTCCGCGCTACCGCCGCCCGGCCCGGCCACGCCGCTGACCGCGGTGGCGTAGCGCGCACCACTCTGCGCCTGGGCGCCCTGCACCATGGCCTCGACCACCTCGCGACTGACCGCACCGACACTGGCAAAATACGCTTCGGGCACGCCCAGCTGGCGGGTCTTCTGGGTATTGGAGTAGGTCACGAAGCCTGCTTCGAACCAGGCGGAGCTGCCGGCGATACGGGTGATGGCTTCGGCGATGCCGCCGCCGGTGCAGGACTCGGCGGTGCTTACCTGGGCGCCCTGGGCCAGCAGCCGTTCGCCAAGGCGGGCGGCCAGGTCTGTCAGCTGGGAATCATCTGCGTTCACGGCATACCTCCGCTCAAATCCGCAAGATTAGCACTTGCCTCAGGGCCCCAGCGCAGCAGCCACGCGTTACCCATCGCCCAGGCGAAATGCGCTATCGCCGCCAACAAAAAAGCCGCGAAACCTTCAGTTCCACGGCTTGGCTGATGGGCTCGTACCACGGCCCCGGGTGCAGGCCCGGCGCCGCTGCGCTCGATCAGTTTCTTTGCGCGAGCGCTTTTTCAATCTTCTTGTCGGTGCTGTATTGGCTCAGCGCATAAACAGCCCAGATGGTCGCTGGCAGCCAACCAATCAGGGTTATTTGAAGAATCAGGCAGATGATTCCTGCAATGGGGCGACCGATGGTGAAGAAAGTAAGCCAGGGCAGGATCAGGGCAATCAGCAAACGCATGTCGATGTTTCCTTAATGATGAGATGGTTCTCCATGAGCGCGATATTTTCGGCCATGCCCGGTGTGCATTGCAAATCCCGCCATCGAGCCGCCGCGCCCTCGCGGCAACGCACGCTCGGCGATTGCCGGCGCGGGCCGCATGAGTATCAGCCGGCCCGCTACCATGGCCAGTGATTCATCTGCGTTGCGGGGTTAAAGCGGGGGGTGTCGATACCGTACACTACGCGCTTTTGCGATTCAGCCGGACACTCGACACGATGAGCCAAAGCGACCTCAGTTCTCACACCCCGATGATGCAGCAATACTGGCGACTGAAGAATCAGCACCCGGATCAGCTGATGTTCTATCGCATGGGTGACTTCTACGAGATCTTCTACGAGGACGCCAAGAAAGCCGCCAAGCTGCTGGACATCACCCTGACCGCCCGCGGCCAGTCGGCGGGCCAGTCGATTCCGATGTGCGGCATTCCGTTTCACTCCGTCGAGGGCTACCTGGCCAAGCTGGTCAAGCTCGGTGAGTCGGTGGTGATCTGCGAGCAGATTGGCGATCCGGCCACCAGCAAGGGCCCGGTGGAGCGCCAGGTGGTGCGCATCATCACCCCCGGCACCATCAGCGACGAGGCCCTGCTCGACGAGCACCGCGACAACCTGCTGGCGGCGGTACTGGGTGACGAGCGCCTGTTCGGCCTGGCCGTGCTGGACATCACCAGCGGCCGCTTCAGCGTGCTGGAAATAAAGGGCTGGGAAAACCTGCTGGCCGAACTCGAGCGCCTCAACCCCGCCGAGCTGCTGATCCCCGATGACTGGCCCCAGGGCCTGCCGGCCGAGAAGCGTCGTGGCTCGCGTCGCCGGGCGCCCTGGGATTTCGAGCGCGATACCGCGCAGAAGAGCCTGTGCCAGCAATTCGGCACCCAGGACCTCAAGGGCTTCGGCTGCGAAACCCTGACCCTGGCCATTGGCGCAGCCGGCTGCCTGCTGGCCTATGCCAAGGAAACCCAGCGTACCGCCCTGCCCCACCTGCGCAGCCTGCGCCATGAACGCATCGACGACACGGTGATCCTCGACGGCGCCAGCCGGCGCAACCTGGAGCTGGACGTCAACCTCGCCGGGGGCCGCGACAACACCCTGCAATCGGTGATCGACCGCTGCCAGACCGCCATGGGCAGCCGCCTGCTCGGCCGCTGGCTGAACCGCCCGCTGCGCGACCGCGCGGTGCTCGAAGCGCGCCAGGAATCGATCGCCTGCCTGCTGGACCGCTACCGTTTCGAAACCCTGCAGCCGCAGCTCAAGGAAATCGGCGACCTGGAGCGCATTCTCGCCCGTATCGGCCTGCGCAATGCCCGCCCGCGGGACCTGGCCCGCCTGCGTGACGCACTCGCCGCCCTGCCCGAGCTGCAGCAGGCCATGGGGCAACTCGACTGCGCGCACCTGGTGTCGCTGGCCGAGACCATCAGCACCTACCCGGAGTTGGCCGAACTGCTGTCGCGGGCGATCATCGACAACCCGCCGGCGGTCATCCGTGACGGCGGTGTACTGAAGACCGGTTACGACGCCGAACTCGACGAGCTGCAGTCGCTGAGCGAGAACGCCGGCCAGTACCTGATGGACCTGGAAGCCCGCGAGAAGGCCCGCACCGGCCTGGCCAACCTCAAGGTCGGTTACAACCGCGTGCACGGCTACTTCATCGAACTGCCAAGCAAGCAGGCCGAGTCGGCACCGGCCGACTACATCCGCCGGCAGACGCTCAAGGGCGCCGAGCGCTTCATCACCCCCGAGCTCAAGGAGTTCGAGGACAAGGCGCTGTCGGCCAAGAGCCGTGCCCTGGCCCGTGAAAAGCAGCTGTACGAAGCGCTGCTGGAGCAGCTGATCGGCCACCTTGGCCCGCTGCAGGACAGCGCCGCGGCGCTGGCCGAACTGGACGTGCTGAGCAACCTGGCCGAGCGCGCCCTGAACCTGGATCTCAACCGCCCGCGCTTCGTCGACGAGCCTTGCATGCTGATCGAACAGGGCCGCCACCCGGTGGTCGAGCAGGTGCTGACCACGCCATTCGTCGCCAACGACCTGAAGCTCGACGATGCCACGCGGATGCTGATCATCACCGGCCCGAACATGGGCGGTAAGTCGACCTACATGCGCCAGACCGCCCTGATCGTGCTGCTCGCCCATATCGGCAGCTTCGTGCCGGCGGCGCGCTGCGAGCTGTCGATGGTCGACCGCATCTTCACCCGCATCGGCTCCAGCGACGACCTGGCCGGTGGCCGCTCGACCTTCATGGTGGAGATGAGCGAAACCGCCAACATCCTGCACAACGCCAGCGATCGCAGCCTGGTGCTGATGGATGAAGTGGGCCGCGGCACCAGCACCTTCGACGGCCTGTCCCTGGCCTGGGCGGCCGCCGAGCAACTGGCCAGCCTGCGCGCCTACACGCTGTTCGCCACCCATTATTTCGAGCTGACGGTATTGCCGGAAAGCCAGCCGGCGGTGGCCAACGTGCACCTCAACGCCACCGAGCACAACGAGCGCATCGTTTTCCTGCACCACGTGCTGCCCGGCCCGGCGAGCCAGAGCTATGGCCTGGCGGTGGCGCAACTGGCGGGCGTACCGGCCCCGGTGATCCTGCGTGCCCGCGAGCATCTGGCGCGGCTGGAAACCACCAGCCTGCCCCACGATCTGCCGCCGCAAGGCGCCGAAAAATCCGCCGCACCACTGCAAAGCGATCTGTTCGCCAGCCTGCCGCATCCCGTCTTGGAGGAGCTGCAGCTGGTCAATCCGGATGACCTTAGCCCGCGCAAGGCACTCGAACTGTTATATGCATGGAAGGCGCGGGTCTAACGCCGGCGCCAACTAGCTGATAGAATCCCGCGCGCTCCGGGAGCGCTGCAGCCTTTAGCAGGCCGTTGAAAACATAGGCGAGGCAGGCAAGACAAGGCAAAAACGGCCGAAAAAGCGCAGTTTACAGGCTGTAAATGAGCATTTTTTGGCCGTTTTTAACGCAGTATTGCCAACGCAGGTAGTTTTCGACGGCTTGTTAGCCTGGCCCGCAGCCCATTCCAGAGCCTAAGAGCGGCCGATTCAGAAACCGCTCGCTGCCGTAGCCCGAGGAGAAAACTAGAAATGACCTTCGTCGTCACCGACAACTGCATCAAGTGCAAGTACACCGATTGCGTGGAAGTCTGTCCGGTGGACTGCTTCTACGAGGGCCCGAACTTCCTGGTGATCCACCCGGATGAATGCATCGATTGCGCGCTGTGCGAGCCCGAGTGCCCGGCGCAGGCGATTTTCTCCGAAGACGAGATACCCGATGGCATGCAGGAATACATCGAGCTCAACGCCGAGCTGGCGGAAGTCTGGCCGAACATCACCGAGCGCAAAGACGCCCTGCCCGATGCGGCAGAGTGGGATGGTGTGAAAGACAAGCTGCAGCACCTCGAGCGCTGAGCAAGGCGGCACTGGCCGCCAACAAAAATGCCGCTACCCGAAAGGGCGCGGCATTTTTCATGGGCGCTTGGCAGGGGTGGCTGCAGTGATCGAGCAGCAGGCCGCGCGGCGGATGCTTTTCTGCAGGCAAAAAAAAGGGGCGGTTTTACCCGCCCACTCTTTTGTCCCTATTCCCTGAAACTCCCAACTCATCATCCTGATGAATCGCATCCCGCGATGTCCTGGTCATGTTCCCTTACGACCTGCGCTTGTCCCTAAGCACGGTTCAGATATTAACGGCCCACGGATTTATCACAACGCCCTGCCAACAGCTGCCGATGACCTGACCGCAAACCATCGCAATAAATAAATCCTTTATTTTCAATAGCTTGAATTACTCAAATTCTCGAACGTCAGTTTTACAGCGAAAAACCTGCATCGCGGCTTACAGCGCTTGTAAGCAATGACTTACATGGGCAGGGAGAAAACATGCGGAACCACAGCGGCGTTGCGGGATCACGCCGGGCAGGCGGTCATACCGAAGCGGCAAGCGGATGGAAGCTGAAGTAGTAGCGCAGCGCTTCGACCATCTCCAGGTAGTCCCCGGGCGGCGCTTCGAGGGCGAAGCCCGAATCGAAACTGCCGGGGGTCACGTCTTCCTGGCACCACAGGCAGGTGGCGGTGAAGTCGATATAGCGAAAGCCGTCGCAACCTGGAATCTTCAAGCGCAGCTCGAAGCAGCCGCCCACCAGCACCGGCAATTGGCTGATCAGCATCATGCCATCCGCCGACACATTGCCCAGATGACCGATCGGTTTGTCGGTAAAGGCATTGAAGACGTTCAGGTAGTACGGCAACTGATGCCGCTCGATATGGCGATTGGCGTTCATGATGGCAGAAGGCTATGAGTGTCAGCCGAGTATGCCGCCTACCTGGCGAACTGACCAGCGCTCATTGACAGCGTCCTGACAACTGGCTGGCCAGTTGCGCCCGCGCGGCGTCCAGTTGCTGGTCACTGTAGTAATGGCGTTCGCCATTGCTGCCCGGCTGGTAGTAGCGACGCCCCTCGGGCATCGAGGCCAGGTGCGCGCGCAGCTGGGCGCACTCGCTGGCCAGCTGCGACTGCCGTTCGCGGCGGGCCTGCGCCGCCTGGGCCTGTTCGTCGCGGCGGGCCTGAAAGTAGCGTTCGGCGCGCTGCTCACGCTCTTGGGTGGCCGCATCACGCTCGACCACCTGCGGGCGAACCTCGACGGCCTGCGCATGGGCACCTTGCGGCTGCTGCCCATAATGCACCCTGCCCTGCTCGTCGACCCAGCGATACACCTGCCCAAAGGCCAGGTGCGGTAACAACAGAAGGCCTATCCAGGCGCGCATTGCGGCAATCCCTCGGTGGACATGTGTATGCCGTCAGAGCGTTCCGGCAGGCGACACCTTGGCCGGCTCCGACGCACCATGATGGCCGAGCTGACGCAGGGTTTCCAGCCGCGCACGGGCACGAAACGCATATTCGCTGGCCGGATAGCGGCCGATGATGAACTGGTAGGTTTGCGCCGCATCCAGGTACAGGTTCTGCCGTTCCAGGCATTGCCCGCGCAACAGGGAAATCTCCGGCTGTATATAGCTGCGCGAACGGCTCACCCGCTCGGCCTGGGACAGGTACAGCAAGGCGTCTTCGCAATCGCCCCGGTCATAGGCCTGGTAGGCCTTGTTCAGATGGTGGTCGAGCGACATGCGGGAGCACCCGCCAAGGGCCAGAACACAGCACAGCAGTAACAGAATACGCATGGGTTTCTCCTCCAATGAGCAGCGTATCGGCGCGCCCCGGGAAAACTGAACAGTCGCAACATGCTGCATTGCCTTGGGTGGCGAACAAAGCGGCGGTAATCCTCTAGGCTGATGCAGGTCAACGCAGCCCATCCATCGATGGGCTGCAATGCAGGTTACTTACCTCGCGAGGTCGCCCCCATGAAACTCGAAACCCTACTGGTCGTGATCGACGCCAGCCAACCCAGCCACCCGGCCCTGGAGCGCGCCGCCTGGCTGGCCCGCCGTACCCAGGCGCGCCTGCACGTACTGCTGGTCGAGTATAGCGCCGCGCTGGATGGCAGCATGCTGGAGAACAGCCTGCAGACCAAGGCCCGGGAGGCGCTGCTGGAGCAGCGCGGCAGCTGGTTGCAGGAGCTGCTGGCGCCCCTGCAGCGTGAAGGGCTGAGCCTTGCGCAGGAGGTGCGCTGGGGCAAGCGCCTGCACGAGACGGTGCTGGAAACCGCCGCACAGCTGCAGCCGGATCTGGTGCTCAAATCCGCCGGCCACAACAACCTGCTGCGCCGCCTGCTGCTGACCGACAGCTGCTGGCAACTGATGCGCCATTGCCCGTTCCCGTTGTGGCTGGTGCACCACGCCGAATGGCGCGGGCACAACCTGTGCACCGCCGTCGACCCGCTGCACAAGGACGACAAGCCGGCAGCCCTCGATCACCACCTGATAGACACCAGCCAGGCGCTTGCCACGGCCCTCGGCATGCACGCCGATGTCGTGCATTGCCATGCGCCGCTGCCGCGCACCCTGCTCAACAACACTGAGCTGCTGGCCACCTACCAGCAGTACCTCAGCGACGATGCGCAGCAGCATCACCAGGCCTTCGATGACCTGGTTCGCCAGCATGGCATCGAGCCGGACGCCGCCCACCTGCTCGAGGGTGCCCCGGAAAACATGCTGCCGCGTTTCGTGCACAAGCACGAAATCGACCTGCTGGTGATGGGCGCCATTGCCCGCGGCCGCCTGGACAGCATCCTCATCGGTCACACCGCCGAGCGCCTGCTCGAATCGGTGGACTGCGACCTGCTGGTGGTCAAGTTGCCGGCCGAAAAGTAGTGCAGCGGAACAATGACTACAGCGCGGCGGCGTAGTAGCCTCGCGGTCTGCTTCAATCTAGGAGTCCGCGCATGACCGTTCGCCGCACCAAAATCGTCGCCACCCTCGGCCCAGCCAGCAACTCGCCGCAGATGCTGGAAAAGTTGATCCTGGCCGGGCTGGATGTCGCCCGTCTGAACTTCTCCCATGGCACGCCGGAAGACCACAAGGCGCGCGCCCAGCTGGTACGCGACATCGCCGCCAAGCACGGCCGTCACGTCGCGCTGCTGGGTGACCTGCAGGGGCCGAAGATTCGTATCGCCAAGTTCGCCAACAAGCGTATCGAGCTGCAGGTCGGTGATCGTTTCACCTTCTCCACCAGCCATCCGCTGACTGACGGCAACCAGAACGTCGTGGGTATCGATTACCCGGACCTGGTCAAGGACTGCGGCGTGGGCGACGAGCTGCTGCTCGACGATGGCCGCGTGGTCATGCGCGTGGAAAGCACCACCCCCGATACCCTGGAATGCGTCGTGCTGATCGGCGGCCCGCTGTCCGACCACAAGGGCATCAACCGTCGCGGCGGCGGCCTGACCGCACCGGCACTGACCGAAAAGGACAAGGCCGACATCAAGCTGGCGGCGGAAATGGACCTGGATTACCTGGCCGTATCCTTCCCGCGCGATGCCGCGGACATGGAATACGCCCGCCAGCTGCGTGATGAATCCGGTGGCAAGGCCTGGCTGGTTGCCAAGATCGAGCGCGCCGAAGCGGTGGCCAATGACGAAACCCTCGACGGCCTGATCAAGGCCAGCGACGTGGTGATGGTCGCCCGTGGTGACCTGGGTGTGGAAATCGGCGATGCCGAGCTGGTCGGCATCCAGAAGAAGATCATCCTGCACGCACGTCGCCACAACAAGGCGGTGATCGTCGCCACCCAGATGATGGAGTCGATGATCCAGAACCCGATGCCGACCCGCGCCGAGGTTTCCGACGTAGCCAACGCCGTGCTCGACTACACCGACGCGGTCATGCTTTCGGCCGAGAGCGCCGCCGGCGCCTACCCGCTGGAAGCCGTGGAAGCCATGGCGCGCATCTGCGTGGGCGCCGAGCGTCACCCCACCGGCAAGAGCTCCAGCCACCGCATCGGCAAGACCTTCGAGCGTTGCGACGAGAGCATCGCCCTGGCGGCCATGTACACGGCCAACCACTTTCCGGGCGTCAAGGCGATCATCGCCCTGACCGAGAGCGGCTACACGCCGTTGATCATGTCGCGCATCCGCTCCTCGGTGCCGATCTACTCGTTCTCCCCGCACCGCGATACCCAGGCGCGTTCGGCGATGTTCCGCGGCGTGTACACCATCCCCTTCGACCCGGCGGCCCTGCCACCGGGCGAAGTCAGCCAGGCGGCCGTGGACGAACTGCTCAAGCGCGGTCTGGTCGAGCAAGGCGACTGGGTCATCCTCACCAAGGGCGACAGCTACCACACCATCGGTGGCACCAACGGCATGAAGATCCTGCATGTCGGTGACGCACTGGTCTGACGACTGGCGCCGCGACACCAAGGCCCGCATTGATGCGGGCCTTTTCATTGCTGGCGGATGATCAGGCGTGGGGCAGAAACAGGTCGCTGAGCAGCTGGCTGCGCGGCAGGCCGGCCAGGTACAGACGTCGCGACACAACGTCCACGATCTCGGGGCCGCCGCAGAGCAAGGCCACGGTTTGTCGTGAAGCGAGGCGCAGGGTCGCCAGCAACGCGGGCAATTGCGGCCCCTCGACCAGCTCGACCTGTACGTGAGGATGCCGCTCGGCAAGCGCCAGCAATGCGCCCGCCAGGTAATGCTCGGCACTGCTGCTGGCCACATGCACGACGCGGATCGGCCCTTGGTGGCCCTGGCGCAGCGCCTCGCGCAGCACTGCCCACAAGGGTGCCAGGCCGGTTCCGGCCCCCAGCAACCACAGGGGTTTTTCCTGCCAGTCGGGGTCGTAGTGCAAAGCTGCGCCGCTCAACGCGCCCAGGCGCAGGCCGTCACCGACCTGGAGCTGGCGGGCGGCATCGCAGAACGCGCCGGGGCGGCCGCAATCGATGTGAAACTCCAGGCAGGCATCTTCCCCCGGCAGGCTGGCGAGCGAGTAAGGCCGCGCGACACCGGCCGCCGTCCATAACAGCAGATGCTGGCCAGCCCGGTAGCGCAGCGGCTGTTGCGGCAGCAGCCTGAGGCGCAGCACGCGCTCGCTCAACCAGTCGCAGGCTTGCACCTGCGCAGGTAGCGCATCCTTGCTTGGGTCGAAAACTTCCAGCTGCAGCGGCCCGCTCACCCGGCATTGGCAAGCCAGGCGCCAGCCCTGTTGGCGGCGCACGGCATCGAGTGCCTCGGGTTTGGCATCCTCCGGCTCGCCCGCTACGCAGCGCACCAGGCAGGCCTGGCAACTGCCGGCGCGGCAGCTGTAGGGCAACGCGATGCCAGCGCCGAGCAGCGCATCGAGCAGGTTGCTGGCCGCGGCGACTTCCCAGCGCCGCTCAGCCACGCGTAATTCAGGCATCGGCCAGATCCCAGGTCGCGGCACTGCAATTGCGGCCGCTGCGCTTGGCCTGATAGAGCGCCTGGTCGGCCCGGTGCAGGGCCTCATCGAGATTGTCGTGCAGGGTCACCAGGGTCATCCCCACGGAAAGACTGAGATTGGGCACCTTAACATTAACCGGCTTGCACTCACTGAATGCCACGCGCAGGCGCTCGCAACAGGAATGGAAGACCTCGGCATCGGTATCGGGTATCAGCAGCACGAACTCCTCGCCGCCATACCGCGCGATCATGTCGCCGTCACGCAGGCAGCCACTGGCCACGGCCGCGAACGCCTGCAGCACGCGGTCGCCAGCGGCATGGCCGTAACGGTCGTTGATGCGCTTGAAGTGATCCAGGTCGATCAGGGCCAGGCCGTGCTGGCGCCCGGGTGTCAGCGTCTCCAGCGCCTGGGCGGCCATGCGCAGGAAGTGGCGGCGATTGCACAGGCCGGTGAGTTCGTCGGTGGCCACCATGTCTTCGAGCTGGCGCATCATGCCGCGCAGGGTTTCCTGGTGCGCCTGCAGGGCGAAGCGGCGTTTGCGCATGCGCTGGCGCATCTGCTGCATGTACCAGGCGAACAGGTTCAGCCAGGCCAGCACCACGCCCAGTACGCAGGTCTGCAGCACCACCAGGCCGATGTCGCGGCCGATGCCCGCCAGGAACTCGTAGAGGTTGATGGCCAGGAAACCGGCGAAGGCCAGGCACGCACAGCGAAAGAACACCCAGGTGCGCAGCTGGAACAGGCCGAACAGCATGAACATGGGATACACCACCAGCAGGGTGCCGCGCGCCTGGTCGAGCATGGCGACCAGCGCCGTGGTCAGCCCCAGGGCGACCAGCATCTGCACTTCGGTCAGGCTCGGATCCTCGAAGCCCAGATTGCGGCCGCTGACGAACATCCCGAGAAACGCCATCTGGCTGATGGCGGTGGCCGCCAGCAGCAGCATGACCGAACGTCCGGGCACGTTGAACAGATCGCAGCAATAGGCGACCGCCACGATGGCGGAGATCGTCAGGTAGGTGGCCACGGCCATTCCGAAGCGCTTGATCAGCAGGCGCTGCAGAGTGTTTTTATTGAATGGCTGGTTGCTGGAGGTCATGGGCTCCCTCCCATAGTGGCAACTGGCCTCCACTCTAACCGTGCGCCATGAAAAAGCCTAGGGTAGTTATCGTGGCCGTCCAACGGGTGTCCCGGGCGCTGCCCCCGCGGTATACTGCCGCGCCTTTTAGAACGAGCCGGCAACGTCCCGGCATTTGCAGTTCCTGCCCTACAAGGGAGCGCCCCCACATGACCGTGATCAAGCAAGACGACCTGATCCAGAGCGTCGCCGACGCCCTGCAGTTCATCTCCTACTACCACCCCGTCGACTTCATCCAGGCGATGCACGAGGCCTATCTGCGTGAAGAATCGCCGGCCGCCCGCGACTCCATGGCGCAGATCCTCATCAACTCGCGCATGTGTGCCACCGGCCACCGCCCGATCTGCCAGGACACCGGCATCGTCACCGTATTCGTCAAGGTCGGTATGGACGTGCGCTGGGACGGCGCCACCATGAGCCTGGACGACATGATCAACGAAGGCGTGCGCCGCGCCTACAACCTGCCGGAAAACGTCCTGCGCGCCTCGATCCTGGCCGACCCGGCCGGTGCCCGCAAGAACACCAAGGACAACACCCCGGCGGTGATCCACTACTCCATCGTCCCGGGCGACAAGGTGGAGGTGGACGTCGCAGCCAAGGGCGGCGGCTCCGAGAACAAGTCGAAGATGGCCATGCTCAACCCGTCCGACTCGATCGTCGACTGGGTGCTCAAGACCGTGCCGACCATGGGCGCTGGCTGGTGCCCGCCGGGCATGCTCGGCATCGGCATCGGCGGTACCGCCGAAAAGGCCGCGGTGATGGCCAAGGAAGTACTCATGGAGCACATCGACATCCATGAACTGCAGGCTCGCGGCCCGCAGAACAAGATCGAAGAGATGCGTCTGGAGCTGTTCGAGAAGGTCAACCAGCTGGGCATCGGCGCCCAGGGCCTGGGCGGCCTGACCACCGTGCTCGACGTCAAGATCATGGATTACCCGACCCACGCGGCGTCCTTGCCGGTGTGCATGATCCCCAACTGCGCCGCCACCCGCCACGCCCACTTCGTGCTCGATGGCAGCGGCCCGGCCGAGCTGGAAGCGCCACCCCTGGACGCCTACCCGGAAATCGTCTGGGAAGCCGGCCCGAGCGCGCGCCGCGTCGACCTCGACACCCTGACCCCGGAAGACGTGCAGAGCTGGAAGCCGGGCGAAACCATCCTGCTCAACGGCAAGATGCTCACCGGTCGCGATGCCGCGCACAAGCGCATGGTCGAGATGCTCAACAAGGGTGAACAGCTGCCGGTCGACCTGAAAGGCCGCTTCATCTATTACGTTGGCCCGGTCGACCCGATCGGCGACGAAGTGGTAGGCCCGGCTGGCCCGACCACCGCCACGCGGATGGACAAGTTCACCCGGCAGATCCTCGAGCAGACCGGCCTGTTGGGCATGATCGGCAAATCCGAGCGCGGCCCGACCGCCATCGAAGCGATCAAGGACAACAAGGCCGTGTACCTGATGGCCGTCGGCGGCGCCGCCTACCTGGTGGCCCAGGCGATCAAGAAGTCCAGGGTGCTGGCGTTCGCCGAGCTGGGCATGGAAGCGATCTACGAGTTCGAGGTCAAGGACATGCCGGTTACCGTGGCCGTCGACAGCAACGGCGAGTCGGTGCACATCACGGGACCTGCGATCTGGAACAAGAAGATCGCCGAAAGCCTGGCGGTGGAAGTGCAGTAAGCATCGCCCTGCGGTAAACAGGAGCCCGGCCTAGTGCCGGGCTTTTGCGTTCTGGGGGTTTCGAGCGTCAACCGTCCCCGGGTATCGCTGCACTCGACGCCGGGCTACGACAGCGCTAGAACTCCAGGGTGCTGGAGAGCTGTACCTGGCGCGGCTCACCGACGGAAACGGCGAGGTTGTTCACCGCCGAGCTGTAGTAGGTCTTGTCGAACAGGTTCTTCACGTTGAGCTGCAGCTTGAGCTTGTTGTCGCCCAGGCGGGTGTCGTAGCTGGTGAAGGCATCGGCCACGGTGTAGGACGGTAGCGTGAAGCTGTTGGCGGCATCGCCTTCCCGATCCCCTACATAGCGAGCCCCCACACCGGCGCGCACGCGGTCACCGCCGAACAGCTGGCCGAAGTCATACACGCCATAAAGCGACGCGGTATGCCGGGCGACGTTCTGCAGGCCATTGCCCTTGAGCTCCGGGTCCTTGGTTACCTCGGCATCGGTAAAGGCATAGGTGCCGATCAGGCTGAGGTCGTCGGTAAGCTGCCCGGTCACGTCCAGTTCGACGCCGCGCGAGCGCACTTCACCGGCGCCAGTCGCCACTGTGAGCCCCGTTGCACTGTCTGTCTGGGTCACCAGCACGTTTTCCTTGACGATATCGAACAGCGCCAGGGTGCCGGTGATGCGTCCGGGCCTATCCAGCTTGGCGCCGATCTCCCAGCTCTTGCCCTCCTCCGGCGGCACGCCATTGATGGAGGCGCCATTGCTCAGCGGCGCGATGGTCGAGTTGGGCTTGAACGACTCGGTGTAGCCGCCATACAGCGACAGCTCGTCGTTGAGCTTGTACACCAGGCCCACCCGCGGCACCCAGACCTGACCGTCGATATCGGTGTTCTTGCTGAACGGCCGGCCGCGCCCGGACATCTGGTCATACAGCTGATAGCGGGCACCCGCGACGAAGATCCACTGCTCGCTCAAGTGCACCGAATCCTGGAAGAACGCCGACTGGGTGACCACCCGATCGGTCTGGTCGCTGTCGCTGGCAACCACGGTGGTGGGCACCGGCACATTGCCGTAGACCGGGTTGAATGGATCGAAACGAACGGCGGTGTTCTGGCGCAGCAGGTCTTCGCGGTAGAACTTGCGGTATTCGTGGTCAACGCCCATCAGCAGGTCGTGCTGCATACCGCCGAGTTGCACCTTGCCATCCAGGTCGACGGTGGCGAAGTGCGAGGTGCTGACCGCGCCTTGAGTGCCGTCCAGCCGGCGCGTGTAGGCGTTGCTGTTTTGTGCGGCGGGCTCACGGAAGATGCGTGCCTGGTAATCGTCGTAACGATCACGGTTGTAGCTGTAGGCGAAGTGCGCCTTCCAGTCGTCGTTGAGCTGGTGCGACAGGTCGAAGATGGTCAGGTGCGAGCGGCCATCGGTGATGTTGTAAGCCTCGTCCAGCCGGCGCTCGGCGGGAATGTCCAGCGCTTTGCCGTTACGGAAAACCGTGCCGCGATCGAACGGCACCGAATACTCGCGGTACTCATGGCTGAGGGTCACCGTGGTGTCCTCGCCGTACCAGGCCAGCGAGGGCGCGAAAGTCTTGTCGCGGTTGGTGCCGAAGCTGCGCCAGTAGTCGGCGTCGTCATAATCGGCGACCAGCCGGTAGGCCAGCCCGGTTTCGCCCAGCGGGCCGGTAACATCCAGGGTGCCGCCACTGCCGTTCTTGCCATGGCCGTAGGTCGAGGCGCGGCCAGTGATGGCGCGGTAGCTCTCCAGCTGCGGTTTCTTGCTGACCACGTTGATCACCCCGCCCGGATCGAGAATGCCGTAGAGCATCGACGACGGCCCCTTGAGCACCTCGACGCGCTCGGCAGTGGCGGTGAAGTTGCGGCCCTGGATGGTGCGCATGCCGTCACGCAGGATGGAGCCGTCGCGGTTGTCGCCGAAGCCGCGCTTCATCACCGCATCCAGGGTGCTGCCCAGGGTGTTGGACTGGGTGATGCCGCTGACGTTGACCAGCGCCTCGTCGAGCGTCTGCGGCTGTTGATCCTGCAGCGCCTGGGTCGGCACCACGGCTACCGCCTGGGGGATTTCCAGCAGTGGCGTGTCGCGGCGCGTCAGCGAGGTGGTTTCCGGCGGCTGGTAGCTGGTGCTCGGCGTACGCTGCGACTGGATATTCACCGCGCCGAGGCTCAGAGCGCCGTCGGCGGGCAGCGCCTGCAGGGTGACGGTGGTGGCGCCCGCCCGGGCGAAGGTGAAGCCGGAGCCGGCCAGCAAGCGGGTCAGCGCCTGCTCGGCGCTCATCCGCCCCTGCACGGCAGGAGCCTGCACGGCGTAAGGCGCTTCGTCGGTGTACACCAGGTTGAGCCCGGTGGTACGGCTGAAGGCATCCAACGCTTGGGGCAGCGGCTGGGCGGCAATAGTGAAAGCGTAGGTAGCGGCCTGATCGCCAGCAGCCTGGGCCAGCACGGTGGGTGCCAGGGGCAGCAGCGAGGTGCCCAACAGCCAGGTGGCCAGGCCGAGGTGTTTCAAGGCAGCTTGCTGTTGGCGCTTGATGCGGTGGTTCATGGTTGTCTTCATCCCGGGCGCTGGCTCTCAGTGCGAAAAAGTCGCATTCACAGCACTACACGGATGCCGCAGGGACATACCTCACCCCGGCCTGAAAAATATTTCTCAGCGCAGGATGATCAGCCGGCCCAGCAGCCTGTGCTGCTCGAAGCCGACCACGCCCTGCAGGGCATCGAGAATCGCCCCGGGATCCTGGCTGGCGAAGCTGCCGCTGATCCGTTTGGCTCGCAGCTCATCATTGAGCAGCACGATGCGCCCCGGGTAATAGCGGCGCAGCTCGTCGAGCACCTCGCCCAGCGGCGCACGGTAGAAACTCAGGCGGCCATCGCGCCACGCAGTCAGCGCACCGGCGTCGACGCCCTGGAGATTGCCGCTGACGCCAGCGGCATAACTCACCTGCTGATCGGCAGTCAGCACCCGCGGCGCCTCCAGCGGCCCACCGCGTACCGCCACCCGCCCCTGCAGCACCGACACCCGGGCGCCCTCGCCCAGACGGCGAACTTCGAAGCGCGTGCCGAGCACCCGTGCCTCGCCACCGGCGGCAGCGACGGTAAAGGGAATCTCCCCCGGCAGCACGCTGAAGTACGCCGCCCCGCGGCGCAGCTCGACATGCCGCTCGCCCGCGCTGTAGCGCACAGCGATGGCGCTGTCGGCATCCAGCACCACGCTGGAGCCATCGCTCAGGGTCACGCTACGCACCTGGCCGGGCGCCGAAACCATATCCGCGCCCAGGTCATCCACCCAGCGCAGTGGCTGCCAACCCGCGCCCCACACCACCACCAGCAGGCAGGCGGCCATCGCCAGTGCCGAGGCCCAGTAACGGCGTTTGCTCACGGGCTTGTGCAGGTACTGCTGCAGCGCGGCGGCTTGTTCATCGGCCAGGCGCTGGGCCGCTGGGCGGCTCAGGTGCCAGAGCGCCTGCATGCGCACGTAGGTGTCGACATGCTCGGGGGCAGCAGCCAGCCAGCGCTCGAAAGCCATCTGCACGGCATCGCCCGGCTGCCCTTGCAGGCGGCCGAGCCACAGCCAGGCGTCCTGCTCGGCGCGCGACAGCGGCGGCTGTGGATCTGACTCGTGGCTCATGGCGCAGCGCTTCCGTGTGAATGGGCGACCGGCGTATCGACAACGCTGGCCTTGCAGACTTGCAGGGCGCGCATCATATGTTTTTCCACCGCGCTCTGGGAAAGCGCCATGCTGCGGGCGATCTGCCCGTAGGTCTGGCCGTGGATGCGATTGAGCAGAAAGATGTGCCGGGTGCGCTCCGGCAACGCCCGCAAGGCGGCCTCGACACGGCGCAGATCGCTGCCCGCCTCCAGCGCTGCATCTGGCGAAACGCTCGAATCACCACGCTGCTCAGGCAACAGGCCCGCCTCGTGACGGCTGCGTGCGCCCTCGCTGCGCAGGTGGTCGATGGCCAGGTTATGGGCGCTGCGAATCAGGTAACTGCCCATATCTTCGAGCGGCGCGCTGGGCCGTCGCCAGAAGCGCAGAAACAGCTCTTGCAGCAGGTCCGCCGCCGTCGCCCGACAGCCGACGCGGCGGCGCAGCACCGCCTCCATCTGTTCGCGACGGGCGAGAAAGGTGCGCAGAAAGGCCTCCCCTTGCAGCGCCTCGGTCACGGAGGGATCGGGCTGGCGAGGTTCGGGCGACGACGGGAGATCGACCATGTAAACGGGCTGCTCGTGGCGATACGGCTGGAAGCGAGACGGCAAAGCAGAGAATGATAATGCTTATCAACCAATCCCGATAGCAGCACGACAAGCGGAACGATCACGCGGGCCACGGGGCCTAAGCCACACGCGCACAGAGGAGCCGCCATGACTTTTTCCATCGTTGCCCGCTGCCCGAGAACCGGCCAGTTCGGCGTTGCCGCCGCTACCGCCATGCCCGCCGTGGGCAAACTGCTCAGCCACGCCGCCGCCGGCGCAGGGGCCGTGGCGACCCAGGCCCAGGTCAACCCGTACCTGGGGCTCGACGGCCTGGCGCTGCTGCGCGCAGGCCATTCGGCACCCGCCGCCCTGAAGCAGCTGATGGACACCGACCCGTGCATGCAATTGCGCCAGCTGGCGCTGATCGACCGTAACGGCGACAGCGTGTGCTGGACCGGTAGCGAGTGCATTCCCTGGGCCGGCTCGCTGTCCGGCGAGCAGTTCTCGGTGCAGGGCAATCGCCTGGCCGGCCCGCAGGTGCTGGATGCGGTCGCCGATGCCTTTCGCCTCGGTGAGGAGCGCCCCCTGGTCGAGCGCCTGATCGATGCCCTGGAAGCCGGTGATGACCGCGGCGGCGACCGCGAAGGCGAATCTTCGGCGGTCATCTATATCGTCGACCGCGAGGAATATCCGCTCTGGGACATCCGCGTCGACCATCACCGCGACCCGGTTGCCGAACTGTGGCGCCTGCACGCCGTGTTCGCCCGCGAGGTATTGCCGGAAATTCTCGCCATGCCGACCCGCGACAACCCCGCGGGCAAGGCCGCCGAAGATTCGGTGTGAAATCCTGCCGGGCGCCCACCTCTTCAACCTCCCGCTTTATCGGCAGGCGGGTTAATGTGGGGGACGTCCCTCATCACGGAAACCATCATGAGCAAGCGCGCACTGATCCTGATCGACATCCAGCACGACTATTTCGCTGACGGCAAATGGCCGCTGCATGGCATGGACGCCGCCACCGCCAACGCCGCCCGCGTGCTGGCCGCCGCCCGCGCTGCGGGTGACACCGTGGTACACGTGCACCATGAGTTCGAAAGCCTGGACGCGCCGTTCTTTACTCCCGGCTCGCCGGGCGCGCAGATCCACGCCAGCGTGCAGCCGCTGGCCGGCGAGGCGATGGTGCTCAAGCACAAGGTCAATGCCTTTCTCGGCACGGATCTCAAGGCGCTGCTGGACAAGGCCGGCGTTGAAAACCTCACCCTGGTCGGCGCCATGAGCCATATGTGCATCGACGCCGCCGCCCGCGCCAGCGCCGACTTCGGCTACGCCACCACGGTGATCCACGACGCCTGCGCGACCCGCGATCAGGAATTCGAGGGCAAACAGGTGCCCGCCGCACAGGTGCAGGCCGCCTATATGGCGGCACTGGCGTTTGCCTATGCGACCGTGGTGTCGACCGAGCAGTACCTGGCCGGCTAAACGTCACCCCGTAGCCTGTGGTTGAGCGCAGCGATACCCGGGGCAACCTTCCCGGGTGTCGCTGCGCTCGACGCCGGGCTACCGAATAGGCAATCCCGCGACCAGAATCACGCCAGCTCTCTGCGCAACTGGCGCGCCGCCGCGACCATATTCACCAGCGCCGCCTCGGTCTCCGGCCAGCCGCGGGTCTTCAGGCCGCAGTCCGGGTTGACCCACAGGCGCTCGGCCGGGATGCGCTGCACCGCCTTGCGCATCAGCTTGACCATCTCGGCGGTGTCCGGCACCCGCGGCGAGTGGATATCGTAGACGCCCGGGCCGATTTCGTTGGGGTACTCGAAGGCCTCGAACGCCTGCAGCAGCTCCATGTCCGAGCGCGAGGTCTCGATGGTGATCACGTCGGCATCCATGGCGGCGATGGACTCGATCACGTCGTTGAATTCGCTGTAGCACATGTGGGTGTGGATCTGGGTTTCGTCGCGCACCCCGCTGGCACACAGGCGGAACGACTCGGTCGCCCAATCCAGGTAGGTCTGCCACTCGGCCTGGCGCAGCGGCAGGCCCTCGCGGAACGCCGCCTCGTCGATCTGGATGATCTTGATGCCGGCCGCTTCCAGGTCCAGCACTTCGTCGCGCAGTGCCAGGGCCAGTTGCCGGGCCTGCACCTCACGGCTGACGTCTTCACGGGGAAATGACCACATCAGCATGGTCACCGGGCCGGTGAGCATGCCCTTCATGACCTTGCCGGTGAGGCTCTGGGCATAGCGGATCCACTCCACGGTCATGGCCTTGGGGCGGCTCAGGTCGCCATAGATGATCGCCGGTTTCACGCAGCGCGAACCGTAGCTCTGCACCCAGCCGAAGCGAGTGAACAGGTAGCCGTCGAGCTGCTCGGCGAAGTACTCGACCATGTCGTTGCGCTCGGCCTCGCCGTGCACCAGCACGTCCAGGCCCAGGCGCTCCTGAATCTCCACCGCATGGCGGATCTCGCTGTGCATGGCGTCGGTGTAGTCGCCCAGCGACAGCTTGCCCTGCTTGAACGCCTGGCGCGCCAGGCGGATCGCCGAGGTCTGCGGGAAGGAGCCGATGGTGGTGGTCGGGAATGGCGGCAGGGCCAGGCCGACACGCTGCCTGGCGATGCGCTTGGCGAACGGCGAGCGGCGCTGGCTATCGCTGGCTTGCACCGCGGCCAGGCGTGCCTGCACCTGTGGCTTGTGGATGCGTGGCGAGGCCGCCCGGCTGGCCTGCACGGCGCGGCTTTCAGCCAGTGCGGTGCGTACTTCGGGGGCATCCGGCTGATTGACGGCGCGCGCCAGCAGCGCCACTTCGGCGCACTTCTGAGTAGCGAAGGCCAGCCAGCTTTTCAGCTCGGCATCCAGCCCCTCTTCGCGGGCCAGGTCGACCGGGCTGTGCAGCAACGAGCAGGACGGCGCCACCCACAGGCGTTCGCCAAGGCGGCTGTGGGCATGGCCGATCACCGCCAGGGCCTTTTCCAGATCGCAGCGCCACACGTTGCGGCCGTTGACCACGCCGAGGGACAGCACCTTGTAGGCCGGCAGGCGATCGAGGATGGTCGGGTACTGCTGCGGGGCGCGCACCAGGTCGATATGCAGCCCGTCCACCGGCAGGTTGGCAGCCAGGCCGAGGTTCTCTTCGAGACCACCGAAGTAGGTGGCAATCAACTTCTTCAGCGGCTCACGCTGCAAAATGTTGTAGGCGCGCTCGAAGGCGTTCTTCCAGTCCTGGGGCAGGTCGAGCACCAGAATCGGCTCATCGATCTGCACCCACTCCACGCCCTGCGCGGCCAGGCGCTGGAAGATCTGCCCATAAAGCGGCAGCAGGCGTTCGAGCAGCTCCAGTTTGTCGAAGCCCTGGGCGTCGCCCTTGAGCTTGCCCAGCCACAGGTAGGTCAGCGGGCCGATCACCACCGGTTTGACGCTATGACCGAGCGCGTGGGCTTCGGCGACTTCCTCGAACAGCTGCTCCCAGCTGAGGGCGAACTGCTGGTCGGCGGTGAACTCGGGTACCAGGTAGTGGTAGTTGGTATCGAACCACTTAGTCATCTCTTGCGCATGGGCACCGCCACAACAGGTGTCGCTGCTCACGCCACGGGCCATGGCGAACAGGGTGTCCAGGGTTGGCTTGCCATCCGCCGGGCGGAAACGCTCGGGTATCACCCCGAAGGTCAGCGAATGGGCCAGCACCCCGTCGTACCAGGCGAAGTCGCCGACCGGCAGCAGGTCGATGCCGGCATCCTTCTGCACCTGCCAGTGGCGAGCCCGCAGCTCGCGGCCCACGGCACGCAGGCCGGCTTCGTCCAGCTCACCTTTCCAGAACGCCTCCTGGGCTTTCTTCAGTTCGCGGTCACGTCCGATTCGGGGGAATCCGAGGCTGTGTGCCAGGGCCATGGCGATATCTCCACTGCATAAATGATGGCGTGCATTGTCGAGGCAGCACCCGAGTGAAACAAACTCAACCTTTTAACGTTAAAAACAAGTTTCCCTCATGTTCCGAAAATCCGCCTCATGAGCTCCGCTGCTCGGCTTGAGGTGGCTGGCGCAGTCGGGCAAGCTGGCCGCAGCCCTCTGGACCCAACCGGCATGCCTGAGCTTCCCGACGACCCCACCCAGACCGAACGCACCCGCGAAACCGTGCTGCGTTATCACTACAGCTGGAAGTACCGCGACCTGGACGCGGTGATGGCGCTCTATCACCCCGAGGTCGAGTACCACGACTTCTTCCTCAACCGTGCCATGGGCCTGGCCGAACTGCGCGACTACGTACTGAGCACCATGCCGCGCCACCCGGACGAGGCGCTGGAGCACACCGACCGCATCCGCATCGACGGCCACACCGCGTTCATCCAGTACCGCACCACGCTGCATGGCGGCGAGGGCCTGGTGTCGTTCCGTACCGCCGAGGCCATCACCGTGCGCGACGGGCTGATCTGGCGGGTCAACGAATACGCCTCGCTGGTGCACGAAGGGCCGGATGCCCGGGCGCCGATGCAGAGCAGCGCGGCGATCAGCAAGCTGGGCCTGTCGACCCGCCAGCTGGGCTTCATGGCCCAGGATCTGCAGGATTACTTCCAGCGCCGCCAGCCCTTTCTCGACCCGGCGCTGAGCCTGCAGCAGGTGGCCAGCGCCACCGGCTACAGCCGTAACCAGATTTCCTACCTGCTCAATCAGGTGCTCGGCCAGAGCTTCTACCGTTACGTCAACCAGGCGCGCCTGCAGCACTTGCTCGAACGCCTGCAGGCCGGCAACGACCTGCGGCGCATGGACGAGCTGGCCTTCGAGGCCGGCTTCAACTCCCTGACCGCCTTCTACAGCACCTTCCGCCGGCATACCGGAATGACGCCCAAGGCCTACCTGAAAGACCTTTACGCGCGGGCACGCACGCAAGACAACCGCTGAGCCGGCCTCTAGGCTTGCCCCATACATCTTGTGTGGAAGCGGTGCATGAACGACTGGCGCAACATCAGCCTGTGGATGGATCAACTCGATGAGCCGCTGACGCCGCGCCCGTCGCTGCCCGGCGACCTGCAGGCCGACGTGGCGATCATCGGTGCCGGTTATACCGGGCTGTGGACGGCCTACTACCTCAAGCGCCAGGCACCCGAGCTGCGCATCGTCATCCTCGAGGCGAAGATCGCCGGCTTCGGCGCCTCCGGGCGCAATGGCGGCTGGCTGATGGGCAACCTGCTCGGCGAGGACCGCCTGCTCGCCGGCCTCACCGCCGAGGCGCGGCGCGAATCCTACGACCTGCTGCACGGCATTCCCGATGAGGTCGGCCTGGTGCTGCAACGCGAAGCGATCGACTGCGACTACCGCAAGGGCGGCGTGCTGTATTGCGCGGCCCGTTACCCGGAACAGGAGCTGCGCCTGCGCGAGTACCTGCGCGGCTACCGCGATGAGGGGCTGAACGAGGACGACTACCGCTGGCTGCCCGCCGAAGAACTGGCCCAGCAGCTGCGTATTCCCGGCGCCTACGGGGCGATTCACAGCCCGCATTGCGCGACCATCCAGCCGGCCCGCCTGGTGCGCGGCCTGGCGCGCTGCGTCGAAGCCATGGGCGTGAGCATCTATGAAAGCACCCCAGCCCTGAGCTGGCAGGCCGGCAGCGTGCGCTGCGAGGCCGGCGAAGTACGTGCCGACTGGATCGTTCCGGCCGTCGAGGGTTACTCGCCGAACCTGCCGCCGCTGGGGCGCCACCAGATTCCGGTGCAGAGCCTGATCGTCGCCAGCGAACCGCTACCAGCCTCGACCTGGGCGGAGATCGGCCTGGAGCGCGGCCAGGCCTTTTGCGAAGCCAGCCGCCAGGTCACCTACGGCCAGCGCAGCCTTGATGACCGGCTGATCTTCGGCGCCCGCGGCGGCTATCGCTTCGGCAGCCGCCTGCGCAGCGACTTCAACCTCAACGATGAGGAACGCGGCCTGCGCCGTTACCTGTTCAGCGAGCTGTTCCCGCAGCTGCGCAACGTGCGCATCACCCACGCCTGGGGCGGCAACCTGGGCATGGCGCGGCGCTTCCACCCGCACATGCTGTGCGACCGCGGCAACGGCATCGCCCTGTCCGGCGGTTACGGCGGCGAAGGCGTGGGCGCCAGCAACCTCGGCGGGCGCACCCTGGCCGACCTGATTCTCGGCAACGACAGCCTGCTCACCCGCCAGCCCTGGGTGCGCCACGACACCCGCGTGCAGGACCTGCCGCGCTGGGAGCCGGAGCCCTGCCGCTGGCTGGGTTACAACGCGATCATCCGCAGCTTCGTGCGCGAAGACAAACTGCTCGCCGACCCATCCAGCCGGCCCTGGCAGCGCTACATGGCGCAGCGCATCGCCAGCCTGATGGAAGGCTTCATGAAGTGAACGCCCTCTTCTCAACGCAAGGTTGCAAGCCATGACCATCACCCACTTTCGCAATACCGCCAGCGTCGCCCTCGACGAACACAACCCGGTCGCCGTGCCGCTCAGCGAACCCGCGGCCATCACCTCGGTGACCTGCGTGGAGCGCGACGATGGTGTGGAAACCGGCATCTGGGAATGCACCCCCGGCCGTTGGCGCCGGCAGATCGTGCAACAGGAGTTCTGCCACTTCATCGCCGGGCGCTGCACCTTCATCCCCGACGCGGGCGAACCCATCGACA
>Ga0207790_1000171_pt1 | contig 26154 bp, 24 predicted proteins | sample HigsolmetaGSP14D_FD_184842 | JGI IMG/M metagenome (GOLD analysis project Ga0207790, IMG submission 184842) | High solid enriched microbial communities from the Joint BioEnergy Institute, USA - SP1-4-D (SPAdes) | ecosystem: Engineered > Bioreactor > SSF (Solid state fermentation) > Aerobic >...
AATACCGATGGCGGCCCCGCTTAATGGGCCAGGGATGGCCCTTATAAGCCGCCCCCGGAGCGGCGCCGGAGCGAGGAAACGCAGCGAAGCGGAGTAACAGCCGAAAGGCTGGCCCGAAGGGTGAGCGCAGCGAATCAAGGTGTGGCGCCCGTAAGGGGCGCAACACAAAGGTTCAGTAGACTCGGTAATGGATCGTGCTAAGCCAATAGCGATGCGCACACAAACTTGCCAGTCCGGTGTCAACCCGCACTTTCCCAAGCTATGCGAATAACCTTTTTTATGGCTGCGCAAAGGGGCACGCTTGCTACAAGCGTACGCCGCCATCCAGTTCGAGAATGCGCCCGGTGAAGTACTCGTTCTCCAGCAGAAAGGCGATGGCGTGGGCGATCTCCTCGGGTTTGCCGAGACGCTTGAGCGGAATCACCTCGGTCATGCGCTGCAGCGCCTCGGGCTTCATGCTGGCGACCATCTCGGTCTCGATGAAGCCCGGTGCCACCCCGGCCACACGGATGCCATAACGCGCCAGCTCGCGGGCCCAGACCACGGTATCGGCCGCCACCGCCGCCTTGGCGGCCGAGTAGTTGGCCTGGCCGATGTTGCCGGCCCGCGACACCGAGGAAATATTGATGATCGCCCCCTCGTTCTGCAGCTCGATCATCTTCGCCGCTACCTCGCGGGTGCACAGGAACACGCCGGTCAGGTTGACGTCGATCACCGACTGCCACTGCGCCAGGCTCATCTTGCTCATTTCGCCGTCCTTGACCTTGATGGTCAGGCCGTCGCGCAGGATGCCGGCATTGTTGACCAGCCCGTTGATCGAGCCGAAATCCTCGGCGATCTGCGCGATGGTCTGGGTGACCTGCTCCTCGCTGGCCACGTTGCACAGGTAGGTGCGCGCCTGCACGCCCAGCGCCCGGCAGGCCGCTGCGGTGTCATCGAGCTTTTCCTGATTCAGATCGACCAGCGCCAGGCGCACCCGGCGTTCGGCGAGGTACTCGGCCATGGCACGACCGAGCCCCTGGCCGCCGCCGGTGATGATGATGACTTTGTCTTGGAGTTGCATGCCACTTCCCTTGATTGAGAGTCGAACGGAATATGCCGACAGCTGCCGAGCCGTGATGCTCAAGCTCTTCTAAAGCGAGGTCGGTGCGGTTGCGTACAGGCAGCAGCATAGAGTGCGGTGAGGGCAGGGCACCAGCGCTGGATTGCGGATCGAGCAGGCGCTGCCGGTGGCTTTCCAATATCTTGTAACAGCCCTGCCACATAGCCATGGAGCCCCGTGGCGTCTCGCGTGGAACGCCTGCTGCCTGGCTGAAGTCCAAGCTTCAGCTTGAATTAAGCGCAACACCCCATATTTCTCTCCTACTGGAAGGTGTTCTTCCGTCAAGGAAACCGCGATGCGCATTTTCATGTTGTTGTTCCTGCTGTTCCCGATCCTCGAATTGGCGGTGCTGATCTCGGTGGGCAGCGCCATCGGTGTGCTGCCGACCATTGCCCTGGTGATCCTCTCCTCGATCTTCGGTGGCCTGATGCTGCGCATTGCCGGTATCACCACCGCCTGGCGTGCCCGCGAGCGCCTGGCGCGCGGCGAAATGCCGGATCAGGAAGTGCTGCAGGGGCTGATGATGGCGGTCGGCGGTGGCCTGCTGCTGCTGCCGGGTTTCATCAGCGACGCCATCGGTATTCTCTGCCTGCTGCCGTTTACCCGGCGCTGGCTGGTCGAGCGCGTGCGCCAGCGCGCTGCCGAACAGGCCGCGCGGCAACGGGCCTTCGCCGATGACCTGGCCGCCCGTAATGGCCAGCCCGGGGCGCACAAGCCGAACGTGCTGGAAGGTGAGTACGAGCGCCGCGAGTGATGGCCTAGCCAGTCGCACACAGCCCCGGCCAGAGCCATCTGGCCGGGGCTGTGCATTTTCAGGCGGGTCGATTTGCTGAACCTGCATCGTAAAAAATTTACCGCCTCGCCCTTGAATTGTTGTTCATCGACCTTATGTAGCGGTCACCGCAAGGTTTTTCAGCGTTCAGGCGCTGAAACAAATTTCGGCGTTACGTGTATTGCGCAGCGCCATGATCCTGCCGGTGAGCGCACCGGTTTGATGTCAACAACTATTGGGAGAGATCGACAATGAAGCTTCGTCCTTTGCATGACCGCGTCGTGATCCGTCGCAGCGAAGAAGAAACCAAAACCGCTGGCGGTATCGTGCTGCCGGGCTCGGCTGCCGAGAAGCCGAATCAGGGCGAAATCGTTGCCGTGGGTACTGGCCGTGTTCTGGACAGCGGTGAAGTCCGCGCTCTGGCCGTCAAGGTCGGTGACAAGGTGGTATTCGGCCCTTACTCCGGCAGCAACACCGTCAAGGTCGACGGCGAAGACCTGCTGGTGATGAGCGAGAACGAAATCCTCGCCGTCGTCGAAGCCTGATCGCCCGCGAATTTCCGTTTAATCGTCAAGAATTGAGGATCAATTTCCATGGCTGCTAAAGAAGTTAAATTCGGCGACTCCGCCCGCAAGAAAATGCTCGCCGGTGTGAACGTCCTGGCTGACGCCGTTAAAGCTACCCTCGGCCCGAAAGGCCGTAACGTGGTGCTGGAGCGTAGCTTCGGTGCGCCGACCATCACCAAGGACGGCGTTTCCGTCGCCAAAGAAATCGAGCTGAAAGATCGCTTCGAAAACATGGGCGCTCAGCTGGTCAAGGACGTTGCGTCCAAGGCCAACGATGCTGCCGGTGACGGCACCACCACCGCTACCGTTCTGGCTCAGGCCATCGTCAACGAAGGCCTGAAAGCCGTCGCTGCCGGCATGAACCCGATGGATCTGAAGCGTGGTATCGACAAAGCCACCATCGCCATCGTCAAAGAGCTGAAGAACCTGTCCAAGCCTTGCGCTGACACCAAGGCAATCGCTCAGGTCGGTACCATTTCCGCCAACTCCGACAACTCCATCGGCGACATCATTGCCGAAGCCATGGAAAAAGTCGGTAAAGAAGGCGTGATCACCGTTGAAGAAGGCTCGGGCCTGGAAAACGAACTGTCCGTCGTTGAAGGCATGCAGTTCGACCGCGGCTACCTGTCGCCGTACTTCATCAACAAGCCGGACACCATGGTTGCCGAGCTGGACAACCCGCTGCTGCTGCTGGTCGACAAGAAGATCTCCAACATCCGCGAACTGCTGCCGGTGCTGGAAGCTGTCGCCAAAGCTGGCCGTCCGCTGCTGATCGTTGCCGAAGACGTCGAAGGCGAAGCCCTGGCTACCCTGGTCGTCAACAACATGCGCGGTATCGTCAAGGTCGCTGCCGTCAAGGCGCCGGGCTTCGGTGATCGCCGCAAGGCCATGCTGCAGGACATCGCCGTGCTGACTGGCGGTACCGTGATCTCCGAAGAGATCGGCCTGAGCCTGGAAAGCACCACCATGGAGCACCTGGGTCAAGCCAAGCGTGTTGTCCTGAACAAGGAAAACACCACCGTCATCGACGGCGCTGGCCAGCAAGCCGACATCGAGTCGCGCGTTGCGCAGATCCGCAAGCAGGTCGAAGACACTTCGTCCGACTACGACAAAGAGAAGCTGCAAGAGCGTCTGGCCAAACTGGCTGGCGGTGTTGCCGTGATCAAGGTCGGTGCCGGTACCGAAGTCGAAATGAAAGAGAAGAAAGCCCGCGTTGAAGACGCCCTGCACGCTACCCGCGCAGCCGTCGAAGAAGGCGTGGTGCCTGGCGGCGGCGTTGCCCTGGTGCGCGCTCTGCAGTCGATCTCCGAGCTCAAGGGCGACAACGAAGACCAGAACGTCGGTATCGCGCTGCTGCGTCGCGCTGTCGAAGCGCCGCTGCGTCAGATCGTTGCCAACGCCGGCGACGAGCCGAGCGTAGTGGTCGACAAGGTCAAGCAAGGTTCGGGCAACTACGGCTACAACGCTGCCACTGGCGTCTACGGCGACATGATCGAGATGGGTATTCTCGATCCGGCCAAAGTCACCCGTTCGGCGCTGCAAGCTGCAGCCTCCATCGGTAGCCTGATGATCACCACCGAGGCGATGATCGCTGAAGTGCCTGATGATAAAGGCGCACCGGCCATGCCGGACATGGGCGGCATGGGTGGCATGGGCGGCATGATGTAAGCCACCCGGCACCTGAGCTTTACCAGAACCCCGCGCCTTGGCGCGGGGTTTTTTATTGGCGCTGGATTATCCAGGCCCCGAATGTTCGCTGCGGCTCTGGTTGGCGGGCTGTGGGCGGCAGTGCCGGCAGCGCGACAGCTGGCGGTGCAAAGGGTTTTGACCGTTCGTCTTGTTGCAATCTGTTTCGAGTAATCGTGATCTAGTGTTAGCGAACGCGCTGGCAGCACTATCAAGAGGTTGCGATCATGAGCTTAGGTTTGGTCAGAGGTTTGTTTCTCGTTGCGGCACTGAGCGTCTCGGCACTGGCGGCGGCCTCCTGGTACGAGCCGGGGCCCGGCGTCATCAGCAGCAACGGTCGCAGCTACTGCCTGAGCCCCGCGCTCAAACCACTGACGCCCGCCTCGGTGCAGGCCAACCAGAACCTGTTGCTGCTGGTCATGGGCCTGTCCCAGGGCATGCGCTGACTGGCTGACATGCTGCAGGAACAGTGAATTTCTAGCCGTGCTGCGAACTCCGATACCCTGAGCGAACATTCGACGCAGGGGAAGCAGCAGATGTCCATTTACCGTGAGCGTGGCGAACGCCTTCGCGCCTTGCACCAGCAGGCCGAGTTGCTGGTGCTGCCCAACCCCTGGGACGCCGGGTCGGCGAAGATGCTCGCGGCGCTTGGGTTCCATGCCCTGGCCACCACCAGCGCCGGGTTGGCCTTTTCGCTCGGCCGCCGCGATGCCGAAGGCGCGGTGAGCCGCGACGAGGCGCTGGCCAATGCCAGGGCAATCGTCGAAGCGACGGCGCTGCCGGTGGTCGCCGACCTGGAAAATGGCTACGGCGATACCCCCGAGGATTGCGCGGCAACCGTGCGGCTGGCGGCGCAGGTCGGCCTGGTCGGCGGCTCCATCGAAGATGCCACTGGCCGCGCGGACGAGCCCATTTACCCCTTCGACCTCGCGGTAGCGCGCATTGGCGCTGCGGTAGCGGCCGCCCGGGAACTGGACATTGCCTTCACCCTGACCGCACGTGCGGAAAACTTCCTGCATGGCCGCCCCGACCTGGACGACACCATCCGCCGGCTGGTGGCCTATGCCGAAGCCGGCGCCGACGTGCTCTATGCGCCAGGGCTGACCACCCGCGAGCAGATCCAGGCGGTGGTCGAGGCCGTGGCGCCCAAGCCGGTCAACGTGCTGGTCGGCTCGCCGAGCCTGACCCTGTCGCTGGACGAGCTGGCGCAGCTTGGCGTCAAGCGCGTGAGCCTGGGCTCCAACCTGGCACGGGTTGCCTATGGTGCCTTCCTGCAGGCGGCCACCGGGCTGGCCGAGCGCGGCGATCTGAGCGGCGCCCGGCAGGCGCTGCCGTTCGATACCATCAACGACCTGTTCAAGGGCTAGCGTGCGGCAGTTCCTGATCGCGTTGTTGATCTTCGTGGTGGTCGGTGGCCCGCTGGCGCTGTATCGCCAGTGGATCGACGTGCCGCCGCGCTGGAACCCCTGGGCGCCGCTCGACCTGCGCGAGACGCCCAACTGGCTGACCGCCTACAAGCTGCGCCGTCTGCAGGGCGACCCTGAACTGTGCCGAACGGTGCTGGATACCTCGGCGCTGCGCTACGTTGCGCTGCCCGACAGCACGCCTGCCGCCGATTGCCCCTTGACCAACACGGTACGGGTGCAGGGCAGCGACGTGCGCCTGAGCAGCAGCTTCATCGCCACCTGCCCGGTGGCCGCGGCCTTCGCACTGTTCGAGCGCCATGGCCTGCAGCCGGCGGCCGAGCAGCGCTTTGGTCAGCGCGTGGTGCAGGTCGATCACGTTGGCAGTTTCGCCTGCCGGACCATCGCCGGCAGTCAGCGGCGCAGCCAGCATGCCTCGGCCAATGCCCTGGATATCGTCGGTTTTCGTCTGGCCGATGGCCGGCGCATCAGCGTGCTGCGGGACTGGCCGGGCGAGGATGACAAGTCGCTGTTTCTGCGCCAGGTGCAGGAGGCGGCCTGTTCCAGCTTCAATACCACCCTGGGGCCGGACTACAACGCGGCGCACCGCGATCACTTTCATCTGGATATGGGCGGCTTTCGCATGTGCCGCTGAACTCAGCCCTGCATGCGTTGCTGCAGGGTCAGGCGGCCCATCAACAGCTCCCAGGGGGCCAGCGACTCTTGCAGCAATGGGTTGCTCGCCGCGTTCTCGGCACTGCCGGTCGGCGCCAGCAGTTGTTGCTGCAGCACCAGCTCCTCGAGGGGCAGGGCGGCATCGACATCGTTCAGCGCGCAGACGAACTGGCGCTGCATCATCACGTCTTCCAGGGTGCGCATGCCGTGCATGGGCGCTTCGTCTGCAGGCGTGGTCGGGGGCGGCGACACGGGTGGCGTCAGGGCGCTTTCCATGTCGCGCAATACGCTGCGCAGAATCTGGTCGTACAGCGCCGCGCTGGCGCTCGATGGCGTGCCGGCTTTCTGGGCGGCGACCCGGGTGTCACCGGGAATATGGGAGATGACCTCGAACATCGGGCGGCTGGCTCTGGCAAACTATCGCTTCCCGGGGTATCGGCTGTTGCCGGCCCGAGTTGAGCCACCGGCCGATTAAAGTTGGCCGACCCAATCGATGGACGACCCGCAATGACTGAAATACAGCCCGACGTGCGCATTCGCATGGAGGCCCTGGCGCCGCACCTGCAAACCGCTGCCCAACAATGGGCGCAGCGCCTCGGTCTGCCCATGGACGGTGAGGCGGGCTATGCGCTGCAGCTGGGTGAGGCCGGTCTGCAACTGGTCGAACTGGGCCCCCAGGCACCAGGGCCGGTGCGCGTGGATTTCGTCGAGGGGGCGGTGGCCCATCGTCGCCAGTTCGGCGGCGGAGCGGGGCAGATGATCGCCAAGGCGGTGGGCATTGCCCAGGGCATTCGCCCGCAGGTGCTGGATGCCACCGCCGGGCTCGGTCGCGATGCCTTCGTGCTGGCCAGCCTGGGTTGCCGCGTCGACCTGATCGAGCGCCAGCCACTGATCGGCGCGCTGCTCGAGGATGGCCTGCAGCGCGCGGCCAGCGACGCGGAAGTTGCGAGTATCGTTGCGCGCATGCGCCTGCTGCAGGGCAACGCCATCGAGCTGATGGGCGCCTGGCAGGACGAGGCGCCCCAGGTGATCTACCTCGACCCGATGTTTCCCCACCGCGACAAGAGCGCCCTGGTGAAGAAGGAGATGCGCCTGTTCCGGCCCTTCGTCGGCGATGACCTGGATGCGCCGGCATTGCTCGCCGCTGCCCTCAAACTGGCCAGCCACCGCGTGGTGGTCAAGCGCCCGCGCAAGGCACCGCTCATCGAGGGCGCCAAGCCGGGCTATGCGCTGGAGGGCAAGTCCAGCCGCTACGATATCTACCCGCTGAAGAAGCTCACGCCTTAGCGCCTGTTCACCTTCGTTCGGCTCGGCTTCAGCGCTTTGCCTGCAAAGTGGCGGGAGCAGCCATTCTCTATGTAGGGTGGATGACGCTCTTTTCATCCACCATTGCGATCGCAGAGCGGTGGACGGATGAAGCGTCGTCCACCCTACGACAGGCCGCTTCTGCCTTAAACCGTCCGTTAAGGAAATGCACCCTGCATGCGTCAGGGCAGGGTCACATCCAGTACGCGAATGCAGCCCGGCTGTGGGTAGTGCCACTGCACATCCACATCCCACAGCCGTGCGCCGTAACGGCGTTCGGGGGTGGGCTGCTGGTAGGCCGGGCGTGGATCCTGGGCCAGGCATTGCTCGATCAGCTCGACCAGCGGCTCGCCCAGGCGCAGGGCATGAGCGCGTGCGCTTTCCAAGGCGCTGTCTTGCCAGAGCACGTCGATTCGTACCGGTGCATCGGCCGCGATGTGATTGTGAGCATCGGGCACGCTGTCCGCATAGGGCACGTAGGGTTTGACGTCGAGCACCGGCGTGCCGTCGAGCAGGTCGATGCCCGACAACCACAAACGCCCGCTCTCGACGCGATCCAGGCGTACCACCGATTGGCCAATGCCGTTGGGTCGGTGGGTCGCTCGGGTGGCGAACACGCCGATCGAACGATTGCCGCCCAGGCGCGGCGGGCGCACCTTGAGGCGCGGTTTGTCTTCCAGCGCCTGGTGAAAGAGAAACAACAGCCACACATGGCTGACCTGCTCCAGGCCCTGAACCGCATCGCCGCCATCGAACGGCGCGCACAGTTCCAGCACGCCCCGCGCGGCCGGCGCCAGGTGCGGCTGGCGCGGGATGGCGAACTTCTCCTTGAAGCAGGAGCGCACGTAGCCGATGGGCGAAACCTGGTAGCTCATGGCGTATCAGTCACGCAGGCGCTGGGTCAGGCCCTTGAGGAAGTTGCGCAGGAACTGGTCGCCACAGACGCGGTAGTTGCTGGTGCCTGCCTTGCGGAACAGTGCGCTCATTTCCGGCTTCGACACCTCGAAATCGACGCTGCGCATGATCGCGTGGATGTCTTCTTCCTTCAGCTCGAAGGCCACGCGCAGTTTCTTCAGCACCTGATTGTTGCTGACCGGCAGCTCCAGGGCTGGAGCCGGGCGGCTCTCATCCTTGCCACGCTTGAAGTACACCAGGCCGTCGAGCGCATGGGCCAGCAGGTCGTCAGGGCAATCCTGGTAACCAGGCTCGTCGTCCTTTTTCAGAACGGCAGTGATCTCTTGTTCGCTGACCGTCTTGCCGCCTAGCTCGACGATTTCGACCATCTTTGCATCGCTGACATCGAGCATGTAGCGCAGGCTGCGCAGCACATCATTATTGAGCATGAATATTCCTGATTGCAGAGGCCGCGCTTAGTGGCGCGGCCGAAAACGGGGGGGAGGTTAGAAGCGCTCTTTGGCGCCCAGATAACGCCATTGTCCGGGTTGCACCTTGCCCATCGACACGGCGCCGACGCGGATGCGCTTCATGCCCAGCACCTTGAGGCCAACGCTGTTGCACATGAACACCAGTTGGCCAGGCAGCGGGTTCTTCAGGGCGAAGCGCAGGCGGGTTTCGTTCTGCCAGCTGACCTTGCAGGGCGCCAGCGGCGTACCGTTGAACACCAGGCCATGGTTGAGGCGCTTGAGGTCGCGCTCGGACAGCTCACCGCTGACCTCGACCACGTACTCCTGCTCCAGCTTGCTCAAGTCGTCCTTGAGCTTGCGTTCGATGCGCCAGTCCTGCGTCAGCACGTGCAGGCCATCGGCGCCCGCTTGCAGGGGGATGCAAGGCGTCAGGTTGGCGAAGTGGCCCTTGAGCGTGCGCTGCTCGGAGCGGTCCTCGGGCCAGCGGCTGTCCGCGCCGATTTCCTCGGCAGCGCGCTCGGGAAAGCGGCCGCTGGGAATGTGCAGCAGGAGGGTAACCGGGAGCAAAGGTTCGGCAACGGCATCGGGCAGCAGCACCACGGTTTCGTCGGTGACCTTGCGCTGGGGCTCGTCGACCACCTCGCCATTGACCGTGACCCAGCCGCCTTCGATGTACAGCTCGGCTTCGCGGCGTGAGCAGCCGGTCAGTTCGATCAGGCGTTTGGAGAGGCGTAGGGGTTCGGTCATGGCAGGAGCATCATCAGCAAAGTGATGCCCATTGTAACGCCGTGAGCCGAGTCATGCGCGCGGCATGAAGAAAGCCGGGCGGGCGCCCGGCTTGCAGATGACGGCGATCAGAAGATCAGCGAGAAGATACCGATCACGACCAGCAGGCCGATCAGGAAGATGATGCCGATGGTGCTGCCGAGGAACTTCAGCATGGTGCGACTCCTGTAGTTGTCCGTTCAGTATTGGGACTGGAGCGCGTCAGGCATCGTTCAGGGTAAATGTCCCGGCGACCATGGGGCTGCCGGGATTCAAAGGCATCAGCCGCCTAAATAAGCGTCGCGTACTTTTGGATCATTCAACAGATCGTGTCCGCTGCCCTGCATGACGATCCGCCCGTTCTCCAGCACGTAGCCGCGGTCGGCCAGCTTGAGCGCCTGGTTGGCATTCTGCTCGACCAGGAACACCGTTACCCCGTCCTTGCGCAGCTGTTCGATGATGTCGAAGATCTGCTGGATGATGATCGGTGCCAGGCCCAGCGACGGCTCGTCGAGCAGCAGCAGCTTGGGCTTGCTCATCAGCGCACGGCCGATGGCGAGCATCTGCTGTTCGCCGCCGGACATGGTGCCGGCGCGCTGTGCCAGGCGTTCCTTCAGGCGCGGGAACAGGTGCAGCACCTTGTCCAGTTGCTCCTGATTGTCCGCCTTGCTGCCGAAGAAGCCGCCCATGGCGAGGTTCTCCTCGACGGTCAGGCGGGCGAACACGCGGCGGCCTTCGGGCACCACGGCGATGCTCTTGCGCATGATCAGCGGGGTTTCCATGCCGACCAGCTCTTCACCCTGGTAACGGATGCTGCCGCTGGTGGCCTGCGGGGTGCCGCAGAGGGTCATCAGCAGGGTGGATTTGCCGGCGCCGTTGGCACCGATCAGGGTGACGATTTCGCCCTGACGCACTTCCACGCTGACGCCATGCAGCGCCTGGATCTTGCCGTAGAAGGTGGAAACGTTATCGAAATACAGCATTACGCTTCCCCCAGGTAGGCTTTGATCACGTCCGGATTGCCGCGGATCTGCTCCGGCGTGCCGTCGGCCAGGGGCGTGCCCTGGTTGATCACGAAGATATGGTCGGAAATGCTCATGACCAGCTTCATGTCGTGTTCGATCAGCAGCACGGTCACGTCGTGCTGGTCACGCAGCACGCCGATCAGCGCCTTCAGGTCGTCGGTTTCCCGCGGGTTGAGGCCGGCGGCCGGCTCGTCGAGCATGAGGATGCTCGGCCGGGTCATCATGCAGCGGGCGATTTCCAGGCGGCGCTGCTGACCGTAGGCCAGGGTGCCGGCCGGGCGGTTGGCGAATTCGGTCAGGTTGACCTGCTCCAGCCAATGCGCGGCGTAGTCCATGGCTTCGCGCTCGCTGCGGCGAAACGCCGGGGTCTTGAACAGCCCGGACAGGAAGTTGGTGTTGATGTGGCGGTGCTGGGCGACCAGCAGGTTTTCCACCGCGGTCATTTCCTTGAACAGGCGAACGTTCTGGAAGGTACGCACCACACCCTTGCGGGCGATCTTGTGGCCCGGCAGGCCTTCGATCTGTTCACCGTTGAGGCGGATGCTGCCCGAGGTCGGTTTGTAGAAACCGGTCAGGCAGTTGAACACGGTGGTCTTGCCGGCGCCGTTCGGGCCGATCATCGACACCACCTGTTTTTCATTGACCGAGAGGCTGACCCCGTTGACGGCCAGCAGGCCGCCAAAACGCATGGACAGGCCGCTCACTTCTAGAATCGGGCGGCTCATCGTTGTTTCAACTCCAGGTGTGGGCGCTGCATGGGCAACAGGCCCTGCGGACGCCAGATCATCATCACGATCATGGTCAGACCGAATATCAGCATGCGGTACTCGTTGAAGTCGCGCATCTCCTGCAGCAGGGTCATGACCACCGCGGCAAAGATGATGCCCAGCTGCGAGCCCATGCCACCCAGTACGACGATGGCGAGGATCATCGCCGACTCGATGAAGGTGAACGACTCCGGTGTCACCAGGCCCTGGCGGGCGGCGAAGAAGCTACCGGCGAAACCGGCGAAGCTGGCGCCGATGGTGAAGGCCGAGAGCTTGACCGTGGTCGGGTTGAGGCCCAGGGCACGGCAGGCGATTTCGTCTTCGCGCAGCGCTTCCCAGGCGCGGCCGATCGGCATGCGCATCAGGCGGTTGATCACGAAGATGGCCAGCAGCACCAGCAGCAGGGCGATCAGGTAGAGGAAGATCACCTTGTAGGTGGAGTTGTAGGCGATGCCGAGGAAGTCATGCAGGGTCTGGCCGCCATCCGGCGCGCGACGATCCAGCGACAGGCCGAACAGCTCCGGCTTGGGGATCGAACTGATGCCGTTCGGGCCGCCGGTGATGTCGGTGAGGTTGCGCAGCATGATGCGGATGATTTCACCGAAACCCAGGGTCACGATGGCCAGGTAGTCACCCCGTAGCCTGAGCACCGGGAAACCCAGCAGGCAGCCGAAGGTAGCGGCCATCAGCCCGGCGATCGGCAGCGCCGTCCAGAAGCCGAAACCGGCGTACTCGGCGAGCAGCGCGTAGGTGTAGGCACCCACCGCGTAGAAGCCGACGTAACCCAGGTCGAGCAGGCCGGCGAGGCCGACCACGATGTTCAGGCCGATACCCAGCATCACGTAGATGAGGATCAACGTGGCGATGTCCACCGCCGCGCGGGAGCCGAAGAACGGCCAGGCCAACGCCACCACGAACAACGCCAGCATGATCCAGCGTTGCACGCTGGGCAGGGTCAGGGTGTCCTTGAGGTTGGCCGGAATGCTCGGCAGCGCGCCCTTGAGCTTGTCCCCGCCGAGCAGGCGATCACGTAGCACCAGGTGCCAGACGAACAGCAGCGCGGCGGCGATGCCGATGGTCCACAGGGTCTGCGCGCTGGCGCCCTGTACCTGCAGGCTGATGCCGACGACGCTGAGCTTGAGGCCGAGAATCGGGTAGGAGATCAGCAGCAGAAGGATGCTGCTGAACAGGGCGGTCTTGAGGTTCTTGCTCATACCTTTTCAACCTCCGGACGGCCGAGAATACCGGTCGGGCGGAACAGCAGCACCAGCACCAGCAGGCTGAACGCCACGACGTCCTTGTACTGGTCACCGAAGATGTCGGCGCCAAAGGCTTCGGCCACACCGAGCACCAGGCCGCCGAGCACGGCGCCCGGGATGCTGCCGATACCACCGAGTACCGCCGCGGTGAACGCCTTGATGCCGGCCAGGAAGCCCAGGTGCGGGTTGATCACGCCGTATTGCATGCCCAGCAGCACGGCCGCGACGGCCGCCAGGGCGGCGCCGATGACGAAGGTGAGGGCGATGATGTTGTTGGTGTTGATGCCCAGCAGGTTGGCCATCTTCAGGTCCTCGGCGCAGGCGCGGCAGGCGCGGCCCAGGCGGGAGCGGGAGATGAACAGGGTCAGGCCGATCATGGTCAGGAAGGTGACCACGAAGATCAGCACCTGCATGTAGGAGATCACCACGCCGTTCATGGCGCTTTCGCCAAAGATGAAATTGCCCGGCAGCGGGTTGCTGATGGCCTTGTCCTTGGAGTCCTGGGACAGCATCACGGCGTTCTGCAGGAAGATCGACATGCCGATCGCCGAGATCAGCGGAATCAGCCGGTTGCCGCCGCGTAGCGGCCGGTAGGCGACCCGTTCGATGCTGTAACCGAAAGCACTGGTGACGATGATGCTCGCCGCGAAGGCGCAGATCATGATCAGGGGCAGGCTGTCGAGGCCCATCATCGCCAGTAGGGTGATGGCAATGAAGGCGACGTAGGAACCGATCATGTACACCTCGCCGTGGGCGAAGTTGATCATGCCGATGATGCCGTACACCATGGTGTAGCCAATGGCGATGAGGGCATAGGTACTGCCGACGGTCAGGCCGTTGAGCAGCTGTTGCAGGTAGTGATAAAGATCAGGCATTGCCTAGCTCCTGGGTTTGCGCGCACGACAGCGCTTGTGGCGCAGCGCGAAACCGGGATTCTTGCTAATAAACAAAGCCCACCGCAGCAGTGGGCTCTTGGTTCAGAAACTGTTCATGATCTGCTGCGCGTCGGCCCTGCTGCGTTAAGAACAGGTTCGGAATGCTCATGTACAAAAGTACACTCCGCTTCCTCGCCTGTTCTTGCCTTGCAGGGCGCTAGCTCGCTAGCTCATGAATCAGCTTCTTCGGCGGGGGGCTTACTTGGCTTCGGACTTGGTGCCGTCCTGGTGCCATTCGTAGACCACGAAGTTGAAGTTCTTCAGGTCGCCTTTCTCGTCGAAACCGAGGGTGCCGGTCGGGGTTTCGAAGGTGTTGGCACGCAGGGCTGCGGCTACTTCGGCGGTGTCGGTGCTGCCGGCTTTCTTGATGCCTTCGGCAATGACTTGAACGGCAGCGTAAGCCGGGAATACGAACGGACCGCTCGGGTCTTCGTTCTTGGCCTTGAACGCTTCAACCAGCGCCTTGTTCTTCGGGTCCTGGTCGAAGGATTGCGGCAGGGTCACCAGCATGCCTTCGGAAGCCGGGCCGGCGATGGCCGAGATTTCCTTGTTGCCTACGCCTTCAGGGCCCATGAAACGAACGTCCAGGCCTTTTTCCTTGGACTGACGCAGCAGCAGGCCCAGTTCCGGGTGGTAGCCGCCGTAGTAGACGAAGTCGATGCCTTGCTGCTTGAGCTTGGCGATCAGCGAGGAGAAGTCCTTGTCGCCGGCGTTGATGCCTTCGAACACGCCGACTTTCACGCCCTTGGATTCCAGGGTCTGCTTGACGGCGCTGGCGATGCCTTCACCGTACTGCTGCTTGTCGTGGATGACGGCGACGTTCTTCGGCTTCACGTGGTCGGCGATGAAGTTGCCGGCGGTCGGGCCCTGCAGGCTGTCCAGACCGATGGTGCGGAAGATCAGCTCGTAGCCACGGGCGGTGATTTCCGGGCTGGTGGCAGCCGGGGTGATCATCAGGATGCCTTCGTCTTCGTAGATGTCCGAAGCCGGCTGAGTGGAGCTGGAGCACAGGTGGCCAACGACGAACTTGGCGCCATCGTTGACGATCTTGTTGGCAACGGCCACGGCCTGCTTGGGATCGCACGCGTCATCGTAGACCACGCCTTCGAGTTGAGCACCGTTCACGCCACCGGCCTTGTTGATCTGCTCGATGGCCATCTTGGCACCGACGAACTGCATTTCACCGTACTGAGCGACGGCACCGGTCACCGGGCCAGCCATGGCGATCTTGATGGTGTCGGCGGCGACCGAGTAGCTGGCACAGCCAGCCAGGGCCATAGCGGCGAACAGCTTGGAAATCTGCTTAGTAGCGTTGTTCATAGTGCTCCACTCGTTGTGTTTTGTTGTAGTTCTGGTAGCCAAAGCAGCAGAACCGGAGTCGACTTCCGGCCAGATCCCCCGGCAACTGTACCGATACAGTGTAGAGCGCAGATTTGCGCCTTGGAAAGTCGGCAGTCGAAAGAGATCGGTAAGAATGTCGCGTAATTGCAAGAAATGTATAGAAAAACGGCTGGTTCCTGACCGCCGGGCGGTTGACAGTCCCTTGCCTGTCAGCCATCCGTCGTTATCATGGCGGCCGTCAAAAAACGGCCATCGAAATACGGAACTGCCATGAACGAAGAACCAAGCACCCTCTATGCCAAATTGCTCGGCGAAACCGCTCCCATCACCTGGCAAGAGCTGCAGCCGTTCTTCGCCCGCGGCTCGTTACTGTGGGTCGACAGCGAGCAGGACCTGATCGAGGTGGCCGAAGCGGTCGCCGAAAACCGTCAGGAGGTGGTCGCCGCCTGGCTGGAAGCGGGGCGTGTCGCGGTGTTGAGCGATACCCGTGCCGAGGACCTGCTCAACCGTGATCCGTCGCTGTGGGCCGTGGTCGTCGCTCCCTGGGTGCTGGTGCAGGAACGCGCCGAAAAGAAGCACTGAGTTCAAACGGGCGTATCAAGCCCTCTGCGCTGGGTATTTGCAGCGCCTTGTCTGTTTCGAATTTGCCCACTATTGGTGCTTTGTGTGCTCATTTGTGGTGCGGTCGGGTTTTCGCATCATCCTCTGCCGGCACTGTCTATGGTGAAGAGTCCGGAGCTGCTGGCGCTTCGGTCAATCCCTCAGCACAGGAGGCAACACATGTTCGAGCCCGGCCATTTCCATCGCAGCAACAGCGTGGCAACCGCTGACATTCCGCTCTACGCCATCGACCTGCATTACGACATCCGCCAGGATGCGGCCGAGGGGCCGATGCTGCACATGACCCTGAAAGGCGAGGTCGACGGTACGGCCTTCGAAGAGTCCTTCGAGTTGCACCGCGACACCGCCTTCAACTTCGCCAGTGTGGTCAGCCGCCTGGCGCACAAGCATGGCCTGCCGACGAGCGTGGTGCTGATCAGCCACGAGCACGAGGAATTCGACCAGATGTTCGAGGACATTCGTCATCGGCTCGATGCCCACAGCGGCGATCCGGTCGATCTCGATCATCTGCAAAAGGACGGCCTGTAAGAAGTTGCTCACGCGGCAACCACGAGGCAGAAACGGTCGCTCAGCGATGGCGTGGGAGCGGCCTTAGCCGCGAGCTCTTCACGTTCAGCTAGCTAGGCAAATCGAGGCTAAAGCCTCTCTATCGCCCGTGCCGAGCTATCGAGCGGGCAGCCCAGGAGTCGTACATGAAGCTATCCGCCAACCTGACCATGCTGTTCACCGAGCGGCCTTTGCTCGAGCGCATCGTGGCTGCTGCGGCAGCGGGTTTCGAGGGGGTGGAAATCCAGTTCCCCTATGCGGTGCCGGCGCTGCGCCTGAAGGACGAGCTGGAGCGGGCAGGGCTGCCGTTGGCGCTGATGAATTTTCCGGGCGGCGATTTTGTCCAGGGCGGCCCTGGGCTGGCAGCGGTGCCGCAGCGCCAGGACGCGTTCGATAAAGCGTTGCAGGAGGCGCTGACCTACGCGGCCATGGTAAGGCCGAGCGTGATCAATGTGCTGCCCGGGCGGCTGGCCGACGGCCTGACGCGCGAGCAGGCACTGGACACCTTGGCCGGCAATATCCGCAAGGCGGCCGAGGCGTTCGGACTACTCGGCATTGGCGTGGTCAGCGAGGCGATCAATCCCCTCGACATGCCGGGCTTTCTGGTCAACACGCCACAGCACCTGCAGGCGCTGCTGGCCGCCGTTGACCACGACAATTTCCGCGCGCAACTGGATATCTACCATATGGCCCGGCAGGGCATCGATCCGCTGGCTGCCATCGAAATGCTGGCCGGGCGAATCGGCCATGTGCAGTTCGCCGACTGTCCGGGGCGTGGTGCGCCAGGCAGTGGCAGCATCGATTTCATCGCGGTGCACAAGGCGCTGGAGAAGGCCGCTTACCGCGGCTGGCTGGGCGCCGAGTACCGCCCCGAAGAGGGCGATACCCGTGCCAGCCTGGGCTGGATGGCCGCGTGGCGGTCAGTTCACCAGGGGTGAGCCGGTGCTGACCGGCGCCAGCTTGAGCGCCTGGTTGTCATGCCTTGGCTGGGCCGGTGGGTTCTGCTGGTAAGCATGGCGCCACAGCGGGTGCTGCTCGGCCTGCTGCCACAGCTGTGCATGCAAACGAGCCAGCAGCACCGGGTCGCTGAGCAGCGCCAGCTTGCGCTTGCCATCGAGCTTTTTCGGGCCCAGTTCCAGGGCTTCGCCCAGGGCACGCTGGCGCGCCTGTTCGAGCAGCGGTGCCTGGCCGTGACGCGCGGTGGCCATGGCGCAGGCCAGGGCGTTGGGGAACGGGCGCAGCACCGCTTCGATAAAGCCGTTTTCCATCGCGTGTTCGCGGTTGTGCCGCGTGTAGGCGTAGGTCGACAGCAGCTCCTGGGGCGGGTTGGACTCCTCGGGAATCAGGAACAGCTTGGCCTTCTTGCTCCCCAGGCCCAGGCTCAGGCGGCTGGAGAACACCGACACCGGGATCGACAGCATCAGCGAAACCACGATCGGGGACAGCCACCACAGGAAGTTCGGGTCCAGCCAGGCCACGCCGGCCATCCAGACCATGCCCAGCAATGCCTGCCAGCCATGACGGCGCGTGGCGTCGCCCCAGGTGGTGATGCCGTTGTCACGCTGCGGGGAATTCCAGGTGGCGGACCAACCGAGGAATGCCGCGGTGACGAACATGGTGTGGAACAGCATGCGCACCGGCGCCAGCAGCACCGAGAAGAACATCTCCAGGAGCATGCTCAGCGTGACCTTGAAGGCGCCCCCGTAGGCCTTGGCACCCTTGATCCAGATCAGGATCACCGCTAGCAGCTTGGGCAGGAACAGCAAGGTCAGGGTGGTGGAAAACAAGGTCACCGCTAACTGAGGGTTCCAGCGTGGCCACACCGGGAACAGCTGGCCCGGCACCAGGAAGTACTGCGGCTCCATCAGCGTGTGAATGGCCAGCAGGGCGGTGGAGAGCAGCAGGAACATGAACCACAGCGGCGCCGACAGGTAGGACATCACGCCGGTCAGGAACACCGCGCGGTGCACCGGGTGCATGCCCTTGACGAGGAACAGGCGGAAGTTCATCAGGTTGCCGTGGCACCAGCGACGGTCACGCTGCAGCTCGTCGATCAGGTTCGGCGGCAACTCTTCATAGCTGCCCGGCAGGTCGTAGGCGATCCACACCCCCCAGCCGGCGCGGCGCATCAAGGATGCCTCGACGAAGTCGTGGGACATGATCGCGCCAGCGAACGAGCCCTTGCCCGGCAATGGTGCCAGGGCGCAGTGCTCGATGAACGGCTGCATGCGGATGATCGCGTTGTGACCCCAGTAATGGGATTCACCAAGCTGCCAGTAATGCAGGCCGGCGGTGAACAGCGGGCCGTAGGCGCGGGTGGCGAATTGCTGCAGGCGCGCATACAGGGTGTTCATGCCTGCGGCTTTCGGCGAAGTCTGGATGATGCCGGCCTGGGGGTTGGCCTCCATCAGGCGCACCAGCTTGGTCAGGCATTCGCCACTCATCACGCTGTCGGCGTCGAGCACCACCATGTAGCGGTAGTCACCACCCCAGCGGCGGCAGAAATCGTCGATATTGCCGCTCTTGCGCTTCACGCGGCGGCGGCGGCGGCGGTAGAAGATCTTGCCGAAGCCCTCGGTCTCCTGGCACAGCTCCAGCCAGGCGCGCTGTTCGGCGACGGCAATGTCGGCGTCGCCGGTGTCGCTGAGGATGAAGAAATCGAACTGCTCGAGCTCGCCAGACGCTTTGACCGACTCATAGGTGGCGCGCAGGCCGGCGATAACCCGCGGTACGTCCTCGTTGCAGATCGGCATGATGATCGCGGTACGCGCCTGCGGATCGATCGGCTCGTCGCCGGCGCTGCTGCCGGAAATGCCGTAGCGGTCGTAGCCGCGCAGCAGTTCCCAGAAACCCATCAGGGCCGTCCAGAAACCGGCCGACACCCAGCAGAACAACAATGAGAACAGCGCCAGGATGCTGCCTTGCACGAGGTAGGGCAGAACCTGGAAGAAGCTTTCCTGCCAGCCTTGCTCCATCACTTCCTGCAGGTTGATCAGCGCCCAGCCCTGGTAGGGCAGGATGCTGTTCATGTACCAGGTGGCGACGGCCGTCTGGCCGAGCATCAGCAACAGCAAGACGTGCCGGCGCAGCGAGCCGACCCGGCGCCAGCGCGCTGGCTCCAGTTCGCGCTTGGGCGGGCGCGGCGGATTGCGCTTGCCAAACAGCGAGCGCAGGCCACGGCTCAACAGGTTGGTGTGCCACGGCTCGGGGGTCATCTTGGTGCGGTTGAGCGGCGGCGTGGCGCGCAGCACTGGCCGGCCGGCGGCGTCCAGCGACAGCAGGCCGGTGTCTTGCAGCGACTCGCCGGCGCCCAGCTCGATGCGTCGGGCGGCGGACTGGTGCACCGCCTGTTCGGCATCGGCTGCCTGCACGCCGGCGAGGCGGCTGTGCAGTTCGCCGAAGTCGCGGCAATCAGCCAGTGCTTCACGCTCGGCGGCACTCAGAGGCAGGCTGTCCAGGTACTCGTCCAGGGCGGACTGCTCGGTGGTTTTCATTGCGGGGCAACCGTATTGGGCGGAAGTTGATAGCTCCAGGTCTCGCTGAGGGTCTTGTCACCCTCGACCAGAGCCGCGCGCATTTCTACCGCTTGCTTGGGATCCTTGACCTTGAAACGCACCGTCATGCGCCAGCCTTTGGTGGCCTTGTTGTACTGCAGGTGGTTGTCCAGCACCTCGGCGTTGTCGTTGATGCTGAAGTTGCTGGCCACCGCGGCGTCGGGCTTGAGCGCCTCCAGGGACGGGCCTTCGAAGTCGACCAGCAGGGCGATGCTGCCATCGAGCTTGCGGGTCAGGTTGGGCTGCTTGACCTCACCGGCGCTGCGCATGGTCTGCTTGACCCAGGCGATGTCCTGGCCCAGCTGGGCACGCTCGTCCTTGGTCCAGTGCATGCGGTAGTCGAACTGCATCGGCTCGCCCGGCTTGGGCTGCTCGTCAGGCGTCCAGAAGGCGACGATGTTGTCGTTGGTTTCGTCCGGGGTGGGAATCTCCACCAGTTCGACCTTGCCCTTGCCCCATTCGCCCTTGGGCTCGATCCACACGCTGGGGCGCTGCTCGTAATGGTCGTCGAGGTCTTCGTACTGGGCGAAGTCACGGCCGCGTTGCAGCAGGCCGAAACCTTTCGGATTCTGCACTTCGAAGGTGCTCACCGCCAGGTTCTGCGGGTTGTTCAGGGGGCGCCAGATATGCTCGTCGCTGCCGGTGTGAATCGCCAGGCCATTGGCGTCGTGCAGGGCAGGGCGATAGTTGGCCTTGGCCGAGCGCTGGTTGCTGCCATACAGGAACATGCTGGTCAGCGGCGCGACGCCCAGTTTGCTGACGTTGTCGCGCAGGAATACCCGCGATTGCACATCGACCACCGCGTCCTTGCCGGGGCGCAGGATGAAGCGGTACGCGCCGGTGGCGCGGGGCGAGTCGAGCAGGGCGAAGATCACCAGGTGCTTGTCGCCGGCTTTCGGGCGCTCGATCCAGAACTCGCGGAAATAGGGGAATTCCTCGCCGCTGGGCAGCGCGGTATCGATGGCCAGGCCACGGGCCGAGGTGCCGTAGACCTGATCCTTGCCGACCACCCGGAAGTAGCTGGCGCCGAGCAGGCTCATGATCTCGTCGAGCTTGCCCTTTTCATTGATGGGGTACATGACGCGAAAGCCCGCGTAGCCCAGATCCTTGGTGGCATCCTTGTCGACCTTGACGTCGCCGAAGTCGAAGCGCTCGGGGTCGTATTTGATCTCGTTGACGCTGGTGGCGGTGACTTCGTTGATCTTCACCGGGGTCTCGAAGTGCATGCCCTGGTGATAGAAGCTCAGCTTGAAGGGCGTCTTGCTGTCGGCCCATTCGTACTTGTCTTCACGTGCCTTGATCTGCTGGTAATCCTTGAACGACAGGGTGCGCAGTTCGCTGGGCAGGTTGCTGGCAGGTGCGGCGTAGGGTTTGTCCAGCAGCCCCTTGGCTTGCGAAGCCACGTCATCGAGGGAGAAAGCCAGCACCTGGGCACTGAACAGTGTGGTGGTACAGGCCAGGCACAGCGCGGCTGGAAGCATGCTGTGGCGGACAGATGCCTTGACGGTTTTGAGGATCACGGATCCCTCCAGAAAACAGTAAGAAACAGCGGCACGGTCGGCCGAACATCTCCTTCCGACCGTCGCCGTTGCAGATGATTCCTGGGAATTTCCTTTCCTTTGGCTCAGCTTGTGCTACGCCGCACGGGCAGCCACTTGAGCAGCCGTTTGCGGGTCGGCACCACGGCGTTCTCCTGGGCCCACACGCAGAGGATCACGGTCAGCAGCAGGAACAGCGGGTAGAAGACGATCGACAGCTCCTGCTCGCCAGCCTGCACCGCGCACTGCGCCCAGTTGGCGAAGCATTCGCCGGAGGCCACGCCGAGCAGTTTTTCCGAGCGTGAGAACAGGGTGAAGGCCGGCACGTGCAGCACGAACAGCGGCAGCGAGGCGGCGCCCAGGCGCTGTGACCAGCGTTGCACCGATTCGCTGTTTGGCGAGGCTGCCAGGGCGCAGAGGTAGATCAGCATGATCTGCGCCGGCAGCAGCAGGCCGTTGTGCAGCAGGTAGTACCAGAACTGCGGCCCTTCGATCAGCCAGGCCGTGCCGAGGAAACAGGCCAGCACCGTGGCGATCATCAGCCCGACCCCGCCAGCACCCGGCGTGCGGCCGGCGTCCTGCAGGTCGCGGAACAGGCCGTAGGCGAGGATGCCGGCGAGAAACTCGGGCAGGCGCACCAGCGGGTTGCGGTGCAGGATGCCGGTGAACGGCATGCCGTAGTCACCGTTGAGAATCACCAGCAGCGGCGGAATCAGGTAGATCAGGGTGATGATGCCCAGCCACAGCACCTTGTGCTTCAGGCGCGCCAGGCGCGGCGCCACGAAGGGGAAGGTGAGGTAGAAGAAGAACAGCGTGGAGATCGACCACAGTGGCGCGTTGAAGGTCAGGTAGAAGGGGTTCCAGGCCTGCAGCATCAACAGTTGCAGCACGCTGTTGAAGGCCAGCTCGCCGTTGCTCATGAAATGCTCGAGCGTGGCGCGCGAGATGTCGGTCATGTCTTCGTTGGTGTCGTACACCACGAAGCGCACGCTGGCCTTGGTGTCGTCCGGCGGAATGCCCAGGCTGCTGATGACGAAGATCACCGAGATGGTCAGCAGCAGCGAAAAGATATGCAGCGGGTAGAGGTTGGCGAAGCGCCGGCTCCAGAAACTCACCGCCGGTTCGCGCATCTGGCCGCGCTGGCAGTACACGTGGGCGAGCAGAAAGCCGGAGAGCACGAAGAAGGTACTGGTGGCGAAGAAACCCGCGCCGCTGAGCTGCTTGATGATCGGCAGCTGCTGTTCCGGGTAGTTGTGCAGGGTGTGGAAGACCACGATGTACAGGCCGAGTATGAAGCGCAGCCACTCGAGCCCGATGAAATGTTCCTTGTCGGTGCGGGGCATCCCCGTTCTCCTTATATCGACTATCGCCCCGCCACGGATCGACCTGCACGGGCGAGCCTCACGGCAGCCGGGTCAGGTTCTGACAGCAGCATTCGGGTTTCGATCTATCGATTTGCCAGCAGGCAGGCACGGGGAGGGCTACAAGAGCCTGTTCACGATCTTGCGAGCTAGAGCCCTACAGGTCTGACAGAGATTTTGTGGAGCAGGCCGGGGGGGGAATCCGCTTTAGCCTCGATTTTGCCTGACCAGGCGTAAAGAGCTCGCGGCTAAAGCCCCTCCCACGAGATCGCCAACGGCCGCTATCGCCATGTCGCAGCCAACGTGGATAGAACCGGGCATGAAGATCGTGAACAGGTACTAAGCGGTAGCGAGCTGCCCCGTCAGGCAGCCCGCAGCATAGGACGGTCAGTCGAACAGCACCTTGGCGACATCGCTGAAGCGCTTGGCGAAGTGCACGGTGATGCCCTGCTTGAGGTAGTCCGGCAGCTCTTGATAGGAGCCGCGGTTGGCCTCGGGCAGGATCAGCTCGTGAATCTTCTGCCGGCGCGCGGCGATCACCTTCTCGCGCACGCCACCGATGGCCAGCACCTGGCCGGTGAGGGTCAGCTCGCCGGTCATCGCCACGCCCTTCTTCGGCGCCTGGTTGCGGGCCAGGGACAGCAGGGCGCTGGCGATGGTGACGCCAGCGCTCGGGCCGTCCTTGGGCGTGGCGCCTTCGGGTACGTGCATGTGCACGAAGGCCTGGTCGAAGAAGGTCGGGTCGCCCTTGTAGGTCTTCAGGTTGGAGCTGACGTAGCTGTAGGCGATCTCCGCGGATTCCTTCATCACCTCACCGAGCTGGCCGGTGAGCTTGAAGCCACGGTTGAGGGTGTGGATGCGCGTGGCCTCGATCGGCAACGTGGCGCCGCCCATGCTGGTCCAGGCCAGGCCGGTGATCACGCCGACGCCGGAGAGCACCTGCTCGCTGCGAAACACCGGCATGCCCAGGTAGCCTTCCAGGTCCTTGGCGGCGATCTTCACCTTGCTTTGCGGGTCTTCGAGCAGCTTGACCACCGCCTTGCGCACCAGCTTGCCGAGCTGCTTTTCCAGCTGGCGCACGCCGGCTTCGCGGGCATAGCCTTCGATCAGGGCGCGCAGGGCGCTGTCGCTGATCGACAACTGCTTGGCCGACACGCCGGCCTTGTCCAGTTGCTTGGGCCACAGGTGGCGCTTGGCGATGGCCAGTTTCTCCTCGGTGATGTAGCCGGACAGGCGAATCACTTCCATACGGTCGAGCAGCGGCCCGGGAATCGAGTCCAGGGTGTTGGCGGTACACACGAACAGCACCTTGGAGAGGTCCAGGCGCAGGTCCAGGTAGTGGTCGAGGAATTCGACGTTCTGCTCGGGGTCGAGGGTTTCCAGCAGCGCCGAGGCCGGGTCGCCCTGGAAGCTGCTGCCCATCTTGTCGATCTCGTCGAGCATGATCACCGGGTTCATCACCTCGACATCCTTGAGCGCCTGCACCAGCTTGCCGGGCAGGGCGCCGATGTAGGTGCGGCGATGGCCCTTGATCTCGGCCTCGTCACGCATGCCGCCGACCGAGAAGCGGTAGAACGGCCGGCCCAGGGATTCGGCGATGGACTTGCCGATGCTGGTCTTGCCCACGCCCGGCGGGCCGACCAGCAGCACGATGGAGCCGGCGATCTCGCCCTTGAAGGCGCCCACGGCGAGGAACTCGGTAATCCGCTGCTTGATGTCGTCCATGCCGGCATGGTGATCGTCGAGCACCTTGCGGGCATGCTTGAGGTCGAGCTTGTCCTTGCCGACCACGCCCCAGGGCACGCTGGTGGCCCAGTCCAGGTAATTGCGGGTTACCGCGTATTCCGGGGAGCCGGTTTCCAGCACGGAGAGTTTGTTCATCTCCTCGTCGATGCGCTTGCGCGCCTGTTCGGGCAGGGTCTTGCCCTCCAGCCGCCCGCTGAACTGCTCGGCGTCGGCGCTGCGGTCATCCTTGGTGATGCCCAGTTCCTGCTGGATGATCTTCAACTGTTCCTTGAGGAAGAACTCGCGCTGGTGTTCGCCCACCGAGCGGTTCACCTCGTCGGAGAGTTCGTTCTGCAGGCGTGCGACCTCGACTTCCTTGCGCAGCAGCGGCAGCACCTTTTCCATGCGCTTGAGAATCGGCACGGTGTCGAGCACTTCCTGCAGCACCTTCGATTGCGCGGTGGTCAGCGCGGCGGCGAAGTCGGTGAGCGGTGAGGGGTCGTTGGGGCTGAAGCGGTTGAGGTAGTTCTTCAACTCCTCGTTGTACAGCGGGTTGAGCGGCAGCAACTCGCGGATCACGTTGATCAGCGCCATGGCGTAGGCCTTGACCTCGTCACGCGAGTCATTGGCGTTGCGCGGGTAATCCACCTCGGCCAGGTAGGGCGGGCGGTGATGCTTGAGCCAGCCGCGGATACGCACGCGGGTCAGGCCCTGGGCGACGAACTGCAGCTTGCCGTCGTCGTTGCTGACATGGTGCACACGCACCACGGTGCCGTGTTCGGGCAGGCTGGAGGTGTCGAAGTGGCGGGGGTCGGTGACCGGCTTGTCGACGTAGAACAGGGCCAGGGTCTTGTGCTCGGTCTTGCTGACCAGCTCCAGGGTTTCCGCCCAGTGTTCCTCGTTGACGATCACCGGCAGCACCTGCGCCGGGAAGAACGGGCGGTTGTGGATCGGAATCACATAGAGTTTGTCCGGCAGGTTCTGGCCGGGCAGCATCAGGCTGTGGCTGGTCTGCTCCGAAGCGATTTCGATATCGTGCGGGTCGTTCATGCGGCACCTGTCCATTGACGTTGAGGGTTAGATGGGGCGCCGCCGGCTTTTTTCAACATTTATTCGTGGCTCAGGCGTTTCGCTTGTCCGCCCTGCGACACTGGGGTTGTCCAGGCTTTAGGCGTCCTGTCGCCACCCATACAGTTTTGCCCGGCAACGCGGTAGAGTGGGCACTTCGCCCATCGAGTCGCGAATCATGCTCAAGGCCCGCCTCATGCGCCTGGACGATCAGGCCCACGAACATACCCACGACCATCACCAATTGGTGATGTCGGTGTCCGGGCGTGCCGAGTTCGAGGTGGTGGGGCGTGGTGGTGAGGTCTGCCGCATGCGTGCCTGCCTGGTGCCGGGCGATGCCGACCACCAGTTCGCCGGCATCGGCGACAACCGCATGCTGATCGTCGACCTCAACGAGCAGGACATGAGCAGCGAAGACCTGCAGCTGCTCGGTCACCTGTTCGACACCCCGCGCTACCCGCAACTCGATGCCGACTTCCAGCACCTGCTCTGCTACGCCGGCGCCGAGCTGGAGCGCTACGGCAGCGACCCGATGCTGGCCCGTTCGCTGGGCGGCGTGCTGCTGCGCGCCCTGCACCTGCGGCTGTTCGGCGAGCCGTCCGTTCGCGGCCACGGCTCGCTGGACGTGCAACGCCTGGACGGTTACATCGCCGACAACCTGGCACGGCGCATCAGCGTGGCCGAGCTGGCCCATGTCGCCTGCCTGAGCCCGAGCCACTTCCACGCCCAATTCAAGGACAGCGTCGGCCTCACGCCGCACCAGTACCTGCTCAAGG
>Ga0207790_1000172_pt1 | contig 25512 bp, 25 predicted proteins | sample HigsolmetaGSP14D_FD_184842 | JGI IMG/M metagenome (GOLD analysis project Ga0207790, IMG submission 184842) | High solid enriched microbial communities from the Joint BioEnergy Institute, USA - SP1-4-D (SPAdes) | ecosystem: Engineered > Bioreactor > SSF (Solid state fermentation) > Aerobic >...
TATCACTGGCCATCGGCGGCGCCTATGCAGCAGGCATCTGGTCCACGGTCATGGGCCATGGCGAGCTGTATTTCGATGCCGTGGGCATGTTCGCCCTGTTCCTGCTCAGCGGTCGCTACCTGGAGCGCCGCGCCCGGGAACGCACCGCCGCTGCCACCGCGCAACTGGTCAAGTTGCTGCCGGCCTCGTGCCTGCGCCTGGATAAGTGGGGCCACAGCCAGCGCATCCTGCTCAGTGAGCTGCGCGTCGGCGACCGCGTGCTGGTGCCGCCCGGTGCGCTGCTGCCGGCCGACGGCCGGGTACTGGCTGGGCATTCCAGCGTCGATGAGTCGCTGCTCACCGGCGAATACCTGCCACAACCCCGCACGGTCGGCGATGGCGTGACCGCGGGTACCCTCAATGTCGAGGGGCCGCTGACCGTCGAGGTGCAGGCGCTGGGCGACGCCACCCGGCTGTCGGCCATCGTCCGTCTGCTGGAGCGGGCGCAGGGCGAGAAGCCGCGCCTGGCCGAGATCGCCGACCGGGTGGCGCAGTGGTTCCTGCTGATCGTGCTGGTGGCGGCGGCCATCGTCGGCCTGGTGTGGTGGCAGCTCGATGCCTCGCGGGCGTTCTGGGTGGTGCTCGCCCTGCTCGTCGCCACCTGCCCCTGCGCCCTCGCCCTGGCCACGCCGACGGCGCTGACCACCGCCACCGGCACCCTGCACAAGCTCGGCATGCTGCTGACCCGCGGCCACGTGCTCGAAGGCCTGGAGCAGATCGACACGCTGATCGTCGACAAGACCGGCACCCTCACCGAAGGCCGCCTGACCCTGCGGGCCGTGCATCAGCTCGGTGAGCTGAACAGTGATGCCTGCCTGGCCCTGGCCGCGGCGCTGGAAAGCCAGTCCGAACACCCGATCGCCCGCGCCTTCGGCCACGCCACGGCGCGGGTCGAGGCGCTGCAGAACGTGCCGGGCCTGGGCCTTGAAGCTGTGGTCGAGGGTCGTCGCCTGCGTATCGGCCAGGCCGGGTTCGTCAGTGCGCTGAGCGGCTGCCCTGCGCCCACCCTCTCCGGCGAACAGGGCCAATGGTTGCTGCTCGGTGACGAACAGGGGCCGCTGGCCTGGTTCGTACTCGACGACCGCCTGCGTGACGACGCGCCGGCCCTGGTCGAAGCGGCGCGCGGGCGTGGCTGGCAGATCCTGCTGCTCAGCGGCGACAGCTCGCCCATGGTCGGCGAGGTGGCCCGCCAGCTGGGTATCGAGCAGGCCCGCGGCGGGCTGCCCCCGGATGCCAAGCTGGCCATCCTGCGCGACCTGCAGGCGCGAGGCCGCCGCGTGCTGATGCTCGGTGACGGCGTCAACGACGTGCCGGTACTCGCTGGTGCCGATATCAGCGTGGCCATGGGCTCGGCCTCCGACCTGGCGAAGACCAGCGCCGATGCCGTATTGCTCTCCAACCGCCTCACCAGCCTGGTCGATGCCTTGGGCCTGGCGCGTCGCACCCGCACCATCATCATCGAGAACCTGGCCTGGGCCGGGCTGTACAATGGCCTGGTGCTGCCCTTCGCCGCCCTGGGCTGGATCACCCCGATCTGGGCTGCGTTGGGCATGTCGCTCAGCTCATTGTTGGTGGTACTCAACGCACTGCGCCTGGGGAAAGCACCATGACCGCCCTGTATATCCTGATTCCCGTTGCCCTGCTGCTGGTCGCCTTCGCCGTGTGGCTGTTCTTCTGGGCGGTGGACAGCGGCCAGTACGACGACCTCGACAGCCCGGCGCACCGCATCCTCTTCGATGACGACGACCCGCGCCATCAGGCGGCGGTGAAACAGGCCAAGCACGAGCCCGCCGGCAAAGACCATGACTGACCTGCTGCCGCAACTGATCTCCGCGCTGATCCTCGGCCTGCTCGGTGGCGGCCATTGCCTGGGCATGTGCGGCGGGCTGATGGGCGCGCTGAGCCTGGCCATTCCAGCCGAGCGACGCCATCAGCGCCTGCGCCTGCTGGTCGCCTACAACGCCGGGCGTATTCTCAGTTACACGGCAGCCGGCCTGCTGCTCGGCCTGGCCGGCTGGGCCCTGGCCAGCGGCCCGCTGGCCACCATGCTGCGCAGCATCGCCGGGCTGCTGCTGATCGCCATGGGCTTGTACCTGGCCGGCTGGTGGAGCGGCCTGACACGCATCGAAGCGCTGGGCCGCGGCCTCTGGCGCCACCTGCAGCCGATCACCCGACGCTTTATGCCGATCACCAATGTGCCCCGCGCCATGATTCTCGGCGGTCTGTGGGGCTGGCTACCTTGTGGGCTGGTGTACAGCACCCTGCTGTGGGCGGCGAGCCAGGGTGATGCCCTGCGCAGCGCCGCGCTGATGTTCGCCTTCGGCCTCGGCACCCTGCCGGTGCTGCTGGCCACGGGGCTGGCGGCCGAGCGCCTGGTCGGCCTGCTGCGCAAGCGTGGCGTGCGCGTCGCCGGCGGCCTGCTGGTGATGCTGTTCGGCCTGTGGACGCTGCCCGGGCCGCACCAGCACTGGCTGATGGGGCACTGACGCCCGTCTTTTGTAGCCTGGGTCGAGCGCAGCGACACCCAGGGCAAGCGCCTCCCGGGTTGCGCTGCGCTCACCCAGGCTACGGAGCTGGTAGACCCAACGGTCGCGCCACCGCTGCGACCCCATGACTCAGATCAAAAAGCCCCACCACTGCGTTGCCTAGACTGCCGAGCATTCACTGCTGAAGCGGAACTCGCCATGCTCGACGCCATCCAGTGGGATTCCGACCTGATCCGCCGCTACGATCAAGCCGGCCCGCGCTACACCTCTTATCCCACCGCCGTGCAGTTCCATGACGGCGTCGGCTCCTTCGACCTGCTGCACGCCCTGCGCGCCAGTCGCCGCGCGCTGCGCCCGCTGTCGCTGTACCTGCACCTGCCGTTCTGCGCCAACATCTGCTACTACTGCGCCTGCAACAAGGTGATCACCAAGGATCGCGGGCGCACTCAGCCGTATCTGCAGGCACTCGAACGGGAAATGGCGCTGATCGGCCAGCATGTCGACAAACGTCAGCGCATCGAGCAGCTGCACCTGGGCGGCGGCACCCCGACCTTTCTCAGCCATGACGAGCTGCGCCAGCTGATGAGCAAGCTGCGCGAGCATTTCAGCCTGCTCGATGACGACAGCGGCGATTACAGCATCGAGATCGACCCCCGTGAGGCGGACTGGTCGACCATGGGCCTGCTGCGTGAGCTGGGCTTCAACCGCGTCAGCCTCGGTGTGCAGGATCTCGACCCCAAGGTGCAGCGCGCCATCAACCGCCTGCAAAGCCTGGAAGAAACCCGCGCGATCATCGAAGCGGCGCGTACCCTGCAATTTCGCTCGGTGAACATCGACCTGATCTACGGCCTGCCGCAGCAGACCCCGGAAAATTTCGCCCACACCGTGCAGCAGGTCATCGCCCTGCAGCCCGATCGCCTGTCGCTGTTCAACTACGCCCACCTGCCGGAGCGCTTCATGCCGCAGCGGCGTATCGACAGCGGGCAACTGCCCAGTGCCGCGAACAAGCTGGCCATGCTGCAGGGCAGCATCGAGCAGCTGGCCAGCGCCGGCTATCGTTATATCGGCATGGACCATTTCGCCCTGCCCGACGACGAGCTGGCCAGCGCCCAGGAAGACGGCAGCCTGCAACGCAACTTCCAGGGCTATACCACCCACGGCCACTGCGACCTGATCGGCCTGGGCGTGTCGTCGATCAGCCAGGTCGGTGACCTGTACTGCCAGAACAGCTCGGATCTGGCCGCCTACCAGGGCAGCCTGAACAACGGACAGCTGGCCACCGGGCGTGGCCTGGGCTGCAACGACGATGACCGGATCCGCCGCGCGGTGATCCAGCAGCTGATCTGTCACTTCCAGCTGGACTTCGCCGACATCGAGCAGCGCTTCGCCATCAGCTTTCGCAGCTACTTCGCCGATACCTGGCCGGCACTGCAGCAGATGCACCGTGACGGACTGATCGAATTGGCAGAGGGCGGCATCGAGGTGCTGCCAGCGGGAAGACTGCTGGTGCGCTCGCTGTGCATGCTGTTCGACCGCTACCTGGGTGAGACCAACCAGCAGCGCTTTTCGCGGGTGATCTGAGCATCGTAGCCGGCAGGGCGGCGATGCCCTGCCCGCTGCCTCACTTGGCCAGCAGCGCGCCCACGGTGGCGCCCTGCTCGCTGCTCAGTTTCTGGTCACGCATGACCTGCGCCAGCTGGGCGTTGGCAGTGCTGAGGGCACCGCCAATCGAACCGACTTCGGTCTGCAGGGCACGTACCCTGGCCTGTTGCGCGTCGTCGTCCATGTCGGCCTGGGCCATCAGCGCCTGCAGCTCGGCCATCTTCTCGGCCAGCTGGGCCTTGAGCTCGCGGATCATCTTGAGCAGTTGCTTTACTTCGTCGGGCAAATTGCTTTCGTCGATGTCGGCGTTGTTGTTCTCCGCTTCCCTGGAACGCGCCAGGCCAACCTCCGACAGGCTCACCTTGACGCCCGGTGCGGTGCCGGCGTCTTCGGCAGGTGCTGCAGCGGCCTGCTCTGCCGTCTCGGTGGATGCCGTTGCAGCTACGGGCGCCGCGCCGGCCGCCACATAGCTACGCTCTCTCGACACATTGGTTGCTACTTGCATCACACCGCTCCCTGCCTCTGAATGATCGATACAGGTCTATCGGCAGGCGCCTGCGACACTTGAGCACCCTGCGGCAGCTGGCCGCGCCCCCCTCTGGTGCGTTACCCTTACAACTTCTGAGTGATTACCTAGGGATAAGGGCGATGTCCGAAAGCATCAAGCTGCGCACAACTCATCAGGCACACTGCAAGGACTGCAGCCTCGCCAGCCTCTGCCTGCCCCTGTCGCTGGATCTCAAGGACATGGACGCACTCGATGAAATCGTCAAACGCGGCCGCCCGCTGAAGAAAGGCGAGTTCCTGTTCCGCCAGGGCGACACCTTCAACTCGGTGTTCGCGGTGCGCTCCGGGGCCTTGAAGACCTTCAGCCTGAGCGATGCCGGCGAGGAGCAGATCACCGGTTTCCACCTGCCCAGCGAACTGGTCGGCCTGTCCGGCATGGACACCGAGCTGTACCCGGTGTCGGCCCAGGCGCTGGAAACCACCTCGGTCTGCGAGATTCCCTTCGAGCGCCTCGACGAGCTGTCGGTCAGCCTGCCGCAACTGCGTCGTCAGCTGATGCGCGTGATGAGCCGTGAGATTCGCGACGACCAGCAGATGATGCTGCTGCTTTCCAAGAAGACCGCCGACGAGCGCATCGCCACCTTTCTGGTCAACCTCTCCGCGCGCTTCAGCGCCCGTGGCTTCTCGGCCAACCAGTTCCGCCTGGCCATGTCGCGCAACGAAATCGGCAATCACCTGGGCCTGGCCGTGGAAACCGTGTCGCGGGTCTTCACCCGCTTCCAGCAGAGCAACCTGATCGAAGCCGAGGGCAAGGAAGTGCATATTCTCGACCCGATCGAGCTCTGCGCCCTGGCCGGTGGTAACCTTAACGGCTGATACTCCCGTTAAGGATTCACGCCTCCATGATCTTTGATGAATTCACCATCAAGACCCTCATCCGCCCGGTCAACGACTTTCCCAAGCCGGGCGTGGTTTTTCGTGACATCACGCCGCTGTTCCAGTCCCCGCGTGCCCTGCGCATGGTCATCGACAGCCTGATCCAGCGTTACGTCGAAGCGGACTTCAGCCATATCGGCGCCATGGATGCCCGCGGCTTCCTGATCGGGTCGATCCTCGCCTATGAGCTGAACAAACCGCTGGTGCTGTTTCGCAAGCAAGGCAAACTTCCGGCCGACGTGATCAGCCAGGGTTATCAGACCGAATACGGCGAAGCCTTTCTGGAAGCCCACGCCGACAGCCTGTGCGAAGGCGACAAGGTGCTGATCGTCGATGACCTGATCGCCACCGGCGGCACCCTGCTGGCAGCCGTGCAACTGGTCAAGCGCATGGGCGCCAGCATTCATGAGGCCGCGGCGATCATCGACCTGCCCGAGCTCGGCGGCTCCCGCCGGCTCCAGGACATGGGTATTCCCACCTACAGCCTGACGGCCTTCGCCCTCGACGAGCGTTGATGCCCAGGTGATCGCCCAATAACAAGCCCGGCCAAGAGCCGGGCTTGTTATTTGGTACGGCCGTTAGCGCAGGGTCGGGCCCTGGAAGCCCATCCACAATGCCAGGTGTTCGGCCACGCTGGCCCCCAGCCGCTTGGTGAAGCGATCCAGCGGGCTTTCCTGCACGGTGAAGTCGACCATCTCTTCCTGGCCGATCACCTCGCGGGCCACATAGCTGGTGCTGCCCAGTGCATCGATCAGGCCGAGGCTCAGGGCCTGCTCGCCGGACCAGATCAGGCCGGAGAACAGCTCGGGATGCTCGGCATCCTTGAGGCGATCGCCACGCCCCTTCTTGACGCTGTCGATGAACTGCTTGTGGGTGGTTTCCAGCACGGTTTTCCAGAACGCCGCCTCTTCCGGCTTCTGCGGCTGGAACGGATCGAGAAACGCCTTGTGTTCACCCGAGGTGTACACGCGTCGCTCGACGCCGAGCTTCTCCATGGTGTCCACGAAGCCGAAACTGGCCGCCGTGACACCGATGGAACCCACCAGGCTGGCCTTGTCGGCGTAGATCTGGTCGGCGGCACTGGCGATGTAGTAAGCCCCCGAAGCGCCGAGGTCGGAAATCACCGCGTAGACCTTGATGTCCGGATGCTCACCACGCAGGCGGCGGATTTCGTCGTACACATAACCCGACTGCACCGGGCTGCCGCCCGGGCTGTTGATGCGCAGGATCACGCCCTTGGTGTTGGAGTCCTTGAAGGCCGCGCGCAGGCTGCCAACGATGTTGTCGGCACTGGCGGCTTCCTTGTCGGCGATCATGCCACGCACCTCGATGACCGCGGTGTGCGGCGAACTGCTGCCGCTCTGGGTGCTGATCAGCGGCGAGAACAGCGCCAGGGCGCCAAACAGGTAAATGAAGGTCAGCAGCTTGAAGAAGATGCCCCAGCGGCGCGACCGGCGCTGCTCGTGGACACTGGCCAGCAAGGTCTTTTCGAGGAGCTTCCAGCTCTTCGGGTCGCTCTCGGAGACCGACGACGTCTTTCTCTCACCCCACATGCTCACACTCCTCGGTTCGGGTCTCGGCTACCCTGCAGCTCAGCCAGGTACTCAATTGCATGAAATGCTCGATCGACAACTTCGGCTCGTACAGGCGCAATGCCTCCAGCGTCTGCGCACCATAGCCTACCGCCACCGAATCCATACCCGCGCGCTGTGCCATCAGCAGGTCGAACGACGAATCGCCGACCATCAGCGCCTGCTCGGCCGTTACCCCGCAGTGCTGCAGAATCTCGTGCAGCATCCGCGGATCGGGCTTGCTGGCCGTTTCATCGGCGCAGCGGGTGATATCGAAATAGTCCTGCCAGCCCAGCGTATCGAGAATCCGCTGCAGGCCACGTCGGCTCTTGCCGGTGGCAACCGCCAATTGGTAACCCTGCTCACGGAAGCTCGCCAGGCTCTGCTCGACACCGGCAAAGAACGCCGAAGGCGTCTGGTCCAGGGCCACGTAGCAGTCGCTGTAGCTGGCATGGAAGCGTTCGACGTGCGCCGCTTCGTCGAGTTCCGGATAAAGCGTGGTGATCGCCTGGGGCAGCGCCAGGCCGATGATGCCCTTGACCGCCTCGTCACTGCGCCGCGGCAGGCCGCACAGATCGGAGGCCTGGTGCATGGCAGTGACGATGCGGGCGATGGAGTCGACCAGGGTGCCATCCCAGTCGAAGATCAGCAGCCTGTAGTCACGCACTCAGGCGCTCCACGGTGCGCGCCCACACCTCGTCGACCGGCGCCTCGAGTTTCAGCACGCCACCCTCGGGCAACGGGATGTTCAGCTCGTAGGCATGCAGGAACAGGCGCTTGCCGCCCAGTTCGCGAATCTCGCGGCTGAAGTCGTCATCGCCGTATTTGCTGTCACCGGCGATGCAGTGCCCGCCGTATTGGGCATGCACGCGAATCTGGTGGGTGCGGCCGGTGACCGGCTTGGCCTCGACCAGGGTGGCGAACTCGCCGAAACGGCGCAGCACGCGGAACAGGGTCAGCGCTTCCTTGCCTTCGGGGTTGACCTCGACCATGCGTTCGCCGGAACGCAGGTTGCTCTTGAGCAACGGCGCATTGATCTGCTTCTTGGCGGTCGCCCAGTGGCCACGCACCAGCGCCATGTAGCGCTTGTCGACGCCGTCGCCGCGCAATTGCTCGTGCAGGTGACGCAGCATGCTGCGCTTCTTGGCGATCATCAACAGGCCCGAGGTATCGCGGTCCAGGCGGTGCACCAGTTCCAGATCCTTGGCGTCCGGGCGCAGCTGGCGAAACGCCTCGATCACCCCGTAATTCAGGCCACTGCCGCCATGCACGGCGATACCGGCCGGCTTGTTGAGCACGATCAGCGCCTTGTCTTCGTAAACGATGGCCGCTTCCAGGCGTTGCAACAGGCCCTGGGCCAGCGGCTCGGGCTCGTCGCGCTCGGCCAGGCGCAGCGGCGGAACCCGCACGATATCACCGGCCTGCAGCTTGTACTCGGGCTTGATGCGACCCTTGTTGACCCGCACCTCACCCTTGCGCAGGATGCGGTAGATCAGGGTCTTGGGAACGCCCTTGAGTTGATTGCGAAGGAAGTTGTCGATGCGCTGACCAGCAAGCTCAGGCGCGACCTCGAGCAGCTGGACGCCGGAGGTTGGGGGAGTAGGTGTCGTCATGCCGGCGATCATACAATTTTTATGCATTTGAAGCACTTAATCATTGCTGCTATAGTCGCGAATGCCGCCAAAAGCGGCCTGATTCGCGGATGTTGCCAAACCGCCATCGCGAATCGAGCAACCCATTCAGGACGTAAGGCCGTCCGACGGGCATCTCAGCGAGCAATAGGCCGGCATGGCTGCTCGAGAAACCCGGAAATAAGGCCTGAGACACAGATGCGTGACCTGCCCAATTGGACGGTCGCGGTAATGCCAACCCGCTGCGGATTTTCGTGAGCGGCACCCGATTTTCAGCGATACGTGTAGGGTGGAGATGCACAACGGTCGGCCTGCGTAGCAAAAAGCTTTATCAGAGACGCTTCATATCGTCCGCTACCGACCCTTGATTCCTCCTCCTGACTGAGAACCTGTTTACGGTCTCGCAAGTTAGCGCCACGCAAGACGCTACGTTAGTCACAGCCTCCATTTCGAGGCAGGCAAAGACGCGAAGTTTACGGATGTAAACGAGCACTCCAAGCCGGTTTAACGCAGCAGGCCATGCTTAGCCGATCGCCAGCGAGTTCTGAGTGCTTTCTGTCACATACAGCAAGCAGGAGACGTCCGTCGCGGCCCAGCACAACTGGCTGCTGCCGCTAGACAATGAAGCGATTTACGCCCGCTTCTGACGCACCTGACACCGACCCTGAGCGTCGTGTGTGCCTAACGCGGCTTCCGGCAGCACCGGAAACCACTGGTACCACATGAAAAGAATGCTGATTAACGCAACTCAACCCGAAGAGTTGCGTGTTGCGCTGGTAGATGGCCAGCGCCTGTACGACCTGGACATCGAGTCCGGCGCCCGTGTACAGAAGAAATCCAACATCTACAAAGGTCGCATTACCCGCGTAGAACCCAGCCTCGAAGCGGCATTCGTCGACTTCGGCTCCGAGCGTCACGGCTTCCTCCCCCTCAAAGAAATCTCCCGCGAATACTTCAGCAAGGCCCCCGAAGGCCGCGTCAACATCAAGGACGTGCTCAAGGAAGGCCAGGAAGTCATCGTTCAGGTCGAGAAAGAAGAGCGTGGCAACAAGGGCGCAGCCCTGACCACCTTCATCAGCCTCGCCGGTCGTTACCTGGTACTGATGCCCAACAACCCGCGTGCCGGTGGCATCAGCCGCCGCATCGAAGGTGAAGAGCGCAACGAACTGCGTGAAGCGCTGAACGGCCTCGACATCCCCAACGACATGGGGCTGATCGTGCGCACCGCCGGCCTGGGCCGCAGCAGCGAAGAAATGCAGTGGGACCTCGACTACCTGCTGCAACTGTGGAGCGCCATCAAGGAAGCTTCCCAGGATCGCCCTGCCCCGTTCCTGATCTACCAGGAAAGCAACGTCATCATCCGCGCCATCCGCGACTACCTGCGCCAGGACATCGGCGAAGTACTGGTCGACAGCGTCGAAGCCCAGGAAGAAGCCCTGACCTTCATCCGCCAGGTGATGCCGCAGTACGCCAGCAAGATCAAGCTGTACGAAGACAGCGTGCCGCTGTTCAACCGCTTCCAGATCGAAAGCCAGATCGAAACCGCCTTCCAGCGTGAAGTGAAGCTGCCGTCCGGTGGTTCGATCTACATCGACCCGACCGAAGCCCTGGTGTCCATCGACATCAACTCGGCGCGCGCCACCAAAGGCAGCGACATCGAAGAAACCGCGCTGCAGACCAACCTGGAAGCCGCCGAAGAAATCGCCCGCCAGCTGCGCCTGCGTGACATCGGCGGCCTGATCGTCATCGACTTCATCGACATGACGCCGGCCAAGAACCAGCGCGCCGTCGAAGAGAAGGTTCGCGAAGCCCTGGAAGCTGACCGCGCCCGCGTGCAGGTCGGCCGCATCTCGCGCTTCGGCCTGCTGGAAATGTCCCGTCAGCGCCTGCGCCCGTCCCTGGGCGAAAGCAGCGGCATCGTCTGCCCGCGCTGCAACGGTCAAGGCATCATCCGTGACGTCGAGTCGCTGTCCCTGGCGATTCTGCGCCTGATCGAAGAAGAAGCCCTGAAAGACCGTACCGCTGAAGTACGTGCCCAGGTGCCAATCCCGGTCGCCGCCTTCCTGCTCAACGAGAAGCGCAACTCGATCACCAAGATCGAACTGCGCACCCGTGCGCGCATCGTCATCCTGCCGAACGATCACCTGGAAACCCCGCACTTCGAAGTGCAGCGCATCCGTGACGACAGCCCGGAAGCCCAGAGCACCCAGACCAGCTACGAAATGGCCACGGTCGAAGTCGAGGAAGAAAAGCCGGCAGCCGCTACCCGCACCCTGGTTCGCCAGGAGGCCGCCATCAAGGCCGCACCGCCGCGCAGTGCGCCAGCTCCGGTCACTGAAGTCGCTCCAGCCGCCCCGGTTGCAGCCGCTGCAGCACCCACCGGCGGCCTGTTCAAAGGCCTGGTGAAATCCCTGGTGGGCCTGTTCGCCAGCGCCGAAGAGCCGCAGAAACCGACCGTGGTCGAGAAGAAGCCGGGCGAGCGTCAGCCGCGCGGCGACGAGCGCCGTAACGGTCGCCAGCAGAACCGCAACCGTGGCAACCGCCGCGACGATGACCGTAAGCCACGCGAAGAACGCGCACCGCGCGAGGATCGTGCCGCCCGTGAAGAGCGCGCACCTCGTGAAGAACGCGCCCCACGTGAAGAGCGTCAACCACGCGCGCCGCGTGAGTCGCGTGAAGAGCGCCAGCCACGTGAGAACGTGGAGGTTCGCGAGCCTCAGGAAGTGCGTCAGTCCCGCCCGCCCCGTGAAGGCCAGGAAAACCGTCGCGAGCGTCGCCCGCGTGAAGAGCGTCAGCCGCGTGAACTGCGTGCCCCGCTGGACGCCGAAGCGCAGAACGAAAATGCTGCTGTCGCCGGTGAAGAAACCCGTGCCGAGCGCCCGCAACGCGAACCGCGTCAGCCACGCCAGCCCCGTGAAGAGCGTCAGCCACGTGCCGAGCAGGCGCAGGCCGACAGCGCTGAAGAAGAAGTGCTGAACAACGAAGAGCAGCAGGACGACGATCAGGACGGTAACGAAGGTGGTGATCGCCCACGTCGCCGCTCCCGTGGCCAGCGTCGCCGCAGCAATCGTCGTGAACGTCAGCGTGATGCCGATGGCAACCCGATCGAAGGCAGTGACGACAACAACGAAGAGCCGGTAGCGGCTGCAAGCATCGCCGCTGCCGCCACCGTTGCCGCCGTCATCGCGGAAACCGAGCAGTCTGCCGAGCAGCAGCCAGCAGCCGAAGCCAGCGCAGCTGTCGCTGCCGAAGCCGCCGAACCTGTCGCTGCCCAGCAGGCAGCGGTCGCTGTCGAAGCCGAGCAAGCGGTACAAGCACCGGCCGACGCAGCTCCGGTAGAAGCAGCTCCCGCCGTTGCCGAGGCCCCGGCCGAAGCAGTTGCCGAGCGTGCCGATGCAGTGATCGAAGCGCTGCCGGAAATCGAACGCCCACGCGCTTCCGCGCCGGCATTCGAAGCCGCACCGCAGGAAGCGCCTGTGGTTGCTGAAGCGGTCAGCGAAGCAGTGGCTGTCGAAGCACCTGTTGCCGAAGCACCTGTTGCTGAAACGCCGGCTACTGAAGCGCCTGCCGCTGAAACGCCTGCTGCCGAAACAGAGAGCATCGAAGCACCGGTCGCCGAGACCACCTTCACGGCTCCCCAAGCTGCTCCGGCAGTGCAAGAAGCAGCGGTAGCAGCTCCGGTAGCTGAAGAGCCAGTTGCCGCCGCCGCACCGGTGGCAAGCAACGGCCGGGCGCCGAACGACCCGCGTGAAGTACGTCGCCGCAAGCGTGAAGAAGAGCGCCTGGCGCGCGAAGCTGAAGAGGCCGCCAAGGCTGCTCCGGCTGCAGCGGTCGTGGAAACTGCTCCGGCAGTTGAGAACGAAGCCGTTGCCGACACGCAGCCGGCCAGCGCGCCAGCCGAGCAAGCCGAGGTTATCGTCACTCCGGTCGACGACAGCGCTCAGCGCGATCAGGATGCGTCCAAGCCGCAAGCCTGATAGGTAACATGCAAGAGACCAAGGGATGCTTCGGCATCCCTTTTTATTGCCTGCGATTCGAGACTTGGTCTGTCGGCTGGACCGACCTGGGTATCGCTGCACTCAACCCAGGCTACGAGAAGCCGCACTCAGCGCACGGGCACGCGCATGTAGCCCGCGGTTGAGCGCAGCGATACCCGGGAACAAGGGAAATGCGAGCCCCGCCATACGACGGGGCTACGCAGAGGAGTCAGAGCACGTTCGGCTCTATTTCCAGGCTTACGCCAAAGCGTTCGGCTATATCCGCCTGAATGCGCTGCGCCAGACCGAGCAGTTGCTGCCCCGTCGCGTTGCCATGGTTGACCAGCACCAGGGCCTGTAGCCGGTGCACGCCGGCGTCGCCGTCACGGTAGCCCTTCCAGCCAGCCTTTTCGATCAGCCAGCCGGCTGCCAGCTTTACCTGGCCGTCTGCCTGGGGATAGGCCACCAGGTCGGAGTATTCGGCCTGCAGGCGCTGCGCCAGCTCGGCCGGCACCAGCGGATTCTTGAAGAAACTGCCGGCATTGCCGAGCACGGCAGGGTCCGGCAGCTTCTCGCTGCGGATGGCGCAGATGGCCCGACTGACATCACTGGCGTTCGGCGACTCGATGCCCTGCTCCGCCAGGCGTTGACGCACCGGGCCGTAATCGAGATGCAGCGCTGCATTGCGGCTCAGGACGAAGCGTACGCGCAGGATGATCCAGCGCCCGCTTTCACGCTTGAAGCGGCTGTCGCGATAGGCGAAGGCGCACGCCTGCAGATCGAACTCGCGGATCTCGCCGCTGTGCCGATCCAGCGCCGTCAGGCCGAGGAAACAATCCTTCAGTTCGACGCCGTAGGCGCCGATGTTCTGCACCGGCGAGGCGCCGACCGTACCGGGGATCAAGCTGAGGTTTTCCAGGCCGGCAAAGCCTTGCTGCAAGGTCCATTGCACGAACGGGTGCCAGGGCTCGCCCGCCTCCGCCTCGATCTCCACGCGCTGGCCGTCGTCGGCCAGCAGGCGAATACCGCGGCTGGCCATGCGCAGCACAAAGGCGTCGACATCGGCGGTCAGCAGCAGGTTGCTACCACCGCCCAGCACCAGCAATGGCACCTGTCGCTGGCGAGCAGCGTCGAGCGCCTGGCGCACCTGCTGATCGTCATCCGCCTCGGCAAAGTAGCGCGCCGCCACGTCCACGCCGAAGGTGTTGTGGGCCTTGAGCGATACAGCAGCGCGAACCTGCAGGCTCATAACCGCCCCTTGAGTTCGGCCAGCAAGGCATCGCTGGCCTGCTCGAGCAGATCCAGCACCTGCTCGAAGCCTTCGCTGCCGCCGTAATAGGGATCCGGCACCTCGTCCTCGGCCAGGCCGAAACGGCGCAGATACAGATCCAGCTCGCCCTTGGCCTGGGCCGGGCGCAGTCGCTGCAGATCGCCAAGGTTGGCGATATCCATGGCCAGAACCAGGTCGAACCGCGCGAAATCATCGACCGAAACCTGGCGACCGCGCAGGCTGGACAGGTCATAACCACGCCGCTTGGCAGCTTCCTGAGTCCGCGAGTCCGGCGCCTTGCCGACGTGCCAGTCGCCGGTGCCGGCGGAGTCGACTTCGATACGCTCGGCCAACCCGGCCTGCTGCAGCCGCTGGCGAAAAATCGCCTCGGCAGTGGGTGAGCGGCAGATGTTACCCAGGCAAACGAACAGGACGCGCATCAGGCGCCCAGCAACCGGCGCACACGCTCGAGGTCTTCCCGGGTGTCGACACCCGCGGGCGGCGCTTCCAGCGCATCGGCGACATGGATGCGCACACCGTGCCAGAGCGCGCGCAGCTGCTCCAGGCACTCGGTGTTTTCCAGCCAGCACGGGCCCCAGGCGACGAAGTCCTGCAGGAAGCCGGCGCGGTAGGCGTAGATACCGATATGCCGGCGATAGGGAACGCCTGCCGGCAAACTGTCGCGATCAGCGGCAAAGGCATCACGCGCCCAGGGCAGCGGCGCGCGGCTGAAGGTCAGCGCCAGGCCATTCAGATCGCTGGCGACCTTGACCACATTGGGATTGAACAGCGCAGCGACATCGTCGATGGGCTCGGCCAGGGTGGCGATGCCCGCCTGGGGGTTGCCGGCCAGGTTGGCAGCCACCTGGTCGATGATCGCTGGCGGCACCAGCGGCTCGTCGCCCTGCACGTTGACCACGATGGCATCGGCAGCCAGGCCCAGGGCAGCAGCCACTTCAGCCAGGCGGTCGGTGCCGGAGTTGTGGTCGACGCGGGTCAGCAGCACCTTGGCACCAAAAGCCTGACAGGCCTCGACGATGCGCGCATCGTCGGTGGCGATCACCACCTGGCTTGCGCTGCTTTTGCAGGCCTGCTCCCAGACGTGCTGGACCATCGGTTTGCCAGCGATGTCCTGCAGCGGTTTGCCCGGCAGGCGTGTGGACGCATAACGCGCCGGAATCACCACGGTAAAGGCGTTGCTCATGTCACTTGTCCAGGCGTTCGTCGTCGGTGAGGGTGCGGGCTTCGCTTTCCAGCATCACCGGAATGCCATCACGAACCGGATAGGCCACACCGGCGCCTTTGCTGATCAGTTCGGTCTTGTCCTGGCTGAGTTTGAGCGGGCCCTTGGTGATCGGGCAGGCCAGGATATCGAGCAGTTTCGGGTCCATGGGAAATCCTTGAAAACAAGAGGTAAACGCGTGACGCGGTTACTGCCGCTCGCCCAGCAGACGCACCAGGCAAGCATCGAACCAGGCCCGGAACGCCGCAGAGGGCTGAGCATCGACGGCCAGATACCACCAGTCATCAGGCGCGAAGGGCCGGCATTTCACCGCGTCCTTCTCGGTCATCACCAACGGCAGCGCCGGCGAGAAATTCAGCAGCTCGGCGCTGTAGGCGGCGTGATCGGCGAAGGCATGCGCGACAGGCCGCCAGTGTAGCGCCTCGAGGGTCGCGAAGAAACGCTGTGGGTTGCCGATACCGGCGACCGCATGCACGGCCTGCCCGGGCGGGAAATGATCGAGTGGACGGCGCTCGCCGCTGCGCAGGTTGATCAGCGCGCTGGGCACCAGGCTGAAGGCATAGCCACCGGGTGGATCCTCGGGTGCACCGTTATAAAGGCAGGCATCCACGCTCTGCAGGCGCTCGGCCGGCTCGCGCAACGGCCCGGCCGGCAGGCAGCGGGCATTGCCCAGGCCGCGTGCGGCATCGATCAGCACCAGCTCCACATCACGAGCCAGGCGGTAGTGCTGCAGGCCATCATCACTGAGCAGCAGATCCAGCGGCTCCTCGGCCAGCAAGGCGCGAGCGGCACGACCGCGGTCCGGGTCGATCATCAGCGGCACACCGCTGCGCTGCACGATCAGCAACGGCTCGTCCCCCGCCTGCTCGGCACTGTGCTCGGCACGAACCCGCCAGGGCAGGCTCGGCGGCTTGGCGCCATAACCGCGGCTGATCACGCCGACACGCAGGCCACGGGCCTGGCACTGTTCGACCAGCCAGAGAATCAGCGGGGTCTTGCCGGTGCCCCCCACGGTGATGTTGCCCACCACGATCAGCGGCACCGGCGCGCGATAAATCTCGCCGTCGCCCGCCAGGAAGCGCGCGCGCTTGCCTGCTACCACGCTACGGTACAGCGCCTCCAGCGGGCGCAGCAGCGCCAGTGCCGGGTGCCCCTGGTACCAGGCCCGCAGCAGGCGGTCGGAGAGGCTCGCCATCAGGGCGCGGCCTGGGTCTCGACCGTGGTGATGCGCAGGTGGGCGAAGCCCAGCTTGCCGGCGGCGTCCATGGCCGTGACCACCGACTGGTGGCTGGTCTTGGCATCGGCGCTGATGGTCAGCGGCAGGCTGTTGTCACCACCAGACTCCTTCTGCAGCGCGGCCATCAGGGTGTCCAGATCACTCTTGACCAGCGCCTGGCCATTGAGCGAGAACGCACCATCCGGGGAGATCACCACTTCCAGCAGCTTGAGCTCGCTCTGCTCGGGCGGCGTACCGCTGGCCGCTTCGGGGAGATCGACCTGCATGCGGGTTTCCCGGGTAAAGGTAGTGGTCACCACGAAAAACAGCAGCAGGATGAACACCACGTCGATCAGCGAGGCGAGATTGATCTCGACCTGCTCGCGCTGTCTACGTCTGAACTTCACGCCTTCTTGCTCCCCTTGGCCGGCTTGGGCTCGTCGGCCAGGTCGACGTCACGCTCGCCCTGGACCATTTCTACCAGCTTGATCGCTTCCTGTTCCATGCCCACCACCAGCTCGTCGACGCGGCGCTGCAGGAAACGGTGGAAGAACAGCGCCGGAATGGCCACGGCCAGGCCCGATGCGGTGGTGATCAGGGCCTTGGAGATGCCGCCGGCGAGCAACGCCGGGTTGGCGGTGCTGCCGCCCACGAAGGAGCCGAAGATGTCGATCATGGCGATCACCGTGCCCAGCAGGCCCAGCAACGGCGTGATGCCGGCGATGGTGCCCAGGGCATTGAGGTAGCGCTCCATCTCGTGGACCACACGGGCGGCGGCCTCCTCGATGCACTCCTTCATGATCTCGCGGCCGTGCTTGGAGTTGGCCAGGCCAGCGGCGAGGATTTCACCCAGCGGCGAGTCGGCGCGCAGCTCCTTGAGCTTCTGGTTGTTGAGTTGCTTGTCCTTGATCCAGCGCCACACCTGGCCCAGTAACTGGGGTGGCGTGACACGGCTGACGCGCAGCGTCCACAAGCGCTCGGCAACGATGCCCAGGGCGGCGATTGAACACAGAATGATCGGCAGCATCACCCAGCCGCCAGCTTTAACCAGTTCCCACACGGTGGCAAATCCCCTTCGCAAAAGTGGCGCCACTCTAGCATAGGGGCGTGGTGTCGCCGACGGCTGCGGTTCTCATTTTTCCCGCCAGAAACGCGGTATTTCTCGCAGTGCGAAGGGCTCGCCGAAAGCACCGAGGTCGATGCGCAGTGCGCCGGTTTCGACGCTGTCGTAGGCCCGGGCATTGACGGCCTCATAACGGGAGACCACGGTCGGATGCGGATGCCCGTAGGCGTTGTGCTTGCCACGCGAATACAGCACCGCTCGAGGCTGCACCGCCTTGAGCAGCGCCCAGGACGACGAACTGCGGCTGCCGTGATGGGGCGCCAGCAGCCAGTGCGCCTGCAGGTCGCGGCCGCTGTCGATCAGCGCGCGCTCGGCGGGGGTGTCGATATCGCCGGTCAGCAGCATGCGCTCGCCGGCGGCCTCGATCATCAGCACGCAGGACGACTGATTGCTGTCACTGGCCGCGGCCCAGCGCCAGGTGCTGAACTGCACGCCATCCCAGTTCCAGCGCTGCTCGCCACACGGCTCGGCACCGAGCACCGCCGGCAGCGCGGCAACGTCGCCGCTGACGACACGGCTGATCGGCAAGCCTTGGGCCACCGCTTCGGCGCCGCCGGAATGGTCGTTGTCGGCGTGGCTGATCAGCAGCATGTCCAGTGCTCGCACATCCAGCGCGCGCAGCGAGGGCAGCACCACACGCTCGCCGATATCGAAATCACCAAAGCGGGCGCCGGCGTCGTAGAGCAGTGCGTGGCGCCGGGTGAGCACCAGCATCGACAGGCCCTGGCCGACATCCAGCATCCACACCTCGGCGTGCTGCTCGGCCGGCCGCTGCACCGGGGTGAACAGCGCCGGCAGCAGCAGAATCACGCCCAGCCCGCGAAGCGGCACGCCGCTGGGCAGCAGGATGAACAGCACACCCAGTGCCAGCAGTAACCAGCTCCATAGCGGCAAGGCGCCGGGCAGCCAGGCCGGCAGCCCCTCGGCAATCGCCGCCAGCAGGCGGAACAGTCCGTCCAGGGCCAGGCCTGACCACCACAGCAATGCCTCGCCCAGCCAGGGCACGGGCAGCAGCAGCGTCCCCAGCAAGGTCGACGGCAGCACCGCGAAGCCGACCCAGGGCACGGCGATCAGGTTGGCCAGCGGGCTGCTGAGGCTGATCGGCAGGCCCAGGGCCAGCATCATCGGCAGCAGGCCCAGGGCCATGGCCCACTGGGCACGGACAAGGGTGCGCCACCCGCTCCAGCGGCCAAGACGCGCCGCGAAGATCAGCACCAGCAGCGCCACGGCGCCGAACGACAACCAGAAGCCGGGCTGCAGCACCGCCAGCGGCTCGAGCACCAGCACGGCCGTCATGGCCATCAGCAATGGCAGGCTGACGCCCAGGTGGCGAAACCGCCAGCGCCACAACAGCACCAGGCCGATCATCGTACAGGCGCGCTGCACCGGCACTTCGAAGCCCGCCAGCAGGCTGTAGCCGAGCGCGGAGGCAAAGCCCAACAGGCAGGCCACCGGCAACCAGGGCACGGCGCGCGGCCACCAGCCCAGGCGCGCCAGCCAGAACACCAGACCGTAGAACATGCCGGCCACCAAGGTCACGTGCGTGCCGGAAATGACCATCAGGTGCACCGTGCCGGTGTGTTGCAGCACACGCCAATCGTCGACCGAGAGCCCCGAACCATCGCCGAGCACCAGCGCCGCCAGCCCACCGGCACGGCCGTGAGGGTCCTCGCTCAACAGACGCTGACGCAGCCGGTCGCGCCATGCCGTGCTGCCGCCGGCCTCCTGCAGGCGCTGGCCGGACTTGATGGTGCCGACGCCGCCGATACGTTGCGCCAGCAGCCAGGCCTCGTAATCGAAGGACTGCGGGTTGACCAAGCCATGGGGCCGCTTGAGGTTTACCGCCAGGCGCCACACCTCACCGGCGCGCATCGGCGGCCCGTCGTACCACGCCAGACGCAACAAGCGCGGCAACTCGGCCCGGCGCGACTGCGCTGCGGCCAAGTGGAAGCGCACCACGCCTTCACGCACATCCGGCAGGTCCACCACCCTGCCCTGCAGCCACAGCGTGCGGCCGTCCAGGGCCGGATCGAGGCGATCGTCCAGCGCCCATTGGGCCGACAGGCACGCCCAGCTGAACCCGAGCAGGAACAGGCCGATCAGGTAACTGCGAAACGGCAGGAGGATCAGCCCCAGTAGCGCGCACGCCAGCAGCAGCGAGGTAGCTGGCAGTTGCGGCACAAAGCGCAGCAGCACAAGGCCGGCGGCCAGTGCCAGTAACGCGCTGCGCAAGTCGCCTGTTCGCGTCCCGTCCATGGGCGTCCCGCTTGTGGAATCAAAGGGGCAGAAAGCACAAGGCCGCTATTTTCATAGCGGCCTTTCGAGCCTAGCAGGCTGATGACGACGCGGCGGCCGTCATTCGTAACGCAATGCCTCGGCCGGCTGGGTACGCGACGCGCGCCAGGACGGATACAGCGTGGCGAGGAAGCTCAGGGTCAGCGCGGCGCTGCAGATCAGCACCACGTCGGCGACCTGCAGCTCCGACGGCAAGGTGCTGATGAAGTACACGTCGGAGCTGAACACGTGCTGGCCACTGACCCGCTCCAGCCAGCCCACCAGCTCGCTGACGTTGAGCGCGGCCAGCACGCCGAGCACGCCGCCGATCAGGGTGCCGATCACGCCGATCACCGTGCCCTGCACCATGAAGATGCCCATGATCTGCCGCGGCGTGGCACCCAGGGTGCGCAGGATGGCGATATCGGCGCCCTTGTCGGCGACCACCATGATCAACGTGGCGATGATGTTGAAGGCGGCCACCGCGACGATCAGCAGCAGCAGCAGACCAATCATGGTCTTTTCCATTTTCATGGCGCTGAACAGGCTGCCCTGGGTCTGCGTCCAGTCGCTGGCGTGGTAGCCCTCGCCCAGCTGCGCAGCAATCGCAGCGGCAACCTGGGGCGACTGGTACAGGTTCTTGAGCTTGAGGCGAATGCTTTGCACCGAACCCGGGTCGAGGCGCTGGATCTGCGCCGCGTCGGCGACGTTGATCAATGCCAGGGAGCTGTCCAGATCGGCGCCGACCTTGAAGATGCCGACCACGTTGAGGCGCTGCATGCGCGGCGTGATACCGCCAGGTACCGAACTGACCTCCGGCACGATCAGGGCCAGACGATCACCGATCTGCAGCTGGAAGCGCCGCGCGGTGATTTCACCGATGATCACCCCGTACTCGCCCTCGCGCAGATCGCTCAGACGACCCTGCACCATATGATCGCCAATGATCGAAACCTTGGGTTCGAGCGCCGGGTCGATGCCGTGCAGCTGGATCGGCTGCATCACGCCGCGGTAGGAGAGCATGCCCTCCAGCTCGGCGAACGGCACGGCCGCCTCGACCTGCGGATTCTGCAGCGCGACCTTGGCCGGCGCCTGCCAGTCGGCCAGGGCTGGCGCGCCGGCGATGGTCGCGTGGGGCACCATGCCGAGGATGCGTGAGCTCATTTCGCGGTGAAAGCCGTTCATCACCGAGAGCACCACGATCATCGCCAGCACCCCCAGGGACAGGCCGATCATCGAGGTCAGGGAAATGAACGAGATGAAGTGATTGCGGCGCTTGGCGCGGGTGTAACGCAGGCCGATGAAGACACTCAGCGGGCGAAACATCAGGCGCGCACCAGCTTGCCGTCTTCCAGGCTCAGCACCCGGTCCATCTGCCGTGCCAGCTGCAGGTCATGGGTGACGATCAGGAAGGCGGTCTGCGACTGGCTGCTGAGCTCGCGCATCAATTCCTGAATGCCTTGGGCGGTGTGGTTGTCGAGGTTGCCGGTAGGCTCGTCGAGCAGCACCAGGCCAGGGCGGTTGACCAGGGCCCGGGCAATCGCCACACGCTGACGCTCACCACCGGACAGTTCTGCCGGCTTGTGGCTCAGGCGATGGCCAAGGCCGACGCGTTCGAGCAGCTCGGTGGCGCGCTGGCGCGCCTCACTGATCGGCGTCTTGCCGATCAGCAGCGGCATGCAGACGTTTTCCAGGGCGGTGAATTCAGCCAGCAGGTGGTGAAACTGGTAGACGAAGCCCAGCGCGCGGTTGCGCAGCAGGCCGCGCTGCTTTTCGTTGAGCGCCGACAGCTGCTCACCGGCCAGCCACACGCTGCCGCTGCTCGGCGTATCCAGGCCGCCAAGCATGTTCAGCAGGGTGCTTTTGCCGGAACCGGAACTGCCGACGATGGCCACGCGCTCGCCGGGAAACAGCTCCAGCTGCAGGTCGTCGAGCACCACGACCGATTGCGGGCCTTCTTCGTAGCGCTTGCTCAGGTTGCGGCAGCTGAGCACGGCATTCGCCTGCGCCTGCACGACCGGATCACTCATAACGTAATGCCTCCGCGGGCTGGGTGCGCGCCGCGCGCCAGGCCGGATAAAGAGTAGCGAGGAAACTCAACACCAATGCCGCACCACAGACCTGCACCACGTCGGCGAGCATCAGCTGCGACGGCAGGTAGTCGATGAAATACACATCGGCATTGAGAAACTTGAAACCGAGCAGGCGCTCGACGCCAGCGATGATGGCGCTGATGTTCAGCGCCGCGAGAATGCCCAGCACCGCGCCGATGAGGGTGCCGATCACGCCGATCACCGTGCCCTGCACCATGAAGGTGGCCATGATCTGCATGGGCGTGGCACCGAGGGTACGCAGGATGGCGATATCGCCCTTCTTGTCGGTGACCACCATCACCAGGGTGGAAATGATGTTGAAGGCCGCTACCGCGACGATCAGCAGCAGGAGCAGACCGATCATGGCCTTCTCCATGCGGATCGCCTGGTACAGGTTGCCATGGGTGCGCGTCCAGTCGCGGGCCAGGTAATCATCCTGGCCAAAGCTCTGGGCCAGCTGCCAGGCAGTGCGCGGCGCCTGGAACAGGTCGGCGAACTTGAGGCGGATGCCCTGCACCTGATCCGGCTTGTGACGCTGCAGGCGGGCCAGATCCTGGACATGGGTCATGGCCATGAAACCGTCGATTTCACCGGCGCCGACATGAAAGATGCCGACCACGGTAAAACGCTTCAGGCGCGGAAACACGCCGCCCGGGGTGACGGTGACTTCCGGCGCCACGAAGGTGATCTTGTCGCCCAGGCCGACACCGAGCTTGTCGGCCGCCTTGTCGCCGATGACGATGCCGAAGCTGCCGGGCTGCAGATCCTCGAGACGGCCCTGGCGGAAGAAGTCGCCGATGATCGACACCTTGGGCTCCTCGACCGGATCCACGGCGTTGATCAGCACCTTCTGCACCTTGCCGTCGTTGGTCAGCAGGCCCTGCATCTGGCTGAACGGCGCCACGGCGAGCACCTGCGGGTTCTTCAGCGCGCGGTCGGCCAGGCGCTGCCAGTCGGTGATCGGCGTGGCGCTCTCGATGGTCGCGTGGGGCACCATGCCCAGCACCCGGGTGCGCATTTCATGGTCGAAGCCGTTCATCACCGACAGCACCAGGATCATCACCAGCACGCCGAGTGCCAGCCCGATCATCGAGGTCAGGGAAATGAACGAAACGAAGTGGTTGCGACGCTTGGCCCGCGTGTAGCGCGTACCGAGAAAAACGGACAGGGGTCTGAACATGTGGGGCGCTTGTTCGAGGGAAAGAGAAACGTCCTTGTGGCGGGGCCTGGCGAGCGGCCTTACACTCTGACCACCACTGCTGCCATGGGTTCGCCATGTCGACTCAAGACGAAAATGATCGCCGCGAATACTACCGTATCGAGGACACGATCGCACTGGATTTCACCCCATTGGCCGGCGCCGAAGCCCTGGCCAGTGACGAGCTTCACGACGCCTCGCCGCTGTTCAACCTGCTCAGCGAACTGCATCTGCTGGATTTCGAATCCCAGCACCTGCTGCGCAACATCAGCGAGCGCGACCGCACCCTGGCGGGCTACCTCAAGGTGGTCAACAAACGCATCGACCTGCTCGGCCAGGCCATGGCCCAGAGCCTGCTGCGCGATATCGGCCCGCCCAAGCGGGTCACCCTGTCCGAGGGCGGCATCAGTTTTCTTCACCCACAACCGGTAACGGTCGACAGCCACCTGGCCATGAAGATGGTGCTGATGCCCCAGGCGCTCGGCCTGTTGCTGCGCGCCAAGGTGCTGCACTGCAACGAGCGTGAGGGGCAGTTCGAGATCGGTGCCGAGTTCGAAGCGCTGACTGACGCACAGCGCCAGCTGCTGGCCCGGCATATCCTGCAGCGTCAGGCGCAGGAGCGCCGCCAGGCCCGCGAGGAACTCACGTGAACCCGTCCCGACTGCTGCTTTCGCTGATCTTCTTGCTGCCCCTGGCAGCCCAGGCCGACACCCTGACGATTCCCATCGGCCAGCAAGGCGCCGACCTCACCGACCTGCCGCAAAAGGGCCAGTCGAAGCACGCGGTGCTGGAGCGCTTCGGCCTCGCCGATGAAGAACACCCCGCGGTCGGCAAGCCGCCGATCACCCGCTGGGACTACCGCGAATTCAGCGTCTACTTCGAATACGACCATGTGATCAACAGCGTGCGCCACCTGCAACCGCGCACCACCGCCACCGAGTAAGGAGCAACCGTGACCCTGATCTACGGCCATCGCGGCGCCAAGGGCGAAGCCCCGGAAAATACCCTGGTCAGCTTTCAGCAATGCCTGGAGCACGGCGTGCGCCGCTGCGAACTGGACCTGCACCTGTCACGCGACGGCGAGCTGATGGTCATCCATGACCCAACGCTCAAGCGCACCACCGGCCAGCGCGGCAAGGTGGTCGAGCACGATGCCGCCGAACTGGTGCACTACGATGCCCGCCGCGGCGGCCCGGGCTGGCGCCACCCCTGCCCGATTCCACGGCTGAGCGAATTGTTCGAGCAGTGCGATTTCGAACATTGGCAACTGGAGGTCAAGAGCGCCTCCAAGGTGCGCGCCGCCCGCACCGTGGAGGCCATCGCCCTGCTCAGCCGGCGCTTTGGCCTGGACGACAAGATCACCATCACCTCCAGCTCCCGCGAAGTGCTGAGCGCCGCCCAGAACCTGACCCCCCACCTGGGCCGCGGCCTGGTCGCCGAATACGCCTGGCTGGATCCGATCAAGGTGGCGCGCAACTACGGCTGCGACCTGCTGGCCCTGAACTGGACGCTGTGCACCCCGGAACGCCTGCTCAAGGCGCAGAAAGCCGGCCTGCACGTGTCGGTGTGGACGGTCAACGAACCCGCCCTGATGCGCCGCCTCGCCGACTTCGGCGCCGACAGCATCATCACCGACTTTCCCGGTATCGCCGTCAGCACATTGCGCGGCTAAGCGCAGTAGCGCGGTGACTTATGCAACATGTGGGAGCGCGCCATGCGCGCGAAATCACGGGCATGGCCCGTTCCCACATAAGCCTGAGTGCTGCTCAAGAATCAGAAGGATCGAACATGCTGATCGTCTTCAGTGGCCTGCCCGGCACCGGCAAGACCACCCTCGCCAAAGCCCTGGCTGCTGATCTCGAAGCCGTGTACCTGCGCATCGACAGCATCGAGCAGGCGTTGCGCAACAGTGGCGCGCTCAGGCAGGACGTCGACGCCAGCGGCTACCAGGTGGCCAACGCCATTGCCCTGGACAACCTCAAGGCGGGCCGCCATGTGATCGCCGATTGCGTCAACCCGGTCGCGCAAAGCCGCCAGGCCTGGGCTGACACCGCAGCAAAGGCCGGATGCGCCCTGTTGAACGTGCAGATCATCTGCTCCGATCTTGATCAGCATCGCCAGCGCGTGGAGTCGAGAGTCAGCGACGTGCCCGGGCTGCGGGTACCCGACTGGCAATCGGTCATGGCCCATGAGTACCAGCCCTGGGCGCATGCGCCATTGACCCTGGATACCGCTCGGCTATCGGTGCAGGCGGCACTGGCGCTGCTTGGCGAGCACGTGGCGGCCTCTCTGCAAGGGCGCAGCTGAAACCGACCTGGCACCGCCCATAAAAAAACCGATCCACAC
>Ga0207790_1000174_pt1 | contig 25324 bp, 20 predicted proteins | sample HigsolmetaGSP14D_FD_184842 | JGI IMG/M metagenome (GOLD analysis project Ga0207790, IMG submission 184842) | High solid enriched microbial communities from the Joint BioEnergy Institute, USA - SP1-4-D (SPAdes) | ecosystem: Engineered > Bioreactor > SSF (Solid state fermentation) > Aerobic >...
GATGACCTCGTCCTTGTCGAGCGAGTGCGCCCGGTAGACGAGGTGCTTGATGTTGGCCTGCGTGAGGCCCTCGTCGGGGTCGCTCGCGCGGATGTGGATCGGGTTCGACATGAAGCGTCGGGCGAGCGCGACGATCGGGCCCGGCATGGTGGCCGAGTACAGCATCGTGTGGCGGACCGGCGCGACCTTCTGGAAGATCTTCTCGATGTCGGGGAGGAACCCGAGGTCGAGCATCTTGTCGGCCTCGTCCAGGACGACCTCGGTCGCGTGCGACAGATCGAGCAGACGCTGGTTGTTGAGGTCGATGAGGCGCCCCGGGGTGCCGACGACGATCTGCGCGCCCGCCTTGAGCTGATCGATCTGACCCTCGTAGGCCTTGCCGCCGTAGATGGCGACGACGCTCGTGGCGCGCCCCGAAGTCAGCATGTCCATGTCCTCGTAGACCTGGACGGCGAGCTCGCGCGTCGGAACGACGATCAGCGCCTTGACGCCGGGCTCGGGGGTGAGGCCGAGGCGCTGGACGACGGGGATGCCGAAGCCGAAGGTCTTGCCGGTACCGGTCTTCGCCTGGCCGATGATGTCCTGGCCGGGAAGGCCGAGGGGGATGGTCTGCTCCTGGATGGGGAACGTGTCGACGATTCCCTTGGCGGCGAGGGTGTCGACGATGTCCTGGTCGACGCCGAGCTCTGCGAACGTGGTCATGCTTTTCCGTGCCTGTCTGACGGTGAGATGCCGCCGTGATGAGGGTCCACGCCCTTCACTCAGCCCCAGGCGCGGGGTCCCGATCCGACGCCGGGACGGAGCCATCCTACCGGAGCGGTCCCTCCCGCCCCGTAGGCTGGGCGCGTGGTGAGGTGGTTCTGGCAGCGACGGCGACCCCCCGGGCGCATCCTGCGGTTGCGTTCCCGCGATGAGGCGAGCGACGTTCGTCGTGTCGACTTCCAGCAGCTCGCGCCCGACGTGGCCACGTATCTCGGGCAGGCGGCCTACCTCCAGCTCGGATACGCCGAGACGCTCAGCTCGGTCATCGAGCGGAGCCCCGAGCTCTCCCACAAGGAATCGCTCTCGCGGGCCACCGGCGCTGCGCTGTTCAAGCACCAGGCGCTGGTCGAGCTCATCCGCGACCGGGGCGACGACCCGCTCGAGCTGATGCTCCCGTTCCGAGAACCCCTCGACGCCTTCCGGCGGGCGACCCACGGGGTGCGTCCGCTCGAGACCATGCTCACCGTGCACGTCACGGCGGGCCTGCTCGACGACTTCTACCTGTCCCTTTCGGGGAGCTACGGCGAGACGGGCCGCCGCGCGGCGGCGATCCTCCGAGCGGATGCCGACCGCTCACCGCTCGTGGCGATCATCTCCGACGCCATCTCGACCGACGACGAGCTGCGCTCACTGCTGAGCCTGTGGGGCCGGCGCCTGGTGGGCGACACGCTCCTCGTGGCGAGGAGCGCTCTTCGTCCACGGACCACGGATCGACCCGGCGCGCTCGACCAGGACGACGAGAAGCAGGTCGAGCCCGTCTTCACCCAGCTCTTGGGCGCCCACTCGCGGCGCATGACGAGTATCGGACTCGACGCCTGACCGTGCCGAGTCGTGCTCAGGCGATGCCGAGGTCGCGGCGGGTGCGGGCGTCCCGTGCGGCCCGCGCACGCGACGCGAGAAGCAGGACGATCGGGGTGACGATGACAGGGACGGCGATGCTCGTCAGCCAGATCCAGCCCGTGTCGGGGCCCATGCCGGCCCAGGTCATCGCGGTCCAGGTCCCGGCCCCGAGCAGGGAGCCGAGGATCGGCGCCGCGGCCACGCCGCGCAGCGAACGGAGCGGCAGCGCGTAGTGCGCGGCTGCTCCGGCGATCGCTCCGAAGACGAGCGCCAGGACGACGAGCATGTCAGGCGACGAAGCCCACGCGACGGGACTGGTCGGTGCCGACCTCGACGAAGGTGATGCCCGCCGTCGGGATGAGGTAGGTCGCGCCCTTCGCATCGGCGAGGGTCACGTAGTTCGCGCCGCTGTCGAGCGCCGCGATGACCGTCTGCTTCACAGCCTCGGCGGTCTCGTTCGAATCGAAGCCGAGCTCGCGCGAGTTGGCGATGCCGATGCGGATCTCCACGGTGATGCCTGCCTTTCCGGGCCCGGGTCTCCGGGCGCGTCTCGAGCCTACGACACCGGCTCGGGCACCGGATGCGGGTGGCTGCTCGCTGTCGGCGAACGATCCCGCCCCCGGCGCGCGGGCTCTCGTGACACTGGTGTCGGCGGCGACGGTTAGCGTGGACCGCATGCCCGCCGCGCCCTCCCGACCCGACCCGGCGCAGGACGCGGTGATCGCCCTCCCCGAGGCGGCTTCCGGCGTCGTGATCGGCGCGCCGGGCACGGGGAAGACGGCGACCCTCGTGCGTCGCGTCGTCGCGCTCATCGACGGGGGGATGACGCCGGAGCAGCTGCTCGTGCTGACACCGACCCGGACCGCGGCGACCGGGTTGCGCGATCGCCTCGCTGTCGGCGTCGGCGTCGCGACGAGCGGTCCGCTGGCCCGGTCCGTGGCGGCCTTCGCCTACCAGGCGGTGCGCGCTCACGCCGTACACAGCGGTGAGGAGCCTCCGCAGCTTCTGACGGGCCCGGATGAGGACCGCATCATCGGAGACCTCCTCGCCGGCGACGCCGAAGACGAGCAGCACGCGCCGTCTCGGTGGCCCGAGTGGCTGCCCCCTGACATCCGATCCACGTCCGGGCTCCGCGCCGAGATCCGTGCCTTCCTCGCGGAGATGACGACGCTCGGCATCGAACCGGGCGAGCTCGCCGCGCGCGCGAGCGCGACGGATCGACCGGTGTGGGCGTCGCTGGCGTCGTTCGCCCGGGAGTACCGCGCCGTCCGCGCACGCATGCGCGGAGCGCATCGGGATGCGGCCGGTCTGGTGCGTGAGGCGGTGGGGCTCCTTCGCGACGCTCCGGCCGGCTCGCCCGCTCTGGGGTCGGTCGCCGGCCTGCGCGCGATCCTCGTCGACGACGCGCAGGAGCTGACTCTCGGTGGAGTGGAGTTGCTCGAGGCCTGCCGGATGCGTGGCATCGCCGTCCTCGCCTTCGGCGATCCCGACGTCGGCTCGGGGTCGTTCCGAGGCGCCCACCCCGAGAACTTCGCCCGCCTCGCCACGACGACGTATGTCCTCGACCGGGTGCACCGCGGGACGGCGGCGCACCGAGACCTCACGGCACAGGTCACCTCGCGCATCGGGGCGGCGGGGCTCGTCGCGCACCGGCATCCACCCGTCGGGGTCGACCCGGATGAGAGCGTCCGCGCATTCACGCTGCGATCCGGGGCCGAGGAGTTCGATGTGATAGCCCGCCTCCTGCGGGAGCGTCACGTCCACGACGGGGTCCGCTGGGAGGACTGCGCGGTCATCGCGCACGACTCGCGCCAGGTGACGGCCCTGGAGGCCGAGCTGTCGGCTCGCGACGTCCCCACCGCCGCTGTCGGTCCCGCCCGCGCCCTCGCCGAGACGGTGATCGTCCGGGAGCTGCTGCGGACCGTCGATCTCGCGGCGATACCGCTGGAAGAGCGCACCGACGACGACGTCCTCGACGCGCTGGTGGGCGGGGGCCTCGATCCGGTGGAACTGCGTCGCCTGCGCGCCGCGCTCCGACACGAGGAGCTGCGACGCGGGGGCGAGCGATCTGCGCGGGATCTGCTCGCGTCGGGGATGCGTCATCCGATCGAGTTCGACGTCGTCGACACCCCCGAGGCGCGCCGGGCCGCGCGCGTGGCGCGCACGCTCGGCGACCTGGGGGAGCAGCTGCAGACCGGCGCGACCGCGCACGAGCTCCTCTGGACCGTGTGGGAGCAGCGCGGCCTCGAACGCCAGCTGCGTTCCCTCGCCGACGGCCAGGGATCGCTGGCGGACGGCGCCCGGCGGGACCTGGACGCCGTCGTCGCCCTGTTCGAGGCTGCCAAGCGTCACGGGGAGCGCGAGGACGGCACCGCGCCGATCGACTATCTGCGGGCGCTGCTGCACTCGGAGATCGCGGAGGACCGCCTGCGGACCGGCACAGTGACGAGCGGAGTCCAGATCTCCACGCCGGCTGCCGCTCTCGGACTCGAGTTCGACACCGTCATCATCGCAGGGGTGCAAGACGGGGTGTGGCCGAACCTCCGGCTGCGCGGCAGCCTCCTCGAGACCGCTCGGCTCGCCGAGGAGGACACGGATCTCGACACGGCGGATCGACGCCGCGCGGTTCTGTACGACGAGCTCCGACTCTTCGCGCGTGCGGTTTCGCGGGCGCGGTCCCGGCTCGTCGTGACCGCGGTGGACGACGACGACTCCGGGCCCAGCGTCCTGTTCGAGCTGCTGCCTCCCGCCCGGCCGGCTCCTCGGTCGGCTGAGCATCCGCTCACGCTGAGGGGTCTCGTCGCGGCCCACCGCCGGACGCTCACGGACCCGCGAAGTGCGGAGCCGGTGCGGGCGGATGCGGCGGGGCAGCTCGCGTTGCTGGCCGGCGCCGGTGTTCCCGGCGCAGACCCTTCGCAGTGGTACGGGCTCGCTGAGCCGACCTCTACGGCCCCCATTCGAGACCTCGACGCGGCGCCGCTGCGCATCTCACCCTCGCGCATCCACGCACTCGAGCAGTGTCAGCTCGACTGGGTCATCGGCGATCTGGGCGGCGACCCGGGCACCGCGGTCGCGGGACTCGGCACCCTCCTGCACGCGGCCCTGGAACGTGCGGAGACGGGAGATGTCGAGACGCTGTGGGCATTCGTCCAGGACGGGTGGTCCCAGCTCGAGTTCGACGCCGCGTGGATCGACGAAGCCGAGCGCCGTCGCGCCCGCGACCTCGTCGAGAGACTGGCCGCGTACCTCCGCGACATCGAACGGGACGGCACCGCCCTCGTGGGTGCGGAGCCGCACTTCGAGGTCGCGCTGCCGGTTCCGGATGCCGCGCATCCGGCGATCCTCTCGGGCTACATCGACCGGGTCGAGCGGACGCGGGACGGCCGCGTCGTCATCGTCGATCTGAAGACGGGGCGGTACGAGGCGACGGGGGACAAGGCCGCCGAGGAGAACCCGCAACTGGCCGCGTACCAATTGGCGTTCGAGCGCGGGGCGATCCCCGAGGTGGCCGGCGCCGAGCCGGGCGGGGCGAAGCTCCTCGTCCTGAAGGGAACGCGGAACGCCCCTTACGCGCAGCCGCGACAGGAACCGTTCGACGACGAGACGCGGGCGGCGTTCCTTTCCCGCGTCGACGAGGCGGTGCGCGTGATGCGAGGTACCTCGTTCATCGCGCCCTTCGAAGAGCACTGCCGCGACGACCACACCCGCGGACTCTGCCGCATCCACACGATCGGACCGGTGAGTTCTGCGTGAGCGCCTCCGTCATCAGCCCTGAAGCCGTCGCGGCGGCGCTCGGGCAGTTCCCCCCGACGGTCGAGCAGTCCGCCGTCATCTCGGCGCCGCTCTCTCCGGCGCTCGTCGTCGCGGGCGCCGGGAGCGGCAAGACGGAGACGATGGCCGGTCGCGTCGTGTGGCTCGTCGCCAACGGCCTGGTCCGTCGGGATGAGGTGCTCGGGCTGACCTTCACCCGCAAAGCCGCGGGGGAGCTGGCGGAACGCATCGGGTCACGGCTGCGTCGCCTGGCGGAGTTCGAGAGTCGGGGACTCCTCCCGCAGCTCGAGGCTCTGCACGCCGACGGTCGTCTCGCCGTCTTCGGGGAGCTCGAGCGCTCGGGGGCGCCCGAGAGCGCCCGCCGCGCGGCGCTCGACGCCCTCGCCCCCGAGAGCGCGAGCCCGGCCGCGGGGGACGCGTTGCTCGAGCGGCCCGCCGTTTCGACCTACAACAGTTTCGCCGACGCCATCGTGCGCGAGAACGCGGTCCGGATCGGCCGCGACGCCGAGGCTGTCGTCCTCAGCGAGTCCGCGGCGTGGCTCCTCATGCGCCAGGTCGTGCTGTCCTCCGACGACCCGCGCCTGCCCGAACGCCCCGAGCGGCCCTCGACGATCATCGACGCGGCCCTGCGGATCGCGCGGGACAGCGTCGACAACCTCGTCGGTCTCGCGGATCTCGACGCCTTCGCTGACGCGTTCCAGGACGTCCTCGAGCGGCCGAGTGAGCGCGCCGGGACGACCGTGTACGCGGACGTCCGGACGGCGGCCGAGAAGGTGTCGGGGCTCACCGTCCTCACTGCTCTCGCTCGCACCTACGACGCCGAGAAGCGCCGGCGCGGCCTCATCGACTTCTCCGACCAGGTCGCCGGAGCTCTGGAGGTCGTCCGCACGCATCCGTCCGTGGCCGACGAGGTGAGGCAGCGGTACCGGGTGGTCCTCCTGGACGAGTACCAGGACACCTCCGTCGTCCAGACGGATCTGCTGGCCGCCCTGTTCCGGGGGACGGCGGTCATGGCCGTCGGGGATCCGCATCAGTCGATCTACGGATGGCGCGGCGCCAGTGCGGGCAACCTCGGTGACTTCGCGCGCTCCTTCGATCCGGATGCCGGGGCTCGCACGTATTCGCTTCTCACGAGCTGGCGCAACGGCGTCGACGTCCTCCGGGCCGCGGGTGCGGTTCTCGAGCCTCTCGAGGCGCCCGTCGAGGTCGGCGCGCTCCGCCCCCGCCCGGGGGCGCCCGCGGGACGCGTCGACATCGTCGTCGAAGACGACGTGGACGCCGAAGCCGACGCCGTCGCGGAGTGGTTCCGCGCCGTGCGCGAGGAGCGGCATCGAACCGGACGGCAGACCACGGCGGCCGTCCTCGTGCGGAGCAAGAAGCACATGATCAGGTTCGCGGACGCGCTGGGGCGGCGCGGCATCCCGCACCGGATCCTCGGACTGGGCGGACTCCTCTCGACCCCGGAGGTGGTCGACGTGGTCGCCGCGCTGCGGGTCATCAGCGACCCGCGAGCGGGATCCGCCCTCATCCGGTTGCTCGCCGGGCCGAGGTGGGCGGTCGGGCTCGCCGATCTCAAAGAGCTCGCTCACGTGGCCGCACGGCTGGTCCGTCACGACACGGCGCTCCAGCCGTTGCCGCCCGAGCTCGCAGAGACGATCCGCTCCTCGGCGGGAGACGAGGGCGGATCGCTCATCGCGGCTCTCGACTTCGTTTCCCGTCAGAAGCCCGATCACGGCTGGCTCAGCGGTTTCACCCCGGCGGCACGGACCCGGCTGCGGGAGGCGGGTGCCGTGTTCGCAGGACTGCGGCGCGCCGCGGGTCTTCCGATCCCCGAGCTCGTCCGGCTCATCGAGGCGGAACTGCGTCTGGACATCGAGCTCGCAGCGAACGAGTCGCGGGGACCGGCCCGGACGGCCTCGGATCAGCTTCGTGCCTTCATCGACGAACTCCACGGTTTCCTCCAGACCGACGAGCGCGGTTCGCTGTCGAGTCTGCTCGCCTGGTTGGACCGCGCCGAGCGCATCGACGAGTTCGCACCGCGCACCGAGCCGCCCGAGGAGGACGTCGTTCAGTTGCTGACGATCCACGGCTCGAAGGGCCTGGAGTGGGACGCCGTGGCGGTCGTCCGCGGTGTCGAGGAGGAGCTGCCTGCTCGACTGCAGGATGCGAAGGGCTGGCTGGGGTTCGGCGTGCTGCCCTACTCCTTCCGGGGTGACAGGGACTGGCTGCCCGAGCTCAGATGGCGCGCGCATGACTCGCCCACCCAGCAGGACCTGAAGGCCGCACTCGTGTCGTTCACCGAGGGGATCCGCGACCGCCACCTGGCGGAGGAGCGCCGGCTCGCGTACGTCGCCGTCACGCGAGCACGCGAGCACCTCTTGCTCGCCGCGTCGCCGTGGGCGGGAACCAAGAAGCCGCGCCGGGTGAGCCGGTTCGTGACCGAGATCGCAGCGGAGCTCGAGATCCCGCTTCCCGAGACCGAGGTCCCGGACAATCCCTACGACGGTGCGCGAGCCACCCTCGAATGGCCCATCGATCCGCTCGGCGCGCGTGCCGCGAGGGTCCGGAATGCGGCCGCACGTGTGCGGACGGCTATCGGCTCCGCCCCGGCGACGCCGACGCGCGACCTCGAGCTCCTCCTCGCCGAACGGGCGGCGCGGGCTGCCGGCCAGGAGCGCGTGGCCCCCACCCGCATCCCCGCATCACGGTTCAAGGACTTCGTCGCCGACTACGACGCGGCCGCGACGGCGGTCTCGCGTCCGCTGCCGGAACGGCCCTACCGTCAGACGAGGCTCGGCACACTGTTCCACTCCTGGGTCGAGCAGCGATCCGGTCTGGTGGGTAGGGCCCGGTCCGCCGATGATGTGCTGTGGGATGACGAGGAGGACGGCGGATCGGTGTCGGCGGCGGACGCCGACGCGCTCGACCGGCTGCGCGAGGCCTTCCTCTCCTCCGAGTGGGGTCCGCTGCAGCCGATGGAGGTCGAGACCGAGATCGACTTCGTCGACCCCGACGCCCTCGGCGACGGGCGCCCGCACATCGTCATCTGCAAGCTCGATGCCGTCTACCGGCGCGGGGACCGCATCGAGATCGTCGATTGGAAGACCGGTCGACCCCCACGGACGGCAGCTGAACGAACCGAGCGGATGCTGCAGCTCGAGCTGTACCGACGGGCATACCACGCGAAGCACGCGGTCCCGCTGGACATGATCGACGTCGCCCTCTTCTACGTCGCCGACGGCCTCGTTCTGCGGGCCTGACCGGGGCGCAGGATCAGCGGCCGATGCGGCTCAGGCTGTTCCCGTCCAGCGGCGGAGCGCGTTCTTGGCCGCGTCGTCGGGGTCGCGCTCCTCGGCGGCCGGCGCGTCCTCGGCGCCGGGCCAGTCGCTGAACTCGATCGGCTCGGTCTCCTCATCGGTTCGGGATGCCGCCGGTTCCGGCGCCTCGTCCTCGTAGCCGTCGAGCATGCCGGGGTCGTAGGCGTCGGTCTGCATCGACGTGTCGATGGCGTCCGCGGTCGCGGCGGGCACGCGGCCGATCGCCGCGATCGCGTCGTCGACGCTCACCGTCCCCGATCCGATCGGCGGCTCGTCGCGGACGCTCTCGTCGAGAGAGGTGAGGAGGGCGACGGCATCCGTCATCACCGACTCGGATGCGGACTCGTGCCCATGCACGAGCCACTTCGCGAACTCGAGTTCGGCGTGCAGGCGAGCCCGCTCGGCGAGCATGGTGTCGGGTGAGCGTCCGGCGGCCGCGGAGTATGCGGCGATGACGTCCGAGGCGGCATCGGGAGCGCTGGCGATCCAGCGGAGGTCCTCGGCGGGATCCCCGACGCTCAGTCCGCCCCACGACAGCAGCCCGTCGACGGTCGGCACCCCGTCGACGTCGGTCAGGGTGAAGGCAGCGGGGTCGACGCCGCCGAGGACGACCGTCGGCTCGACATTCCACAGGCCGTCGAGCGCGATGGCACGGCTCCACCTCCGCAGAAGCCCGAACGGCAGGCGGCCGGTCGCCTCGGCACGATCGAGGAGGCGTTCGGTGTCGGACCGGACCTGCGCGGCCGTCCGGGAGGGCAACCCCGCGCTCTGGACGATCGAGGTCGGGAGATCGTGGATGCCGGCGATCGCTGTCGCGATGGCCGTCGCGACGCCGCGACCCGCCGGGATGTGGGCGGCGTCGACGCGGTATCCCGCCAAGTGGGTTTCGACGCGCGCGGTGCGGCCCTCGATCCTCGATCGCCCCAGGATCTCGGGGGCGCGGAACGGGAGCATCGCGCGTACCCCCGCCGTCAGCGCCGCGAGCGCGGCGGCCTCCCGTGAGGCGTCGGCTTCGGCCTCATCGCTCTCCGGGACGCGGACCACGAGGCGTGTGCCGTCGTCGAGGTGGACGAGAGCGGTGTCGTACCGTCCGCCGGCCCCCTCGCTCAGGCGTCCCGCCGCGGTGATGCTCGTGCGCACGCCCGAAGCCTGCGAGAGAGCTGCCGTCGCCGCCGCGGCTAGAGTGAGAGGAGAGCGTGCCATGCCCCCCAGGGTAGGCGGGGCCCGCCGCAGCGCATTCGCGCCACGCCCGCAAGAGAGGTCCTCGATGACGACGAAGGACGTCCCGCCGCCACTGGCTCGAGCGGTCATCGACCGTGCAGCCGACGAGCGGCTCGACGAAGGTCTGCTCACCCGCATCCAGCAGGACGCCGACACCCGTGTGCTGCTGCTGCACGGCGATCGCGCCCCGCTCGACGGGCACTTCGCGCTCCAGTGGCTCAGCCCCGATGCCGTCCCCGGTGACGCCGTCTGGGCGTTCCTCGGTCGAGACGCGGAAGCGCGTGCCGTCGCCCTGGCTGCACTGCCCGCCTCGGCTGGCGAACCCGCCGTGAACGCGGCGGAGTGGGGCAGCCTGCGCGTGATCGGCGGGGACCTCGATCCCGACGACGCCGGGCGCGTCGTCCAGGGGCTGAGCCTCGCGCGTTGGCTGCTCGACGCGCCGTTCTGTCCGGCCTGCGGCGGAGCGACCGAGATCCAGCAGGCGGGCTGGTCCCGGCGATGCGTCGTCTGCGGGCGACAGCACTTCCCGCGGACGGATCCCGCCGTCATCGTGGCCGTCGCCAGCGCCGACGGTGAGCGCCTCCTGCTCGGGCGCAACGCCGCCTGGGGGGACATTCCGGTGTACTCGACGTTCGCCGGCTTCGTCGAGGCGGGGGAGTCTCTCGAGACGACCGTCGAGCGGGAGGTAGCCGAAGAGGCGGGCGTGCGCCTGGACCGGATCGTCTACCGCGGATCGCAGGCGTGGCCGTATCCGCGCTCGCTCATGCTCGGGTTCACGGCCTACGCCGTCGCCGATGACGAGGCGCGTCCCGACGGGGAGGAGATCCTCGACGTCCGCTGGTTCACGCGTGCTGAGATCCGCGAGGCTCTCGCGGGCCGAGCTGACGTCCGGCTCCCGGGGTCCGCGTCCATCGCTCGGAGCCTGATCCTGCGGTGGGTGGGGGAGTGAGCGCAGACCCTCTCGCCGATCTCGACGACCGCCAGCGCGAGGCGGCGAGCACGCTCCGCGGCCACGTGTGCGTCTTGGCCGGCGCAGGCACCGGGAAGACGCGCGTCATCACGCATCGCATCGCCCACGGCGTCGACACCGGCGCCTACTCGCCCCAGCGCGTCATGGCGGTCACGTTCACGACGAAGGCTGCCGGCGAGCTACGCGGACGGCTGCGGGCGCTCGGCGTGGAGGGCGTCGCGGCGCGCACCTTCCACGCGGCTGCACTCGCGCAACTGAACTTCTTCTGGCCGCAGGTCGCCGGCGACACCGCCCCGGCGATCGTCGACAGCAAGGTCCGCCTCCTCTCGCACGCCGCCGACGGGATCGGGCTCCGCCTCGATGCGTCGACGCTCCGTGACGTCGCCTCGCAGATCGAATGGCGCAAGGTCACGATGCGATCGATCGAGGACTACGCGCAGGCGCGGCCGGGCGGCATCCCGGGGCTCTCGATCGATCCCCTCGTGGGCCTGCAACGCGCGTACGAGAAGCTGAAGGACGAGCGGCGTCAGCTCGACTTCGAGGACGTCCTCCTCGCGTGCGCCGGGATGATCGAGTCCGAGCCTCGCGTCGCGACCGCGGTGCACGAGCAGTACCGCCACTTCACGGTGGACGAGTACCAAGACGTCTCGCCGGTCCAGCACCGCCTGCTCCAGCTGTGGCTCGGCGACCGCAAGGATCTGTGCGTCGTCGGGGATGCGAGTCAGACCATCTATTCCTTCGCGGGCGCCGACCCGCGGTATCTGCTCGAGTTCGCCGAGCGCGACGACGACGTGACCGTGGTCCGTCTGGAGCGGAACTACCGATCGGATGCCGCGGTCCTGGCCGTCGCGAACGAACTCATGCGCGGGCGGCCCGGCGCGCTCCAGCTCGTGACGCCCGCGCCCGCCGGTCCCGCTCCCGAGGTCACGTCCTACGACGATGACGCCGCCGAGGCCGATGGCATCGCCGATCGGATCGCCGCGCAGCTGAAGGCGGGCATCGACCCGCACGACATCGCCGTCCTGTACCGGTTGAACGCCCAGTCGGCGCCGCTCCTGGCCGCGCTCTCGTCCCGCGGCATTCCGGCGACGGTGCTGGGCGGCAAGAGGTTCTGGGACCTCCCCGAGGTCCGTCAGGCACTCCTGGCCCTGCGCGGTGCGTCGGTCGCGCCGCTGTCCGGATCGTTCATCGCGACGGTCCGCGACGTGCTGCGCTCGCTCGGTTTGACGGACGAGGCACCCCCCGCGGGCGGCGCGCTCCGCGACGCGTGGGAGGCCCGTGCGGCGGTCCTCCGTCTGGCTGAGGAGGCACCGGAGGGGACGACCCTCCGCGGCTTCACGGATGAGCTGACCGCCCGCGCCAAGGCGCAGCACGAGCCGGCGATGCGCACGGTGACGCTGGCCACACTCCACGCCGCCAAGGGGCTGGAGTGGGCGCACGTGCATCTGATGGGACTGAGCGAGGGTCTGCTGCCGATCTCCTACGCGTCGACCTTCGAGCAGATCGACGAGGAACGACGTCTCACGTACGTCGGGGTCACGCGGGCCGCGCGAACGCTGTCGTTGTCATGGGCGCAGCGCTCGGGGAATCGGGAGCGTCAGCGGTCCAGATTCCTTCAGGAGATCGGCAGAGGCACGATCCGTGAGGGCGGTGCTCGCGGAGCTCGCGCCGGTCGTCCGTCGCGCTGACCACGATCGATCGCCCGACGTCCCTCGTTCGGAGCATCCGAGCGGCGAGGGCGGCTGCCTCGACGAGCAGCAGAGGATCCGTCGGGACGGACGGGCGGGCGAGCAGCTGAGCGGCGACGAGCGGCCATTCCGCATCACGTTCTCGCCGCTCGGCATGGACGCACGCGAGGCAGGCCGTCTCGCCGGGGATGACCAACGGCCCGATCACGACCCGGTCGCCGGACAGTTCGATCGGTAGGTGCGGAACGTCGTCGGCCGTCAGGCGTGCGGCGCGATGCGGGTCGACCAGGCGCGCGGCGACGAGGACGATCGGGGCACGCCCGGGTGGCAGAGCCCACCGCGCGCAGTCCGCCAGGGTCAGCCCCGCGCCCGCCATCCCCACCAGGAGGGTCCGCTCATCCTCGTGCCCGAGATCTGCCGGGAGCTCCACCCGGACGCGGGGGCTCGCGGTCTCGTCCGTCGCGAGCGAGCCCTCGATGCGGCGGAGGAACGCCGCGGCCTCGACATCGCTCGCGCCGAGTTCCCGCGCGAGCGGCCCGAGGCGTGCGTCCGGAATGCCGCTGACGAGCTCATCGAGAAGACGCTCCTGCCACGGGTGCAGTCCCGTCAGGGGCCTCTTGTCGTCGATCCCGAGTTGAACACTCGTCGGTGTCCGCCAGAGCGGTGGATGCGAGGGGGCGAGGCGCAGCATGCCGCGATTCTGTCGATGACCGTGGCGCTGCGGGCAGCCCCTCCACAGTCACCGGGACCGTGACCCGTGGCGGGGTGCCTGTGGAGGAGGCTGTCGGCTCAGACCGGGCGCGGGCCGGTCGGGCCGTCGTCGCCCGACCCGTCACCCGTGGGGGATTCGTCGGCGGTGCCGTCTGCTCCGGCTTCCTCGTCGAGGAGCGCGGCGAGGGCGTCGTCGAACGCGTCGCGCTCAGGCTCCTCGCCCCGCTGGCGAGCCTGGAGACGGACGATCAGACCGGCCGGGTCGTCGATGTCCTCGGCCGTCGGCATCAGGTCGGGGTAGTCCCACAGTCCGTCGCGGACAGCCGGGCCGACGGCATCCGTCACGGCTCGCCACATCGCGGCGGCTTCGCGCAGGCGACGGGGCCGCAACTCCAGGCCGACGAGCGAGGCCATCGCCTGCTCGCCGGGACCGCCGACGGCGCGACGACGGCGCACCGCCTCGGCGATGCGATCTGCTGCCGGAACCCGCGTCGTGGCGTCCGCGGTCACGACGTCGACCCATCCCTCGATCGTGGCGAGGAGGTTCTCCAGTCGAGTGAGGGCGGCGACCTGAGCCTCGGAACGCTGGGGGAGGAGGGCACCGCTCTCGATCGCGGCCTTCAGCTCTTCGGGGGCGGACGGGTCGAAACGCGAGGCGAGGTCTTCGAGCGCATCCGTGTCCACATGGACGCCCCGGGCGAAGTCCGTCACCTGCGAGATCACGTGCAGGCGCAGCCACCGCGCGTGACGGAAGAGGCGGGCGTGGGCGAGTTCGCGGGTCGCGAGGACGAGCGCGAGCTGGTCCTCCTCGATCTCGAGATCGCGTCCGAAATCGGCGAAGTTCTGCGGCAGGATGGCCGCGGCGCCCGTGGGCATGAGAGGGATGCCGACGTCCCCGCCGCTGACGACCTCGAGGGAGAGCTTGCCGATGACCGAGCCCAGTTGGCCGGCGAACAGCGCGCCGCCCATGCGACGCATCAGCCGCCCGGCCCCCTGGATCGCCGGACGCATCTCCTCGGGGGTCTGCGACTCGAGCGCCGCCATGAGGGCGTCGCTGATCGAGGTCGCCACCGGCTCCGCGAGCTCCTGCCACACCGGCAGCGTGGCCTCGACCCACTGGCCTCGGGTGATGGGGTGCGGGGTGGAAGCGAGTTCGGCAATCCCCGTCACCTCGCTCAACCACAGCGACGCGAGGGCGAACGCCTGATCGAACTCCGTGCGGGCGCCGGAGCTGATGCCGAGGCCGTCACGGTTCGCGATGTGCAGAGCCTGCGTCTTCGCGGCGGACCAATCGAGGCCGTCGTCGTCGCCGTCCGCCGACATGGCGGCCTGGAACTGACGCATGATGTTCTGCATCATGGCGGGGTCGATGCCCATGCTCGAGAGCTGGCGGAGCTGTTCGGGATCGATCCCTCCCTGTCCTCCCAGCATGCGCCGCAGCATCTCGGCGAAATCGTCGTCGCCGGGGAGATCGTCGTCCGCAGGATCGGTCATGTCAGGCGCCTTTCAGCAGGGGGGAGACGTCTCGTTCTACGCTAGTGGCAGGTTTTCTCCGCCCGGTCCGAGCGGGAGATGTCCCGTGTACGCCGGTCGCGAACGAGCGCCGGAGGAAGGACCAGCGTGTCGTTTTTCACGCCTGCACCCGAGCGCGTCGAGCCGCGCAGTTCGCCCCGCTCTCGCCGCTTCGCCGCCGGCGTCTGGGCGCTCGTCGTCGCGCTCGTCGCACTTCTCGTCCTGAGCTTCCTCCCGACCGGCTACGTCATCCAGCGGCAGGGGCCCGTGGTCAACACCCTCGGGACCGCCGAGAACGCCGATGGCAAGGACGTCCCGCTGATCTCGGTGTCGGGAGCGAAGACGTACCCGACAACCGGTGCCCTCGACCTCACGACGGTCCAGGTTGTCGGCAACCGCGAGCAGACCCCCTCGTGGTTCGAACTCGCTCTCGCCTGGTTCGACCCCGCCGAAGCGGTGCTTCCCGTCGACAGCATCTTCCCGGCGGGGACGACGACGGAGCAGCGGAACGAGGAGAACGCCGCGCTGATGGTCGATTCCCAGAAGGAAGCAACGGCCGCAGCCCTCACTGAGCTCGGCTACACGGTCCGTGAGCACGTCGGGGTGGGGGCCCTCCCGAAGGACTCTCCGGCGACGGGGATCCTTCAGGTGGGTGATGAGATCGTCTCCGCCGCCGGGACGAAGATCACCGACACCGCGCAACTGCGCTCCGTGATCAACGACGGTGAGGGTGACCCCGTCGATCTCGTGGTCCGTCGTGGCGGAGAGGAGCGTCCCGTCACGATCACGCCCGTCCGCACGGAATCGACGGACGGCCCGGTCTGGATCATCGGGATCACCACCGAGCGCGACTTCGACTTCCCGATCGACGTGACGATCCAGCTCGACCGGATCGGGGGACCGAGCGCGGGACAGATGTTCGCCCTGGGCATCATCGACACGCTCACCCCCGGGGAGCTCAACGGCGGGAAGCAGGTCGCCGGTACCGGGACGATCGACTCGGCCGGCACGATCGGTCCGATCGGAGGCATCCGGCAGAAGCTCTACGGTGCACGGGATGCCGGTGCGACGTACTTCCTCGCCCCGAAGGAGAACTGCAACGAGGTCGTCGGACACGTCCCCAGCGGTCTCCGTGTGATCCCCGTCTCGAAGCTCGACGAGTCGCTCGCGGCGCTCGACGCGATCCGCACCGGCTCCGGGGTCGACGATCTGCCGGTCTGCACTGCCCGCTGACCGCGGCACCCCCTGCGATTCCGCCGAGAGCGCACGGGCGCGAGGCCGGGGTGCAAGAGCCGCCGCCTAGGATGAGAGGGTGACCTCGACACCTGCCGGGCCGGCCACGTCCACCCCTCCGAATCCCGTCCGTCGCACGATCGCCATCACCGTCGGCGTGTTGGTTGTGCTGGTGATCGCGTTCTTCGCGTTCGCCAACCTCTACACCGACTGGCAGTGGTACCGGCAGCTCGGATTCGACAGCGTCCTCGTGACGCAGTGGACCGCGCGCGTCGTCATGTTCGTCATCGGGTTCCTCGCGATGGCCGCCCCCGTGTTCGCCGCCATCCAGCTGGCCTACCGCCTGCGTCCCGTGTACGCCCGGCTGAGTTCGCAGCTCGACCACTATCAAGAGGTCGTCGAGCCCCTCCGTCGCCTGGCGATGTGGGGCATCCCGGTGTTCTTCGGCTTCTTCGCCGGCTTCGCCGCGTCGGCGCAGTGGGAGACCGTGTGGCTCTGGGCCAACGGCGTCTCGACCGGTCAGAAGGACCCGCAGTTCGGCCTCGACACCGGCTTCTATCTCTTCCAGATGCCGTTCTACAGCATCGTGCTCGGCTTCGTGTCGGCCGTCCTGCTGATCTGCCTGCTCGTGACCGTGGTCGTCGCGTACCTCTACGGCTCCGTCCGCGTCGGCCAGCGGGAACTCCGCATCTCGAAGGCCGCGCGCATCCAGCTCGCGGTCGTCGCGGCCCTCTACCTCGCCGTCCAGGCGGTCAGCCTGTGGTTCGACCGGTACAAGACGCTCACGACGCAGGGCGATCGCTTCACCGGTGCCAGCTACGTCGACGTGAACGCGGTGATCCCGGGACTCGCGATCGTCTCCATCGCCGCGGCCATCGTCGCCGCACTGTTCGTCGTGACGGCCGTCATCGGCCGTTGGCGCTTCCCGCTCATCGGAACCGGGCTCCTCATCGTCTCCTCGCTCGTCGTAGGAGTCGCGTACCCGTGGGCGGTCAGCCAGTTCCAGGTTGCGCCGAACCTCGAGACCTACGAGGCGCCGTACGTCGATCGCAACCTCAGCGCGACGAAGTTCGCGTACGGGATCGACGGGCTCGAGAAGACCGAGTACGAAGCCGTCACCACTGCCGAGAAGGGCCAGCTCCGCGCCGATGCGGAGACGACTGCCTCGCTGCGCATCATGGACCCCGCCATCATCGGTCCCACGGTCCGCCAGCTCGAGCAGTACCGGTCGTACTACCAGTTCCAGAACCCGCTCGACGTGGACCGCTACCAGATCGACGGCGAGACCCAGGATGCCGTCGTGTCCGTGCGCGAGCTGAACCTCGACCAGCTGGGGAATGCGCAGTCCTGGTACAACAACACCCTCGTCTACACGCACGGCTACGGAGTCGTCGCGGCGAAGGGCAACGACCGCACGGCCGACGGCGACCCCGTCTTCCTCGAGCGCGGCATCCCCACGTCGGGCTCTCTGACGGATGAGTCGAAGTACGAGCCCCGCATCTACTTCGGCGAATCGTCCCCGACCTACTCGATCGTCGGCGCCCCCAAGGGGAGCGAGCCCGTGGAGCTCGACTACCCCCGTGGCGAGGACGGCGCCGGTCAGACCCGGACCACCTTCACCGGCGACGGCGGACCCAACATCGGGAACCCGTTCAACCGGCTCCTGTACGCACTCAAGTTCCAGTCCACCGACATCCTCTTCTCGGACGGGATCAACGACAACTCGCAGATCCTCTACGACCGGAACCCGCGGGACCGAGTCCAGAAGGTGGCGCCGTACCTCGAGCTCGACAGCGACCCGTACCCGAGCGTCGTGGACGGACGCGTCGTGTGGATCATCGACGGCTACACCCTCAGCAACAACTACCCCTACTCGTCGATCGTCAGTCTTCGGAATGCGATCTCCGACACGACGAACACCCAGCCGCGGGTCGCCCTCGACGACATCAACTACATGCGCAACTCCGTCAAGGCGACGGTCGACGCCTACGACGGGTCGGTGAAGCTGTACGCGTGGGACGAGACGGACCCGCTGCTCCAGGCGTGGCAGAAGGTCTACCCGTCGACGCTCCGACCGATCAGCGAGATGTCCGGCGACCTCATGAGTCACGTGCGGTATCCGACCGACCTGTTCAAGGTGCAGCGCGCGATGCTCGGCACCTACCACGTCGACGATGCGCAGTCCTTCATCCGCCGCGACAACGCGTGGCGCACGCCGCAGGACCCGGTGACGCAGTCGAACCTGCAGCCGCCGTACTACCTGACGATGAAGATGCCAGGCCAGCCGGATCCGACCTACTCGATGTTCACGTCGTTCATTCCCGCCGCTGAAGGCGACCAGGAACGCAACGTGCTGATGGGGTACCTCGCCGTCGATGCGAATGCGGGCAGCACGAAGGGGGAGAAGAACCCCGACTACGGCAAGCTCCGGATGCTGGAGATCAGTGCCGACGTCTCGGTTCCGGGTCCCGGCCAGGTCCAGAACACGTTCAGCTCGAACGAGACGATCGCGCAACAGGTGAACCTCTTGCGCCAGGGCCAGTCCGAAGTACGAAACGGCAACCTGCTGACGCTGCCCGTCGGTGGCGGCCTGCTGTACGTCCAGCCGATCTTCGTGCAGGCGTCGAGTGGAACCCAGCTCCCCGCCCTGCGGAAGATCCTGGTCGCCTTCGGCGACGAGGTCGCCTTCGAGGACACGCTGCAGGAGGCGCTCGACAAGCTGTTCGGTGGCGATTCGGGTGCGACGACCGGTGACGAGGGAACCGCGCCGAGTCCGGCACCCTCGGGATCCCCGACCCCGACTCCGACCGAGACCCCCGGCGGTGGTGACAACACGCCGCCGTCGGCGGGCACGGGCGATGAGACTGCCCGTCTCCTGCAGGAGGCCCGCGAGGTCATGATGGCGCGCGACGCCGCCATGCAGAAGGGCGACTGGGCGACCTACGGTCAGGAAGACGAGAAGCTCACCAACATCATCGACCGGCTGATCCAGCTCGACGGGAACTGACCGCGCGATGATCCTGGTGGGGGCTGTTCAGGACAGGAACAGCCCCCACCAGATCATGAGCAGGGTCACGACGAAGCCGGCGAACTGGTTGAGCCAGAGGAACCGGTCCCAGCCCCGGGTGGCGGTCGCTGCCTCCGCGTCCGACACCGACCGGTACGGCCACACGGTCGCGAGGTAGGGGAGCGCCACGATCGCGGCGAGCGGCCCCGGCCACGTCGTGGCGAGCATCGCCAGGCCCGCTGCCGCGTAGGCCACCAGAGAGAACCGCACCGTCCAGGCGGCCCCGCGGGCCGTCGCGATCGATGAGATGCCCGCCTCGCGATCGGCGACGACGTCCTGCACTGCACCGAAGGCGTGGGAGGCCACGCCCCACAGTGCGAAGGCCACGATGATGAGGGCGAGCTGCGGCGTCCAGGTCGCACCCGTCAGCACGAGCGCGTAGACGGCCGGCGAGAAGAAGTGGATGCTGCTGGTGACCGAGTCGGCGAAGGGCCGCTCCTTGAGGCGCAGCGGAGGCGCGCTGTAGAAGACGACGGCGACCAGGCTGAGGGTCAGGACGACCCACGACAGCGGTGGACCCGAGATGACGAGGAAGACCACGAACGGTGCGCAGAGCACGCCGGATGCCCAGAGCGTCGGCGCGTGCAGGCTCTTTTCGAGGATCGCCCCGTGCGCCCCGCCCTTCCGGGGATTCCGAAGGTCGGATTCGTAGTCGAAGACGTCGTTGATGCCGTACATCGCGACGTTATAGGGGATGAGGAAGAAGATCGTTCCGACGACGAGGAAGACATCGACCTCGCGCGTGCTCAAGAGATACGCCGCCGCGAACGGGAACGCCGTGTTGATCCAGCTGACGGGTCGGGACGAGACGAAGAGCTGGTGCGCGAAGCGGAGCGGCGTCATGCGGCATCCTTCCGTTCGGGAATCAGCGCCGACACGGCGGGAAGGAGGAAGGCGACGCAGAGCGGGTATGCGAAGTCCTCGATGGGGGCCAGGCCGATCCGGATGCCGCTGATGTGCTCCTCGGGATAGGTGAACAGGTCCGCGGCGATCATCGCATTGTCGAACACCGCGGTGAGTGCGAACAGTGCTGCGGCGGTCCACGCCGAGGCGACGAGTCGCTCGCGGCGGCCGGGACGGCCCAGCGAGGCGAGCGTCACTCCGAGCGTGACCACGAGGAACGGGATGAGGATCAGCGGGTAGGTCACGTCGTCTCCGGGCCTCGCGGTCGGCCGCGCGCCGCGCGGACGCGCGTGACGATGGCGTGGATCACGAGGGCGAGGTGGCAGAGGAAAGCGAGGAAGACGGGCTCCTCCAGAGGCAGGTGCGGTGCGAGATCGATCCCGATCAGCAGCGGGCTGTCGCCTCGGACGAAGACGCCCGTCGCGATCCCGACGAGATCCCACACGAGGAGGAACACCGTCCCGCATCCGATCAGGAGGGCGGTGCGGCCCGGTGCGGAACCGAGGGCGAGTCGGTGTCTGAGGTCGACGGCGAGAACGCCGAGCGCCGAGACGATCAGGGCGCCGAGGTAGACACCCGGCATCGTGCTCAGCGCTCCGAAGCGAGAGGCTCGGGCAGTCGTCCTGTGGAGACGTCTCCGTCGAGGAGTTTGACGATGAGTTCGGCCGAGATGAGGCACATGGGCAGCCCGACGCCGGGGAGGACCGTCTGGCCGGCGTACAGCAGCCCGTCGACCTTCGATCGCAGGCCCGGCCGGAACATGGCCGACTGGCGCAGGGTGTGGGCGAGCCCGAGTGCACCGCCGCGGAACGAGCCGAAGTCGGCGGCGAAGTCCCCGGGGGAGATCGTGCGCCGGACGCGCACACGTTCCGCGAGGTCGTTGACGCCGGTCCAGTCGGCGATCTGGGCGATCACGGCGTCCGCGGCGGCCTCGATCGGGGCGTCGCCGGCACCGTCCACGCCGCCGCGACCGAGCTCCGGAGCGGCGGGCATGGGGACGAGGACGAACAGGTTCTCGTGACCGGCGGGTGCGACGTCGTCATCCGTGGCGCTCGGCCGGCACACGTAGAGCGATGCGGGGTCGGGGATCGCGCCGGTGGTGTCCTCGCCGAAGATGGCGTCGAAGTTCGCCTTCCAGTCCTTCGTGAACAGGAGGGTGTGGTGCTCGAGCTCAGGCAGCTCGCCTTCCACTCCGAGCAGGATCAGGAGGGCACCGAATGAGGGGACCCGCTTGTCCCACCAGGCGTCGCTCCGCGAGCGGAGGTCGGGCTCGAGCAGCTCCGTCTCGGTGTGGTGCATGTCGGCCGTGGAGATGACGTGGTCGGCTTCGACGCGGGTGCCGTCGGCGAGGCGGATGCCGGTGGCCACGTCGCCGACGGTGATGATCCGCTCGACCTTGGCCGAGGTCCGGATCACGGCACCGCGTTCCTCGGCCAGGCGGGCGATGGCGCGGATGATCTGCACGAAACCGCCTCGCGGATACAGCACGCCGTCGTCGAGGTCGAGGTGGCTCATGAGGTGGTAGAGGCTCGGAGCGTCGTAGGGCGAGCCGCCGAGGAACACGGCGGGGTAGCCGAGAACCTGCCGGAGGACGGGGTCCGAGAACTGCTTCTCGACGTGGGCCGAGAGGGGGCGCAGCAGGAGCGGCAGCAGCGTGCCGAGCTTGCTGAGGACGTCGGGGTGGGCCAGCCCCTTCAGCGAGACGTAGGGGTCGTAGAGGAACCGGGAGACGGCGAGGTCGTAGATCTCGCCGGCGGAGTCGAGGTAGTCGGCCAGCTTCGCGCCGGCGTCGGGTTCGCGCGCCTCGAAGGCGGCCATGGCGGCATCCCGTCCCGACACCACGTCGAACGGCTCTCGCTCGCCCTCGTGGTAGACCCGGTAGGCCGGGTCGAGCCGCACGAGGTCGAGCTGTTCCGCGGCCGTCGTGCCGAGGAGCGCGAAGAAGTGATCGAAGACCTCGGGCATGAGGTACCAGCTCGGCCCGGTGTCGAACCGGAAGCCGTCCTTCTCCCAGCTGCCTGCGCGGCCGCCGATGTCGTCCAGCGCCTCGAACACGGTCACCTCATCCCCGCGGTCGGCGAGGAGCGCAGCGGTCGCGAGACCGGTGATCCCGCCTCCGATGATGGCGATGCGGCGGGTCATGCGGGGGACCTCCGTGAGGATGCGGGTCGTCTGGCGGGCAGCAAGGTGCGGTGCGCGACGGCGGCGCGGACCGCGATCGCTGCTTTGACGGGGTTCGGGACGCGGACGCGCGTGTCGACGTCCTCGGTCCGGTGCAACCTGTCAGCGAGCGAGGCGAACAGCCCGTGCGCCGTCGCGACGGCGACACGGCAGTCCGCGGGAAGGAGCGGGATCGTCGCCTCCGCGGCATCCAGGTCCGCGTCGATGCGTGCGAGGACCTCGATGCGACGCTCGGCCCCCACGCCCACACCGAGGTAGTCCCGGCCGAGGCGACCGGAGTCGTCCGCGTGGTCGCGGAGGAAGTTGATGTCCTGGAACGCTGCGCCGAGACGGCGTGCGCCCGATACGAGGTCCGGATCGGGGTCCCGCGGTGAGACGCGACCCGCGTTGACGAAGACCTGCAGGCACATCAGTCCGACGACCTCTGCGGAGCCGTACACGTAGTCGTCGTGCGACGCGTCGTCGTGCTCGGCCCGTTCGAGGTCCGTGCGCATCGATGCGAAGAACGGCTCGATGTGCACCTGCGCGATCCCGCACTCCCTCGAGGTGCGGGCGAAGGCGTGCACGACGAGGTTCGCGCTGAAGCCGCGGTCGATCGCCGCGTAGGTCTCCGCCTCGAGCGCGTCGAGGACGCGTCGCTGCTCGTCGAGGGGGACGCCGGCGGCGTCGGCGGCGCCGTCGACGATCTCGTCGGCGACCCGGACCAGCGCATAGACGTTCCGCACATGCCCCCTCACGCGCGGGCCCAGAAGAGTCGTGGCGAGTCCGAAAGATGTGGAGTAGGCGCGGATGACCGATGCCGCCGCTGCCGCTGCGGTCTCGTCGTACAGGGAATCGCTCATCGCGGGATGCGGTCCTCCACAGCGGCGGCGAGCGAAGCGAGGAGGACGACGGCGTCGCGGGGGAGCGCGGCGTCGGCGGCGTGGCTCCGTGCGGAGCGGAGCGTCTCGGCGATCATGTCGACAGCACGCTCCCGTGCTCCGCTGGCGGCGAGCTCGCGCTGCGCCTCGGCGATCGCGATGGGGCCGGTCGGCGCCATCGCCAGGGCGGACGCGATGCGCGGCCACGCCTCGGTCTCAGCGGCCATGGCGATCAGCGGCGTCCGCTTGGACGCGCGGAGGTCGGCGCCTGGCTCACGACCGGCTTCGGCCCGCGAACCGAAGGTCCCGATCAGGTCGTCGGCGAGCTGGAAGGCGACTCCGATCGCGGAGCCCGCGGATTCGAGTGCCGCCCGCTCGTCGTCGCTGGCGCCCGCGAGGAGGGCACCCGCGGCCAGCGGAGCCTGGAAGGAGTAGAAAGCCGTCTTGTCGCGGGCTGTGCGGATCAGGGAGTCCGTGGGCGGGAGGTCGGCGCCGATCGTCTGCTCGACGTCGGCCAGCTCGCCGGCGGCCGAGATGAGGAGCGCGTCGTCGAGGAGGACGAACAGGGCGGCCCGCTGCGGTGCAGTGACCGGGGCGGTGGCGATCAGGCGGGTCGCCTCGAACAGCAGGAGATCCCCGGCGAGGACGGCCGCAGCGGCGCCGAGCAGGTTCGCGTCGTCGGCGTCGCCGCCGCGGGCCAGAGCGCGTTCCCGGAACCGTCCCACGACGTTCGGGATGCCGCGACGCTCGACGTCGCCGTCGATCAGGTCGTCGTGCACCACGAACGCCGCATGCAGGAGTTCGAACGCGGCGGCGACTCGCCAGAGCCCGGGGGAGTGGCCGATGTCGCCACCGAATGCCTGGAATGCGGCGACGACGAGCGCGGGTCGCAGCTGCTTGCCGCCCGTGGCGGAGGCGGCCGTAGCCTCACCGAGGGCGGCCGACGCCTCGCCAAGGGCCGCCGAGCGGATGCGGAGACGCTCGAGAGCGACCTGCAGGGCATCGTCGATCTCGCGTCGTGCGATCGCGGAGAGGGTGATCACGAGGCCCTCCGAACGGTGACCGGGTCTGCCAGATCGAACTGCTGCGCCTGGAGGACGAGCCAGGGGCTGAAGGCCCACGGTGCTGCGGAGACGGAGGCGGCCAAGTCGGCGGGGTCGACCCACCGCGCTTCGGCGACCTCGTCGGGATTGAGGATCGGATCCTCGTCGGCGTAGGCGACGTAGACGGGGCAGATCTCGTTCTCGACGATCCCCGAGGCGTCGACCGCGCGGTAGCGGAAGTCCGGGACGGTCGGCGTGACGTCGCGGATGACCAGGCCGACTTCGTGGGCGGCGCGCCGGTGAACGGCGTCGACGACCGCTTCGCCGGGGCCGGGGTGGCCGCAGAAGGAGTTGGTCCACACGCCCGGCCACGCCGCCTTGCTGAGCGCCCGACGTGTCACGAGGATCTGGCCTCGGGCGTTGTACACGTGGCACGAGAATGCGAAATGGAGGGGCGTGTCGGTACCGTGGACCGTTGCCTTGGGAGCCGTTCCGATGTCGCGGCCGTCGTCATCCATCAAAACGACGTACTCGATGTCAGGCACGATTCCTCCGTAAGTTGCTAGATTATCTAGCTATCATCCGTCATGCTACCTATCGACCCAGGAGGTGTCCAATGGTTGCAGAACCGTGGATCCCGACGACCGAGCGGGAGGCCGTCGTGGTGAACGCCCTCGAGGCGATCCGCGCGTTCTCGGACTCTCTGGATCGAATGTACGCGGGTATGCGCGGTGACATGGACATGAACGCGACCGATCTCGCTGCGTTGCGGATGCTCATCATCCGCGAGCAGCACGGTGAGGTGGTCAAGCCCAACGATCTGGCGACGCACCTCGCGATCTCGACGGCCTCGACCACGAAGCTGCTGGACCGGCTCACTGCGGACGGCTACTTGACGCGCATCCCTCATCCGCACGATCGTCGCGCCCGGATCGTCGTGCTGACCGACGAGGCACGCGTGACGTTCCGTCGCCATTTCGGAGAGCGGCTGCGGCGGATGAGGAGCGCGGCCGACGGATACTCCGATGATGAGCTGCGCACGATCGTGCGCTTCCTGTCCGACATGGAGACGGCGATGCTGCCGCAGTGATCTGCCCGGAATCGAAGAAGGCGCCCCCTCCGGAGAGGGAACGCCTTCTTCTTTTTGTTGCGGGGACAGGATTTGAACCTGCGACCTCTGGGTTATGAGCCCAGCGAGCTACCGAACTGCTCCACCCCGCGGCACAAGAGAAAACACTAGCACGC
>Ga0207790_1000175_pt1 | contig 25201 bp, 22 predicted proteins | sample HigsolmetaGSP14D_FD_184842 | JGI IMG/M metagenome (GOLD analysis project Ga0207790, IMG submission 184842) | High solid enriched microbial communities from the Joint BioEnergy Institute, USA - SP1-4-D (SPAdes) | ecosystem: Engineered > Bioreactor > SSF (Solid state fermentation) > Aerobic >...
TCCAATGTGCCGGGACAACGCGCGAGGATCACCGACTTCCGCTGTTCACGTCAAATACACGACGATCAGCACCGCTGCCGACGCGCTGGCTGAACTTGCGGCAGCCACGCGCGCGAGGGCTGCCCGCGGGGCTGTCCTGATAGCTGAATACGCTGCAGCTGTAACGGAGCGTTGATCAGCCTTCCAGCGACGTACGTATCTGGAACAGTTCCGGGAAGAAGGTCAGCTCCAGCGCCTTGGCCAGGAAGCCCACGCCGGACGAACCCCCGGTGCCGCGTTTGAAACCGATGACCCGCATGACGGTCCGCATATGGCGGAACCGCCACAGCTGGAAGGCGGTCTCCAGGTCCACCAGGTCCTCGCACAGGGCGTATTCGCGCCAGTAGCGGTCGGTGTTCTGGTAGATCTGCTGGAATACCGGCTGCAGCGCCTCGTCGGCCACGTGCGGCTGGCTCCAGTCCCGGCTCTGGTAGCCGGGCGGAATGGCATGTCCGAAACGGGCCAGGTACTTCAGGAACTCCTCGTACAGGCTGGGCGCCTCCAGGGCCTCGCGCAGAGTGGCCTGGCCGGCGGCGTCGTGCTCGAACACCTTGAGCATCTGCGCGTTCTTGTTGCCCAGCAGGAACTCGATGTAGCGGTACTGCAGCGACTGGAAGCCCGAGGACGGGCCCAGCACATCGCGGAAGCCCATGTATTCGGACGGGGTCAGCGTTTCCAGCACCGACCACTGCTCGGTCAGCTGGCGCAGCACCAGCTTGCCGCGCGCCAGTACCTTCTGGCACTGCCAGACCTCATCGCGCTGCAGGTGGGCGATGGCCGCACGCAGTTCGTGGGCCAGCAGCTTCAGCCACAGCTCCGAGGTCTGGTGCTGGATGATGAACAGCATCTCATCGTGGTGCGGCGGGGTGGACAACGGCTGCTGCGCCGACAGCAGCTGGTCCAGCCGCAGGTACCCGCCGTAGCTCAGCCGGTCATGCAGGTCGGTGTGGATACCCGCTTCAAGATCGCGTTGATTGTTGTCGACAGACATGGGCGCAGGCCGGATCAAAGGCGGCAAGGGTACCGCAGCCGGGCAGGCCGGCACGGCGGCGCTGCGCGTGGAACCGTCTCCAGAGCGGGTCCACGGGCACAGACGGGCGCACTTCTGATGCTCTGCAGCAATGGCTGAATACGTTGTACTCATTAGCCTTTGCCGGCGCTTCGTGGCATCAATACGGGCCGGTCTTGCTGCGCCGCAGGACGGCTTTTTCCTGCGCCGTCCTTAACATGGCAATTCATATCATTTGTAACTTCCTGTCGAAGGTGCAGTACGCGATGACGGTTGCCGCTGAGTTCAAGATCGAATACCTGCAGTACCTGGATGCGGACGGCACGCTCGTCCGCGACGACCTGCCCGCGTCCCTGCGGGACCCGGCCGCCCTGGTGCCGCTGTTCAAGCAGATGCTGTACGTGCGTACGTTCGACAGCAAATCCATCGCGCTGCAGCGCACCGGCAAGCTCGGCACCTATGCCGCCTGCCTGGGGCACGAGGCGGCGCATGTGGGCATCGGCGCGGCCATGCACGCCGGCGACGTGTTCGCACCGAGCTACCGCGAATACGGCGCCATGTTCATGCGCGGCGTGCGCCCGTACGACGTGCTGATGTACTGGGGCGGCGACGAGCGTGGCAACGACTACACCGGCAATGCGGTGAAGGATTTCCCCTTCTGCGTGCCGATCTCCACCCAGTGCCTGCATGCCGCCGGCGCCGCGCTGAAGTTCAAGCTCAACAACGAACCGCAGATCGCCGTGGCGGTGTGCGGTGACGGCGGCAGCTCCAAGACCGATTTCTATGCCGCGCTGAACTCGGCCGGTGCCTACAAGCTCCCGCTGATCCTGTGCATCGTCAACAACGGCTGGGCCATTTCGGTTCCGCGCTCGGCCCAGACCGGTGCCGAAACGCTGGCGCAGAAGGGCCTGGCCGGTGGCCTGCACTGCCTGCAGGTGGACGGCAACGATCTGCTGGCCGTGCTGGCGGCGATGGAGCAGGCGCGCGCGCGCGGCCTGGCCGGCGAAGGCGGTACCGTGCTGGAACTGCTGACCTATCGCCTGTCCGACCACACCACCGCCGACGATGCGCGCCGCTACCGCGACGATGCCGAGGTGAAGGATGCCTGGACCCGCGAGCCGATGCTGCGCCTGCGTGCCTACCTCACCGCCCAGGGCGTGTGGAGCGAGGAAGAGGAAAAGGCCTGGGTGGCGCAGTGCGGCGCCCGCGTGGACGAGGAAGTGAACCAGTACCTCAATACGCCGGTGCAGCCGGTGGAGGCCATGTTCGACTACCTCTACGCCGACCCGCCGGCCGACCTGCTGGCCCAGCGTGCTGCCGCCATTGCCCTGGAGCAGCGCCATGGATGACATCAAGACCGGTGCTGCCACCGCGCACGCCACTGCCGCCGACAGCGCTGCTGTCGCTGCTGGAGACACTGCAATGACCGCTACCCCCATCACGCTCATCGAAGCCATCACCCAGGCGCTGGCCTGGGAGCTGGAGCATGATCCGTCGGTGCTGGTGCTGGGCGAGGACGTGGGCGTGAACGGCGGCGTGTTCCGTGCCACCGCCGGCCTGCAGCAGCGCTTCGGCGCGCAGCGCATCCTGGACACCCCGCTGGATGAAACCACCATTGCCGGCCTGACCGTCGGCCTGGCCGCCCAGGGCATGAAGCCGGTGGCCGAAGCCCAGTTCGACGGCTTCGTCTACCCGATGGTGGACCACATCATCTGCCACGCCGCGCGCCTGCGCACGCGTACCCGCGGCCGCCTGCACTGCCCGATGGTGCTGCGCGTGCCGTGGGGCGGCGGCATCCGCGCGCCGGAACACCACAGCGAAGCCAACGAATCCATCTTCACCAACGTGCCGGGCCTGCGCGTGGTGCTGCCGTCCAGCCCGCAGCGTGCCTACGGCCTGCTGCTGGCGGCCATGCGCGATCCCGATCCGGTGATCTACATGGAGCCCAAGCGCATCTACCGCCAGTACAAGGAAGTGGTCGTCAATGACGGCGAAGCGCTGCCGCTGGATGTGTGCTTCGTGCTGCGCGATGGCACCGATGTGACCCTGGTGGCCTGGGGCGCGCAGGTGAAGGAAGCGCTGGAGTCCGCCGACAAGCTCGCCGCCGAAGGCATCAGTGCCGAAGTGATCGACGTGGCCACGCTGCGCCCGCTGGACTTCGCCACCATCGCCGAATCGGTGTCCAAGACCGGCCGTTGCGTGATTGTGCAGGAAGCGCCCAAGACCGCCGGCTTCGGTGCCGAAATCGCCGCGCGCCTGGCCGAGGAGTCGATGTACGACCTGCTGGCCCCGGTGGAACGCGTGACCGGCTACGACACCCACATTCCGCTGTTCCGCCTGGAAATGAAGTACCTGCCCAGCGTGGAGCGGATCGTGGCGGCGGCCAAGCGCGCTGTCGCGGCCGGTTGAGATGCGGGCCCGCCTGTTAGGCCCGTATCGCAGCCAGTACGCCAACCCGCTCCGGTTCCGCACCGGCCAGATCGTCGAAATCGGTGTACGCGACGAGGAATGGCCGGCGTTTGCCTGGGTGCGCACCGATGATGGGCGCGCCGGCTGGGCACCGGTGGCGTGGTTGCAGCGGTTGGATGACGGTCGCGCCGAAGCCCTGCGCGACTACGACGCCCGCGAACTGGATGTGGAAAACGGCGAGATGGTAAAGCTGCACCACGAACATGGGGGATGGTGGTGGTCCGAGCGCGCCAATGGCGCGACGGGCTGGCTGCCGGCCCGCGAACTGGAACTGCTGGAAGAGAACTGCACATGAGCCAGACCAAGAATTTCAACCTGCCCGACCTGGGCGAAGGCCTGCCGGACGCGACCATCGTGGAATGGTTCGTCAAGGAAGGCGACGTCGTCATGCTGGATGCGCCGCTGGTGTCCATGGAAACCGCCAAGGCGGTGGTGGACGTGCCGTCGCCGGTTTCCGGCAAGGTGCTCAAGCTGTCCGGCGCGGCCGGCGACATCATCACCACCGGTGCCGTGCTGGCCAGCTTCGAGATCGATCCGAACCTGCCGCAGCGCGCCGACGGCCAGGACACCGGCCACAGCCATGGCCACGCCCCGGCCGCCCCGGCGGCGGCCCCCGCACCGGCCACCGCGGCACCGGCACCGGCTACGAGCGAAACGGCCGAGCGCGATGACGCCGGTACCGTCGTGGGTGCGATGCAGAGCTCCAACGCCGTGCATACCGAGCAGGCACTGGCGGTGGGCGGCGTGAAGGCCGTCCCGGCCGTACGCGCCACCGCACGCAAGCTGGGCGTGGACCTGAGCCGCGTGCACGCCACTGGCGCCGATGGCGCGGTGACCATGGCCGATGTGAAGCAGGCCGCCGCCAACGGCACTGCCCGGCTTGGCGCCGCCCCGGCACCGGCCAGCGCCGCCGCAGCGGCCGCACCCGCCCGCGTGCAGACCGCCGCACCGGTTGCGCAGGAGGCGCGCACGCCGCTGTCCGCCGCCGGCAAGCCGATGCGCACGCAGCCGCCGGGCGTGGTGGCCAAGGGCCAGCCGGAACCGCTGAAGGGCGTGCGCCGCAACATGGCCCGGGTGATGGCCGATGCGCACAGCAAGGTGGTGCCCACCACGCTGAACGACGATGCCGACATCCACGCCTGGCTGCCGGGCAACGATGTCACCGCCCGCCTGGTCCGCGCCATCGTGGTGGCCGCGCAGAAGGTGCCGGCGATGAACGCCTGGTTCGACGGCGAAGCTCTCACCCGCACCCTGCATGCCCAGGTGGACATCGGCATCGCCGTGGATACCGACGATGGCCTGTTCGTGCCGGCGCTGCGCAACGCGGACATGCTCGACGCCCGTGGCATCCGTGAAGGCGTGAACCGGCTGCGCGAACAGGTGGAAGGACGCTCCATCGCGGCCTCCGAGCTGAGCGGCTACACCATCTCGCTGTCCAACTTCGGCATGTTCGCCGGCCGCTACGCGACCCCGGTCGTGGTGCCGCCGTGCGTGGCCATCGTGGGGGCCGGCCGTGCCCGCCACCAGATGACCCCGGTGATGGGCGGCGTGGAAGCGCACAAGGTCATCCCGCTGTCGGTGACCTTCGACCACCGCGCCGCCACCGGTGGCGAAGCCGCCCGCTTCCTGCGCGCGATGATGGATGACCTGGCCCTGGCCAGCTGAGTCCCTCGGCTCCGCACCACGAAACGCCGGGCCCTGCCCGGCGTTTTTCGTTGTCGCGCAAGGCCGGTCGAACCGCCCGGGCCGCCGAAACGTTCCGGATCAGCCCACCAGCGCGCTGGAGGGCACCCCGTGTTCACCCGGCGGCGGCTCCAGTGCGGCCTGGACCAGCGCAGCGGCGATCACCGGGGCCGGATTGATGCGCCAGCGGCGTGGCAGCACCGGACCCAGCGCTCCCAGCACCTTCAGGGCGAAGGCCTCGCCGCGCCGCACCTGGCTGCGCTGCCCGCCGATCAGTCCCGGCCGTACCCACGTGAGCGAGGGAAAACCGAGCGCGCGCAGATCGTTCTCCAGCTCGCCCTTGACCCGGTTGTAGAAGAACGGGGAATCCGCTGCGGCCCCGGCCGCCGAATTGAGCACGAACGCCCGCGCGCCGTGCTGGCGGGCCAGCCGCGCGAACGCCAGCGGGTAGTCATGGTCGACCCGGCGGAAGGCCTCGCGGCTGCCCGCCTGCGCCATGGTGCTGCCCAGCGCGCACACCACCGCGTCCACCGCCGCCCACGCCGGTGCGGCCGGCATCGCATCGAAGTCCAGCACCGGGGCGTGCAGCCGGGCGTGCTGTACCGGCAACGGGCGCCGCCCCGGCGCGACCACCGCGCTGCAGCGGGGGTCCTGCAGCAACTGCGCCAGCACCTGCCCACCCACCAACCCGCTTGCACCCAGCAACATCACACGCATCATCCGTCTCCTGCGGCATGCTTCGCCCGCATCGTAGCCGTTCAAGACGGCGCCCGTGGCGCCGATATGCTGTCACCACTCCCTGCATCCAGGATGCATCCGATGACGGACCAGCCCGACCCCCGCTCCGCCCCCGGCACCGCGCTCGCGCGGGCTGCCCGCGTGCAGGGCATTGCCGGGGACGGGCGCGCCGAGCGCGTGGTCCTGCAGGGGGGCGGTGCGGTGGCGCTGCAGCAGCTGTTCGCCGGCGCCGACACCCCCGAGCGCCTTCTGGTCGCGTTCGCCAACGGCATGTCCACCCTGCCCGGCGAGCTGGGCGACATGGGCGACCGCCTGCAGTCGGCCCAGGCCAGCGCCGATTGGCCGCGCTACGGCCGCGCGATGCGCCAGCTCATCGACAAGTACATCCGCACCATCGAACAACATGCGCCGGATGCCCAGCCGGACAGCCTGCGCCTGGCCGAGCAGCTGCGGCTGCTACTGGCCGGGGCGGTGGTGGCGCTGCTGCAGAACGACCCGGAGCTGAGCGGCCAGGCCCAGGCCCTGGCCACCCGCCTGCGCCACTGGCACCCGGGCGCGGCGCTGGAGCCGCTGGAACAGGGCGTGCGCGAGCTGGGCCACCAGGTCGGCGTGCGCGCCGAACGCTGGCAGGAGCAGCAGGAGCTGCTGCTGGAACTGTTCGCGCTGCTGCTGGAAAACGTCAGCGAACTGCTCGATGACCGCAGCTGGCTGCAGGGACAGATCGCCGCGGTGCGCCAGCTGCTGGCCGGTCCCCTGCAGGCCGATGCGGTGGAGCGCACGCGCGCCGAGCTGCGCGAGGTCATCTACCGGCAGGGGCTGCTGCGCCAGGGCATCGACGATTCCAAGGCGGCCATGCGTGGGCTGATGGGCGAGTTCATCCAGCGCATGGACGGCATGGCCACCAGCACCGGTCAATACCACGACCGCATCGGCAGCTACGCGCTGCGGCTGCGGGAGTCGCGCAGCATCGCCGACCTCAACCAGCTCCTGCAGGAAGTGATGCACGATACCGGCAAGGTGCAGGAGCAGGCCGCGCAGGCCCGCGACCACCTGGCGACCGCGCGGCAGGAGGTCGAGCGCGCCGAGCAGCGCATCACCGAACTGGAACAGCAGTTGCGCCAGGCCGGTGACCTGGCACGGATCGACCCGCTGACCCAGGCGCTGAACCGCCGCGGCCTGGATGAGCTGCTGCAGCGCGAGCTGGCCCGCTCTGCCCGCAGCGCCAGCCCGCTGGCGTTGGCACTCATCGATCTGGACGATTTCCACCGGACCAACAACGACCATGGCCATGCCGGCGGTGATGCCCTGCTGCAGCATCTGGTCGCGGTGTGCCAGCTGCTGCTGCGTGCCACCGATGGCATCGCACGGTTGGGCGGCGACGAATTCGTGCTGGTGATGCCCGACACCCCGGGCGCCGACGCGATGTCCACCGTGCAGCGGCTGCAGCGCTCGCTGGCCCAGCGCGCGCTGACCGTGCAGGATCGGCGGGTGCCGGTGCACTTCAGCGCGGGTCTGGCGCACTGGGTGCCGGGCGACACCGCCGAGACACTGCTGCAGCGCGCCGACGATGCCCTCTACGCGGCCAAGCGCGACGGCAAGAACCGCGTGCATGCGGCGAACGGCTGAGCCCCTCGTGGGTGGCCTCCGCCTGCGTTGAAGACGGAGCCCACGCGTGCAGCGGCGGCCGCTGGCCGCGCAGACACCCTTACTTCCCGCGCAGCTTCTTCCAGCCCTGTACCGCTGCCAGCACCACCGCGCCGGCCACCAGCCCCACGACCACGTTGGCCAGCGCCTCGACCAGCCAGCCCCAGCCGCCCTCGCCGGCCCAGCCCTGCACCAGATGATGCAGCGGCCCGATGTTGTGCACCAGGATGCCGCCACCGACCAGGAACATCGCCAGCGTGCCGGCCACCGACAGGAACTTCATCAGCCACGGTGCACTGACCAGCAGGGCCCGGCCCACCGAGGCCAGCGCACCGCCGCGCCGGGCCAGGTACATGCCGGCGTCGTCCAGCTTCACGATACCGGCCACCAGGCCATAGACGAACACGGTCATCCCCAGAGCGATCAGCGCCAGGGTCATCAGCTGCTGGGAAAATGCCGCATCGGCGGCCACCACCACGCCCAGCGACAGCACGATGATCTCCGCGGACAGGATGAAGTCGGTACGTACCGCGCCTTTGATCTTGTCCTTCTCCCACGCGACCATGTCCACCTTGTCGTCGGCCAGCGCCTGCAGCCGCTCCTGCTTGCGCTTGGCGTCCTCTTCGGCCGGATGCAGGAACCGGTGCGCGAGTTTCTCCACCCCTTCAAAGCACAGGAACGCGCCACCCAGCATCATCAACGGCACGATCAGCGGCACGTTGTAGCCACGCGAGCGCAGCCAGGCTTCCAGCGCGCTGATGCCCAGCGCCGCCGGCACCAGGATCACCTTGTTCACCAGCGAGCCCTTGGCCACCGCCCACACCACCGGCAGCTCGCGGTTGGCATTCACGCCAGTGACCTGCTGGGCGTTCAGCGCCAGGTCGTCGCCCAGCACGCCGACGGTCTTCTTGGCCGCCACCTTGGTCAGGAGGGAGACGTCGTCCAGCAGCGAAGCGATATCGTCGAGCAGGGCAAACAGGCTGGCACCGGCCATGGGGATTCCAGTAGGTAAGGGGATACGGCGGTTGGATTCTGCCGGAAACCGCGTCAGCAGCGGAAGAAGGCGCGGGATTCACCGTTCGACCACTTCCCTGCGGCGACACTGGCTGCCGAATCCACAGGGGACCGGGGCGCCGCTGGCGCCGCTCCCCTTCTGCAGGAAGGGAGTTTCGCTTGAGCCATCCGCCTACCGCCCACGGCCCCGCGCTGGTGACCGGCATGAACCGTCGCAGCCAGATCCTGCGCCTGCTGCTGCGCTACCGGAACTCGGGCGTCTTCTCCGGCATGCACCTGGATACCGGCGCGGCCCATGACGTTCCCGCGGACGGCAACCCGGAGCAGTTCGTCACCGATCTGGAGGCGCTGGGTCCCACCTTCGTCAAACTGGGGCAGATGCTGTCCACGCGCCCGGACATCGTACCGGCCGAGTTCGCCACCGCGCTGGAACGCATGCAGGAAAAAGTGGCGCCGATCGCGCTCGAACGCATCCACGCCATCATCGAGCAGGAGCTGGGGGCACCGGTCAGCAAGCTGTTCGCCAGTTTCGATCCGCAGCCGCTGGGCTGTGCCTCCATCGCCCAGGTGCATCGGGCGACGCTGCACGATGGCCGCCCGGTGGCGGTGAAAGTGCAGAAACCGGAAGTGGCCGCGCAGCTGCGCTCGGATCTGGAAGCATTGCGCAGCTTCGCGCTGGCCGCCGACCACCTGACCCAGGTTGGACGGCGTGTGCGCCTGCGCGACTGGCTCAACGAATTCGCCAAGACCCTGATGCAGGAGCTGGATTACCAGGCCGAAGCGGAGAACCTGGCGCGCTTCGGCCAGCATCTGCGCCCGTTCAAGCAGCTGTGGGTGCCGCAGCCGGTCTGGGACTACAGCAGCCACCGGGTGCTGACCATGCAGCTGGCGCAGGGCGTGCGCGTGGATGCGATTCCCGCCGTGCGGCGTACCGAGCAGTCGATGGAACCGCTGGCGGCGGCGCTGATCCGCGGCTACCTGGACCAGATCTTCGTGCACGGCGAGATCCACGCCGATCCGCATCCGGGCAACCTGCGCGTGACCGACGATGGCCGGTTGGCGATCTTCGACCTGGGCATGGTGGCGCACATGCCGCCGCGGCTGCGCGAACGGCTGCTGAAGATCCTGTTTGCCGCCGTGGATGGTCGGGGCGAGGAAGTCGCCGATGAGATCATTGGGATCAGTACGCGCCTGGAATCCTATGAAGAAGAACGCTACCTGCGCGAAACCGGGCAGCTGATCGCCCGGTATGCGGCCAGCGGGCATTTCTCCGAAGGCCGGGTGGTGCTCGACCTGGTCCGCATCGCCACCGCCTGCGGCCTGCGCACGCCGCCGGAGCTGAGCCTGATTGGCAAGGCGCTGCTGAACCTGGAATCGGTCTGCCGTCTGCTGTGCCCGGAGCTGGATACCCGCGGCGTGGTGGAACGCCAGCTGCAGCATGTGGTGCGCAAGCGGCTGCGCAAGTCGCTGTCGGCGGCCAACCTGGCCAGTGAAGCCATGGAACTGCAGCAGCTGATGCGCGAAGGCCCGCGCAAGATGACCGAGATTCTCGGCGTGCTGTCCGAGAACCGCCTGCAGATGAAGGTGACCGGGCTGGAAGAGTCGCGGTTGATGGAGAACCTGCAGAAGATCGCCAACCGGGTCTCGGCCGGCATCATCACCGCTGCCCTGATCCTGGCCGCTGCCTTGATGATGAAGGTGGAAACCGGCTGGCACCTGTTCGGTTACCCGGCCATTGCGCTGCTGCTGATGCTTGTCGGCGTGGTGCTGGGCCTGTCGATCATCGCCAGCGCGATGATGTTCGACCGCCGCGCGCGTGCGCGCGAGGAACGCGGACACCGCTGAGTGCCGCCGTAGCAGGCGCACGCGCACCGCGTGCGCAACAAACATTTCAGTCAGGTTCGCGCAGGCATGATCCCGTCATCGGCCTGTCATGCAGGTGTGTTGGCAGCCGGTCGGATGGACAGCGCGTCGGTACGACGTCCATCACCACTCCCGTTCACTGCCGAAGCTGCCCATGTTCCCGATCCTGTTGCTGTGCCTGTTGCTGCTGTTCTGGTTGCTGATGGTGTCGGCGACCGCACGCTGGTGGAAGGCGGGCCTGCTCTCGCTGCTGCTGGTGGCATTGAGCAGCTGGTGGCTGATCGACCAGCTGTCCGGTGACGGGCTGAACGCGGCGACGCTGTACCACCTGGGCGCGGACATGGAAGGCGCCGGGGTGAGCGAGTTCAAGCGGGTCATTGCGCTGTATGTGGCATTGCTGGTGCTGTCGCTGCTGCCGTTCGTACTGGCGCGGGTGCGCCGCCTGCGCCGCCCGGGCCACGGGCAGCGCTGGTTTGTCGGCTTCGCCGGGCTGTGGCTGCTGGCAGCAGGAATGAGCCCGTTGTACACCGACGGCCAGCGCCTGTACCGGCAGCTGGCGCCGGTGGATCCCAGCCGCGTGGCGCCGGAGTACCAGGTGCCCACCGCCGCGCTGACCCGGCCGCGCAACATCGTGTGGATCTACGGCGAGAGCCTGGAGCGCACCTACCTGGACGAGCGCACCTTCCCCGGGTTGATGCCCAACCTCAACCGGCTGGCCGGTGAGGCGCTGGATGTGCGCGGCGTGGCCTCGGCCGAAGGCACCGGCTGGACCATCGCCGGGCTGGTGGCCTCGATGTGCGGGGTGCCGCTGACCACCTCGCAGGGCGACGAGAACAGCATGGGCCGCATGGGCAGCTTCCTGCCCAAGGCGGTCTGCCTGGGCGACTACCTCAAGCAGCAGGGCTACACCAACCATTACCTGGGCGGCGCCAACGGCCAGTTCGCCGGCAAGGGCCGGTTCCTGCAGTCGCATGGGTTCGACGACGTGCGCGACGTGAACTGGTTCAAGCAGCGCCGCGACATCGGCCGCAAGCATTATTCGGCCTGGGGCGTGCACGATGATGTGCTGCTGGACACGGCCTACCAGCGCTTTGAACAGCTTTCACGCGCCGGCACGCCGTTCATGCTGACCACGCTCACCATGGACACCCATCACCCGGCCGGTCATCTGCCGGTGGCCTGCCAGGGCCAGAAATATGAAAGCCGCCACGGCGATATCGGCCTGCTGCACGCACTGAAGTGCAGCGACCGGCTGGTGTCGCAGCTGGTCGAGCGCATCCGCGCCAGTCCCTACGGCAAGGACACGCTGATCGTGATCGCCTCGGACCATCTGGCCATGCCGAATGATCTGAGCGACGTGCTGGCACAGCAGGAAACCCGCGAGAACCTGCTGCTGTTCCTGGGCGAGGGCGTGCAGCCGCGCACCCTGCGCCTGGAAGGCGCCTCCACGCTGGACAGCGGCGCCACCCTGCTGAGCCTGCTCGATCCGGGGCTGAACACCCTGGGCTTCGGGCGCTCGCTGGTGGACCCCGGGCGCTCCGCAAGCGCCAGCATGGCCGCCGTGCGTGACCAGGGCCGTGAGTACCCGCAGTACCTGTCGTTCGCCCGCACATTGTGGCTGGGCGAGCCCAGCCGTGCGCTGCGCATCGATGACGACGGCCAGGTGGTGGTGGGGCTGCAGCAGGTGCAGCCTCCCGTACTGCTGGAGTACGGCAAGGACTGGTCGCTGAAATCGGTGTACCTGGAAAACACCTCGCGCCAGTTCGAAGAAGCCGACCGGGACAGCACGCTGGCCTACGTGGATCGCTGCACGGCGTTCGAGGATGGCTCGGCGGATGGCGACTGGTGCGCGCTGCTGGTCAACCGCGATGCGGGCATCAAGCTGTACCGCGATGACCAGCTGCGCGCGGGCGTGGCGGTCGACGCACCGCTGGATGCGTTCGACGGCCCGCGGCCCAGCGTGCGCCAGGCGCACATGATCACCCACAAGGGCCGGCGCACCCGAGCGGGCCAGTACATGGTGAAGCTGGTGGCGAGCCAGCGCCCGGACCGCGGCTTCTGGATCGAGGCCGTCTCCTCGCAGCGCACGGTGGTGCTGGCCCAGCAGTGGGTGCAGCCCGATGCCAGCGGCCGGATCGACCTCAGCTTCGGCCTGGACCATGAGGTGGATGACCTGGAGATCCGGGCCTGGCTGAACCATGCCGAGACCCTCGCCGTGGACACCTTCGCGCTGGTGCCCTTCCGGCGACGGCCGCAGGGGTGACCGGGCCGCTCAGGGATCGGCCGGATCCTTCACCAGATGCACGTCGGTCGGGCTGGACAGCGGAATGTTGCGTTCGGCCAGCGCCGGCAGCAGGGTGAAGTACAGATCGCTGCGGGTGCCGTATGCCTGGCGTGGGCTGGACACGTAGGCGAAGCTGTTCACGGTGATGCTGCCCCCGGCGATGGTGTCGATGAACACCGACGGCGCCGGATCCTGCAGCACGGCCGGGTGGGCGGCGTAGTTGTCCAGCAGCAGCTGGCGCAGCGCCACCACATCGGTGCTGAGCGGCACCGCGAACTGCATCTGGATGCGGCCCTGCAGGTTGCCCATGGTCATGTTGCGGATGGTCTTGGTGATCAGTTCCGAGTTCGGCACGATCAACGTGGATTTGTCCCCCACCTGGATCTCGGTGGAGCGCACGTTGATGCGGCGGATGTCGCCTTCCTGGTCACCGAGTTTCACCCAGTCGCCGATCTTCACCGGGCGCTCGGCGAGCAGGATCAGCCCGGAGACGAAGTTCTGCGTGATCGCCTGCAGACCGAACCCGATGCCGACCGACAGCGCACTGACCACCAGCGCCAGGCGCTCGAAGCCGATGCCCAGCGCGGCCAGCGCCCACAGCACCGCCAGGATGATGCCCACGTAGCGGGCGACGGTGCTGATGGAATTGCGCGCGCCCAGGTCCAGTTCGGTCTTGGGCAGGTAAGTGTCGCTCAGCCAGCGCTGGATCGCCTGCATCAGCGCCAGGCCCACCAGCAGCACCCCTACCGCCAGCGCGATCTTGCCCGGCTTCAGGCGGTCGTCCCCGATGGGGATACCTTCCGACAGCCATTGCAGGGTGTCCAGCACCGAGCCGAGATTGCCGTAGGGCACGGCCATGGCAAGCACCGCCAGCAGGACCACCGCCACGCGCGCGACCGCCGACAGCAGCACCCCGCTCTGCTCCACCTGTGCGGCACTCAGGCCGGTGGTGAGCACCACCGTGCGTCCGAGCCGGCTGTCCGGATGCAGCAGCCAGGTACACAGGTCATCGACGAATTTCAGCAGCAGGCTGGCGGCCAGCACCACCACGCCGCCCCAGACCAGCTGCTGGGTCACGAACTTGGCGAAGTTGAGGTAGCCCAGCAGCACCGCCAGGATCGCCGTCACCACCACCAGGTTGCCGGCCACCCGTGCCAGCACCAGCCAGCCACTGCGGCCGCTGGGCCCGCGCGCGCGCGCATCGCTGGCCTGCGCCTCCGCACGCACCTCGGCATCGTGGGTCTGCCGGCGGTGCAGCCGTGCCAGCGCCACCAGCATGGCCATGATCAGGCCCAGGAACGTCAGCGCGATCAGGCCATCCAGGGCGATGGTGGTGACCACGCTGGTCCGCGCCGCGCGGTCCACGCCCACCAGCAGCAGGCTCAGCCAGGTCAGCGCCGCCGCACACCAGGCGTACTTGCGCAGGCTGCGGGCGGCGGTGTCATCCAGCGGCAGCAGGCGCCACGAGGGACGGTTCGGCGCGAGCAGGCAGGCGCTGAGCGCGCCAATGAACGCGGCCACCCCGGTGCCGAAGATGAACAGTGCCGACAGCTCCTGCAGACGCGGTGGAATCGCCTCGATCGCCCGCAGCGATTCCACCAGCGCCCACGCGGCCAGCCCCGGCAGCAGCGTGCCCACCACCAGCAGCCAGACCGCCAGCCCGGTGCGCCGCAGGCGTCCGGCCGGCGCACGCTCGGAGGCCGCATAGCGCCGGCCAAGCCGCCGCAGCCCCAGCCGCAGCGGCACCAGCAGCAGCAGCGCCACGCCCAGGCCCAGCGCAGGCAGGCCGAGGCCTTCCTGCCGGATCGCCTTGCGCACCGCGCGCTCGCCCTGCACGTACAGGCGGGCCACACGCTCGGCGTCCTGCGGCAACGCGGCGGCCACCTGGCGCCACAGGGTCGGTGACAGCGGCGAATCCACCTTGCGGCCCAGGTCTTCGTTGAACTGGCTCACGCGCTGTTTTTCGATGTCCTCGGCCAGCTGCACGGCCGTCACCGCCGCCACCCGGGCCTGCTTGATGGTGCCGTCCAGCGAGGCCCGCTGCTGGTTCAGCGCGCGCCGCTGCGCGGCCACGTCGCGCGCCTCGCTGGTGCCTTCGGCCACCTCGCCCAGCTGGGCCAGGCGGTCATCCAGCTGGGCCAGCTGCGGGGTCAGCACATCCACCACCGCGTTGGCATCGCGCTGGGCCGAGCGGGCCCGCTCGGTCAGGCTCTTGAGGGTTTCGGTGGTATCGGCATCGCCCAGTTCGGTGCGCACCGAGGCGATGGTGCTTTCGGCTCGCGCCAGCAGCGAATCCGGCGGCGGCCCGTCGCCGCCCTGCGCCATCGCCGGTGCCGCAAGCACCAGCCATACCAGCATCAACAGCCGCGCCAGCGGCCAGCGGATCGGTTCACCACGGTGGAGGGACAAGGAAGCAACCGTCGATTCGCGCGGACCACCGCGCCTGCGCGGACTATACGGCAGCCCGGGTGGACCCGGCATCAGCAGGCCCGCTGCACGTGCTGCTCGCACCGGCTTCACCCGCCACTGGCGGCCGGCGCGTCATCGTGATCTCCCCACGATGGCGGAGGCCGCATGGCTGATTTTCCCGAACTGAAGACCGTGACCGATCTGAAGCTGCCGCGCTACGTCGGCACCTGGTATGAGATCGCCCGTCTGCCGATGTCGCACGAACCGGACGACTGCACCGACGTGTCGGCCCACTACAGCGTCAAGGACAACGGCGCCATCGAGGTACGCAACCGCTGCCGCGTGGACGGCACGGTGGAAGAGGCCGAAGGCGAGGCCACCGTGGCCGATGCGGACCCGGCCCGGCTGGAAGTGAGCTTCCTGCCGAAGGGGCTGCGCTGGCTGCCCTTCGCACGCGGCGACTACTGGGTGATGCAGGTGGCGCCGGATTACAGCGTGGCGCTGGTGGGCACGCCCGATCGCCGCTACCTGTGGCTGCTTGCCCGCAGCCCGCAGCTGGATGCCCTGACCCAGGACCACTACCTGGCCAACGCACGTGCACAGGGCTTCGACCTGTCGCGGCTGATCATCACCCCCCATACCGGCCAACCGACAGCGTGATCCATGGATCTGAAAAGCGGGTACCCCTTCTGGGCTGTGCGCAATGGCCTGATGCACGCGTTTCCGCCGCTGCAGGACGACCTGCACTGTGATGTGCTGGTGGTCGGCGGCGGCATCAGCGGCGCATTGATCGCCGATGAGCTCAGCGCGCACGGCCACGACGTGGCGCTGATCGAACAGCGTGACATCGGTTGGGGCAGCACGGCGGCGAGCACCGCACTGCTGCAGTACGAGATCGACACCCATCTGATCGAGCTGGCCCAGCGCCACGGCGAAGCGGCGGCGGCGCTGGCCTACCGCGCGTGCGCCGAGGCGCTGCCGCAGCTGGCCGAGGTCAGTGCCGGGCTGCGCGGGGTGGATTTCCGCCGCATGGACAGCCTGTACCTGGCCAGCCGCCGCCGCGATGTGCCGGTGCTGCAGGCCGAAGGCCAGGCGCGGCGGCGACATGATCTGGATGCCCGCTGGCTGGATGGCGGGGCGGTGCAGGAACGCTTCGGCGTGGACGCACCCGGTGCGCTGCTGACGCGCCAGGCGGCGCGCGTGGACCCCTACTGCCTCACCTACCGCCTGCTGGAGCGGGTGCAACGGCGGGGTGGGCGGGTGCATGACCGCACCGTGCTGCACGCGCTGCAGCCCACCGCACGCGGAGTGACCGCACGCACCGAGGGCGGGCAGCAGATCCGCAGCCGGCATGTGATCCTGGCCCAGGGCTATGCCAACCAGGACTGGCTGAAGGCATCGGTGGCGCGCAACCGCAGCAGCTACGCGATGATCACCGACCCGTTGCCAGCGGACGTGCTGGGGCCGTTGTCGCGCACGATGGTGTGGGAGAGCGCACGCCCCTACCTGTATCTGCGCACCACCGGCGATGGTCGCGTGCTGGTCGGCGGGCTGGATGACCGCATCGATGTTCCCGCCCGCCGCGACCGCCGCGTGGACAGCAAGGCCCGGCAGCTGCGCAAACGCCTGCACCAGTGGTTCCCGCAGCTGCAGGAAACCCTGGCCTTCGCGTGGGCGGGGACATTCGCTGAAACCGCCGACGGCCTGCCCTGGTTCGGCCCGCACGAACAGTGGGGGCCGCGCGTGCACTTCGCGATGGCCTATGGTGGCAACGGCATCACCTACTCGATGATCGGGGCCGGGCTGCTGCGCGCCCATGTGGAAGGGCGCAGCCATCCGCTGAAGGCGCTGTTCGGGTTCGGCCGCAACGCCTGAGCGGGGCCGCGGCGCATGCCGGCGACAGGCATCATTCAAACTGCGGCTGTTACGTTCGCTGCAGGCGCCGCGCGTGGTGCCTGCCCCTTTGCTGCTGGAGCCTGCCGATGATCCGTCCCCTGATCCTGCTGTGCATGGCCGCCCTGCCCGGCGTGGCCGCCGCGCAGAGCGCCGCCGGCGCGGCAGGACCGCAGTCGGCCACCGGGCTGAACCTGGACCTCCCGCAACAGCCGTTGCGCTACCTCAACGACCCCAGCCTGCAGCAGGACCCGCCCGGCACGTATTACGGGGACCGTAGCGGCCCCCGTCCCGCCGCGGGCGGGCGCATCGCCGAGGTCACCGATGACAAGGTCAAGGTCTCCGGCAGCTTCACCACCGGCATCGGCTATTCGGAAAACGTCGGCAACACCCACTACAACGCCGCCACGCTCAACCTCAGCAAGAACTACACCACCGATGAGGGCCGTACCCGCGGGGTGAACCTGAACATCCATGTCAGCGAGGGCAAGGGCCCGGGCTTCATGGGGCCATGGGGCGGTGGATTCGGCCCCGGTTACTGGGATCACCCGCCGCCGTACGGCTGGTGATCGCGGCATGGGCGGCCGGCTCAGTCCAGCCAGCCGTCCCGTTCGCTGTCGACGATGCGCCCATCGTGTGCGCTCAGCCGTGCTTCCACGCGCTGGTTGCGCGCGTTGCGGGCCTCCAGCGACCACAACGCGCCATCGCGTTCCAGCGAATGGATCCCGGTGAGGCCCTGTTCCCGGGCCTTGGCCAGCACCTGCTCCACCGTCAGCTGGCTGCGGCCATCGTGCTCATCGAAGATCTCGCCGGTGCGCGGATCCACGTACACCTCGCGGAAGCGGCCGTCGTCCCGGGTCACGTCCGCCTCCCACAGGCCATCATCGCGTTCCACTTCATGGATGCGGGTGTAGCCGGCCGCACGCAGGGTTTTTTCCACCTGCGCCCTGTCCGCGGCCGGACTCTGTGCGGCAACGGATGCAGCACCGGTGAGCAGCAGGGCGGCGGTGGCGGTGGCAAGGACAAGGGGCTTGATCATGGGTTTCTCCAGTGGTTAAGGGCGGTATCCGCTCCAGCCACTGCAGTGTGCACAGCGGGGTTAACAGCTCCCTAGGCGGGGCGGTTAGCCGTTTGTTAGGTGCACCGGCCATAGTGCCCGCATGAGCCTGCGCCCTGCCCTGTTCCTGCTGCCTGCCCTGCTGTGCCTGGGGGCGCCACCTGCCGTCAGCGCGGACAACGCTGACAATGCGGACAACGCCCAGCAGACCGCGCGCCGTGCCCTGCAGCAGGGCCGCTACGTCCCGCTGGAAAGCGTGGTGCGCGATGCACTGCGCCGGCATCCCGGCAAGCTGCTGGAAGTGGAACTGGACGAGGCCGTGTACGAGGTGGAGATCCTGCGCGCCGACGGCGTGGTGGTGGAGCTCGATTATGATGCGCGCACGGGCACCCTGCTGAAGACGGAGCTGGACGACTGATGCGCATCCTGCTGGCTGAAGATGATGCCGCGCTGCGCGCGCAGCTCGGCCCCCTGCTGGAGCAGGCCGGCTACGTGGTGACGCAGTGCGCCGATGGCCGCGATGCCGAAGCCCACGGCCAGACCGAAGCGGTGGAAGCCGCGGTGGTGGACCTGGGCCTGCCCGGGCTGGACGGGCTGAGCATCATCGAGCGCTGGCGCCGCGCGGGCCGTACCTTCCCGGTGCTGGTGCTGACCGCGCGCAACCGCTGGCACGACAAGCTGGCCGGCTTCGATGCCGGCGCCGATGACTACCTCACCAAGCCGTTCCAGCCCGATGAGCTGGTGCTGCGCCTGCGCGCGTTGATCCGCCGCAGCCAGGGCCACGCCAGCCCGCGCCTGCAGTGTGGCCCGCTGCAGCTGGACGTGAATGCCGGCCGCTTCACCCTGCATGCGCAGGCGCTGGCACTGAGCCCGCAGGAGTTCCGCCTGCTCAGTTACTTCATCCACCACGCCGACCGCGTGATCAGCCGGGAGCGCCTGGGCGAGCACGTGCTGGAAGGCGGCTTCGATCCGGATTCCAACGCCCTGGATGTGCTGCTGGGCCGCGTGCGCCGCAAGCTGGGTACCGGGCTGATCCAGACCGTGCGCGGCCAGGGCTGGCGGTTGTCGGCGAGCGCATGAGGCAGCGTTCGCTGCGCCTGCGCCTGCTGCTGTCCGGTGCCGCCGGCCTGCTGCTGGTGACCGTGCTGGCCAGCGCGCTGCTGGGGCACCTGTTCGAGCGCAGCGCGCGCGACAACCTGGATGCCGGCCTGGAACAGGATCTGCTGACCGTGCTGGCCCAGGCCGAGATCGGCGCCGACGGCCGCGTGGTGCTGCGCCAGGCGCCCAACGATGCGCGTTACCAGCGGGTGTTTTCCGGCGCCTACTGGCAGGTTGCCGACGCCGCCGGCACCGCGCTGCTGCAGTCGCGCTCGTTGTGGGACCAGAGCCTGGTGCTGCCGGCGGCCACACCGCAGGCGCAGGCCCTGGACGTGACCGGTCCGCTGGACCAGCCGCTGCGTGTGCGCCTGCAGCAGGTCCGCCTGCCACGCGCGGACCGCCCGCTGCAGATCGCGGTGGCGGCCGACCGCAGCGACATGCAGCGCCAGGTGGCGCAGTTCCGCCAGCGCAGCGCGGCGGCGCTGGGCGTGCTCGTGGCGGCGTGGCTGGCGGTGCTGGCCAGCCAGGTGCATTTCGGGCTGCGGCCGCTGCAGCGGCTGGGCCGCCAGGTGGAGCAGATCCGCCAAGGGGGCGCCGAGCGCATCGTCACCGATGATCTGGGCGCGGAAGTGGCACCGCTGGGGCAGGAGCTGAACGCGCTGCTGGATCATCACCAGCGCATGGTCGCGCGCGCGCGCACCAGCGCCCAGGACCTGGCCCATGCGCTGAAGACACCCCTGAGCGTGCTGGCCGCCGAGGCCGATGGCGACGGCCGCCACTGGCGGCAGACGCTGCGCGACCAGGGCGCCCGCATGCGCGCCAGCATCGACCGCTACCTGGCGGCAGGCCTGGCCCGCGACCACCGCCAGCGTGCACCGGTGGCACCGGTGCTGCAGGCCCTGTGCCGGCTGATGCAGCGCGTGCACGGCGAACGTGGCATCACCTTCGTGCCAACGGCAGCCGATGCGCTGCCGCCGTTTGCCGGCACCGGGGATGATCTGGAAGAGATGCTCGGCAACCTGCTCGACAATGCCGGCCGCTGGGCGGCCTCACGGGTGCAGGTGACGGCTGTCGTGGACGGTGACCAGCTGCGCCTGGAGGTCCGCGATGATGGACCGGGCCTGGCTGCGGACGCGCTGGCCGCAGTCATCGCGCGCGGCGTGCGGCTGGACGAGCGCGACAGCAGCAGCGGCCTGGGGCTGGCGATCGTGGCCGACATCGCCGCCAGCTACGGCGGCCGGCTGGCGCTGGACAACGCTTCGCCGGGCCTGCGCGCCACCCTGTGGCTGCCGGCCGGCTGAGGCCGCCGGCCGCACCACGGCTCAGCGGTGATGCATCCACCAGCAGTCGATGGCGTCCAACACGATGTGGATGATCAGACCAATGCCGAACAGCCGGGTCCGGCGTGGCACGCACAACCCGGCGTAGACCGCGATGGCGGGCGCGGTATGCAGCGGGTGGAAGCCGATGCTGCACCGGTTCGGCGCGTAGATCGGGTCGGCCAGCAGATGGTCCAGGTCGATGATCCAGCCCAGCAGCAGAAGCAGCCACGCCGAGGCGAAGCGCTTGCGCCAGAACAGCCAGGCCAGCACGGCAGGCACGGCCGCATGCAGGACCAGATGGAACAGCGCGCGGGCGCTCATCGGCGTGGGCGCCCGGCGCGGACCGCCGGGCGTCGTGCAGGGTTACACCAGCGGTTCATCGGACAGGTAGGTGTAGCCGGTCAGGCCGGCCTCCAGGGCGTGCGACAGCTCCTGCGCGCGCTCGGCCGACAGACCGGCGGCGGCCACACGCTCGGCATAGGCCGCGCGCAGGTCGTCCAGGCGGTACCCCACGTAGTCCAGCATCACGTCGGTGGTGTCACCGCGGCGCTGCTGGGTGATGGCGTAGCCGTCGGCCTGCGCCAGCACTTCCACCGCATCGGTATCACCGAACAGGTTGTGGATGTCGCCCAGGATCTCCTGGTACGCCCCCACCATGAAGAAGCCGATGCGGTAGCTTTCGCCCGGCTTCATCGCATGCAGCGGCAACGAGCTGTCCAGGCTCTCGTTCTCCACGTACGTCTTGACCATGCCATCCGAATCGCAGGTCATGTCGGCGATGATGCCACGGCGGTCCGGCGCTTCGTCGAGGCGCTCGATCGGTACGATCGGGAACACCTGGTCGATCGCCCAGGCATCGGGGATCGATTCGAACACGCTGAAGTTGACGAAGTACTTGTCCACCAGCCGCTCGTTCAGCTCATCCAGCGCCGGACGGTGGCTCTTCTCGTCATAGCTCAGGCGGGCCCGCACGCCATGCGCGATGGCGTAGAACAGGTCGTCGATGCGCGCACGCTGCGGCAGATCGATCTGGCCCAGCGCGTAGCTGGACAGGCCTTCGGCATGGAAATGCTGTGCCTCCTGGAACAGTTCCACCGCCGGGCGCACGTCCAGCTCCTCGTGGATCTCGCGCAGGTGGCGGATCGAGGCCGGCTCGTCGTCATGCGCGTCCGGCACGCGGCCTTCCTGTGCCTGCTCCACTTCGGACACGTTGGCGATCAGCACGGCATGGTGCGCGGTCATCGCCCGGCCACATTCGGTGACGATGCGCGGCGGGGTCAGCCCGTGTTCCTCGCAGGCATTGGCCAGCGGCTGCACGATGTTGCTGGCATAGGCGTTGAGCCCGTAGTTGATCGAGCAGAAGCTGCGCGAGCGGGTGCCTTCGTAATCCACGCCCAGCCCGCCGCCCACGTCCACATGGGTGATCTTCGCGCCCAGCTGCGACAGCTCGACGAAATAGCGCGTGGCTTCACGCATGCCGTTGGCGATGTCGCGCACGTTGGAGATCTGCGAGCCCATGTGGAAGTGCAGCAGGCTCAGGCAGTCGGCGTATTCGGTATCGCGCAGCGATTTCCACAGGTCCAGCAGCTGGCGCGGGGACAGGCCGAACTTGGCCTTGTCGCCCCCGCTGTTCTGCCACTTGCCGGCGCCCAGCGAGGCCAGGCGCATGCGCACGCCCAGGCCCGGCTTCACGTCCAGCGCCCTGGATTCCTCCAGCACCAGCTTCAGCTCGGACGGCTTCTCGATGACGATGAAGGTCTGCAGGCCCAGCTTGCGGCCGATCAGGGCCAGGCGGATGTACTCGCGGTCCTTGTAGCCGTTGCAGACGATCAGTCCGCCGGGGCGGGACAGCGCCAGCACCGCCATCAGTTCCGGCTTGCTGCCCGCTTCCAGGCCGAAGCCTTCGCCGTGGTGGCTGGCCAGGGTGCCGGCCACGCCACGGTGCTGGTTCACCTTGATCGGGTAGACCGCGGTGTAGCCGCCGCTGTACTCCCAGTCCTGCTGGGCCTGGGCGAAGGCCGCCTGCAGCTTGCCCAGGCGCTGGCCCAGGATGTCCGGGAACCGCACCAGCAGCGGCAGCTTGGCGCCCTGGGCGCGTGCCGCGTCGACCACTTCGGGCAGCGAAACCACCGGGCCGTCGGCGCCGGTCGGTCTCACCACCATGTGCCCGGCCTGATCCACATCGAAATAACCGTCCGCCCAATGCGGGATCGAATAGGTCTTGCGGGCTTGGTCGAGGGACCAATCGGTCATTGCAGTCGGCCTGGTTGGGAAAAAAGGGGGTGCATGATAACCCCTGATCGACCAAGGGTTCGTTATCATGCGCGCCCGCGCCCGTGCTCAGAGCCTTCTACCTGAACGGGTCGATCCGTCCGGATGCGTGGCACCCTGCCTTCAGCCGGCTCCATCCCTTCCGAACAGGAACGTTTTCCATGACCGACAACAGCAACTGGTACATCGAACACTTCGAGCGCACCGGCTCGGCCATCGGCTACCGCATCACCGGCAAGCTCGACGAGGTGCAGTCGCCGTTCCAGAAGATCGAGATCTTCCAGACCACCGACTGGGGCAAGCTGATGACCATCGATGGCGCCATCATGCTGACCAGCAAGGACAATTTCTTCTACCACGAGATGATCAGCCACCCGGTGCTGTTCACCCATGCCGCGCCCAAGCGCGTGGTGATCATCGGCGGCGGCGACTGCGGCACCCTGCGCGAGGTGCTCAAGCACCCGGGCGTGGAGAGCGTGACCCAGTGCGACATCGACGAGCAGGTCACCCGCATGGCCGAGAAGCACTTCCCGGAGCTGTGCGATTCCAACGGTGACGCGCGCGCCGAACTGCTGTTCGACGACGGCGTGGCCTACATGGCCAACTGCCCGGAAGGCAGCGTGGACGTGGTGATCGTCGATTCCACCGACCCGGTCGGTCCGGGCGAAGGCCTGTTCAACAAGGCGTTCTACGCCAGCTGCTTCAAGGCCCTGAAGGCCGACGGCATCCTGGTGCAGCAGTCCGAATCGCCGCTGATGCAGCTGGACCTGATCAACGAGATGCGCGGGGAAATGGGCAAGGCCGGCTTCGGTTCGTTCAAGACCCTGCCGTTCCCGCAGCCGTGCTACCCCACCGGCTGGTGGAGCGTGACGCTGGCGCGCAAGGGCGAAAGCGGCTTCGACTTCCGCCAGGCCGACTCGGCCGCCAAGCCGTTCGACACCCTCTACTACACCGCCGCGCTGCACACCGGCGTGCTGGTCACCCCGCCGTTCGTCCAGGCCGCCCTGAAGGCCTGAACCACCGCGATACCGCCGGGCCCTGCCCGGCGGCTCCGGGTCACGTAGCGCCGAGCCATGCTCGGCGGCTCCAGGCTCCCCTGCGCCCGACGTCGCCGAACGGGCTCAGATCGCCCAGATACCGGCAATCACCGCCACCACCAGGCCCCACTTGATCAGGTGGTAGGCCCACGGGCTGCGCGCGCGCAGCGCCTTGGCCTTCAGCCGTACCTTGTACAGCCCGCCGAAGGCCTTGTTGACCCCGCCGGTAGGATCACCCGGCAGGTTCGGCGAGGCGCCGCCGGCCAGCAGCGTGGCCGCAACCGCGCGGTTGAACAGCGCGGGCAGGCCGAAGCGCAGCGGCCGGGCGATGTCGCAGAACAGGATCACCCGGTCCTGCTCCGTTTCATTGTGCGCATGGTGGATGTAGGTCTCATCGAACATCATCCACTCGCCATCACGCCAGCTGCGGCGGATCCCGTCCACTTCGATATAGCAGCGGTCATCGTTGGGCGTGCTCAGGCCCAGATGCAGGCGCAGCGAGCCGGCGAACGGATCGCGGTGCGGGCGCAGCTCACTGCCCGGCGGCAGCTGCGCGAACATCGCCGCGCGCACGTCCGGTATCGATTCGATCAGCGCCACAGTCTGCGGGCACAGCGTGCGGGCGGACGGGTGCGAAGGACCGTACCAGCGCAGGTAGAAACGCTTCCAGCCGCGGCGGAAAAACGAATTGAAGCCGGCATCGTTGAAGCTGCTGGCGGCGGCGATCTTCTGCGCGTCACGCAGGGCCAGGGCCTCGTCGCGGATCACCTGCCAGTTCTGCCGCAGCGGTTCCAGCTGCGGAAAGTCACGGCCCGGGTCCAGGAACGGCGTGGTCGGCACCTTCGAGAACAGGTACATGATCACGTTGATCGGCGCCATGAAGCTGGAATGGTCCAGCAACTGCCGCGACCAGCGCGCGCGGACCTTGCCGCGGTAATGGATGTACAGCACGCAGGCCACGAACAGCACTGCCAGCACGATCTTGATCATCAGCATCCTCCGGCACGCGCCGGACAGGGGGGAGCGGCGGCACACCGGTGGTGGCCACACGCGCGGGGCAAGGAAAGCCGCCCATGGTCGGCAGCGACCCGGCCACGGTCAAGCGCCTTGCGTGCTTTTCGCGTCACAAGCTGCCGGGTACATCACTTGCGCAGCGGCAAGATCGGTGCAACCCGTTGATCCCAAAGGGACGACCAACGCCAAGGTAATGCCGACCCATGGTCGGCACCTGGCCGCCATGAAGGGCTTCGCGGTTCGCGGTTGAGCCGAATTGCACCGGCGGCGCCTGTGCCGACCCTGGGTCGGCACTACCTGGGTGTGTCGGCAAGACGGCATCCGGAACGTGTCGGGGGCGGCCGGGGTGGGGGCGTG
>Ga0207790_1000178_pt1 | contig 25081 bp, 19 predicted proteins | sample HigsolmetaGSP14D_FD_184842 | JGI IMG/M metagenome (GOLD analysis project Ga0207790, IMG submission 184842) | High solid enriched microbial communities from the Joint BioEnergy Institute, USA - SP1-4-D (SPAdes) | ecosystem: Engineered > Bioreactor > SSF (Solid state fermentation) > Aerobic >...
CTTCTGGATGATGTTCTCCACGTCCTCGCCCACGTAACCGGCTTCGGTCAGCGTGGTGGCGTCGGCCATGGTGAACGGCACGTTGAGCAGGCGGGCCAGCGTTTCGGCCAGCAGCGTCTTGCCCGAACCGGTCGGGCCGACCAGCAGGATGTTCGACTTGGCCAGTTCGACCTCGTCGTTCTTCTGCCGGCTCTCGATGCGCTTGTAGTGGTTGTACACGGCCACGGCCAGCGTGCGCTTGGCGCGGTTCTGACCGATCACGTACTGATCGAGAACCTCCAGGATCTCGCGCGGCTTGGGCAGCGAACTGCGCGCCGACTGCGCTTTTTCCTCGAGTTCCTCACGAATGATGTCGTTGCACAGCTCCACGCATTCATCGCAGATGAATACGCTCGGACCGGCAATCAGCTTGCGCACCTCATGCTGGCTCTTGCCGCAGAAGGAGCAGTACAGGATCTTGCCGCTTTCCGTGGAACGACCCTGGCGGTCTTCGCTCATGCTTCGCTTATCCAGTTACCCCACCGGCTTGACGGGTGGTTCAATTCGAGAATAGCACAGGGCCGGAAGGGCACCAGCCCTCCCCGACCCTGCAGGTACAGTCGTTGAAACGACTGTTGTGCCGTCATCAACCGGCCTGGATCGACTCGTCCGGGCGGCGTTCCAGCACCTGGTCGACCAGACCGTAGGCCTGGGCATCCACCGCGCTCTTGAAGTTGTCACGCTCGGTATCGCGCGCGATCGTCTCCAGCGACTGGCCGGTGTGCTTGGCCAGCACCTCGTTCAGGCGCGAACGCAGGGTCAGGATCTCACGGGCATGGATGTCGATGTCCGTGGCCTGGCCCTGGAAACCGCCCAGCGGCTGGTGGATCATCACGCGCGAGTTCGGCAGCGCATAGCGCTTGCCGGCCGCGCCGGAGGCCAGCAGCAGGGCGCCCATGGAGGCCGCCTGGCCGATGCAGATGGTGCTCACATCCGGCTTGATGTACTGCATGGTGTCGTAGATCGCCATGCCGGCCGTGACCACGCCACCGGGCGAGTTGATGTAGATGCTGATGTCCTTTTCCGGGTTTTCCGCTTCCAGGAACAGCAGCTGCGCCACCACCACGTTGGCCATGTGATCGTCGATCGGGCCCACCAGGAAGATCAGGCGCTCTTTGAGCAGGCGCGAGTAGATGTCGTAGGCGCGCTCGCCACGGGCGGTCTGCTCGACCACCATCGGAACCATGTTGAGGGCTTTGGTTCGGTTGTCCATTAACTGAGGCACCTGTCTTGAGGGGGGAACACCCCCGCACCGCTACGGTACGGGGTGGCGTGGGTCCGCAGCTTACTGACGGATCGCGTCCTGGAAGGACAGCTTTTCCTCGGTGTGCTGGGCGCGTTCGGCGATCCAGTCGATCACCTGCTCTTCCATCACGCGGTTCTGCAGACCACTCATCAGCTGGGGGTCGTTGCGGTACATCTCAATGACCTGCTGCGGCTCTTCGTAGGTCGAGGCGATCAGGCGCAGGGTCTCGTTCAGGCGCTTGGGGTCCAGCTTCAGGTCGTTCAGGCGGGCCACTTCGCCCACCAGCAGGCCGACCAGCACGCGCTTGGCAGCGGCGTCCTTGAAGCCTTCATGGGCGTCGGCGGGCACCTCGCCCGGGTTGCGGCCGCTGCGGCGCATCTGCTCCAGCTGCTGGCCCAGCATGGCGCGGGCTTCGTTCTCCACCAGGCGCGGCGGCATTTCGACCGAGGCATAGGTGGCGATGAGCTGCTCGCCCACTTCACGACGCAGGCGGTTCATCAGCGCGCCCTTCAGCTCGCGCTCCAGGTTGGCGCGGATGTCCTTGCGGAACTGGGCTTCGTCACCACCCTTCACGCCGAAGCTCTTGATGAACGCCTCGTCCACCACCGGCAGCGATTCCTCGGACACCTCGGTGACCTTCACGGTGACCTGCACGGTCTTGCCCGCCAGCACCGGCACGCGCCAGTCGGCCGGGAACTCAACGTCCAGGGTCTTTTCCTCGCCCTTGGCCATGCCGGCCAGGCCCTGTTCGATGGTCTCGAACATCATGTTCTGGCCCAGCACGATGGAGCCCTTCTCGGTGCCTTCGGCCGGCAGGCGTTCGTCGCCGGCCTGGGAGAAGGTTTCCACCGCGACCAGATCACCGTCCTTGGCACCGCGGCTGACCGGCACCCAGGTGCGGCGCTGCTGACGCAGGTTCTCGATCATCTGGTCGATGTCGCCTTCTTCGATCTCGGCCACATGGCGGACCACTTTCAGGCTGGAAACGTCAATCTCGCCGAACTCCGGCACCAGCTCGACGGTGGCCACGAACGACAGCTCACCCTGGTCGCCCTGGTCGATGCGCGGGCTGCCGACGATGCGCAGCGCGTGTTCGCGGATGGCGGCGTCGAAGGTCTCGCGCAGCAGGCCACCCACGGCCTCTTCGCGCACCTGCTGGCCGAAGCGCTGTTCGATCACCTTCGCCGGCACCTTGCCCGGGCGGAAGCCCTTGATGCGTGCGGTGCGGGAAATCTCGCCCAGGCGGCCGGCAATGTGGCCCTGCAGACGGTCTTCCGGCAGCGAGAAGCTCAGGCGGCGTTCCAGGGTGCCGGTGGTTTCGATCGAAGCTTGCATGTTGACTCCTGCCACCGGGGCCCCAGGCCACCGGCACGATATGTTGGATGAAACGGATTGTTGGGAAGCCGGCCGGTCACGGACGTGCAGGCCGCAGCCCTTTAGTTTGGACGATAACGCCCGGCACTGCCAGCAGGGGCCGGCCGCCACGGGCCGGGGCCGGAGTCCCCACTCCGGTACTGGTGCGAAAGGGGGGACTCGAACCCCCACGCCTTGCGGCACTGGAACCTAAATCCAGGGCGTCTACCAATTCCGCCACTTTCGCAAGGTTGGACCGCTGCCATTGTCGCAGCCGGGGGCCGCCAGCGGAAGATGCCGCCCGCACCCGACCCGCCCGCGGCGGAGCCGGTCAGCGCCGGCAAAGAAAAAAGCCACCAGGGTGACCTGGTGGCTTTCGTCTGGTGGGCCGTCAAGGATTCGAACCTTGGACCTATTGATTAAGAGTCAACTGCTCTACCAACTGAGCTAACGGCCCGAAATCGGGGCGCGAATTATGACCCGGTTCCCAGACAGGATGCAAGCGTTTTTTCTGCTCAGCGCCCGCCGCCGACCTCCTGCACCGCTGCACCGCCCGTGCTCACGCGCAGCTCGACCAGCCCTTCGCGCCCTTCCAGTGCGGCCACGCGCACTTCGTAGCGGCCCGGGGCCAGGTCCATTTCCAGCCGTGCGTTGGTGCCCTGGCCGCCATCGTCGTCCTCGAAGCTGACGCCGTTGCCGCTCACTTCCAGCGTGGTGTCCACCTGGCGCGAGATCGCATCCAGGCGCACCTTGCCGGCACGCGCCACGGCCAGCACGAAGGTGCGGGTGCCGTCTTCGCGGCCCAGCAGCACGTCGACCTTGCCCGATGCCGGCAGGGTGGTGCCGTCACGGGTCACCAGGCCTTCCGGCAGCGCGCTCTGGCGCACGTTGATGCGGAACAGGCCCGAATCGTTGCTTTCAATGCCGCGCACGCCCAGCGTGTAGGTGCCCGGGTCCAGCATCGTGCTCACGCGCGAATTGGTCCGGTCGCCACCGTCGTCATCCTCCACTTCCACGCCGTTGCCATTGACGGTCAGCACGGTGTCGAAGGCGGTGGAGCCCAGGTCGATCTGGTACATGCCCTGCTTTTCCACCTGCAGCGTGTACTGCTGCGGGCGCCCGGTGAGCACGTCGGTGATGTCACCGGCACCGACCAGCGGCTTGCCGTCATACGGCACCAGTTCGGCGGCCTGCAGGCGGAACGGGCCGTACGCGCTGGCGCCATCGCCGCTGACGGCCACGCGGTACTTGCCCGCGGTGTCGGCGCGGAAGGTCAGGTCCACGGTACCGGCCTCTTCACCGCTGCTGCCCGAGGCCACCAGGCCCTGGTCGTTGAACACGGCCAGGGCGCCGTCCAGCGCGCCGGCGAGCTTGAGCTCGATCAGCTGCTTTTCCTTCACATCGAGGGTGAACAGCTGGTAGCGACTGCCGTCGTTGTAGTTGGTGCCGCTGCGCGAGGTGATCTCGCCGGCCACCGGCTTGTCCAGCGACAGGGTGCTGGCCTTGTCGTTCTGCCCCGAGGCCGTGTTCATGCCACAACCGGCAACCACCAGACCGACGGCCAGCGCCAGGGGAATCGCTGCAATACGCATCCTTCACTTCTCCATGGCCATGTAACGGGGGACGCCGCAGCCTGGCCTCGCTCGCGGGTGCGGCAACGATACCCGTAAACGAGAACGATTGTCGTGATCCCCCTGATGATCGCGCGGCGGTCGCGGCGCGACCCGGCGCGGCGCCAAAGAAAACGCCGCGATCCCCTGGGGAATCGCGGCGCGTTCATCGCTGCAGCGGCGACCCGGCGCTTGGCCGGGACCGATCACTTGGGCTGAGCGGCAGGGTTCAGCCGTTCCACTTGCCCAGCGCGGCCATGCCGTTTTCCTTGGCACGCTCGTACACGGTCTTCTGTGCGGCGGCCACGTTGGCCTTGGTGTCCTTGGCCCACAGCTTCAGTGCGGCCTGCTGCATCGCACGGCCGTAGGAGAAGCTCAGCGGCCACGGCAGGTTGCCCAGCTGGTTCATGGCGTTCAGGTGCGCGGTGGACTGCTCGTCGCTCTGCCCGCCGGACAGGAACACCACGCCCGGCAGGATGGCCGGCACGGTGCTCTTCAGGCACATCACGGTGGATTCGGCCACTTCCTCCACGTCGGCCTGCTCTTCGCAGCCCTTGCCGGAGATGACCATCGAAGCCTTCAGGATGGTGCCTTCCAGCAGCACGTTCTGCTGGTACAGCGCATCGAACAGCGAGCGCAGCGTGGCTTCGGTCACTTCGTAGCAGGTTTCGATGTCGTGGTCGCCATCCATGATCACTTCCGGCTCGACCATCGGCACCAGGCCGCATTCCTGGCACAGCGCCGCATAGCGGGCCAGCGCATGGGCGTTGGACTCGATGCAGGTGCCCGAGGGAATGCTTTCGCCGATGTTGATCACCGCACGCCACTTGGCAAAGCGGGCGCCCAGCTTGTAGTACTCCTGCAGGCGCTCACGCAGGCCGTCCAGGCCTTCGGTGACCAGTTCGCCCGGGCAGCCGGCCAGCGGGTGCGCACCCTTGTCGACCTTGATGCCCGGAATCATGCCGTGGTCGGCCATGTACTTGGCGAACGGCACGCCGTCCCTGGTCGACTGGCGGATGGTTTCGTCATACAGGATCGCACCGGAGACATGCTCATTGAGCTTCGGCGTGGTCAGCAGCAGTTCGCGGTAGGCGCGACGGTTCTCTTCGGTGTTCTCCACGCCCACGCTGGCAAAGCGCTTGGCGATGGTGCCGGTGGATTCGTCGATGGCGATGATGCCCTTGCCCGGTGCGACCATGGCCTGGGCGGTTTCAGCCAGCTGTTCGATGCTCATGTACTTCCTGTGGCGGGTGCGGGAAAACGCCGATTATAGCCCGCCCACCACGTGACCTCGACGTGGACTCGATCTGGAAACGCTTCCAATGCGCCCGCGGTGCACCGGCAGGTGCCACCGCAGGCCGAGGGAGGGCCAGCTCGCCGGGTGCGACCTGGCCCTGTCCGCCGTTACAGCTCGCCCAGGCCGCTGGCGCGGCCGTCGGCGCCCACTTCCAGCAGGCGCAGCGTATTGGTCGCGCCATGGGTTTCCATGTGCTCGCCGCTGGTGAACACCACGCGGTCGCCGGGCTGCAGCAGGTCCGCTTCCACCAGCAGGCGGATGGCGCCACGGGCCGCTTCGCGCGGGGTGAAGCCACGGCTGTCGAAGTTGATCGGGAACACATCGCGCATCAGCGCCATCTGGCGGCGCGCGCCGTCGTGGCGGGTCACCGCGAACACCGGCGCGGAGGCACGGAAGCGGGACAGGTAACGTGCGGTACCACCGGATTCGGTCATCGCCACGATCGCCCGCACGCCCACATGCTGGGACAGGAACATGGTGGCCATGGCGATCGCCTGGTCGGCACGCTCCAGGTTGCGCGGCGAGGCGCCGAAGTCGGTCTCGGTCTGGAACTGGCGCTCGGCACCCAGGCAGATACGCGCCATGGCTTCCACGGCCTTGACCGGGTAGGCACCGGCGGCGGTCTCCGCCGACAGCATCACCGCATCGGTACCGTCGATGACCGAGTTGGCCACGTCCAGCACTTCGGCGCGGGTCGGGATGGGGCTTTCCACCATCGACTGCAGCATCTGCGTGGCGGTGATCACCACCTTGTTCTGCGCCAGCGAGGCCTTGATGATCTTCTTCTGCAGGCCCGGCAGCTCGGCATCGCCGATTTCCACGCCCAGGTCACCGCGCGCCACCATCACCACATCGCTGGCGTCGACGATCTCTTCCAGGTTCTCGATCGCTTCGGTGCGCTCGATCTTGGAGACCAGCGCGGCATGACAGCCATGCGATTCGGCGATGGCGCGCGCGTCGTTCATGTCCTGCGCGTTGCGGCAGAACGACACGGCGATGAAGTCCACGCCGATCTTGGCCACGATGCCGATCAGTTCCTTGTCACGCTCGGTCAGCGCGCCCAGCGACAGCCCACCGCCCTGCTTGTTCAGGCCCTTGCGGTCGGACAGCACGCCGTCGTTGAGCACGGTGTTGATGATGCGCTCGCCCTGCACGTCCACCACCTGCAGCTGCATCAGGCCGTCGTCGAGCAGCAGCACGTCGCCGGCCACCACGTCCTGCGGCAGGCCCAGGTAGCTCACGCCCACCTGGGTGGTGTCACCGGCGGGCGCGTCCGGCGAGGCGACCAGATCGAAGCGGTCACCCGCCTTGAGCTGGACTTTGCCTTCGGCGAAACGCTCGATGCGGATCTTCGGGCCCGGCAGATCGGCCAGGATGCCCACTTCCACGCCTACGCGCTGGGCGGCGGCGCGGACATCGGCGGCACGCTTGGCCTGGCCGGAGGGATCGCCGTGGCTGAAGTTCAGGCGTACCACGTTCACGCCGGCGCGGAACAGATCCTCCAGCACGCCCGGTGGGTCGGTCGCAGGACCGAGGGTGGCAAGGATCTTGGTGCGGCGCTGACGCTCGAACATGGTAAATGGGCTCCCGGTAAAGGAGCGAAATTAGCACATCCTTCACGATGCATGTACACGGTTACAGCCTTGTCCCGCCTAGCTCTTGGGGACACGCTGCAGACACCGGGCGGACAGCGGCGCCGCGCCCCGGTACCACCGGTGCGCGGGAACACGGTGCCACGGCCTGTCGCTTCAGGCCAACAGCGCGGCCAGCTCGGTGGGATTCGCCGCCACGACGTCGGCCCCGGCCTGCTGCAGTTCCTGCGCGCTGCCGAACCCCCACAGCACGCCGACGCTGCGCAGGCCGTGGTGGCGCGCGCCCTCGATGTCCATGTGGCGGTCGCCGATCATCCAGCACTGCGCCGGGGCCAGCGCCAGGCGCCGCAGGGCCTCGCCCACCAGCTCGGGCTTGTGGCTGCGCGTGCCGTCCAGGGTGGCGCCGATGACGTCCTCGAAACAGCCGCCGAACGGCAGGTGCTCCACGATGCGGCGGGCATGCGGTTCGTTCTTGGCGGTGACCACCGCCAACCGGTGGCCACGGCCGTGCAGCGCGCGCACCACCTGCTCCATGCCGGCAATCACCGTGTGCTCGCGCCAGCCGTGGCGATCGAAGCGGTCGCGGTAATGCGCCACCGCCTGCTCCACCTTGGCCTCGTCGTTGAACAGCGGCGCGAAGCTGGTGCGCAGCGACGGGCCGATCCAGCGGCGCAGCACCTCATCGGGCAATACCGGGTGCTGCATCTGCTCCAGTGCATGGCGGATGCAGGCGGTGATGCCCTGCTCGGAATCGATCAGGGTGCCATCCAGGTCAAAGAACAGCGTGGCCCGCTGCGCCTGCATCACTGCCGGGCCGCTCATCCGTTGCCGCGCGCCTCCAGCGCGGCCACGGCCGGCAGGGTCTTGCCTTCCAGGAACTCCAGGAACGCACCGCCACCGGTGGAGATGTAACTGACCTGGTCGGCGATACCGAACTTGTCCACCGCCGCCAGGGTGTCGCCGCCACCGGCGATGGAGAATGCCGGCGAGTCTGCCACCGCACGGGCCAGCGCCCCGGTGCCCTTGCTGAAGGCCTCGAACTCGAACACGCCCACCGGGCCGTTCCAGACCACGGTCCCGGCCTTGGCGATCAGCTGGGCATAGGTCGCCGCCGTCTGCGGGCCGATGTCCAGGATCAGATCGTCTTCGGCCACGGCATCGACCGCCTTCACTTCTGCTTCGGCATCGGGCAGGAACTGCTTGGCGGTGACCACGTCCACCGGCAGCGGAATCTCGGCGCCGCGTGCGCGTGCGTCATCCACGATCCGGCGCGCGGTCTCCAGCAGGTCCGGCTCGTACAGCGACTTGCCCACGGCATGACCGGCGGCGGCGATGAAGGTGTTGGCGATACCGCCGCCCACGATCAGCTGGTCCACCTTGCCGACCAGATTGGCCAGCAGCTCCAGCTTGGTGCTGACCTTGCTGCCGGCCACGATGGCCAGCAGCGGCTTGGCCGGCTGCTTCAGGGCCTTGGCCAGCGCGTCCAGTTCGGCCATCAGCAGCGGGCCGCCCGCAGCCACGGCGGCCGCGCGGATCACTCCATGGGTGGAGGCCTGCGCACGGTGCGCCGTGCCGAAGGCATCCATCACGAACACATCGCACAGGGCGGCATACTTCTGCGCCAGGGCGGGATCATCCTTGCCCTCGCCGACATTCATGCGGCAGTTCTCCAGCAGCACCACGCTGCCCGGTGCAACCTCCACGCCATCCACCCAGTCACGCAGCAGCGGCACCTCGCACCCCAGCAGTTCGGACAGGCGACGCGCCACCGGAGCCAGCGAATCGGCCTCGCTCCACACCCCTTCCTGCGGACGGCCCAGGTGCGAGGTGACCATCACGGCCGCGCCCTGCTCCAGGGCGTGGCGGATCGTCGGCAACGAGGCGGTGATGCGCTGTTCGGACGTGATCTGGCCATTCTCGATCGGCACGTTCAGATCCTGGCGGATCAGCACACGCTTGCCGGAGAGGTCGAGGTCGGTCATGCGGACGATGGACATGGGCAACTCTTCTGCTCGGGGATGGAAGTGCCGCGTGGCGGCAGACACCCATTGTAGGCCGCCGGCCGAGCCTGCTGCACGACCCGGTGTGCAGTGCCGCTACGGTGCGGGCGGTGGCGGCCGCTGTCGCAGCACGCTGATCGCCAGCGCGGCCACCAGCAGCACGCCCAGCACCAGCACGCCCCACAGCAGCGCACGTTTCCAGTCCAGCGGGCGGTGCATGGCCGCCTCACCGGCCAGCGCTTCCGGCGCGCTTTCCAGCCGCGCCAGCGTGGGCTGCCACGCCGGACCATTGCGCATGCGCAGGTCTTCGATGAGCACGCCCACCGGCGCCTCCACGCGCCGTGCGGTGGCACTGCCCACCGCCAGCGCGTACGGCGCCGCGCCCTGGCTGAGGAACACCAGCACTTCGGGGCGGTAACCCAGCCGCAGCACCGGCGCCTGGCCGCTGCCGGCCGGCTCGGCGACCAGTTTCCAGTAGCGGTCACGGGTGACCTGGTCCAGTGCGCGTGGCGCGGTGCGCTGCGTGCCCTGCCCGCCCTGCCGCAGCTGGTAGGCCACCCACGGGGCCGCGCGCAGCTGCCAGTCCGCAGCCGGATCGTCGCGGCTGTAGGCACGCCACTGCACCAGGCTGTTGTCGGCGGTGTCCACGTCCAGCTGGCGCACCGGGAAGCGTCCTTCCAGCGTGAACTGGTAGCTGCCGTCGGCGCTGCGGGTGAGTGCCGGTGCCACCCACTCCCAGGTCAACGTTGCCGGCGCCGGCGGCAGTTCGGCGATCACCCCGCGCAGGCGTGGCAGCGACTGGCCCTGCAGCGGCAGCACGCGCAGGTAGCGCGCCCGATCCTGCAGCGGCACGCGCCGCTGCAGCAGACGCTTGCCGGCGCGCTGCAGGTCCACCAGCGCCACCTGGGGCTCCAGCACACGCCAGTGCTGCAGATCATCGCTGGCATCCACCTGCACGGTGAGCTGCAGCGGCTCGGCGCGCTCGGCCCAGTCCAGCACCAGCGCCGCCAGCGGCTGCTCGCCCAGCACGCTGGCGTCGATCAGCCAGCCGCCCTGCCCGCTGGGTACTGCCCCGCCGCTGTGTGCCTGCAGACGGACCACGCGGCCATCGGCATCGCGCTCGGCCAGCAGCTGCAGGTCATCGCGCCGCTGCGCCGACAGCGGCGGCAGGACGAACCAGGGCAGCTCGCGCTGCACCGGCGGTTGCGCCAGCGGCTGCTCGGGTTGCAGCAGCGCCGAGGGCAGTGCCTGCCCTGCTGCGTTGTACACCTGTACATCGGCCAGCTGCGCGGACTGCGCGCGGCGGTAGATCTGCGGTTCCAGCACCACCCGGTAGGCACCGGACTGCTCACTGGACAGGCTCAGCGGCCACTGCTCGGCGAACTGCGCGCGGTAGTCCTGCGCGTGCGCGCCTGCGGCCAGCAGCCCCAGCAGCCCCATCAGCAGGGCCCTTGCGTTCTTCATGCGTTGCTCTCCACGGGTGGCGCCGCCCGCGGCGGGGCCGGCGCCAGATAGCCCACGACCGTGCACAGCAGGCCGTAGGCAATGAACGATGCGATACCCAGCAGATTTCCCAGGTGCTGGCGGTCGATCAACACCAGCTTGGCCAGCACCACGGCCATCAGCACTGCGCCGACGATCCACAGCGCGCGCTGGCCGCGGCGCGAGCCCCAGACCCACGCGATGACCCCCAGCACGCTCCACAGCACCGTCAGGCTGGTCTGCGCCAGGCTGGAGCCCCACAGGCCGACCGTCCACGGCACGCCACCCCAGTGATGCACACCGTGCAGCACCGTGCTGGTGAGCGCCACGAAGCCGGCAAGGGCCAGCAGCGGCACGCGCCGGCGCCGCAACGGACCCGGCGCCTGCGCGCTGTACAGCCAGCGCGCGCCCAGCAGCAGCGCCGCCCATTGGGCCAGTTCACCCGGATTGAGCAGCGGCAGCCACGGCAGCGGTGTGGTGCGTAGCGGGATCAGGTGCATCAGCAGCCACGCCATGGCCAGCAGGGCGAACACCAGCCCCTGCAGCCAGGGCCGCAGCGGATCGAAGGCCGCGCCCAGCGGCCGGCTCAGCCACTGCCAGCGCCAGATCGACAGCGCGGCCAGCAGCAGCCACGGCAGCAGCAGCACCAGCACCGCCCAGCCCGGTGCCAGCCCGGTGCGGTGGACCAGCCACAGCGCCGCCGCCGACACCGCCGACGGCCACAGCAGCCACCACACCAGCTGGGCGATGCCGGCCACGGTGCCACCGCCACCGCGCAGCGCCTGCAGCGCGCGGGTGCCGAGCACTGCCATCACCAGCCAGGCGGCACCGCCGTAGCCGGCAAACGGCTGCCCGTGCACCACGCACTGCCACAGCAGCAGCGGGAAGCCAGCTGCCAGCATGCACAGCGTGGTGAGTGCCAGCGCGCGCGCCGGCTGCCGGCGATGCACTTCCGCGGCAAGCCAGGCGGTGAGTGCCACCAGCACCAGCAGCGCATCCGGCTGCACCGGCACACGGTTGAAGCGGATCAGCTCGTGGGTGAGGCCGCCCAGCCACCACAGCAGCCCCCACAGGTAGTAGACCAGCGCCCGCGCGCCGTGCTGGTGGCGTTGGCAGGCCGCGGCCGAGGCGAACGCGGCCACCGCCAGCAGCAGCGCCCCGATCGCCGTGGGGTTGAGCAGCAGGCGGGCATCGTGGTGCCAGTAGTCCGCACCGGCCACGAAGGCGAACGCGGCGGCGATCTGCAGCAGTGCGCCGCTGATCTGCGGCAGCCAACGGCGCTGGCGCAGTCCCAGCCAGACCAGCCCGGCCCCTTCCAGTGCGAACACCGCCCCGGTGGCGCGCGCCGACAGCGCCAGCGGCACCGCCAGCGTGGCAAAGCCCACGGCCAGGATCGCGTACGACTGCGCCAGCACCGCGACGCCCGGCCGCCGCAGCAGGGCGCGTGCCAGTACGGCGTACAGCAGCGCCATGCCGAGTGCGATGGCGGCCAGCAGCATGGGCGCATCGTGCAGCATCGCCGCCTGCAGCGAGAACGCCACCAGCGGCGTGCCGAACACCAGGCTGCCATCGACCAGGTCACGCCGGTCTGCCGGCAGCCGGCGTGCGTACAGCAGCGGAAGGGCCAGGTAGAACAGGAAGAACAGCACCAGGAACGGCTGCGTGGTGGGCAGGTCCTCGGCGCGGTACTGCAGCACGCCCCACGCCACACCGATGCCGAAGGTGAACGCAAAGCCCAGCAGGTTGAGCACGCGCCACGGCCGGTACCAGGCAATGGCCAGCACCCCGGCATTGAGCACGGCGTAGTAACTGAACAAGCCCACATGGCTGCCGGTGCCGGTGGACAGCCACAGCGGCGCCATGAAGCCCGCAAGAATGCCCAGCACGGCCAGCGTGCGCGAATTCTGCACCACCGCCAGCACGCACAGGCCGGCCACCAGTGCGATGCTGCTGATGAACGCAGCGCTGGCCGGCAGCAGGTCGTACCGTTTGAAGGCGGCGAACACGGTCAACAGCAGCACGCCGATGGCACCACCCTGCAGCGCCAGCGCGAACATGCGCCGGTGCCCGCGCTGGCGCCAGCCCACCGCCAGCAGCGCCAGCGCCGCCGCGGTGATGCCGGCCAGGCGCAGCTCGATCGGCACTTCCAGCAGCCCCTGGTCGCTGACGTACTTCAGCAGGGCCGCAATGCCGGCCAGGAACACCAGCATGCCGACCTTGACCGGCACGTTGCCTTCCGTGAACCACCGTTTGCCTGCCGCCATGACACGTGCGAACACACCGGGGCCGCGCGGCGGCGGCGGTGCGGCGGGTGCGGCCGGCGCCGCCGGCGGCAGCGGTGGCGGCGCGGCCGCGGACACCGTGGCCGCACCGTCCCCCGACACGGCCTCGCGCGGGGAAGGCAATGACCACGGATCGCTGAGCGGATCACTCCAGGGCGCCACCGCGGCGGGTGGCGCACCCTGCGCATCCTGCCAGCGGCTGCTGGCATCCTCCGCCTCACCCGTAGCCACGGCGGCGGCCGGCAGCCCGTCGCGCACGGCGCGCTCCAGGACCGCCACACGCCGGCGCAGCCCTGCGATCATCACCAGGGCCACGACCAGCAGCAGAGGAATCGCCAAGGCCAGCAGCACCAGCAGTGCGATCAAAGCTTCCATTGCGTACAGCTCCAGACAGGGGCACAGCACCCCTGCGGTGCCGTTCGCGTGCCGCCATCCTACGTCAACCGCCGGCCACGCCGCAGTGCACGGCGTTACTGGCAGATGGCCGCACCGCCCTCGCCCCGCCCGGCCACGAAGTCCGCATGGCCATCGCGCACGCCCTGCGCCACGGCCTGCTGGAATACCGGATCACGCATCGCCGCGGCATCGCCCGGATGGGTGTGGAAGCCGATCTCCAACAGCACCGAGGGCATCATGGCCAGCCGGTTCTCGCCGTAGTTGCCTTCCAGCGGCTGCACCCGCACGCGGTAGTCGCGATACTGCGGCACCGCCTGCACGGCCTGCCGCACCGCGCACAGCACGTTGTGCGCCAAGCGCCGGTCCTGCGGCCGCTGCGCATGCACGAACGCCATCGCCCCGCTCGCGTCGGGTCCGCCGGCATTGGTGTGCAGGTGGATCAGCGCCGAAGCGCCATGGGCATTGGCCAGCAGCGGCCGCGTACGGATGTCATCGTTGTACTCGCGCAGCGGCGTCTCCCGGTCGGCATAGCTGCGCCAGATATCGGGGCGATCCGGATGCCGCGACTCGGCGTGGTAGCGCGCGGCCATTTCCCACCAGGGCGCGCGGGCCCGCGGATGCTGCCCGGCCACCGCCGGGCGGGTGAGCAGCGTGCGCAGCCCATCGGCCTGCAGCAGGGGTACCAGCCGCGCCGCGAACTGCGGGGTGAGCAGGTCTTCCACCACCCCGTTCACCTGCGGACGCTGCAGCCGCCAGTCGTTGAAGCCGCCATGGAAATAGCGGCCGTGGCTGGCAGACACCACCACATCCACCTGCGGCAGCTGCCGGTAGGCAGGAACGCGCGGCTCCGGACCAAACCAGCGTTCCAGCGGCTGGCCGTGGAAACGGAAGCTGATGCCGGCGCGCCCGCCGCGCGCGCGGGGGCTCAGCAGCAGCTGCAGGCGTATCTGCTGCAGGCGTTCATCCAGCTCGGCCGGAATCTGTCCGGCGGGATATTCCTGCAGCATGCCGCTGCCGAGATCCACCTGCCACTGGCCCGCACCCTGCTGCTGCACGCGCACCGGCCAGCCCTCCGGTGGCGCCGACAGCGTGCCGGCCCGCGGGGACAACGCCTGGTCCAGCCAGTCCACCAGCGCCGCATCACGCCGGTCCTGCACCGGTTCGCCGGCTACCGCGCAGACGCCCTGCAACGCCAGCACCACACCACAGATCACACGCAACGTTTTCATGGCCGAATCTCCCGGGAATGGATGACCAGCGTCCACCCGCTTTCCCGGCCGTCACACCGTGACCTCCCTCGGGCGCCACAAATGCGGCACCCGCGCACAGACAGGCCGGAACCAGCCAACACCCTGCAGCGCGCGCCGGCCCGACCGCCGCGCCACACCCGACACCGCCGAAGCGCCCCGCAAGAAAAAACCCCGGCACGGGCCGGGGTTTTCCTGGGTCACTCACTGCGGACCGCTCAGCCCGCCGCGACCACCTTGGTCATTTCCAGGCACTTGTTCGAATAGCCCCACTCGTTGTCGTACCAGCTGACCAGCTTGACGAACGTGCCATCGAGCGCGATGCCCGCTTCGGCATCGAACACCGAGGTGTGCGTTTCGCCGCGGAAGTCCGTCGCCACCACCTTGTCTTCGGTGTAACCCAGCACGCCCTTCAGCGCGCCTTCGCTCTGCGCCTTCACTTCGGCGCAGATCTCGGCGTAAGTGGCTTCCTTTTCCAGTTCCACCGTCAGATCGACCACCGAGACATCCGAGGTCGGCACGCGGAAGCTCATGCCGGTGAGCTTCTTGTTCAGCTCCGGAATCACCACGCCCACGGCCTTGGCCGCACCGGTGGACGACGGAATGATGTTCTCCAGGATGCCGCGGCCACCGCGCCAGTCCTTGTTGGACGGACCGTCGACGGTCTTCTGCGTCGCCGTGGCGGCATGCACGGTGGTCATCAGGCCGCGCTTGATGCCCCACTTGTCATTGATGACCTTGGCCAGCGGGGCCAGGCAGTTCGTGGTGCACGAGGCATTGGAGATGATGGCCTGGCCGGCGTAGGTCTTGTCGTTGACGCCGAACACGAACATCGGGGTGTCGTCCTTCGACGGCGCCGACAGGATGACCTTCTTCGCACCGGCATCCAGGTGCTTCTGTGCGGTGTCCTTGGTCAGGAACAGGCCGGTGGATTCGATCACCACGTCCACGCCCACCTCGTCCCACTTCAGGTTGGCCGGGTCGCGTTCCTGGGTCAGGCGGATCTTCCTGCCGTTGACCAGCAGGTTCGCGCCGTCCACCGACACATCGGCCTTGAAACGGCCATGCACCGAATCGTACTTGAGCATGTACGCCAGGTAGTCCGGCTCCAGCAGATCGTTGATGGCCACGATTTCGATGTCGTCGCCGAAGTTCAGCACCGCCGAGCGCAGGACGTTGCGCCCGATGCGACCGAAACCGTTGATACCAACCTTGATTGCCATGTTGACGCGCTCCTGCAGCCGCGAACGATGCGGCGGGGTGGATAGGGCCCATCATTCTAGCAGGCCGGTCTGGCCACCGGCGGCCATGCCACGCGGGTGCGCGCATACCCGCGCCGTAAGCGTTTCCAGCGTTTGATCCGGATCAAGGCGCACCGGCCGCGGCGGGACGACACTGCGCCCATCCCCTGAGCAGCGAGACCGTTCCATGCGCATATCCCTCCCGTTCGTGCTGGCCAGCCTGGCCGGTGCCCTCACCCTGGCGGCCGCCCCGGCCAACGCGCAGTCCAAAGGCGACTGGACCGTCTCGGTCGGCGCGCACCAGGTCGCACCGACCTCCCACAACGGCACGCTGGCCGGCGGCACGCTGAAGGTGGACGTGGGCAACGACGCCCGCCCGACCGTCACCGGCGAGTACTTCATCGCCGACAATCTCGGTATCGAAGTGCTGGCCGCGCTGCCGTTCCAGCACGACATCCACATCGCCGGCCTGGGCCGCGTGGGCAGCACCCGGCACCTGCCGCCGGTGGTCAGCCTGCAGTACCACTTCAACGGCCAGGGCACGGTGTCGCCGTTCGTCGGTGCCGGCGTCAACTACACCACCTTCTTCAGCGAAAAGACCGGCGGCGCGCTGGCCGGCAGCACGCTGCGGCTCAAGGATTCATGGGGCCTGGCGGCCCATGCCGGGGTGGATGTCAGGCTGAGTGAACGCGGCGCGCTGCGCCTGGACATGCGCTGGATCGACATCGACAGCACGGTGAAGCTGGACGGCCAGCGGCTGGGCAGCGTGCGCATCGACCCGCTGGTGTACGGCGCGGCCTACGTGTTCACCTTCTGAGCGTGGCGGCCCCGCCGCTGCGCGCTGCGTGACCCCTCGCAGCACCTTGCCCCGGCCGCGTGCCGGGGCTTTTCTGGCTGCCCCATGCCGGTGCCGGCAACCCCGCCGCGCTGCCGGTAGAATGCGGGCATGAACTCCGTACGCTCTTTGCTGCTGGCCCTGGCCATCGCCTCCCCCCTGCTCACCGCATCCGCGCCTGCCCATGCCTGGGGCGCGCAAGGCCACCGGCTGGTCGGCCGTATCGCCGAGCAGGGCCTGACCCCCACCGCACAGGCCGAGGTGCGCCGCCTGCTGGCCGCCGAACCCGAACCCACCCTGGCCGCCGTGGCGCCCTGGGCCGACAAGCTGCGCGCCACCGACGGCGAGCTGGGCCGGCGCTCGGCCGGCTGGCACTACGTGAATATCGGCGAAGACGACTGCCATTACGAAGCGGAGAAACACTGCCGCGATGGCAACTGCGTGGTGCAGGCGCTCAGCGCACAGACCGCCCTGCTGGCCGACCGCACGCGCAGCGATGCCGAGCGCGCCCAGGCGCTGAAGTTCGTGGTGCACCTGATGGGCGACATCCACCAGCCCATGCACGCCGGCTACGGCCATGACAAGGGCGGCAACGATTTCCAGGTGCAGTTCGGCGAGCGCGGCACCAACCTGCACTCGCTGTGGGACAGCGGCATGCTCAATACCCGCAACCTTGATGACGACGGTTACGTGAAGGTGCTCGAGGCCCTGCCGCAGCCCGCCGTTCCGGCGCACCTGCAGATCGCGCAGGCGGCGCCGCAGTGGGCCGAAGCCAGCTGCCGCATCGCCATCGCACCGGGCGTCTACCCGCCCTCGCGCAAGCTGGGCGACGACTACACCGCGCGCTACCGTCCGGTGGCCGAGGCCGAACTGCGCCTGGCCGGCGAACGGCTGGCCGTGCTGTTGAACCAGGTGCTGGGCACACGCTGAGCGCACGGCGCGCGCGCCCACAGGAGTCCGCCATGACGGTACATGTGCAGTCCTTTTTCCATGCCGGCAGCCATACCTTCAGCTACGTGGTGCACGACCCGCAGACCGGTGCGGCAGCACTGATCGACCCGGTGCTGGACTACGACCCGCAGACCGACCAGCTCGACGCAGCGCCGCTGCAGCCGCTGCTGGACCACATCGCCGCCGGCGCGCTGCAACCGCGCTGGCTGCTGGAAACCCATGCACACGCCGACCACGTGTCGGCCGGCAGGTGGCTCAAACAGCTGTTTGCAGAGGCACGGCTCGGCATCGGCGAAGGCATCACGGCGGTCCAGGCCACGTTCGCCCCGCACCATGACCTGCAGGCGGCCGCCGGCGGAGCCGCGTTCGATCACCTGTTCACCGACGGGGAAACCTTCCACCTCGGTACGCTGCAGGCGCAGGTGATCGCCGTTCCCGGCCATACCAGTGACAGCATCGCGTACCTGATCGGCGATGCGCTGTTTCCCGGCGACTCACTGTTCATGCCCGACGCGGGCACGGCGCGCTGCGATTTTCCGGGCGGCGACGCGGCCCAGCTGTTCCGCTCCATCCAGCGGCTGCTGGCCTTGCCGGACAGCACGCGGGTCTTCGTCTGTCATGACTATGGCCCGGGCGGCCGCGCAATCGCCAACCAGACCACCATCGGCGCGCAGCGCACGGGCAACATCCATCTGCAGGGTGGCACCGACGAACAGCAGTTCGTGGCGGTGCGGCAGGCGCGCGACGCCACGCTGCCCGAACCGCGCCTGATGCGCCCGGCAGTGAAGGCGAACCTGCAGGGCGGTCCGGTCCATGGCCAGGGCCGCGGCGGCCTTGCCGACTGAAGGCCGCCGCGTCGACTAACGCCCCTGCGTGCGCACCACATGCTGGCCGTGCACGATCTCGAAGGTGAAGGCATACAACAGGCTCACCGGAACCGGCTCGACACGCTCGGCCCCTTCGCAGTCACCGCGGTCCTGCGCAGGCGGCGCGGCGGTGTAGTGGCACAGAGCCGCAGGACTGTAACGCCACATCGCCACGGCCCGCTGCGCGGCACGCAGCAGCACGGCGTTTTCGGGCGCCGTGCCGGCAGCGCACGCGCTGCGATCGGTCAACGGCAGGCTGCGTTCCACCGTGCCCTGCGCATCCACCACCACCTGCAGGCACACCGTGGTGGGCGGCAGTGCCCTGCGCGGATCGTCGGTGCCCACCACCGGATCCGGGGCGGTGTGCAGCTGCGGCATGCGGTAGCCCTCTCCCGCCGCCAGCCGATACGGCTGCACCTGCCCTGCACCGTCGGCGGCCTGGGTCCGCAGGCGCTGATGCCCCACGCTTTCCTCCCGCGTGTCCACCGTGCGCGGCGGGGCGTGTGCCGCGCAGCCGGTCAGCACCAGCAGCGCGGCCGGCACCAGCGTGGCCGGTACCCGGCTCACAACGTGGACGCCGTCTCGTCCAGTTCGAAGGTGATGGGAATGCGCACCGACCCGGCCACAGGCCGGCCATCGCGCAGTGCCGGCAGGTAGGTCCAGCTGCGCGCGGCAGCCACCGATGCCTCATCGAACACACCCGGGAGGGTGGCGCTGACCACGCGCACGTTGCTGGCGTTTCCGTGCGCGTCCACATCCACCTGCAGCATCACCTTGCCGCTTTGCCCATTGTCGAACGCGGCACGTGGGAACGCCGGGGGCGACATGTTTTCCACCTGGACATCGCGCTGCTGCGTGGTGTCGGTGTCGCCGTGCGTGCTGCTGCTGGTGCTGCTCATCTCGCTGGTGATCCGCGTGGTGCGTGTCACCTCGCCGCCCGCGGTGGCCTGGCTGGCCCACGCCACGGTGGCCACGGCCACGCACAGCCCCGCTGCCACCACCTGGCCGGCAACGCGCGGCAGGGTCTTCCGTTCTGACTGCTTCATCATGGCGATTCGCTCCTTCAACAGGGGTTGGCCACGCCAATGGCACGCCATCGGCACGGCGCTGGGGACCAGCTGCGCTTTGAGCAGCGCAGTGGCGTAGGTACGGCGCAGGGCCGGATGGGGTGCAAGCGTGCGTGCATCACAGGCCAGTTCCTGGTCGCGCAGAAAGCGCGCGGCCGCCCATGGCAGCAGCGGGTGGAACCAGAACACGCAGCGCAGCACCAGCAGCGCGGCATTGGCCCAGTGGTCACCGTGGCGAAGGTGGTTCTGTTCGTGCAGCAGCACCAGGCGCTGCTCGTCCGCACAGAACTGCTGGTCGAACGCCGGCCCCACCACGATGCGCGGGTGCCACAGCCCCACCAGTGCCGGCAGCCCGGGATCGCCGCTGGCCTGCCAGCTGCCGTCCGCACGGCGTCGCACGGTTCCCAGCGCCCGCTCGAAGCGGTGCTGGGCACGCCCTGCGCGCAGCGCACACACTGCAGCGCCGGCCGCCCAGAGGGCGAGCAGCAGCAGCGGCCAGTGCACGGCGGGCAACGGCGTGCCGGCTGCCGCGACCGCCTGCAGCGTGGGCAGCGCCAGTACCGGCACTCCGGCCAGCGCCGCCACCGGCGGCTGCGGCATCGCCAACACCAGCAGCAGCACCGGCAGCAGCCACCAGCTGCGGTACACCAGTTGGGGTCCACCCAGGTGCAGCAGCAGCGGCCGCACCAGCGCCAGCACCAGCAGCGCGAAGGCCAGCCACAGGCTGGCGCAAAGCAGCAGGTCGATCAGTTCACTCATCACCCAGCTCCTGGATCAGCTGCCTGAGATCGGCGATGTCCTGCGCGCTGAGCTGCCCGCGCTGGCTGAAATGGGCCACCAGCGGAGCCACCCGGCCGTCGAACACGCGGCCGAGAAACTCCGCGCTCTGCGCGTCCACCCAGGCCTGCCGTTGCAGCAGCGGCCGGTACAGGTAACGACGGCCGTCGCGTTCGGCGCTGATCGCCCCCTTGGTCAGCAGGCGGTTGAGCAGGGTCTTGATGGTGGCCTCGGCCCAGTCGCGCCGGGCCAGCGCCGCGACCACCTCCTCGGCGGTACGCGGGGCGTGCTGCCACAGCACCTCCATCACTACCGCTTCGGCTTCGCTGATCTGCATCATCGTTTACACCCGTAATCAGTTGTGTCGATTACGCACGTAATCGTTCCGCATGTCAACCGCGCCGGCGATTCCACGGGGCCGTGCCGACCGGCCGCGTCGACCGCGGTTCAAGGCCGGGGTGCTGTAATGGGCGCTCGTTGCCGCAGCAGAGCGTGGAAAACACCGCATGACCGAACACCTCACCGACCTGGACGCCGCCGTCGACTGGCTGTTCTCGCACGTTGACGGGCCGCTGCGGGTGGCCGCGCCGCTGGCGCTGGGCAAGCCGCACCGGCTGCTCAACGCGCTGTATGCACGCGTGGCCGCGGACAGCAGCCGGCCGCTGCAGCTGTACACCGCGCTGTCGTTGAACCCGCCGCAGCCGCACGGCGATGGTCTGGAGGCGCGGTTGCTGGGGCCGTTCGCACAGCGCCACTTCGGTGAGGACTTTCCGCGCCTGGCCTACGCCGATGCGATGGCGCGCGATGCGCTGCCAGCGCATGTGCAGGTGGAAGAGTTCTACATGCAGTCCGGTGCCCTGCTGGGCTCGCGCCAGGCGCAATCCAGCTACACCAGCCTGAACTACACCCACGCCGCCGATGCGGTGGCGCAGCGCGCGCCGCAGGTGATCGTGCAGAAAGTGGCGATGCGCCCGAACGACCGCCGGCTGTCGCTGTCGTGCAACAACGACATCACCCAGGACACGCTGGACGCCATCGCCGCGCGCGGGCTGCCGCGCCCGCTGATGGTGGCCGAGATCGATCCGCAGCTGCCGTACCTGGCCGGCACCGCCACGGTGGACGTGTCGTTCTTCGATCTGGTGATCACCCCGCCGCCGCCCTACCCGGCCCTGTTCGCACTGCCACGGCAGCCGGTGGCCGACGCCGACCACGCCATCGGCCTGTATGCCAGCACGCTGGTGCGCGACGGCGGCACCCTGCAGATCGGCATCGGCACGCTGGCCGACGCGCTCAGTCATGCGCTGGTGCTGCGCCACACCGACAACGCGCGCTACCGCCGGGCCCTGGAAGCGCTGGACCCGCAGCTGCTGGACCACCCGCTGGTGCAGGAGATCGGCGGGCTGGAGCCGTTCGAGGTGGGCCTGTACGGCTGCAGCGAAATGCTCAACGAAGGCTTCCGCAAGCTGGTGCAGACCGGGGTGATCCGGCGCCGGGTGCACGATGACATCGCGCTGATGGAACGCATCGAGAACGGCAGCACGCTGTCGATCGACCATGCCACGCTGGCCGCCGAAGGCGAGTATCTGCATGGTGCGTTCTATCTGGGATCGTCGGAGTTCTACGCCTGGCTGCGCGATCTTCCGGAGGACGAACGCGGCGCCATCGGCATGCGCCGGATCAGCGAGATCAACCAGCTGTATGGCGGCAACGAAGCACTGGAGCGCCTGCAGCGGCGGCACGCGCGCTTCTTCAACTCCTGCATGATGGCCACCGCGCTGGGCGCGGCGGTGTCCGATGCGCTCGACGACGGCCGCGTGGTGTCCGGCGTGGGCGGGCAGTACAACTTCGTGGCGATGGCCCATGCCCTGCCCGAGGCACGCAGCGTGCTGATGCTGCGCGCCGCGCGTGCCGATGGCGGCCGGCGCGCGTCCAACGTGCGCTGGAACTACGGCCACACCACCATCCCCCGCCACCTGCGCGACATCTACATCACCGAGTACGGCATCGCCGATCTGCGTGGGCTGACCGATGAGGATTGCGCCACCGCGATGGCGGCGATCACCGAGGCGCCGTTCCAGGCCGGGCTGCTCGCACAGGCCCACAGCGCGCGCAAACTGCGCCTGCCGGTGCAGCCGGACCCGCGCCGGCTGCAGCGCAACACGCCGCAGGCACTGGCCGGGGCGCTGGCGCCGCTGCGTGCGGACGGCACCCTGCCGGACTATCCGCTGGGCAGCGATTTCACCGAGGTGGAGCAGGTCCTGGTGAAAGCGCTGGGCTGGCTGAAGCAGCAGACCGCCACGCCGGCGGGCAAAGCGGCCACGCTGTGGGCCGCGCTGTGGCAGCCGGCCGGCGACGGCGATGCGGTGTATCTGCAGCGCATGGGCCTGCAGCAGCCCGCCACCGCGAGCGAACGGCTCAACGCGCGCCTGCTGCGGCTGGCGCTGGCACGGACCGCCTGAGCGGCGCCAGGGCCTGTGCGGCAGGCCCGTGCAGAACGGACAAGGCCGGCGAGATGCCGGCCTTGTCGTACACGATGAGGCAAAAGGCCGTTACAGCGCCTTGGCCGCCTCCACCACGTGCGCGGCGGTGATGCCGAAGTGCGTGTACAGCTTGTCGGCCGGAGCCGACGCGCCGAAGGTGTCGATGCCGATCACCGCGCCGTCCAGGCCGACGAACTGGCGCCAGAAGCCGGTCACGCCGGCCTCGACCGCCACGCGCCGGCGCACCGCGTCGGGCAGCACCGCTTCGCGGTAGGCCGCGTCCTGGCGCAGGAACACATCGGTGGACGGCATGGAGACCACGCGGGTCTTCAGCCCGGCCGCATCCAGCTGTGCCTTGGCTTCGGTGGCCAGCGACACTTCCGAGCCGGTGGCGATCAGGATCACGTCCGGGGTGCCGTCCGCATCGGCCAGCACGTAACCACCGCGTTCGATCTGCGCGATCTGGGTGGCATCACGCGGCTGGTGCGGCAGGTTCTGGCGGCTGAACACCAGGCAGCTCGGGCCGTCCTTGCGGGTGATGGCGGCCTTCCAGCTCACCGCCGATTCCACCGCGTCGCACGGGCGCCACACGTCGTTGTTGGGGATATAGCGCAGCGAGGCCAGGTGCTCCACCGGCTGGTGGGTCGGGCCGTCCTCGCCCAGGCCGATCGAATCGTGGGTGTACACGTGGATGGCGTGGGCCGGGATCAGCGCGCTCATGCGCACGCCGTTGCGGGCGTAGTCACTGAACACCAGGAAGGTGGCATCGAACGGAATGAAGCCGCCATGCAGGGCCAGGCCGTTGGCGATGGCGGTCATGCCGAACTCGCGCACGCCGTAGTACACGTAGTTGGCGTTGGCATCATCGGTGGCCACCGAGGTGCTGCCCTTCCACAGGGTGAGGTTGGAATGGGCCAGGTCGGCCGAGCCGCCGACGATTTCCGGCAGCAGCGGCGCATAGGCTTCGATGGCCAGCTGCGAGGCCTTGCGCGAGGCGATGGTCGGGCCTTCGGCCGCCACCTGGGCGATGTAGGCATCGGCCTTGGCGACGAAATCCGCCGGCAGCTCGCCATGCGAACGGCGGGTCAGCTCGTCGGCCTGTTCCGGGTACTGCGCGGCGTACTTGTCGAACAGCAGCTCCCATTCGGCCTGGCGCAGGGTCCCGGTGCCACCGGCACGCCAGCCGGCGTAGATCTCCTCGGGGATCTCGAACGGGCCATGGTTCCAGTCCAGCGCCTTGCGGGTGGCCTCCAGCTCGTCCTTGCCCAGCGGCGCGCCGTGGCTGGATTCCTTGCCGGCCTTGTTCGGCGAACCGAACCCGATGGTGGTGCGGCAGCAGATCAGGGTCGGCTTCTCGTCCTGCGCCAGCGCGCCCTCGATGGCGGCCTTGATGCTGTCCGGGTCGTGCCCGTCCACGCCGCGCACCACGTTCCAGCCGTAGGCCTCGAAACGCGCCGGGGTATCGTCGGTGAACCAGCCGGCGGTGTTGCCATCGATGGAGATGCGGTTGTCATCCCAGAAGCAGACCAGCTTGTGCAGGCCCCAGGTGCCGGCCAGCGAGGCGGCTTCATGCGACACGCCTTCCATCAGGCAGCCGTCGCCCATCATCACCCAGGTGCGGTGGTCGACGATTTCCAGTTCCGGGCGGTTGTAGCGCTGCGCCAGCAGCTTTTCGGCCAACGCGAAACCGACGGCATTGGCGAAGCCCTGGCCGAGCGGACCGGTGGTGGTTTCCACGCCCGGGGTTTCATGGCGCTCCGGGTGGCCGGCGGTATGGCTGCCCAGCTGGCGGAAGGCCTTGAGCTGCTCGATCGGCAGGTCGTAGCCGCTCAGGTGCAGCAGGGCGTACTGCAGCATGGAACCGTGCCCGTTGGACAGCACGAAACGGTCGCGGTTGAACCACTGCGGGTTGTTCGGGTTGTGCCGGTGGTAATCGTTCCAGAGCACTTCGGCGATATCGGCCATGCCCATGGGCATGCCGGGATGGCCGGACTTGGCGGCTTCGACCGCATCAGCGGCAAGGAAACGGATGGCGTTGGCCAACTGGCGGCGGGTGGGCTGCGTCATGGTTCTGTCGGAATCGGGAGGCGGCCGCGGACTGCGGGCGGCGACTATTGTCGCAGCTTCAAGCTGTACGCTGAACCCGCGCGCTCACGGCGCCGAGATGAATGGGGGCGCGCACTCCCGGCGCCCCGCCCTGCGCTCCCCCTGCGCCGGGGGAGCGATGCACGGGCGCAGCCCTCAGTGCGCGGGCGTGACGGGCTCCGACGGGCGTTCGTCATCGCGCTCACCCTTGGCCACCAGCGTGGTCAGGGCCAGG
>Ga0207790_1000180_pt1 | contig 24933 bp, 21 predicted proteins | sample HigsolmetaGSP14D_FD_184842 | JGI IMG/M metagenome (GOLD analysis project Ga0207790, IMG submission 184842) | High solid enriched microbial communities from the Joint BioEnergy Institute, USA - SP1-4-D (SPAdes) | ecosystem: Engineered > Bioreactor > SSF (Solid state fermentation) > Aerobic >...
CGGTCATCATTCTGTAGTCGAATCATGCTCATCTAGCGGGGCGCCCCATCCTGGCTAATCGCCATCTCCCGCTTTCCGATACGCATAGAGATTCACCATGACCGTCACCGATCAGTTGAGCTCGCTGGGGCAGATCCTCGCCCACGGTGACTTGCACAGCCTGTTCCAGCCCATCGTGTCGGTCGCCGAACGACGCATCCTCGGTTATGAAGCGCTGACCCGTGGCCCTTCCAACAGCCCCCTGCATTCGCCGCTGACGCTGTTCGCCGCCGCCCGCCAGACCGGGCTGCTCAGCGAACTGGAGGTGGCCTGCCGCAAGAGCGCCTGTCGCCGCTTCAGCGAGCTGCAACTCGATGGCTTGCTGTTTCTCAACGTCTCGCCGGATTCGCTGCTCGACGCCAATCACCAGCCAGGCCGCACCCTGCAGTTGCTGCAGGCCTACGGTATCCCCCCGAGCCGGGTGGTGATCGAACTGACCGAGCAATCGCCCACCGACGATTTCTACCTGCTCGATACCGCCCTGCACCATTACCGCGACATGGGTTTCTCCATCGCCCTGGACGACCTGGGCGCCGGCTATTCGAGCCTGCGCCTGTGGTCGGAACTGCGCCCCGACTACGTGAAGATCGATCGCCACTTCATCGACGGCATCCACCGTGATGCGGTGAAACGCGAGTTCGTCGGTTCCATCCTGCAAATGGCCAAGGCCTCGCGCTCGAGGGTGATCGCCGAAGGCATCGAACTCGAGGAAGAACTCACCGTACTCTGCGAGATGGGCGTCGACCTGCTACAGGGCTACCTGCTCTGCCGCCCCCAGGAGGAGCCGCCCACCGACGTACACAAGATGCTGCCCACCCTGGGCCAGGCGCCGACGCCACTGGGCGAGGAAGGCAGCGATCTCACCGCGCTGCTCAACGAACAGCAGGCGGTCTCCACGGCCACCCCTACCGCCGACGTGCTGGAGGCGTTTCGCGCCCAGGCCAACCTCAACTCCCTGGCGGTTCTCGATGAAGAGCAGCGCCCGGTGGGCATCGTGCACCGCCATTCGCTGTCGGACGTGCTGCTCAAGCCCTTCGCCACCGAGCTGTACGCGCGCAAGCCGATCAGCCGGCTGATGAGCAACGACTTCCTGGCCGTGGAGATCACCACCTCGCTGCAGCAGGTCAGCCGGCTGTTGACCAGCCGCGCCCGCCAGCGCATGGAAGAGGATTTCGTGATCACCGTGGAGGGCTGCTACCAGGGCCTGGGACGAGTGATCGACGTGCTCAAGCTGATCACCGAGCTGAAGATCCAGCAGGCCCGCTATGCCAACCCGCTGACCCTGCTGCCGGGCAACGTGCCGATCCAGCAGTGCCTGGCCCGTCTGCTGCAGCAGAATCGCGAAGCGGCGGTCTGCTACGTCGACATCGACAGCTTCAAACCCTTCAACGACCTGTACGGCTACGCCAAGGGCGATGAGGTGCTGTTGTGCCTGGCGCATTGCCTGAACGAGCGCATCGACCCCAGCCGGGATTTCGTCGGCCACATCGGCGGTGATGATTTCCTGCTGGTATTCGGCTCGCGGGACTGGCGCGCGCGCCTCAATCAGCTGCTCGAAGACTTCCAGAGCCAGTGTCGACGCTTCTACCTGGAAGAACACCTGGACGCCGGCTGCTTCATCAGCCATAACCGCCAGGGCCAGCGCGAGGAGTTCGCGCTGCTGTCACTGTCGCTCGGCGTGGTTCACCTGCACCCGCAGCACTGCCCGCAGCTGGACGCCAGCGAGCTGGCTGGCCTGGCCTCCGAAGCCAAGCGCCAGGCCAAGGCGATACCGGGTTACAGCCTGCACGTGATCGACACCCATATGTTGCAGGAGCGCCCTGCTCAGGCATCGGCGGGATAATCGAACTCGAATACCCGGGCCACTTCCGAAGCATGCCAGGAGGCGGCGGCGATGCCATCGGGTGCGCCGTCGAAGCGGCCCAGGCGCGATACACATTCGAAGAAGCCGGTGCGCGGCAGGCGGCTGGCACCCTGGCTGATCACCAGGGCGCTGCGCAGTGGGCGGTCGCTGCGGGCATCCAGTGCGGCCAGGTGTTCCAGCGCAGCGGTGAGGGTCTGCATGGCAGGCGCCGGCAGCGACAGGCGCTCGATCAGCGCGCGGTAGGTCAGCAGGTGGCGCTGGCGGCGGGCATCGTCGAGAGCCGCGAGCAGCGCCTCCCAGTGCGCCCGGCTGATGCGCACGCTCATGCCTGCCAACCGGAGATGCCGAGCACCCAGGCCAGGGCACGCAGAATGGCCGCATCGGGCTGGCGCTCGCCGCTTTCGATCATGCCCAGGTAATGCGGGCTGATGCCCACGGCCCGCGCCAGCTCATCGCGGCTCAGGCCCTTGGCCTCGCGCAGCGCGCTCAGCTCGGTCAGCGCTTTCGGGGCGTCGACAGCCGGCCGACTCGCCGGTGTCGCGCCACCCTGGCCAGCGGCCTGGAGCAGCGCCTGATAATCGGCCCACGGCACGACCGCGTATTCCGGTTCGCCGTCACGCTCGATCACTTGTACATTCATGCTTGGGTTCTCCGCGAGGCGCAGCGTCGCTCTGCGTAATCCGGCTCAGGGCCACAACATGAGCCGCATACTACCAGCCCTCCGACCCGACGCGCTCGTCGGCATCCATGCCGTGTGCCAGGCGCCGTCAGGTCGCCGCGCCCTGCATGAAGAACTGCAGCAGCGACGAGCCCATGCTGGCCCGCGCGACCCGCCCACGGCGCTCGCCATCGACCAGGCCGAACAGCAGCGAGGCGAACAGCTCGGTCAGCACCGGCGCACCAATGTCGATACGAAAGACGCCCTCCTGCTGGCCACGCAGGAAGAACTGATCCAGGGCATTGGTGTACGGCAGCCAGCGCGCCTCTTCGCCGCACTCGTGCAGCGAGTCCGGGCGCCACTGGAACATCAGGAAAACCAGCAGGTCGCGGTGCACCAGATGCCCGTCCACCAGGCGTTGCAAGGCTTCGGACAGCGGCGCATGCTGCAGGTCGGCCTCGGCGATGACCTGGTTCATGACCTCGGAGCCATAGTCGAAGAGCATTTCGATGAGGTTGTCGCGAGTGCCGCAGAACCGGTTCAGGGTTGCCTTGCTGACACCTGCCGCCTGCGCGATCTCCTTGAAGGTGCCACGCGGCTGCTCGACCATGGCAACGGCCAGGGCCTTGAGCAGTTTTTCTTCAGCAACAGGTCTTGGCATCTATCGGCTCTTCTCGGTAGTCGCGTCATTGTGCAGGAAAAGCCCATTTGTTCCAAAGGGCTGGCAAGTTTAGTCACAAAAAATGCAAATGAGACAATGTTGACTCACCTGCATCTATAACCGACCATTCACGCCTTTCAAGGACTAACTGGATTGGGCCATCGCCCCAGGTGAAGCATGAGCAGGATTCGCACAGGTCACGTCGTATCGGCGATCACCCTTTCAATCGTCATCGGCCTGGCCGGCTGTGACAAAGGCGACCAAGGCTGGGGCGAGGCGCCGCCTCGCGAGGTCGACGTGCTGACCATCAAGACCGAGCCCTTCACCGTGGTGGCCGAATTGCCGGGGCGGATCGAGCCCGTACGGGTCGCCGAGGTCCGCGCCAGGGTCGCCGGCATCGTGCTCAAGCGCACCTTCGAGGAAGGCGCCGACGTCAAGGCCGGCGACCTGCTGTTCCAGATCGACCCCGCCCCGTTCAAGGCTGCGCTGTCGCGCGCCGAGGCCGAACTGGCACGCGCCGATGCGCAACTGTTCCAGGCCCAGGCCACGGTCAAGCGCTACGAGCCGCTGGTGAAGATCAACGCGGTCAGCCAGCAGGACTTCGACGTGGCCCGCGCCACCTTGCGCAGCGCCCAGGCCGACAAACGCTCGGCCCAGGCCAGCGTGGAAACCGCCAAGCTGGACCTGGGTTACGCCCAGGTGCGCGCGCCCATTGCCGGGCGCATCGGCCGTGCCCAGGTGACCGAAGGCGCACTGGTTGGCCAGGGCGAGACCACCCTGCTCGCCCGTATCCAGCAGCTCGACCCGGTGTATGCCGACTTCAGCCAGCCGGCTGCCGATGCCCTGCGCCTGCGCGCCGCCATCGCCGATGGCAAGGTCTCCGGTGACGGCGACAAGACCCTGTCACTGCGCGTCGACGGCACCGACATCGAAAGCCAGGGCACACTGCTGTTCACCGACATTTCGGTGGATCGCAGCACCGGACAGATCGCCCTGCGTGGTCGCTTCGACAACCCGAACGGGGTGCTGCTACCCGGCATGTACGTGCGCGTGAGCACGCCCCAGGGCCTCGATCAGGACGCCATCCTGGTGCCGCAACGCGCCGTGCAGCGCGCCGCCGATGGCAAGGCCAGCGTGATGCTGCTCGGCGCCGACGACACCGTGGAGGCGCGGCCGGTCACCACCGGCGCCATGCAGGGCGGCCGCTGGCAGATCACCGACGGCCTGAAGGCCGGTGACCAGGTGATCACCAGCTCGCTGTCGGCCATCCGCCCCGGCGCCAAGGTGATACCGCGCAAGCCAGGCGCTGAGGCCCAGAACGACACCACTTCCCAGGCGCAATAAGCCGGAGCACCGACATGTCCTTGTTTTTTATCCGGCGCCCGAACTTCGCCTGGGTGGTCGCGCTGTTCATCACCATGGGTGGCTTGCTGGCCATTCCCTTCCTGCCGGTGGCCCAGTACCCCAACGTGGCGCCACCGCAGATTACCGTCACCGCCACCTACCCGGGGGCGTCGGCCCAGGTGCTGACCGACTCGGTCACCAGCGTGATCGAGGAAGAACTCAACGGCGCCAAGAACCTGCTGTACTTCGAGTCCACCAGCAACGCCAACGGCATCGCCGAGATCACCGTGACCTTCCAGCCGGGCACCGACCCGGAGCTGGCCCAGGTCGACGTGCAGAACCGCCTGAAACGTGCCGAGGCACGCATGCCCCAGGCCGTACTGACCCTCGGCATCCAGACCGAACAGGCCACTGCAGGCTTTCTGCTGATCTATTCGCTGACCTACAAGGATGGCGGCGCCAACGACGACACCACGGCCCTGGCCGACTATGCAGCGCGCAACATCAACAATGAGATCCGCCGGGTTGCCGGTGTCGGCAAGCTGCAGTTCTTCGCCTCCGAAGCGGCGATGCGCGTGTGGATCGACCCGCAGAAGCTGGTCGGTTACGGCCTGTCGATCGACGACGTCAACAACGCCATCCGCGCCCAGAACGTGCAGGTGCCGGCCGGCGCCTTCGGCAGCACGCCGGGCAGCGCGGAGCAGGAGCTGACCGCGACCCTGGCGGTCAAGGGTACCCTGGACAATCCCGAGGAATTCGCCGCCATCGTGCTGCGCGCCAACCAGGACGGCACGCGCCTGACCCTGGGCGACGTCGCCCGCATCGAGGTCGGCAGCCAGGATTACAACTTCGGCTCGCGCCAGGACGGCAAGCCGGCCGTGGCCGCCGCCGTGCAGCTGGCGCCAGGCGCCAACGCCATCCAGACCGCCGAAGCGGTCAAGCAGCGCCTTACCGAACTGTCCGCCAACTTCCCGGACAACGTGCAGTTCTCGGTGCCCTACGACACCTCGCGGTTCGTCGACGTGGCCATCGACAAGGTCATCATGACCCTGGTCGAGGCCATGGTGCTGGTGTTCCTGGTGATGTTCCTGTTCCTGCAGAACGTGCGCTACACGCTGATCCCGTCCATCGTGGTGCCGGTGTGCCTGCTCGGCACCCTGACCTTCATGTACCTGCTGGGCTTCTCGGTGAACATGATGACCATGTTCGGCATGGTGCTGGCCATCGGCATCCTGGTCGACGACGCCATCGTGGTGGTCGAGAACGTCGAGCGGATCATGGCCGAAGAGGGCCTGGAGCCGGTGCCGGCGACCATCAAGGCGATGGGCCAGGTGTCCGGCGCGATCCTTGGTATCACCCTGGTGCTGTCGGCGGTGTTCCTGCCCCTGGCGTTCATGGCGGGCTCGGTGGGGGTGATCTACCAGCAGTTCTCGCTGTCGCTGGCGGTGTCGATCCTGTTCTCGGGCTTCCTGGCGCTGACCTTCACCCCGGCGCTGTGCGCCACCCTGCTCAAGCCGATTCCCCAGGGGCATCACGAGAAAACCGGTTTCTTCGGCTGGTTCAACCGCACGTTCACCAGGCTGACCGGGCGCTACACCAAGCTCAACAGCAAGCTGGTGCCGCGCGCCGGCCGCTTCATGTTCATCTACCTGGGCATCGTGGTGCTGATGGGCTTCTTCTACCTGCGCCTGCCGGAATCCTTCGTGCCGGTCGAGGACCAGGGCTACATGATCGTCGATATCCAGCTGCCACCTGGGGCGACACGCGAGCGCACCTCGGCCACCGGCAAGCAGCTGGAGGAATTTCTCGCCTCCCGCGAGGCCGTGGCAACCTCCTTCCTGGTACTGGGCTTCAGCTTCTCGGGCATGGGCGAGAACGCCGCCATCGCCTTCCCGCTGCTCAAGGACTGGTCCGAGCGTGATTCGGAGCAATCGGTCGAGGCCGAGACGGCCGCGGTCAACGGCCGCTTCGCCAACCTCGACGACGGCGCCATGATGGCCGTGCCACCGCCACCGATCGACGGCCTGGGCAACTCGGGCGGCTTCTCGCTGCGCCTGCAGGACCGCAGCAGCCTCGGCCGCGAGGCGCTGCTCGCGGCGCGCGACCAGGTGCTCGGCAAGGTCAACGGCAACCCGCTGTTCCTCTACGGCATGATGGAAGGCCTGGCCGAGGCGCCCCAGCTGCGCCTGGTCATCGACCGTGACAAGGCGCGCGCCCAGGGCGTCAGTTTCGAGTCGATCAGCAATGCGCTGTCCACCGCCTTCGGCTCCGCGGTGATCAACGACTTCGCCAACGCCGGGCGCCAGCAGCGCGTGGTGGTGCAGGCCGAACAGGCCGCACGGATGACGCCGGACAGCGTGCTCAAGCTGCACGTGCCCAACGACAGCGGCAGCCTGGTGCCGCTGAGCGCCTTCGTGACCACCCAGTGGGAACAAGGCCCGGTGCAGGTGGCGCGCTACAACGGCTACCCGTCGATCCGCATTTCCGGCGACGCCGCCCCGGGGGTCAGCACCGGCGAGGCCATGGCCGAGCTGGAGCGCATCGTCGCCGAGCTGCCGGCGGGCATCGGTTACGAATGGACCGGCCTCTCCTACCAGGAGAAGGTCGCCAGCGGCCAGGCGACGACGCTCTTCGCCCTGGCCATCGTGGTGGTGTTCCTGCTGCTGGTGGCCCTCTACGAGAGCTGGGCGATTCCCCTGGCGGTCCTGCTCATCGTGCCGGTCGGCGCCCTTGGCGCGGTACTGGCGGTAACCGCCATCGGCCTGCCCAACGACGTGTATTTCAAGGTCGGGCTGATCACCGTGATCGGCCTGGCGGCGAAGAACGCCATCCTGATCGTCGAGTTCGCCAAGGACCTGTGGGAAGACGGCTACTCGCTGCGTGACGCCGCCATCGAGGCCGCACGCCTGCGCTTCCGGCCGATCATCATGACCTCCATGGCCTTCATGCTCGGCGTGGTGCCGCTGGTGATCGCCACCGGCGCCGGCGCGGCCAGCCAGCGCGCCATCGGCACCGGGGTGCTCGGCGGGATGTTCAGCGCGACCCTGCTGGGGGTGATCTTCGTGCCGATCTTCTTCGTCTGGGTGTTGTCGCTGCTGCGTACCAAGCCCAAGCAGACCGACCATCACCCGCTGCACAAGGCGGAGTAAGGCCATGGCCGCGCCGAGCCTGCGGCGCTCATTGTCTGCTGGTCGGACGGACGATGGCGTGGCGGCTCTATCGCCACCCCTGCAGCGCTGATGAGAGGGGGCGTGCTGGCGAAAGCCGCACGCCCTTTGTCATTCAGTTCAGCAAGGCGATCAACGCGGGTACGCTGAGTACCGCCGTGTAGTAGCCCATGAACTGCACACCGATGTTGAAGCCCAGGAAGCGCCCCAGAAGGCCGCCGAGCAGGCCGATGGTGACGATCACCAGCAGCCCGAGCAGGCCGCCCTCCCAGATCCCGACCACCAGCACCAGGCCGATGAAGGTGGCGATCACCGCTTCGTGGCTGATCCTGCGCGACACGAAAGAAGCTGCCTGGTGGGCGAAGTTCATGGTGAAGGGATAGGCGATCAGAATGGCCACCAGCACCGCCATCATGCCGTAGCCGAAGAACTCCCAGTTGTTGAGCAGGTTATGCAGGTTGTTGACCTCACCGCTGACGCTGTCCACGGTGAAGCGCGGCGGTGCGTTGAACAGCGGCGCGGCCGGGCCGGCAGCCACCGGGCTGAGCGGCAGACCGAAGGCGATCAGCGGAATCAGCGCCTCGGCGATGTAGGTGGACTCGGTCACCCCGTTACGGGCGGTGATCACCGTGGTCAGGCGCTCGTAGGCCTGCTTGATGCGCGCGCCGATCAGCTCGCCCATGATCACGGTCATGGCCACCGGGCTGAACACGAAGGTGGCACTGGTCACGCTCGCCGCCATGGCGGTCATGCGCGTCTGGCGCTTGTTGATCACCCGCAACGGGTTGGGAAAGTAGCCGCGCCAGCCCTTCATGTCCGGCGCCAGGGAGAACACCCGATACTGGTCGCGACGCATGCGTTCACGCTCGGCTGGCGCCAGCATCGAGAACAGCGAAGTGATCAGCGGTGCCACGGCGATGCCGAGGAAGTAACTGACCGCCAGCTTGACGCCGTACTGGGCCGTCAGGGTCTGCAGGGCGACGATCACCAGCACGAACGGCAGCAAGGCCAGCACCGAGGCCCAGCGCCCGGCCGAGAAGTAGGCGATGGTGAAGGCGGCGCAGAGAAACACCCAGGGGGCGAACTGCTTGATGACGTCACCGAACGGCGCCAGCAGCACGGCGAACAGCACCGCCAGCGGCACTGCGATGACGGCTGCCACGGCGCCACCGGAAATCATCTTGCGCAGCGCCACATGGGGCACACCAAGGCGGCGCAGATGGTTGGCGTCACCGATCAGCGCGGTCGCCGAGGTATCACCGGGAATGCCCAGCAGCGCAGTGGGCACCGCGTGGGTCATGTGCTTGGCCACCGCACCGGCCAGGAAGAAGGTGAGAATCCCGGCCGGCGGCGCGCCGAGCAGCACCACCAGCATGGTCAGTGGCGCCAGGGTGGTGGTTTCGTCGGTTCCCGATACCAGGCCGATGGCGGAGAACAGCACAGCGCCGAACAGGCCAAGCGCCAGGGCCATGAGTATTTCGTAGAGTAGGCCCTCCATCACGAACGCCCTCCGCTCAGCGCCAGGGCATCGCGCGTGTCCGCATCGGCTTCGACGGGGCCATTGTCACGCGCCTGTTCTTCCCGGGCCTGGGCATCCCGGAACAGCTCATAGAGGCCGAGTTCGTGGAGCTCGGCGACCACCTCGGGCGAGGTGTCCTCGAGACGGCCAAGGCTGCCGTATTCCTTGAGCAGGTCACCCACCACCTGCTCGCGAAAAGCCGGATCCGCCACGTGCTCGACCACATCGCGCTTGGGTTTGAACAGCATCGCACTGATCGCCCCACCGCCCAGGCAACCGAGAATGCCGAAGAGCATGGCGTAGGCCTTGGCCATCTGCGCCGACTCGACCAGGCCGCCGAGTATCAACAGCGCCAGCCCATAGGCACCCAGGCTGACGATGGCGCTGACGATGATGGCCAGCACCAGGTGCCGGGCATCGACGGTATCGCCCCACACCTCGTAGAGGTTGTCGGTGTTGCGCGCCGCGTCCGCGCTGGGCGGTGTCGCGGCGATTCTGGCAAGCTCTTGGCTCATGGTGTCCCCCGCCCTTTCGGGCTCTTGTTGTTATCGAGGAAGCAGCTGGTTGACGACCGCAAGGTCGGTTTCGTGTGCACTGCAGGTGCCGGCCATGGCGCCTGTGTCGCTGTTGGTCATGCCGCGCCGGCAAGGCGTACGCTGGCGCCTCCCCGGGTGATCACCTGGCCCGTCTGGTTGCTCAGGCGCAGCGCCAGGTTCACTCGCCCGGCCTCTACCGCGACGATTTCGCCGGCGGCGGTCAGCACATCGCCCACATAACCGGCGCGTCGATTGCTGTATTGGAAGCTCAGCAGTTCGTCGCCCTCCTCCATCCAGTCGTACACCAGTTGGGTCAGCCAGTCGCCCTGCAACGGGCCGTCCACCAAGAGCGCCGGGTGCCCCTCGCGCTGCTGGGCATAGGGCAGGTCATAGTGGATACGGTGGGCATTCCAGATCGCCGCGTTATACAGAAACAGCTGCACGGTGCCGGGCCGGTACTCGCGCTCGGGCAACTGCTGGCCTGCTCTGATCATCTGCCTGGCCATGCTCACCTCGCGATCCGGGTCAGGCGTTCGGTCACCACCGGCTCGCCCGCTTCGGTTGCAAAACGGTTCTCGAACACCAGAAAGATCAGCGGCCCTTCGGCGCCCTGTTTCTGGTAGATGTCCAGCAGGGTCTGCCGGCACAACAGCACGTCGCCGGCGAAGATCCTGCGGTGCACCTGATACTCGCTGCCGCCGGCCATGATGCGCTTGAGCGGCAACTCGGGAAGCAGCGCATCGTCGGGCTTGTGCCCGTCCTCGAGCAGTTGCTCCAGCGGCAGCACCGGCATCATCGCGCTGAACAGGAACAGCAGCGGCGCTTCGTCGCCATCGAGATAACGGCGCTGACGCTGCCCGGTGGCCACCGCATATTTTTTGATGTCGTTACGGTTCACCTCGAAGCGCGACGGCGGCAGCGAGGTGCCGATACTGCGCCGGGCCGCATCGCTGATCAGATCCGTCATCAGATCACCCCCAGCCTGACCAGCTCGGCGTATTCGGCTTCGTCCAGCCCGAGCCACTGGCGATAGATGGAGGCGTTGTGCTGGCCGACCGCGGGGGCGCTGGCGCCGCGTTCCAGGGTGCCGCCGGAGAGTTTGATCGGGTTGCCGAACACCTCGAAGCGGGCTCCCTGGCAATCGACCGGCACGAGCATGTCGCGTTCGCGCAGGTGGGGGTCGGCCACCACTTCATCGATGCTCTTGATCGGCGACAATGGAAAGCGATCACCGGTCATGGCTTCCAGTTCGGCCTTGGTGTGGGCGCCGAGCCAGCGCTCCACGGCAGGCTTGACCTTGCGCAGGTAGACGTCGGTTTCGAAGCGCTTGGCCATGCTGTCGAGCTCAGGGTCCGAGGCCGTCGCCTCGTCACCGAAGGTCAGGCAGGCCTCGCGCCAGAACTTGTCGGTGTAGGCACCGAAGAACACGTAGCCATCCTTGCAGGCGTAGCGTCCGTAGGGACGCACGAACGGATGGCCATTGCCCTCGGGCACCGTGACCTTGCCGGTTTCGGTGTAGGTCACCAGCGCGTTTTCGGTGAGCGAGACGATCGAATCCTGCTGCGACACGTCGACCAGTTGGCCCAGGCCGGTGCGCTCCGCTTCACGCAATGCGCCGAGGGTACCGATGGCCGCATACAGCGCAGCGGACAGGTCACCCAGCACCGTGCCCACGCGCATCGGCTCTTCCACCGTGCCATTCATCGACCACAGCCCGCCGCTGGCCTGGGCGCTGCTGTCGAATGCCGGGCGCAGCGAGTTCGGGCCGTACTGGCCGAAGCCACTGATGGCGGTGAACACGATGGCTGGATTGATCTCCCTGAGCACCTCGTAGCCCAGCCCCAGCCTGGCCATGGTGCCGGGCCGAAAGTTCTCGATGACGATATCGGCCTTGCGCACCATGTCCAGAAAGGTGGCCTTGCCCTCGGCCTTCTTCAGGTCCAGGCCGACCGCCATCTTGTTGCGGTTGAACTGGGCGAAGAAGCCACTCACCGGCTCGCTGCTGCTGCGACTGAGCGGCGGAAACTCGCGGGTGAGATCAGGATCGGCGGGGTTCTCGATCTTGATCACCGTGGCGCCCATGTCGGCCAGCAGCATGGCGCAGTAGGGGCCGGCGACAACACGGGTCAGGTCGAGGATGGTCACGCCCTTCAGCGGGCCGGCCGTTCTGGCGAAGCTCGCCGGTGCATCGGTCAGTGAACTCATGGGTTCTCCTGTGTCGGTACGTCGCCGGGGGCGCAGAGCGCCGCCATGAAAGAGCCGAGGTACGCTCGTACAGTGAGTTGACGGAGTGATCCGGGCAATGCGACCTGATGGCTGTCGCAGCGGGCCCGCACCCTTTCCGGGTTGTTGTTCTATTGGCTCAATGCGCCCTGTTGCGCAGGGCGGTGGCCACTCTCGAAGCCGACGGTTTACCCAGCGCGGCGTCGATGAAAGCACCGGCCTCGAGCAGTGCCGACAGATCCACACCGGTCGGCAGGCCCTGGCCCTCGAGCAGATAGACCAGCTCCTCGGTCGCCACATTACCGGTGGCCCCGGGCGAATACGGGCAGCCACCCAGGCCGGAAACCGAACTGTCGAACACCCTTACCCCGGCTTCCAGAGCAGCCTGGACATTGGCCACCGCCATGCCGTACGTGTCGTGGAAATGCCCGGCCAGTGCCGTGATCGGCACCTCGCTGGCGCAGGCCTGGATCAGTGCTCTGGCCTTGCCCGGGGTACCTCGGCCGATGGTGTCGCCAAGGCTGATCTCGTAGCAGCCCATGGCGTGCAGCTCGCGGGCGACCCGCACCACCTCCGCCACCGGCACCTCACCAGTGAACGGGCAACCGAGCACGCAGGAGACATAGCCGCGCACCGCCACGCCCTGCTCCAGCGCCTTGCCCAGCACCGGCTGGAAGCGCTGCAGGCTTTCGGCGATCGAGCAGTTGATGTTCTTCTGCGAAAACGCCTCGGAGGCGGCGGCGAAAACCGCCACTTCCCGGCACCCGGCCCGCAGTGCGGCATCGAGCCCCTGAAGATTGGGCACCAGCGCCGTGTAGGTCACCCCCGGATGTTGCCCGAGGCGGCGCAACACCTGGTCGGAGTCGGCCATCTGCGGCACCCAGCGTGGCGACACGAACGCACCGGCCTCAAGCGTTCGCAGCCCGGCCGCGACCAGCCGTTCGATCAGCGCCACGCGCACCTCGACCGGCAGGGTCAGGGCTTCGTTCTGCAGGCCGTCCCGCGCGCCGACCTCCACCAGCCGTACGGCATTCATGCTCATTGCCCGCGCTTTTCGCGCAACAACGCCTCGGCGCGGTCGGCACGTACGTCGCGGGTCTCGACCATGCGTTTGACCAGCCAGTCCAGCTCATCGCCCCGGGCACCGGCCGACAGCGCGATATTGCGCGCATGCAGGGCCATGTGGCCGCGCTGGATGCCTTCGGTAGCCAGGGCACGCAAGGCCCCGAGATTCTGCGCCAGGCCGACGGCGACGGCGATCTCGCCCAGTTCCTGGGCACTCTTCACGCCAAGAATGCGCAACGACAGCTGCGCCAGTGGGTGGGTCTTGGTGGCGCCACCGACCAGGCCGAGGGGCATGGGCATCTCGATGGTGCCGACCAGATGGCCTTGGCGATCCTTCTCCCAGGTGGTCAGGGAGCCGTAATGACCATTGCGGCAGGCATAGGCATGGGCGCCCGCCTCCACGGCCCGCCAGTCGTTGCCGGTAGCCACCACCAGCGGGTCGATGCCGTTCATGATGCCCTTGTTGTGGGTCGCGGCGCGGTACGGATCGATGGCCGCGAAGGTATAGGCATCGATCACTCCCTCGATGACCTCCGTGCCCTTGTACTCGGCGGTATCCAGGTGTTCCGGGGCGATCCGCAACTGGGCCCGCGCCAGGCGCAGATCGGCAAGATTGGAAAGGATGCGCAAGCGCACCTTGCCGCCCGTAAGCTGTTCCATCAGCGGCGCCACGGCCTCGGCCATGGTGTTGACCGTGTTCGCACCCATGGCATCGCGCACGTCGACGATCAGGTGCGCAACCAGCATCGGCCCGCGCGGGCTGTCGATGAAGGTGTGCACCTCGATATCACGGCAACCGCCGCCCAGGCTGTTCAGCAGCTGGTCCTTGCTGTTGGCCAGGGTGATGATCTCGTCCTTGTTGCGCAGCAGGCTGAGGCGCGCGTTGTAGGGATCGCTGACACCGATGATCTGTACCTGGGCACGCATCAGTGGCGCGCTGCTGGAAGTCTGGAAACCACCGGCCGGCCGGGTCAGCTTGGCCATGAACGAGGCCGCAGCGACCACCGAAGGCTCTTCCACCACCAGCGGAATGAGCATCTCCCGGCCGTTGATGCGGAAGTTGCTGGCCAGCGCATAGGGCAGCTCGAACGTGCCGATCACGTTCTCGATCATGCCGTCGGCGATCTCCAGCGGCAGCGCACCGGCGTCACGCAAAAGCGCGGTGTCCTCGGCGGACAGGCCAAGCAATTGCTGCACATGCTCGAGGCGTTGCGCGGGGGACAGGTTACGGAAATCGGGCAGGCGGGAATCGATCGACATGGGCGCTCCTCGGGGAGTCGTTTGTTCTTGGTTGGGGCGAACGTTATCCTCACTGTATCCCTGAAAGAAGGTACAGTTTGCCCGGACACTTCATTCCTGTACCCAGGGATTTGCGCCATGCCCAGACAGACCCTCGCCCAGAAAGTCGCCGACGCCATTGCCAGGCAGATTGCCGATGGTGCCCTGCCGGCAGGCAGCAAACTGCCCTCGCTGCGCGAGTACATGCGCCTGCACGGGCACTCCAAGAACACGGTGATTACCGCCTACGAGCACCTGGCCTCCCAGGGGCTGGTGGAGGCACGCCACGGCAAGGGGTTCTTCGTCTGCACGAGCGTCAGCGCCAGTGTCGAGGACGACGAGGCGCAGCCCTACACGAGGGCGCTGGACACCATCTGGATGATGCGCCAGCAGTTCGTCCGCGACCCCGGCCACTCGCACCTTGGCGAAGGCTTCCCACCGGTGCAATGGCTGATGGACATGCGCCTGGACAAATTCCACCGCCAGGTGGTGCGCGGCGGGGTGACCACCTTGTTTCGCTACGGTACGCGGCTGGGCAACCCCGGCCTGCGCCAGCGCCTGGCGCAGAAGCTGGCGGACTACCGCATCGCCGTCTCGCCCCGGCAACTGGTCACCACCCTGGGCGCCAACCACGGTATGGACCTGATCATCCGCCGCTACGTCATTCCCGGCGACACGGTGCTGGTCGAAGACCCCGGCTATTACCCGCTGTTCGGCAAATTGCAGTTGCAGGGCGCGCGCATGCTCGGCGTACCGCGGGAGGCTGACGGACCGGATCTGGATGCATTGGAGCGGGTGCTGAAAAGGGCAAGACCCAGGCTGTTCTTCCTGCAGTCGGTGGGCCACAACCCCACCGGCTCGGACATCTCCCCCGCCAAGGCCCACCGCCTGCTGCAGATTGCCGAAGCGCACGACCTGCTGCTGGTGGAGAACGACGCCATGGCCGACTTCAAGCCCAGCTCGGCAACCAAGCTGACGGCACTGGACCAGTGCGAGCGCACCCTGTACCTGGGCAGCTTTTCCAAATCGATTTCCGCCGCCTTGCGCGTCGGCTTCATCGCCGGCAGCAAGCAGCGCATCGAGGAGCTGGCCGACCTGAAGATGCTGCTGCACAACAGCGGCGCCGAATACAGCGAGCGCACCATCGAGGTGATCCTCGGCGAGGGGCATTTCCTGCGTCACCTGTCACGCCTGCAGGATCGCCTGCGCGCCGCCACGCAACGCGGCCTCGAAGTGCTCGACGAGCTGGGCGCCGAGGTGTTCTGCAGGCCGGAGCAAAGCCTTTATCTGTGGGCGCGTTTTCCCGGCATCGACGACGCCAACGCCCTGACCCGACATTGCCTGACCCAGGGGGTGATGCTTGCACCGGGCTCGATCTTCGCCGTCAACCGGCAGACGCCGGTACCCTGGACGCGCCTCAATGTGGCCTACCTGGATGACCCGGCGTTCCGCCGCAGCCTGGCGCGCCAAGCGCAACAGGCTGTCGGCGCACGGTAACGCGGGTCAGACCCGGAAGGCGGTCACCAGGCCATTGAGGCTGACCGCCAGGCAGGACAGTTCCTGGCTCGCCGCGCGGGTCTGGTTGGCACCAGCCGAGGTCTGCTGCGACAGGTCGCGAATGTTCACCAGGTTGCGATCGACCTCGCGAGCCACCTGCGCCTGCTGCTCCGCAGCGCTGGCGATCACCAGGTTGCGCTCGGTGATCGCGGCGATGGCCTGCACGATCGCCTCCAGGGCATCCCCCGCGGCCTGGGCCAGGGTCAGGGTGGCGCCGGCGCGTGAACTGCTGTTGTGCATGGCCGCCACCGCCTGTTCGGTACCGCGCTGGATGCCCTCGATCATCTGCTCGATTTCCCGGGTCGACTGCTGGGTGCGATGCGCCAGGGCGCGCACCTCGTCGGCCACCACGGCGAAACCACGCCCCTGCTCCCCTGCCCTGGCTGCCTCGATGGCGGCGTTCAGGGCCAGCAGGTTGGTCTGCTCGGCAATCGCGCGAATCACCGTGACCACCTGGCTGATCTCGCGGACGTTGCCAGCCAGCTTGCCGATCTCGCCGGAGGTAGCGTTGACGTCCTGGGTCAGCAGGTGGATGGAATCGACGGTCTGGCGCACCTGATCCTGCCCGAGGCGCGCGGTCTGGTCCGACTGGCGCGACGCTTCGGAGGTGCTGACCGCATTCTGCGCCACCTCCTCCACCGTGGCGGTCATCTGGTTCACCGCCGTGGCCGCCTGTTCGATTTCCTCGTTCTGCAGGTGCAGACCGCGGGTCGCATCTTCGGTTACCGCATGCAGCTCTTCCGATGACGAGGCCAGCTGATTGGAGGATTCGCCGATACGTTGCAGGGTGTCGCGCAGGCTGCGCTGCATGGCAGCCAGCGCCTGCAGCAGCTGGGCAGGCTCGTCGCGGCCGTGGTCGTCGACGTTACCGGTGAGGTCACCGGCGGCGATGGTCTTCGCGACCTCGACCGCCCTGCCGAGCGGTTTGACGATGCTGCGCGTCAGGTAGATCGCCAGCAGGATGGTCAGCACCGTCGCGACGATCACCACCAGCACCACGGTACTGGTGCTGTGCTCGTACACCTCGTCGCTCTCGCCAAAGGCCTGCGTGGCGCCCTGGCGGTTGTACTCGGTCAGCTCCTTGAGCTTCCTGACCAGCAGGTCCCCTTCCTCGGCCATCACCCCGGTGAGAATCTGCCCGGCAGCCATGCGCTCGCCGCGCAGCATCAGCTCGACCGCCTCACTCTGGTGCTGCAGGTAGCGATCCTTGATGCCGAGCAGTTGCTCGAACACCAGCCGTTCGGCGTCGGACTCGACCAGCGCCAGGTAACGGCTCTGTGCGCTGGCCAGGTCCGCCTTGGTAGCGTCCAGCCCGGGCAGGGCGGCGCGCCTTGCCTGGTCAGTGTCGAGCGCATAGAAGCGCAAGGTCAGTGCCCTGACCCGCATGGCCGAGACACCCAGGTCGTTCAATGCCAGGGTGGATGGAAACCACTTGGTCTCGATGGCGTCGCTCATGCTGTCCATGCGCTGCATCTGCGACAGTGTGATGACGCCAAGCAGCACCAGCAAGGTCGCCAGGGCGGCGAAGCAAATACCGGCACGCAAGCCAATTTTCATATTTCTGAGCGACATCAATCCTGCCCTTTCGTTATCGGTTGCCCTTTCGGGAATGGGGTAGCGGGGTTACACGCAGCCATCGGCGCGCACTCGCCTGTTCAGTCGGCCTGCAGCACACAGGGCGTAGCGAGCCCTGGGATCAACTTCTGCGCGCGGGCGAAGAGAAATCCCTGCACCCACTGGGCCTCGCATTGGCGGCTGATCGCCAGGTCGGCCGCGGTCTCGATACCCTCGACCACCACATGGGCGGCCAGGCTGTTGCACAGCCCTATCAGGTGCCGGAGGGTCTTGGCATGCAGCGAGGAGCGCCGGGCGCGCTGCACATAACCCTGGTCGATCTTGATGATGTCGGGCTGTGCCTGCTGGATGAAGGCCAGGGTGCCGAACCCCGAGCCGAAATCGTCGATGGCCACATGGCAGCCAGTGCTGCGCAGCTGGTGGACGAATTCCACGGCCTGATCGTGGCTGATCGGTGCCGAGCTTTCGGTGATCTCGATGACCAGGCGCGAGGCGATGCCGCTGTCGGCGAGGCGCTGCAGCACCTGCTCCCAGTGATAATCGAGCGTCGCGCTCTGGGCGGAAACGTTGCAGCCCAGGGTCAGCGCCGGATGGCCCTGCAGCAGGTCGATAAGCGCCTCGACGACGCAGTGGTCGAGGCGGCGCATCGAGTGCCGGCGCTCCAGCACCGCGAACGGGTTGAAGCCCAGGGGCTCGCCGTCGCTGCGTAACAGACCCTCCTGATAGAGCGTGCGCTCGGTATCAGCCGCCGCCCTGACCGGCTGGAAGGCCAGGTGAAAGCGGCCGCGCTGCAGTTGCTGGTAGAAATGCCGCACCCGCACCTCGTCAGCCGCAGCAGTGGCCACGCAAAGGGCATCCAGATTGAGCAGTGGGTGCGCGGCAAACATCGAGGGCATTACCTGTTGTCCATAACTGGTCCGCTAGATCGCCACCTCGCAAACGTTTGCTTATGGCTGCTCGCCGAGGCTATTCGCTAAAATCGCAATCCAAACTGAGAAAGGGTGCACGGCCACTGCGCCGCCGATTGGGCAAGGTAGCGACTCACACGCTGCTGGCGTTCTGCGGCTTCGCAAAGAGCGCCAAGGCCGACGCTGAAGCGGCTCCGCAGGTTTACAGGCGGCCATGTTCCCAGTGCACCCAGGCAATGACCAGTGTTCCCAGGCGCCCGGTTGTTGTCCGCACATGCATGTGCTGCTCATCTCAGCGCCAGCGGCTTTCCAGGACACGCGATGTACACAGTGACCAGCAACTGCTTCCAGGTGATGGCGAAGAGCTTTGTCGAACAAGGCGTCGACCCACGCAAGCTCGACCAGCAACTGCTCCTGGCCCTGAGCAGCGGCACGCCGGTCACCCTGGCCCAGGTGTACAGCCTGTTCAGCCAGGCCAGCGAACAGACCGGCAATCCCGACATCGGCCTGGGCACCTATGCCCACGCCCATCCCAGTGCCCTGGGTGCTCAGTGCTACCCACTGATGTCCAGCCCGACCCTGGGCAGCGCACTGAAGTTGATGGTCGACTACCACCCACTGGTCACCAATGGCTCGCACTACCTGCTCGAACAACGCCAGGACACCCTGAAGCTGATCGGCCTGGAAGTCGGCACCTCGCCCCTACCGGCGCCGCGCGCCTTTATCGATGCCGGCGCGGCACTGACCCTCGGCGTCATCCACTGGCTGACGCCTCATCAACGCCCCCAGCCGCTGGGCGCCGAATTCACCTATGCGCAGCCGGCCGATACCCGCCACCTGCGCCAGTTGTTCGGCGACAACCTGCGCTTCTCGGCGCCCCACAACAGCCTGATCTTCAAGGCGCGCGACGGCGCCATCACGCTGCCAACGGCCGATGCGGCGCTGCACGTCATGCATCAGGAGTACGCACAATCGCGCCTCGACGATCTGGTCAAGGGTTCGGTCGCCGCACGCGTGGCACGGCTGCTCGCGCAGCAGCTCACCCTGGGCATCAATCTGGATCTGAGCGAAGCCGCCGATACCCTGCAGATCAGCAAGCGCGGCCTGCAGAAGGCACTGGAACGCGAAGCGGTGAGTTTCATCCAGTTGCAGGAAGAGGCACGCCTCAAGCTGGCGCACAATCTGTTGCGCAACTCCACGCGGAGCCTCAAGTACATCTCGGCGACCCTGGGTTTCCGCGATCAGAGCAGTTTCCACAAGGCGAGCATGCGCTGGTTCGGCATGCCGCCCAGCCAGTATCGCAATCACGGGGCGTAGCCTAGGCCATCACGCGCTTGAATGATCGGCACGCCATCGGTGTAGGTTGGAAACGGTCTGCAGCAACGCTGGCTGCCGAGCATTGCGCTTCGGCATGGGCCGGGCTGGCAGCATGCGTCGCCAGCACAACCTGCCCAACGCGCGGCGCTTGCCGCGCGTTGGGCTGTGCGATCAGGTCGCGCGCTCTTCGCTTGGGATCTGCTTGTGCCACAAGGTCGGGATCAGGAACACGATGGCCAGCAGGCAGGCGCCGACCAGCAGCACGAAGCCGCCATCCCAACCGAAATGGTCGACCGTATAGCCCATCGCCGCGCTCGCCGCGACCGAGCCGCCGAGGTAGCCGAACAGACCGGTAAAGCCGGCCGCGGTACCTGCCGCCTTCTTCGGTGCCAGTTCCAGCGCGTGCAGACCGATCAGCATCACCGGGCCATAGATCAGGAAGCCGATGGACACCAGCGCCGCCATGTCGACGATCGGGTTGCCCGGCGGGTTCAGCCAGTAGACCACGGTGGCCACGGTCACCAGGGCCATGAACACCACGCCGGTCAGGCCACGGTTGCCGCGAAACACCTTGTCCGACATCCAGCCGCACAGCAGCGTACCGGGAATGCCCGCCCACTCGTAGAAGAAGTAGGCCCAGGAGCTCTTGTCGACGGTGAAGTGCTTGACCTCCTTGAGGTAGGTCGGCGCCCAGTCCAGCACGCCGTAGCGCAGCAGGTAGACGAACACGTTGGCCAGGGCGATGAACCACAGCATCTTGTTGCGCAGCACGTACTTGACGAAGATTTCCTTGGTGCTGAATTCCTTCTCGTGGCTGTCGTCGTAGCCCTCGGGGTAGTCGTTCTTGTACTTCTCGATCGGCGGCAGGCCGACCGATTGCGGCGTGTCGCGCATGGTCGCGAAGGCGAACACGGCGACCAGCATGGCGACCGCAGCCGGCACGTAGAACGCCGCATGCCACTCATTGAACAGACCCATGCCGAGCAGGAACAGCGGGCCGATCAGGCCACCACCCACGTTGTGGGCGACGTTCCACACCGACACCACGCCACCGCGCTCCTTCTGCGACCACCAGTGCACCATGGTTCGGCCACTGGGCGGCCAGCCCATGCCCTGGGCCCAGCCGTTGATGAACAGGAGGATGAACATGATGGTCACGCTGGAGGTTGCCCAGGGCGCGAAACCGAAAACGAACATCACCCCAGCCGACACCATCAGGCCGAATGGCAGGAAATAACGCGGATTGGAGCGGTCGGAAATCAGCCCCATGAGGAACTTCGACAAACCATAGGAGATGGCGATGGCCGACATCGCCAGGCCCAGCTGCCCACGGGAATAGCCCTCCTCTTCGATCAGGTAGGGCATGGCCAGCGAGAAGTTCTTGCGCAACAGGTAGTAGCCGGCATAGCCGATGAAGATACCGGCGAAGATCTGCCAGCGAAGGCGACGGTAGGTGCTGTCTATCTGATCATCGGGCAGAGGCTCCCGATGGGGGGCAGGACGGAAGAAGGCGAACATCCAAAGGCTCCAGTTCTTGTTTTAGCTGCACGGGCGAATGTGACAATTATGTGACATTTTCATTTGCGAAAATATCACTCGCTAGTGAAGCGGTAAAGCCAGAAATCTGTTGGAATTCGAACTAAATCGACGATTCAGACCGAAGGCCGAAAGAGCCATCGGTAATCATCGTGAAAAGGGCGGGCACCAGGGCCAGGGAAGTCGGCGGCGCTGCGATACTGCCGCATTCGGCTGCCAGGCGAGGATGCACAACCGAAAGGCAGAAACAAGAAAAGCGACCCAAGGGTCGCTTTTCAGGAAACCTGCTCGAGGCAGGTGGATATGGCGCAGCGGACGGGACTCGAACCCGCGACCCCCGGCGTGACAGGCCGGTATTCTAACCGACTGAACTACCGCTGCGTGTCGGTGGACTTGCGTCCATGGAACTCGTGCTTCGTCAGATGGGCAAGCCTGGCTTCCCCATCACATCCCAGAACTCAATCTCAGATGGAAAATATGGCGCAGCGGACGGGACTCGAACCCGCGACCCCCGGCGTGACAGGCCGGTATTCTAACCGACTGAACTACCGCTGCGCGTCGGTGGACTTGCGTCCGATTCTCTCAAGGCAAGTGGTGGGTGATGACGGGATCGAACCGCCGACCCTCTGCTTGTAAGGCAGATGCTCTCCCGGCTGAGCTAATCACCCTTGGCCTTGCGAGGAGGCGAAATTTACGCGGGCACCCAACCTAAGTCAAGGCCGCCGTTGAATTTTTTTCAAAAAAGACGCGGCGCGTGCGACGGTTCTTCAACGGTAGATCATCTTGCGCGTCATACCGCCGTCGCTGATCAACTCCTGGCCCGTCACGAAGCCTGCCTCGGCCGACAGCAACCAGGCCACCAGCGCCGCGACGTCGTCCACCTGCCCCACCCGCCCGACCGGATGCTGGGCATGCTCGTCAGCGCTCAGCGGCTCGCTGGCACGCTGCGCCGGGTCACGGGAATCGATCCAGCCCGGGCTCACCACATTCACCCGGATGTCCGGGCCGAGGCTGATGGCCAGCGCATGGGTCAAGGCCACCAGGCCACCCTTGCTGGCGGCATAGGCTTCGCTTTGCGGCTCGGACTGGCTGGCGCGGGTCGATGCCATGTTGACGATGGCACCACCACTGGCGCGCAGGTGCGCCGTGCAGTGCTTGGCCAACAGCATCGGCCCGCTGAGGTTGATTGCCAGCACCTGGTTCCACTGCGCCAGCGCCAGGTCTTCCAACGGGCCGTTATGGGGGCTGGCCACCCCGGCGTTGCACACCAGACCGTCGAGCCTGCCGAACCGTGCGATGACCGCTGCTACGCCGCGCTCGACCTGACCTTCGTCGGCCACATCCATGGCCACGAACATCGCGTTGTCACCAAGGGCTGCCGCGAGCGCGTCGCCCTGGCTGTCCGCCAGATCGCAGAGCGCCACCCGCCAGCCACGGGCCAACAGCCAGCGCGCAATGCCGGCACCGATGCCGCGGGCAGCACCGGTGACCAGCGCGACGCGCCCCTGCTGCTCGACACTGCCCGCGCTCACAGCGCTTGCAGACCGCGGCTCAGGTCGGCCTTGAGGTCGGCGATGTCTTCCAGGCCGACGGCCACCCGAATCAGGCTGTCGCGGATCCCGGCATTCTCGCGCTCCTGGGGCGACAGGCGACCATGGGAGGTGGTGGCCGGGTGAGCGATGGTGGTCTTGGTGTCACCCAGGTTGGTGGTGATGGAGATCACCCGCGTGGCGTCGATGAAACGCCAGGCACCCTCCCTGCCGCCCCTGACCTCGAAACTGACCACCGCACCGAACGCGCTTTGCTGGCGTACGGCCAACTCGTGCTGCGGATGGCTGGCAAGCCCTGCGTAGTAGACCTTGTCGATACCCTCCTGCTGCTCCAGCCAGCGCGCCAGCTCCAGCGCACTGCTGCAATGGGCCTGCATGCGGATGCGCAGGGTCTCGAGGCCCTTGAGGAAGATCCAGGCATTGAACGGGCTGAGGGTCGGCCCGGCGGTACGCAGGAAACCGACCACCTCGGTCATCAGCTTGGCGCTACCGGCCACCACGCCGCCCATCGCCCGGCCCTGGCCGTCGATGTACTTGGTCGCCGAATGCATGACGATATCCGCGCCCAGCTTCAGCGGTTGCTGCAGGGCCGGGGTGCAGAAGCAGTTGTCCACCGCCAGCAGCGCGCCGCGCTCATGGGCAATGGCTGCCAGGGCGGCGATGTCGACCAGCTCGGCCAGCGGGTTGGAGGGTGACTCGACGAACAGCAGCCTGGTGTTGGGCTTGAACGCAGCAGCCCAGCCCTGCAGGTCGGCCAGGGGCACATAGTCGACCTGTACGCCAAAGCGCTTGAGGTACTTCTCGAACAGGCTGATGGTCGAGCCGAACACGCTGCGCGAGACCAGCACATGATCACCGGCGCTGCACAGGCTCATGACGATGGACAGGATCGCCGACATGCCCGAGGCCGTGGCGACCGCCTGCTCGGCGCCCTCCATGGCGGCGATGCGCTCTTCGAAGGCGCGCACCGTCGGGTTGGTGTAACGCGAGTAGACGTTACCCGGCACTTCACCGGCGAAACGCGCCGCGGCATCGCCAGCGGTGCGGAACACATAACTGGAGGTCGGGAACAGCGCCTCGCTGTGCTCGCCTTCCGGCGTGCGGTGCTGCCCGGCACGTACCGCCAGCGTGTCGAAGCCGACACCCTCCAGATCACTGTTCAGCCGACCAGCATCCCATTCCTGCGTCATATCGCGTCCTCGTCCAGAAACCATTCCGGGCCACATGGGCCCGGATATTTACGCTGTATTGTCGATCAGTTGTTGTACAGATCGATGATCTCGCTGACCGCCTGCGACTTGGCCTTGCTGCCATCGTTGCGCGCCAGGTCGATACGATTCAGGTAGGCCTCGTCGACATCGCCGGTGACGTACTCGCCATCGAACACCGCGCTGTCGAACTGCTCGATCTTGATCTTGCCGCCACCGACCGCTTCCTTCAGATCGTCGAGATCCTGGTACACCAGCCAGTCGGCGCCGATCAGCTCGGCCACCTGCTCGGTGGTACGGCCATGGGCGATCAGCTCGTGGGGGCTCGGCATGTCGATACCGTACACGTTCGGGTAGCGAACGGCCGGGGCCGCAGAGCAGAAATACACGTTCTTGGCGCCGGCTTCGCGGGCCATCTGGATGATCTGCTTGCAGGTGGTGCCGCGCACGATGGAATCGTCGACCAGCATCACGTTCTTGCCACGGAACTCCAGCTCGATGGCGTTGAGCTTCTGACGCACCGACTTCTTGCGCGCCGCCTGGCCCGGCATGATGAAGGTCCGGCCGATGTAGCGGTTCTTGACGAAGCCCTCGCGGAACTTGACGCCCAGGTGGTTGGCCAGCTCCAGTGCCGAGGTACGGCTGGTATCGGGAATCGGGATGACCACGTCGATATCGTGGTCAGGGCGCTCGCGGCGAATCTTGTCGGCGAGTTTCTCACCCATGCGCAGGCGCGCCTTGTACACCGACACGCCGTCCATGATCGAATCCGGGCGCGCCAGGTACACATGCTCGAAGATGCACGGCTTGAGCTGCGGGTTGGGCGCGCACTGGCGGGTGAACATCTGCCCTTCTTCGGTGATGTACACCGCTTCGCCCGGCGCCAGGTCGCGGATCAGGGTGAAGCCGAGTACATCCAGGGCCACGC
>Ga0207790_1000181_pt1 | contig 24841 bp, 22 predicted proteins | sample HigsolmetaGSP14D_FD_184842 | JGI IMG/M metagenome (GOLD analysis project Ga0207790, IMG submission 184842) | High solid enriched microbial communities from the Joint BioEnergy Institute, USA - SP1-4-D (SPAdes) | ecosystem: Engineered > Bioreactor > SSF (Solid state fermentation) > Aerobic >...
GTGGGGGGCGGTGGGCGTGTGCGGACGTCGAGCGCCTGGATGGCGCTCGCCGAGGCCCGCAGGAGCGGCTTTTGCCGGTCCGCACGCGGCCACCGCACCTCACTCCACGCGGTGGCCCGCACGGCCGTTGCTGCAGGCTGCTTCGCCGGCCGTCCGGGTGAGGTCTGCTGCGGACGCGCGCCGGCCGGGGTCATGTCCAGCAGTCGCTGGCGTGCCTCGGCCGGCAGGTCCGGTCTGCTGCGGACGCGGGCCGGCCGGGGGTCAGATCTTCTTTGCCAGCGCTTCGGCCAGGCCGGTGTAGCTGGCCGGGGTCATGTCCAGCAGTCGCTGGCGGGCGTCGGCGGGCAGGTCCAGACCGTGCACGAAGGTGCGCATCGATTCGGCCGTGATGCCCTGGCCACGGGTGAGTGCCTTCAGCTGCTCGTAGGGGTTGGGCAGCCCGTGGCGGCGCATCACCGTCTGCACGGCTTCGGCCAGCACTTCCCAGGCCGCGTCCAGGTCGGCGTCCAGGCGCTGCGGGTTCACTTCCAGCTTGCCCAGGCCCTTGGCCAGCGAATCCAGTGCGACCTGGCTGTGGCCGAAGGCGGTGCCCAGTGCACGCAGGACGGTCGAGTCGGTCAGGTCACGCTGCCAGCGGCTGATCGGCAGCTTGGCGCTGAAGTGTTCGAACAAGGCGTTGGCGATGCCGAAGTTGCCCTCGGCGTTCTCGAAATCGATCGGATTGACCTTGTGCGGCATGGTGGACGAGCCGACTTCGCCTTCCTTCAGGCGCTGCTTGAAGTAGCCCAGCGACACATAGCCCCAGATGTCGCGCGCCAGGTCGATCAGGATGATGTTGGCGCGGCGCGCGGCGTCACCGATCTCGGCGATGTTGTCGTGCGGTTCGATCTGCGTGGTGTACGGATTGAAGACCAGCCCCAGCCCGCTGACGAAGCGTTCGGCGAACGCCGGCCAGTCCACGTCCGGGTAGCTGGCCACATGGGCGTTGTAGTTGCCCACCGCGCCGTTGATCTTGCCGGTGAGCTCCACCGCGGCGATCTGCCGGCGCTGGCGCTCCAGGCGCGCCACCACGTTGGCCAGTTCCTTGCCCAGCGTGGTCGGCGAGGCGGTCTGCCCGTGCGTGCGCGAGAGCATCGGCTGGGCGGCCTGGGCGTGCGCCAGGGTGCGCAGCGTGGCGGCGATGCCGTCCAGGGTGGGCAGCAGCACCTCGCGGCGCGCCTGCTCCAGCATCAGGCCGTAGCTGAGGTTGTTGATGTCCTCGCTGGTGCAGGCGAAATGCACGAACTCCAGTGCCGGGGCCAGCTCGGCGTCGTCCTTGAGCTGCTCCTTGATGAAGTACTCCACGGCCTTCACGTCGTGGTTGGTGGTCCGCTCGATCTCCTTCACCCGCGCGGCGTGGGCCGGGCTGAAATCGGCGGCCAGCGCCCGCAGGCGGGCTGCGGCGGGGCCGGAAAACGCGGCCAGTTCGGCAATGCCAGGCTCGGCGGCCAGGGCCAGCAGCCATTCCACTTCCACCTTGATGCGCGCCTTGATCAGCCCGTATTCGGAGAAGATCGGGCGCAGGGCATCCACTTTGCCGGCGTAGCGGCCATCAAGCGGGGACAGGGCAAGCAGGGCGGAATCGGACATGGCGTCAGGGCGGGCAGCAGGCGGCGGGGCCGATATTCTACGACGAGCCGCGCGGGCGTGCCCTGCGCCCGGGTCGGGTGCCGCGGCGTGGGCGCGGCGCTCACCCCCCGCAGGCGGCGGACGGGGTATGGTGAGCACTGCCGCCAGCCCGGGAAGCGACGACCCTCTGCCAGCCGCCGCTTCCTTTCCCCAACTGAAGTAGTGCGGAGTTGATGCAATGAGCAAAGCTGCCAGCAAGGCTGCAACACCGGCGTTCCGGATCGAACATGACAGCATGGGTGAACTGCAGGTGCCTGCAGAGGCCCTGTGGGGTGCGCAGACCCAGCGCGCCGTGCAGAATTTCCCGGTGTCGGGCCAGCGCATGCCGCGGGAGTTCATCCGCGCGCTGGGCCTGGTGAAAGGCGCCGCAGCGGCGGTGAACGCCGACTTGGGGCATCTGCCCGGGCCCGTCGCCAAGGCGGTCCAGCAGGCGGCGGCCGAGGTCGCTGCCGGGGACTGGGACGCGCACTTCCCGGTGGATGTCTACCAGACCGGTTCGGGCACGTCCTCGAACATGAACGCCAACGAGGTCATCGCCACCTTGGCCAACCGCAGCGGCAAGGCCGGCAAGACCACCGTCCACCCCAACGACCACGTCAACCAGGGGCAGAGCTCCAACGATGTCATCCCCACCGCCCTGCGGGTGTCGTCCGTGCTGGCCGCCCATGAGCAGCTGCTGCCGGCGCTGGTGCACCTGCGCAAGGTGCTGGCGAAGAAGGGGCGCAGCCTGCGCAACGTGGTCAAGACCGGCCGGACCCACCTGATGGATGCCATGCCGCTGACCTTCGAGCAGGAGTTCGGTGCCTGGTCGGCGCAGCTGGCCTCGGCACAGGCACGCCTGGAAGACACGCTCAAGCGGGTGCGCCGGCTGCCGCTGGGCGGGACCGCCATCGGTACCGGCATCAATGCCGATCCACGCTTTGGTGCGCAGGTGGCCAAGGCGTTGAAGCAGCAGACCGGCTTCAAGTTCGAAAGTGCGGAAAACAAATTCGAGGGGCTGGCCGCGCAGGATGATGCGGTGGAACTGTCCGGGCAGCTCAACGCGCTGGCGGTGGCGCTGATCAAGATCGCCAATGACCTGCGCTGGATGAACGCCGGGCCGCTGGCCGGACTGGGTGAAATCGAGCTGCCCGCGCTGCAGCCCGGCAGTTCGATCATGCCGGGCAAGGTCAATCCCGTCGTTCCCGAGGCCACCGTGATGGCCTGCGCGCAGGTGATCGGCCACCACACGGCCATCACCGTGGCCGGCCAGACCGGCAACTTCCAGCTCAACGTGACGTTGCCGCTGATCGCGGTCAATCTTCTTGAGAGCATCCGCCTGCTGGCCAACGTGTCCCGGCTGCTGGCCGACAGTGCGATTGCCGGGCTGAAGGTGCGCGAAGACCGTGTGGCCGAAGCTTTGGCGCGCAACCCGATCCTGGTGACCGCGCTCAACCCGATCATCGGTTACGAAAAAGCGGCGGCCATCGCCAAGCGTGCCTACAAGGAACAGCGTCCGGTGCTGGACGTGGCACGCGAGGACAGTGGTCTGGATGAGGCCGAACTGCGCAGGCTGCTGGATCCGGCTGCGCTGACCGCCGGTGGCATCCACGCCGGCGGCGGTTCGGGGGGCTGACCACCGCCGCCCGGCACGGCCTGAAGCGGTGGCCACGGTCCTGCGACCGTGGCCACCGGCTGTGCAGCGTCCTTTTACGGCACGCTGTGCCCAGGCTTACCAGCCAAACCCGGCGCCGAGGCCTGCCGCACGTTCATCGCCGCTGAAGGACGCACCCATACTGATCGTGGCGCGTTCGCCGAGGGCGCGCTGGTAACCCACCGCCAGCGCCGCGCGGCCATTCTGCACGCCGATGCCCGCGCCGAGGCGGTTCGATGTGTTCACGCCTGCGGCGCTGACCGCCATGTTGACCATCGCCGCGTTCATCGCGCCGATCCGGTCCAGCCGCTTGTCCAGCCCCAGGAACCGGCCTTCGACCCGGTCGCGCTCGGCGGCGAAGCGGTCATCGAGCTGCTGCAGGTTCACCGCATCGGTGGGGCGGACCCCGGCGGCCACGTTGCCGATGACCCGTTCGCCGCCGGCATGGCCGACGGAAAATTCGTTGTCGCGGTCCGTGGTGGCGCCGCCGCCCACCGCAACCGCATTGTGCCCGCTCGCCGACGCGCCCTGGCCGAGCGCCACCGACCCCTGCCCGCTGGCGTCGGCGCCCTCGCCGAGCTGCACCGAACCATCGCCGCTGCCGGGGGCCGTGACCGGACCGCCCCCGCCTTCACCCGGGCCAGGTCCAGGTCCGGGTCCGGGACCGCCGATGCCGCCATCGGAGAGGGCCCGTTCGATGCTGTCGACCCGGTCGCCCATCCGACCCCAGCGGGCGTCCCAGTCCGCCTGCAGCTGCCACAGCTGACCGCCGTTGATCGCCTCGCGGCTGCCGGCGGCGATCCGTCCGCTGCCCAGGTTGGCCAGCACGGTGCCATCGCTGCCGCCCAGCGTGGCGCGGTCCAGTGACATGTCGTCGTACACCAGCGCCGCCAGCGCGCGCCCATTGTTGGGGTCGACCAGGCCGGAGGCCTTCAGCTGGGCCAGGGTGACCGCATCATTGTCGGCGGTGCCGCTGGCCACGCCGCGCAGGCGACGGTCGCCGTCCGTGCCGGTCAGGTCGACCACCGTGCCACCGAGCTGTGTGGCCACGGTCACCGCACCGGTGCGTGCATCGCGCGCGACGAGGCCGGCGGCGCCACTGGACAGGTCGTTCACCTGCTGCGCCAACATGCCAAGGCCGCCTTCGGTATCCGTGGTGCGACGGTCCAGCTGCATCAGGGTCCCATCGACACGGCCCAGTTCGCCCTGCAAGGTACCGATGCTGCGTTCAGCCGTGGACACGCGCTCGTTGGTGGCGTGCAGCTGCGCGCCGGCAATGGCCTCGCTGCTGGTGGCCGATACCTCGCCTGCGGCAACGTTGACGAGCCTGCGCTGCAGGGAGGTGTTCCCCAGCGACACGGTATCCGGCTGGTCGGCGACCGACAGGTGGCCGATGGCCACCGCCCCGTTGGCGGTCGCTTCGGCAGACATGCCCAGCGCCATGGACTTTTCCCCCGACGCATAGGCGCCGGTACCCACCGCTGTACTCCAGAAGCCGATTGCACGGGACCGGGTTCCCACGGCCACGCCATTGCCCACGGCCTGGGTATTGCCGCCGATCGCCACGCCCGCCGGGCCGTTGGCCAGGGCGTTGGCGCCGATGGCCATGGCACTCGGGGCGGGGGCGGAGGCGGGCGCATCGTCGGCATCGGGCCCGGTATTGATGGCGATGAACCGCTCGGGAAGCGCGCGGGCTGCTGCGACACCACCGACCGGCGCCTGCTGCAGGCAACGTGCGCGGTCGCTCGGCATTTCCCCGGTGCCGTTGCAGGTCGCCGGGGGCGTTGCCGTCAGCGGTTGCGTGTATCCCAGTGGCACGCACAGGGCGGTGAGCAGCGCACAGGCCAGCAGCGTACGCTGGCGCGTGACGCGCTGTGCGGCATGTGGGGCGGTCGTGCAGCGGTGGGAATGGAACCGGTGTCGTTGCGACGTCGTGTTCATGCGTCCTCCTCCAGGCGACGCGCGGGCGTCGCGATACGTGAGAGTTGCCAGGCAGGCCTCGGGGGCCTGTGGTCATGCTCATCACGCGGTTGGATTCGGCCTATAGGAACACGGCGTGAAGCGCCGTCAGCGGACGCCTTCAGCCACCGTCGTCATCGTCGTGACGCTCCGCGATCGCGACGCGGCTCAGCGCCGATCGGCCACGATGTTGTCGAACGTCTGGGTGTAATCCTTGAACTCGGGGATGGTGTCCACCAGATCCGCCGGCACCGGATGCATGCCGGCGGGCGGGATGATCTTCACCGGCAGCATGTCCGGATCCGGCGCGGCGTCGACCAGGGTGTTCTGGCGCAGGACCTGCAGGTGGCCGAACATCTGCTGCAGCATCTGCCGCTGGTCGGGGCGCAGCGGAATGGCCACCTCGTCGATCTTCATCGTGCCATCGGGAGTGATGATGATGTTCGGTGCCGGCTGCCGCCGCACCGTGACCAGGTCGGTGCTCACGGTGATCTTGGGCTTGCTGCGCTCGGCGCGATGGGTGCGGTAGTCCTGGTCGCAGCCGGTCAGGCCCAGGCAGAGCAGGGCGGCCAGCAGCAGGAACAGCTTCTTCATGGCGATCGGGGCGGTAGGAAAACGCCGTAGTGTACTGCTGCGGCCGCCGCGGCTCACGCCGCAGCGGGCCGGTGCGCTCATTTGCCGCAGCCGCCGCCGCAGCCTCTGGCAGTGGCCGGCACGGAGCGATGGGCCGCGTGCCGGCCGGACCTTCAGGCCCCTTTCGAACGCGTGGGTTACCAGCCGAAGCCGGCGCCGAAGCCTGCCGATGCCTCACTTCCGCTGAACGAGCCGCCCAGCGTGATCGTGGCACGCTCGCTCAGCGCCTGCTGGTAGCCCACCGAGAGAGCGGATTTCCCGTTCTGGAAGCCGACGCCGGCGCCTACCCGATGCGTAGTACGCACGCCCGCGGCACTGACCGCCATGTTGACCATGGCGGCATTCATTGCCCCCATCCGGTCCATCCGCGCATCCACGGCCTGGAACCGGCCGTTGGCCCAGTCACGCTCGGCAGCGAAACGGTCTTCCATCTGGCCGAGATTCACCGCATCGGTCGGGCGCGTTCCGGCGGCGACATTGCTGACAACGCGTTCGTTGCCCTGGGAACCGACCGAAAATTCGTTGTCGCGGTCGGCCGTGGCGCCGGCGCCGATCGCCACCGCATTGTGTCCGGTGGCGGTGGCACCGTCACCGATCGCGATGGAGCCCGTCCCCTCTGCGTTGCTGCCGTTGCCGATGCCGATCGCGCCGGTGCCAGCGGCGCCGCTGCCCGTTCCGATGGCCACCGAATGGTCCCCGCTGCCGCCCAGGTCCGGTGCCGGACCCGGGGCGGGTGCGGGAGTGCCCACGTTGCCGTTGGCGAGTTCGTGCTCCACGCTGCCGACGCGGCTGTCCAGGTCGTTCCAGCGGGATTCCCAGTCGGCGTTGAGCTGCCAGAGCTGGCCGCCGTTGACCGCCTCGCGGCTGCCCGCCGCGATCAGTCCGTTGCCCAGGTTGCCGATCACCGTGCCATGGGTACCGCCCAGGGTGGCGCGGTCCAGCGACAGATCGTCGTAGACCAGCGCGCCCAGCGCGCGGCCGTTGTTCGGATCGACCAAGCCGGACGCTTTCAGCTGGGCCAGGGTGACGGCGTCGCTGTCGTCGATGCCATTGGCCACGCCGACCAGTCGGCGTTCGCCGCCTGTGCCGGCCAGGTTGACCGTGGCACCGCCGACCTGGGCCCCGACCGTGACACTTCCGCTTGCCGCATCGTAGGCCACCATGCCCGCGGCGCCGGTGCTCAGGGCGTTGAACTGCTGGGACAGCTGGCTGATGTCGCCTTCAGCGGAGGTCACACGGCCATCAAGTGCGGTCAGCGCGGTGGTGGTGTCGCGGATGTCGGCGGCGTTCTGCTTCACCGCCTCATTGGTGGCGAACAGCTGCGACCCGTTCACGGCGTCGGTGCTGGTCCCGTTGAGATCGCCTGCAGCCAGGTTGACGATCCGGCGTTGCAGGGTGGCATTGCCGACCGACACCGTGTTGGCGGTGTCGGCCACGGAGCCGACGCCGAGGGCAACGGCCTCGGTCGCACTGACGCTGGAACCGCCGCCAATTGCCACGCTCCTGTCCACGTACGCACCAGCGGCACCCACCGAGGCGCCGTTGCCAAAGGCCGCCGAGCCGGCCCCATGCACGCGGGAGTTGGGGCCGATCGACACGGACGACGTGTTGAACGTGGTGCCGCTGTCCACCACGGCTGCGCTGCCGATGGCGATGTTGCCGCCGCCGTTGCCGGTGGTCGTGGCGTCACTGTTGGGCCGGCCATCGACCTTGATGTAGTCGTTGGACACGGTGGCCTGGATGCCGAAGGTCCGGGATTGGGCCGTGCCCGCGATGGGAGTGCGGCACTCCGTGCTATCGGCGGTCAGACCGGCATCGCGGTCACATGACGCCCCGGCGCTGGCATCGGCCAGTGCCACGGTGGGTACTGCGGCGAGCGCCAGCGCCATTGCAGCGGCCAGGCGGCCGATGCGCCTGCTGTGGCACGTCGACGTCGACGACCACGCGATGACACGGTCCGACCGGTCGGTCCTGATGCTGGAGATGCACGTAACGTTCATTGATGACTGTCCTGTTGGCGACGCAGGCGCGTCGAAAAGTGTGGGAGTGCTGAAAACGGCAGCAAGCGCCGCTGGAGCGAATGCTCCTTGCGGCAGCCCTCCGGACCAATCGGACAGGGACTAAACGTGCAGTTTGTTTTTGCTTCTGGGCACGCCGTGGATTTTTTTTTTCGATGCGCTACAACGCAAGACGCCGCCCAACGGGCGGCGTCTTGTGCAGCGGCAGTGGGGGCTGGGACCGACAGCGCGGTCCGGACGTCAGTACACGGCAGGCCGGGGGGGCATGCCCCGGCGGCCGCCTGGGCTCATTTTCCGCACTCGTCCACGTCGGTCTGGTCCATCTTGGCGTACGGCGCGAAGGCGGGCAGCGAAGCGGCCAACGCCTGCTGCGTGGCCAGTAGCGCAGGCATCTGCGTGCAGATCTGCTGTGCCTGCGCCTTCAGTCTGTCGGCCTCGGCGTTGATGCGCGCCTCCATGCCGTCGGTGTTGCCGCTGAATACCCCCTTGAGTGCTTCGCCGGCTGCCCGCGCGCCCAGATTCGCGCCGGCCACGCCGACGTCCATGCCCGCCAGCGCCACGGCCTGGATCTGCTGGCGGTACTGCAGCAGCTGGGCCTGCTGCGCGGCCGTGGTGTCCACGCGCCTGCCATCGATCAGCAGCTCGCCTTCGGCGGTGATCTGCGCATCGGGCTGGCCGTTCGCATGCAGGGTGTAGTTGCCGCTCTGCATTTCCTGGCGGGCCTTGTCGGTGGCCTCGCGCACCACCCTGCCCAGCGATGTGTTGCCGTCGGACGTGGAGGCGGTGGAGGCGGCGGGGGCGGCCGACCGATCCGTGCCATCACAGGCGGCAAGGGGCAGGACCAGCAGCAGCGGAGCGAGCAGGTGGCGAACGGTCATGGCGGCAATCCTCAGGCAGGAGGGGGGGCAGGTGGCGCAGGGGAGGGCGGAGACGGCTACTTGCCGCGCGGAACACTGACCGTGCCGCGCACATCACGGTGGCGCACGCTGCCGCTACGGGTGACCGTGAGGTCGCCGCCGAAATCCTCGGCGCGAACATCGCCCGAGCCATGGGTGCCGACGCTGACGTTGCCGCTGATGGCGGTCAGCTCGATGTCGCCCGATCCGGCCACGCCGACGGTTGCATTGCCCCGCACGGTGCGCGCCTTCACCTCGCCCGAGCCCAGCGTATCCACCTGCAGGTTGCCGCCGATGTCACGCAGTGCCAGATCGCCGGAGCCGATCCGGCCCACGCTGACATCGCGACGGATGGCCGCAGCGTCGACATCCCCTGAACCCAGGGCCAGCAGACGCAGCGTCTCGGCGCCGTCGATCTGCAGATCGCCCGAGCCCACCGCAGCATGGATGCTGCCGGAGGTGCCGCGCGCCGTCACGTCGCCGGAGCCCAGATCCACACTCAGCGCCTTGGCGCCGGTGATCTCGGCATCGCCGGAGCCCACCTTCAGCTGTACCAGCACGGATTCGGGAATGCTGCCGCTGATGTCCAGCCAGGCGTAGTCCTGGCCAGTGGTATAGCCGTTGCCGCCGTTCCGGCGCAGGCTCACGGTGAGCGTGTCGCCGGCGCGCTGCTGGGTCAGGGCGAGCTGCGGCAGCCAGCCGGCGTTGGAGGCGCAGGCGCGCCCGGCCAGGCTGGCCGCACCGGGGCGGGCCGTGACCCGCAGATCGTGCTGGTTCACCTCCAGCACCACGGTCTTGATGTCGCGGGTGTCCAGCGCCAGCTGACGGGCCTCGGTGTACCGGCAGGGGGCATCGGAGGCCCGTGCTGCCAGCGGCAGCAGGAGCAGGGCGGAGCAGGCAAGCAGAGTGCGCATGAGAGGGTCTCCTCCAGGTCAGATTTCGCCGGCGCGGCGGCGCAGGCGGATGGCCAGTGCGATGAAGACGATGCCGAAGGCCACGCCGATCCACAGCTGCGGCATCGCCAGGGCGACCGCCTGCTGCGAGGGCGACAGCAGCGCCACGAAGCTGTTCATGTCGCTGTCCACGCCCCTCCCGGCGCCGCGGTACAGCAGCTCGGTGCCGGGCAGGGTGCCGCCGAGCAGTCGGCCCACCACATGCTGCCAGAACCAGCCGCTGCTCAGGCCGAACAGGCCCATCACCTTGGTGGTGCTGACGATGATGCCGGCAAACAGCGGCAGCATCACGGCCCACAGGAACGGCTTGCTTTTCGCCCAGGACGAGCAGAGCAGCAGCCAGCCCACGGTGGGCAACGACCACAGGGCGAACACCGGGATCCAGGTGAAGTGGCCGGCTGCCAGCATCAGCGGGCTGGCCGGGCCCCAGATCAGCGTCATCGGGTCGCCGCCATGGGCCAGTACCACCGCGCTGAGCAGCACCAGGAAGCACAGCATGGTGACAATCGAGGCCAGCACGGCGATCAGCGGGGCCACCAGCACGGCGCTGAGCACCTTGGACAGCACGGTCTGCGTATCCGACAGCGGCAGCGACTTCCAGAACAGGATGCTGCGGTCGCGGCGGTCGTCGTACAGCGCCCCCAGGCAATAGAAGAACACAACGAAGGCCAGCACCACGAACGGCCAGGACGAGCTCAGCACCAGGGTCAGGTCCAGACCGTTGGCCAGGTCGCGCATGCTCTCGGCGTCCAGCTTCTGCGTGAGCAGCTTCAGGTCCAGGCCGTTGATGTTCACGTCATCGATCTGCAGCTTGCCATCGCGGGCGGCGCGTTTCATCGCCACCAGGCCCAGCACGAAGCCCACCGCACTCATCAGCAGGGAGACGATGCCGGCGATCACCGGGGCGTACAGGAACCCGCCGCGGTTTTCCCAGTATTCACGCTTCAGCAGCCAGCGCAGGGTGGACGCGCGGGAGATCGGGGAGGGGGCGGCGTTCATGCGTAGGTTCCCTTCATGATGGCGACGAACAGATCGGCCAGGCCGGGGTTGCGGGTTTCGCCCAGCGTCGCCAGCTGGCTGCGGGGCACGTTGTCGAACAGCAGCACGCTCTTGCCGAACGGCAGCGCGCGTTCGTCCACCGGTTTGAGCGCACGGGCGGTGTCCAGCTGGTCGGCGTTGACCAGCACTTCGGTGTAGCGATCGCCCACCTCGTCCATCGGTGCGCTGAGCACGAAGCGGCCATCGCGGATGAACATCACGTCGGTGAGGATGTGCTCGATCTCTTCCACCTGGTGGGTGGTGACGATGATGGTCTTCTGCTCGTCGAAGTAGTCTTCCAGCAGGCGCTGGTAGAACTCCTTGCGGTACAGGATGTCCAGGCCCAGGGTGGGCTCGTCCAGCACCAGCACCTTGGCGTCGATGGCCATCACCAGCGCCAGGTGCAGCTGCACGATCATGCCCTTGGACAGCTCGCGCACGCGTTGTTTCGGCTGCAGCTTGGTGTTGGCCAGGAAGCGCTCGCAGCGGGCGCGGTCGAACCGCGGGTGCACCCCGGCGACGAAATCGATCGCCTCGCGCACCTTCAGCCAGCGCGGCAGCACGGCCACGTCGGCGATGAAGCAGATGTCATTCATGAGCGCATCGCGGTGGCGGCGCGGGTCCTGGCCCAGCACGGTCAGCTCACCCTGCACGCTGGTCAGCCCGAGCAGGGCTTTCAACGCGGTGGTCTTGCCGGCGCCGTTGGGGCCGATCAGGCCGATGATGCGGCCGCGCGGGATGGTGAAGCTGGCATTGTCCAGCGCCACATTCTGCTTGTAGGTCTTGCGCAGGTTGCGCGCGACGATCACATCGTCGCTGGGCAGTGCGGGAGTATCGACGGCATTCATTGGATGTTCCCCTGGGTCAGCAATGTGTTCAGATCCAGGCCCAGGCGCTGGATGCGCTCGAGCACGGCGGGCCATTCTTCAGTGAGGAAGCGCTCGCGTTCGCTGCTGCGCAGCTGCGTGGCGGCTTCTTCGGTCATGAACATGCCGAGGCCACGACGCTTTTCCACCAGGCCTTCGTCGGCCAGTTCCTGGTAAGCGCGGGACACGGTGATCGGGTTGAGCTGGTAATCGGCGGCCACTTGCCGGACAGAGGGCAGGGCGTCGCCTGGTTTGATGATTCCATCGAGCATCATGGCAATCACGCGCTCCTTCAGCTGGCGGTAGATCGGAGCGCCGTCGCTCCATTGGATATCGCTCATGGTCAGCTCCGGGGGTTCAGCGACTGTGCGAATGAGAAGTACGGCATGGACAGCGAACTGTTGAGCCGACGCGGGGGGGAGGGGGCCGAGAGGGCGCTTCCTGCGTCCGGCGAAGGGGCATCCTGCAGGTGCATCGGCGCCACCTGCGGCAGGGCCGGTGCGCCGGCTCCACTGCGGGCAACGCCCAGCCACGAGGTCAGCAGCAGCACGGCGACCGCGGCGGCGGCCTGGTGTGCGTGTCGGCGATGGATCGCGTTCATCTGCATGCCCTGTCTCAGGTGACTGGTGTTGTAGTCAACTATAACACCTGCAACGCGGGGTGCAACTGTTTTGTCACCCAACTGATGGCAGGGGCGTTACGGCGGCCCGTCGCGCGCCTCACGGGCCTGCCGGCGTGGCGGGAAACCGCGTGGCAGCGCCGGTGTATAGTTCGCCCCGATGCCCGCGCACCGCGCTGGGCACGGCTCCGCCACCGGCCCGCAACCAGGAATTCCGCCATGTCCCGTTCCGTGTTTCCGCGCTCCCTGCGCCGCTCTGTGTACGCCGCTGCCGCGCTGTTGCTGGTGGCCGCCGGCACGGTGGCCGCCGCCCCGGCCACGGCGCCGGACCTGCTGGATGTCAGCTACCGGCCGCTGGCCGGCAAGACGCCGGTGAATCTCAAGCAGCGCTACCACGGGCAGGTGCTGCTGGTGGTCAACACGGCCAGCAAGTGCGGGTTCACGCCGCAGTACGAAGGCCTGGAAGCGCTGCAGCAGCGCCTGTCGCCGCGGGGCTTTGCCGTGCTCGGCTTCCCGTCCAACGATTTCAAGGGCCAGGAGCCGGGCAGCGAAGCGCAGATCCAGGAGTTCTGCACGCTGACCTACGGGGTGAAGTTCCCCATGTTTGAAAAGGTGCAGGTCACCGGCGCGCAGGCCACGCCGCTCTACCAGCGCCTGACCGCCGCCAGCGGCGTGGCGCCGGGCTGGAACTTCCACAAGTACCTGATCGGCCGCGATGGCCGCCTGGTGGCACAGTTTTCCAGCCGGGTGAAGCCGGACGATCCGCAGCTGCTGGCTGCGATCAACACGGCATTGGCCGCCCCCACCCCTTGATGTGGCGCACGAATGCCTCGACATGTGGGGCATGCGTGCGACAATGAACGCTTTCACGCCGATGTCGGCGACCAGACACTTCCAGGAATGCAGCAGATGAAGATGGGAATGCGTGGCGCCGCGGCGTCGGTACTGATTCTGGCGATGGGCACCACGGGTGTGGCGCTGTCGCAACAACCGGCCGCTGCTCCTGCAGCCGCCAAGGAGAAAGCAACGTTGGAGTCGAAGCAGAAGCTGGGCTACGCCATTGGTGGCGATGTGGCGCGTTCCCTTGAGCCGATCAAGGCGCACCTGGATCTGACCACCATGCGTCAGGCCGTCGTGGCGATCTTCGAGGGCAAGACGGCGACCATTCCGCAGGCGAAGGCGCAGCAGGTCGATGGCGACCTGCGCAAGGTGCTTGCTGTCGCCGCCGGCCAGCAGGTTCCCGGCATGGCGCCGGGCAGCGCACCGCCGAAGGTGGACAGCGCCGACGTCGGCAGGATGGTGGGCAGCTACATGGTGGGCCCGTCGCTGGTCGAGCTGAAGGATGATATCGATCTGGACGCGCTGTTCGACGCCATCGGCACCGCGTTTGCCGGTGGCCAGCCCAAGCTCAGCGAGCAGGAAGCCGCTGCCACCCTGCAGGCGTTCATGAGCACCAAGCAGGCGGAAATGCAGCGCAAGCAGGCCATGGCCGGGCAGACCAACCGCGAAGAAGGCAATGCCTTCCTCAGCAGGAACAAGACCGTACCGGGCGTGGTCACCACCGCCTCGGGCCTGCAGTACCAGGTCATCCGTCCGGGCAGCGGCGAGCGCCCGACCCCGAGCAGCAAGGTCCGCGTGAACTATGAAGGCAAGCTGCTGGACGGCACCGTCTTCGACAGCAGCTACCAGCGCGGCCAGCCGGTGGAGTTCGGCCTGGGCCAGGTGATCAAGGGCTGGACCGAGGGCGTGTCGCTGATGCCGGTCGGTTCCAAGTACCGCTTCTGGATCCCGGGCGAACTGGCCTATGGCGAGAACGGCACCCCGGGTGGCCCGATCGGTCCGAACGCCACGCTGACGTTCGATGTTGAACTGCTGAGCGTGCTGCCGTAAGCGACGCTGGAGCCCACTGCATGCGTGTTGCGATCTTCGGGACCGGCTACGTCGGTCTGGTGACGGGGACCTGTCTGGCCGAAGTCGGCCACCAGGTGACCTGCGTTGACATCGACCAGGCCAAGGTGGACGGCCTGAACCACGGCGTGATCCCGATCTACGAGCCGGGACTGGAGCCGATGGTGAAGGCCAACCACGCCGCTCACCGGTTGCGCTTCACCAGCGATGCGGCCGACGCGATCGGCGCGTGCCCGGCGGTGTTCATCGCCGTGGGCACGCCGCCGGACGAGGATGGCAGTGCGGATCTGCAGTATGTGCTGGCCGTGGCCCGCACCATCGGCCAGCACATGCAGGTGCCGACGGTGGTGGTGAACAAGTCCACCGTGCCGGTCGGCACCGGCGACAAGGTGCGCGCGGCGATCGCCGCCGAACTGGCCGCGCGCGGTGCCGATATCGCCTTCGATGTGGTCTCCAACCCGGAGTTCCTGAAAGAAGGCGATGCAGTCGCCGACTGCATGCGTCCGGACCGCATCATCATCGGCTCGGCCAACGCCGAGTCGATCGCGCTGATGCGGCGCCTGTACGCGCCGTTCAACCGCAACCACGACCGCGTGGTGGAGATGGATGTGCGTTCGGCCGAACTGACCAAGTACGCCGCCAACGCCATGCTGGCCACGAAGATCTCGTTCATGAACGAGATCGCCAACATCGCCGAGCGGGTCGGCGCGGACGTGGAGCAGGTGCGCAAAGGCATCGGCTCCGATCCGCGCATCGGCTGGCACTTCATCTATCCCGGCGCGGGCTATGGTGGGTCGTGTTTCCCCAAGGACGTGCAGGCGCTGGCGCGGATCGCGCAGCAGGCCGGCATGCAGCCGCGGCTGCTCGATGCCGTGGAAGCGGTGAACGATGCGCAGAAGGGGCACCTGTACGAACTGGTGCAGCGCCACTACCAAGGCCTGGGCAACGGCAAACTGCAGGGCAAGACCTTCGCGGTCTGGGGCCTGGCGTTCAAGCCCAACACCGATGACATGCGCGAGGCGTCCAGCCGCCGCCTGCTGGAGCAGCTGTGGTCGGCCGGCGCGCAGGTCCGCGCCTACGATCCGGAAGCGATGCACGAAGCGCGGCGCATTTTCGGCGAGCGCGACGACCTGACCCTGTGCGACAGCGCCTGGCAGGCGTTGGACGGGGCCGATGCGCTGGTGGTGGTGACCGAGTGGAAGCAGTTCCGCAGCCCGGATTTCGCCCTGCTGCGCAAGGCGCTGGCCGACGCGGTGGTCTTCGATGGCCGCAACCTTTACGAGCCGGACGAGATCGAAGCGTCCGGACTGGCTTACTACGGTATCGGCCGGGGGCGTTCGCTGCATGCATGAGCCTACGCACCCGAGCGAGCGCGAACAGGCACTGGAAGCACGCCTGGTCGAGCTGGAAATGCGCGTGTCCTTCCAGGAGCAGGCGCTGGCCGAACTGAGCGAGGCGCTTGCCGACGCACGCATGGAAGGCAGCCGCAACGCCGGCGTGCTGCGTGTGCTGCTGGAGGACCTGGGCAAGGTCCGCAACGCGCTGCATTCTTCCGACCCGGTGGACGAGCCGCCACCGCCGCATTACTGAGCTGTACCTTATGAGCGATACCCTCCGCGACCAGTTGATGGGCCTGGGCTTCAAGCCTGTGCCCAAGCCCGAGCGCAAGAACGATGCGCCCCGCCGTGACGGCCGACCGCCTGGCAAGGGCGGCTCCGGCCGGCCGCCGGGTGCGGACAAGGGCGGCCAGGCCGCCGGCGAGCGCCGTGGTTCTGGTCGTGGCGGCCCGGGCGGTGCACGTGGGCCCCACCCGGGTGGCGCAGCGCGCGGACAGGGCGCTGGCACCCAGGGGCCGCGCAAGCCGCGCAGCGCCGCCGAGATGGACCTGGCCAAGGCCTATGCCATCCGTGCGCAGAAAGAGAAGGAAGAGCGCATCGAGGCCGAACGGCTCAAGCAGGAGCAGGCGCGCGAGCGCCGCGAAGCCAAGGCCCGGCTGGACGAACTGCTGAAAGGCAAGGCGTTGAACGATGAAGCGGCCGATATCGCGCGCCACTTCCCGTACGGTGGCAAGATCAAGCGCATTTACGTGACGGCCGACCAGCTCAAGGCCCTCAACGCCGGTGAGCTGGGCGTGCTGCAGCAGGGCGGACGCTATCTGCTGGTCACCGCGCAGGTACTGGCCGAGGCCGAAGCGGTCTTCGCGGCGGCGGTGGCGCTGAAGGTGGATCCGAACGCGCCGGCGGACGAAGACCCCTACGCCGACCCGCAGTACCAGGTCCCCGACGACCTGGTCTGGTAACGCCGCCCCTCCGTGGATCACGCCGGGTACGTCCGGCGTGATGGGTCATGGGCCCGGCTGCGCGCGCGCTCGCCGGCCTGCGCGCAGCAGCGGCAGGTTCAGCACGAAGAAGCACAGCACGGCCCCGAGGAGGGCGAACCCGCTGCCCGCCAGAAACGCGGTGCGGCCGGTATCGATACGCCACAACTGGCCGGCGATCAGCGCGCCGAGCACGCCGCCCAGGCCTGACGAGAAGCCATAGAACAGGCCCTGTGCGTGTCCGTTGAGGCGCCCGGGGAAGTAGGTGGCCAGCATCTGCATGGCCGCGGCGAAGAACGCGGCAAAGCCGAGCGCGTGCAGGCTCTGCACCAGCAGCATCACCCCCAGGTGCTGCGGGAACAGCGCGGTGACGGACCAGCGCACGGTGGAGCTGAGCAGTGCGATCAGCAGCATCCAGCTGGCGTCGTAACGCCGGAAGAAGCGGCCGATGGTGAAAAACACGCCCACCTCGAACACCACGCCGACCGTCCACAGCACCCCCAGCAGGGAGGTGCGGTAGCCGTGGTGGTCCATGTAGACCGAGAAGAACGTGTAGTACGGCCCGAACGACAGCTGCTCCATGAAGGCGGCAACGAAGAACGCCAGGACCGCGGGCCGCCGCACCACCTGCCAGAAACCGTCTCCGCTGGCGGCGCCGCGCGGGATGTCGCGGGCATACCGGTTGCTGAAGGCCGAGGCCACCAGCAGCCCGAACAACGGCAGCATCAGCCAGGGCAGGCGCGCGGCGTCGGTGCCGCCATCGGCGCCTTCCAGCAGCCAGCCGAAGGCGGTGACCACGGCGATGAAGCCCAGCGAGCCCCAGACCCGGATCAGTCCGTAGCGGTGGCTGTCACTGCCCAGATGGGTCAGCGTGATGGACTCGAACTGCGGCATCACCGCGTTGTAGAAGAAGCAGAAGACCACCATGGCCGGGTACATCCAGGCATGCGGCAACGGCAGCAGGAAGGCCAGGAAGGTCACCAGGGTCAGCACGCAGCCGGCGTGCAGCCAGCGGATCGGCCGGGGCGAGGCGGCGGCCAGCGAGGTCCAGGTGCTGGGCGCCACCACCCGCGTGGCATACCACAGGCTCATCATCACGCTGATGGCGGCCACGCTCATCCCGCGCGAGGCCAGGAACAGGCTCCAGTACGGGGTGAACGCCCCCAGTGCGGCGTAATAGAACAGATAGAAGCTGGACAGGCGCGCCGCCGGTACCGCCTCGCGCGGTGCGCTCATTCGGGGTCGTAGTCCAGGTTGGACGCCAGCCAGCGTTCGGCCTGCGCACGGTCAACGCCCTTGCGGCGGGCGTAATCGCCCACCTGCTCGCGGCTGAGCCGGCCGACCACGAAATACTGGCTCTGCGGGTGGCTGAAGTAATAGCCGGACACGGCCGCCGTGGGCAGCATCGCGAAGCTCTCGGTCAGGGTGATGCCGGCATGCCGGGGAGCGTCCAGCAGGGCGAACAGGGTGCCTTTCTCGCTGTGTTCGGGGCAGGCGGGATAGCCCGGCGCAGGACGGATGCCCACGTACTTTTCGGCGATGAGGGCGTCGTTGTCCAGCGCCTCGTCCGGCTGGTAGCCCCAGAAGGTGGTGCGCACCCGCTGGTGCAGGCGCTCGGCAAGCGCCTCGGCCAGGCGGTCGGCCAGGGCCTTGAGCAGGATGGCGTTGTAGTCATCGTGCGCGGCCTCGAAGCGGGCCACATGGGCGTCGATGCCGATGCCGGCGGTGACCGCGAAGGCGCCGATCCAGTCCTGGCGGCCACTGTCGTGCGGTGCGATGAAATCGGCCAGGCAGAAATCCGGGCGCTCGGCCGGCTTGTCCACCTGCTGGCGCAGGAAGCACAGGGTGGTCTCGCCGTCCGGATGCTGCACGCGCACGTCATCGCCCACGCTGTGCGCCGGCCACAGCCCGAACACCGCCTTGGCCCGCAGCCAGCGCTCGCCCACGATGCGGTCCAGCATCGCGCGGGCATCGTGGTAGAGCTCGGTGGCCTGGGTGCCGACGATCTCATCGGTGAGGATGGCCGGGAACTTCCCGGCCAGCTCCCAGGCCTGGAAGAACGGTGTCCAGTCGATCAGCGGCACCAGTTCGTCCAGCGGATAGTCGTCGAACACGTGCAGGCCCGGCTGGCGCGGTGCGGGTGGCGTGTAGTGCGCCCAGTCGCCCTGGAACTTCTGCCCGCGCGCGTGCTGCAGCGACACCAGCCGTTTGGCATCGCCCCGGTTGCGGTGGCGCGCGCGGATATCGGCATAGTCCGCCTCATTGGCCGCCACGAACGCCGCGCGCAGGTCCTGCGAAATCAGCGACTGCGCCACCCCGACCGCGCGTGAGGCATCCTTCACCCACACCGTGGGAGCGGCGTAGTGGGGATCGATCTTCAGCGCGGTGTGCGCACGCGAGGTGGTCGCCCCGCCGATCATCAACGGCAGCGTGAAGCCCTGCCGCTGCAGTTCGCGCGCCACATGGCTCATTTCTTCCAGCGACGGCGTGATCAGTCCGGACAGGCCGATGATGTCGGCATGGTGCGCGCGCGCCGCGTCGAGGATCTTCTGCGCCGGCACCATCACGCCCAGGTCGATCACCTCGAAGTTGTTGCAGGCGAGCACCACGCCGACGATGTTCTTGCCGATATCGTGCACGTCCCCCTTCACGGTGGCCATGATGATCCGGCCGTTGCTGCGCGCGCTGTCACCACTGCGCGCTTTCTCCGCCTCGATGTAGGGCAGCAGGTAGGCCACCGCCTTTTTCATCACACGGGCGGACTTGACCACCTGCGGCAGGAACATCCTGCCGGCGCCGAACAGGTCGCCGACCACGTTCATGCCGGCCATCAGCGGTCCTTCGATCACATCCAGCGGGCGCGCTGCGGCCTGCCGCGCCTGTTCGGTGTCCTCTTCCACCCACGCGTCCAGCCCGTGCACCAGCGCATGCGCCAGCCGCTGCGCCACCGGCTGCTCACGCCAGGCCAGGTCTTCCACCTTCGCCGCGCCCTTGCCGCCCTTGTAGCGTTCGGCGATCTCCAGCAGGCGTTCGGTGCCATCGGCGCGGCGGTTGAGGATCACGTCCTCCACGCGCGTGCGCAGCTCCGGGTCCAGGTCATCGTAGATCGGCAGGGCGCCGGCATTGACGATGCCCATGTCCATGCCCGCGGCGATGGCGTGGTACAGGAACACCGCATGGATCGCCTGGCGCACCGTTTCGTTGCCACGGAAGGAGAACGACACGTTGGACACGCCGCCCGACACGTGGCAGTGCGGCAGCGTGCGGCGGATGATCCGCGTGGCTTCGATGAAGTCGACCGCGTAGTTGTCGTGCTCTTCGATCCCGGTGGCCACGGCGAAGATGTTCGGATCGAAGATGATGTCCTGCGGTGGAAAACCGATCTCCTCGACCAGGATGCGGTAGGCACGCGTGCAGATCTCGACCTTGCGCGCACAGGTGTCGGCCTGCCCGCGCTCATCAAAGGCCATCACCACCGCCGCCGCGCCGTACCGCAGGACCTTGCGGGCCTGCTCGCGGAAGGCCGCTTCGCCTTCCTTGAGCGAGATCGAGTTGACCACGCTCTTGCCCTGCAGGCACTTCAGGCCCGCCTCGATCACGCTCCAGCGGGAGGAGTCCACCATCACCGGAATCCGTGCGATGTCCGGCTCGGACATGATCAGGTTGAGGTAGCGGGTCATCGCCGCTTCGGAGTCGATCAACCCCTCGTCCATGTTGACGTCGAGGATCTGCGCGCCGCTGGCCACCTGCTGGCGCGCGACCTCCACCGCCTCTTCGTAGCGCGCCTCCTTGATCAGCTTGCGGAACTGCGCGCTGCCGGTGACGTTGGTACGCTCGCCGACATTGACGAACAGCAGGTCGGGGCTGAAGACCAGCGGTTCCAGGCCGGACAGGCGGGTGCTGCGTACCGGGGGCGTAGGATCCATCACCAGACCTTGAACACGGTGCCGTTGTCGATCCCTTCGATGCTGCGCTGGAATGCCAGCGCCACCCGCGCGGCGCTCACCGCCTCGAAGCCGGGGAAGAACGGGCCATAGCTGTCCAGCGCCTCCTGCAGCACGCTCGGGCTGACGGCGTTGATCCGTCGGCCGGGCGGCAGTTCCAGCGCTGCGGCACGCACGAAGCCTTCCAGCGCGGCGTTCACCGCCATCGCGCTGGCGCCCTGGGCAATGGGCTGTTCACTGAGGATGCCGGTGGTCAGGGTGATCGAGCCGCCCGGTGCCAGGTGATGCTGGCCGATCAGCGCCAGGCGGACCTGGCCGAGCAGCTTGTCCTGCAGGCCGACCTCGAACTGGGCGCTGCGCATCTGCTGCAGCGGACCGAAATGGACCGAGCCGGTGGTGGCGACGATGGCATCCAGCGGCCCGAGCGCGGCGAGGACCCGTTCGATGCCCACCTCGTCAGCCAGGTCCAGGGGGGTGTCCGGGTGCGAGCGCGAGGCTTCGATGAGCGTATGCCCCAGCGTGCGCAGGTGGGTGGCGACCGCCTGGCCTAGGGTGCCACCGGCACCGACCAGCAGGATCTTCTTGGCAGCAGACATGGGCAGGTTCCTCAGGCAGCGGCGTCGGGACAGGCGGGCAGGGCGCGCGGGGCGATCCCGGCAACAGCATCGGCAATGGCGCGGATGTGCGCCGGGGTGGTGCCGCAGCAGCCGCCGACCAGGTTGATCAGCCCGGCGGTGGCGAACTCGTGCAGCGTGGCGGCCATTTCCTCCGGTGTTTCATCGTACTCGCCGAACGCGTTGGGCAGGCCCGCATTGGGGTGGGCACTGACGTAACAGTCGGCCACCCGGGCCAGGGTTTCCACGTGCGGGCGCAGGTCGCTGGCGCCCAGTGCGCAGTTCAGGCCGATGCTGAGCGGGCGCGCATGCGCCAGCGAGGCATGGAACGCGTCGGCGGTCTGCCCGGACAGGGTGCGGCCGGAGGCGTCGGTGATCGTGCCGGAGATCATCACCGGCAGCCGCGCGCCGCGCGCATCGAAGGCTTCCTCGATCGCATACAGCGCCGCCTTGGCGTTGAGCGTGTCGAAGATGGTTTCCACCATCAAGGTGTCCGCGCCGCCGTCGATCAGGCCCTCGATCGCCTCGCGGTAGGTTTCGCGCAGGGCGTCGAAGCTGGTGTTGCGGAACCCCGGATCGTTGACGTCCGGGCTGATCGAGGCGGTCCGGCTGGTCGGCCCCAGCACGCCGATGACGAAGCGCGGCTTGTCCGGTGTCTGGGCCTGGATCTCATCGCAGCAGGCGCGTGCCACCGCTGCGCCGGCCTTGTTCAGTTCGTACACCAGATGCTGCAGCGCGTAGTCGGCCTGGCTGATGGCGGTGGCATTGAAGGTGTTGGTCTCGACCAGGTCTGCGCCGGCCAGCAGATACGCGCGGTGGATTTCCGCGATCAGCTCGGGCCGGGTCAGCAGCAGCAGATCATTGTTGCCCTTCAGGTCCTGCTCCCCGGCTGCGGCAGGGTCGCTGGCCGCGCCCTGTGCGGGAGCTGCATGCAGGCTGTCGCGGCCGCCGGCGAAGCGCTCGCCCCGGTAGTCCAGCTCCTGCAGCTGATGGCGCTGGATCATCGTGCCCATCGCACCATCGATGATCAGGATGCGTTCGCCCAGCGCCTGCAGCAGGGCCTGCGCGCGTACGGGATTCAACCAGGGCAGGGGGGCGGGCATGGGCACCTCAGGGCTTGCTGGCGATCAGGGAAATCACTTCGAAATGCGGCGGGCGCTTTTCACGGGTCACCGTTTCCAGGCTGCCGACCTGCAGGCCGGCCTTGTCGACGAAGCGGCGCAGCTCCTTGTCGCTGAAACCCAGGTTGACGTGGCCATAGGCCTCCACCGCCGCGCGGTGTTCGTGCCGGGCCAGGCTGCACAGCAGCACCCGGCCGCCCGGGCGCAGCACGCGGGCCGCTTCGGTCACGGCCTGGGCCGGCTTGCTGGCATAGGTCAGCGCGTGCATCAGCACCACCAGATCGAAACTCGCGTCGGCGAATGGCAGCGCGTGCATGTCGCCCTCGCGCACCTCCACGTTCGGCAGGCGGCGCAGACGCTCGCTGGCCGCGGCTACCACGCGCGCGCTGGTATCCACGCAGATGTACTGCTTGGCGTGCGGGGCCAGCAGTTCGGCCAGCACGCCATCGCCGGAGGCGATATCCAGCACATCGCCGGTTTCCAGCAGCGGCAGCGCGGTGCGCGCCAGCGCCTCCCAGGTGCGGCCGGGCGAATAGTGCCGCTCCATGTCACCGGCCACGCTGTCGGCCCAGTTCTGGTCGGCGGCACGGCTGGCCAGCACCGCCGCCACGCGCTCGGCGTCCTGGCGCAGCAGCGGATCATCGCTGCCGGTGCTCAAGGCATGCCACAATGCCCGCTGCGCCGGGTCCAGCTGGGCCTCGTCGAAGCGGTAATACGCCGACACGCCGGCGCGCCGGTCACGCACCAGGCCGGCTTCCTTCAGCCGGGCCAGGTGGGTCGAGACCCGCGGCTGGGCCAGCCGGGTGATCGCAGACAGCTCGGCCACGGTCAGCTCTTCCTGCTCCAGCAGCGCCAGCAGGCGCACCCGGGTCGCATCGGCGAACACCTTCAGGCGGGTCGACCAGTCTTCCAGATCCATAATATCCACCTATCGCGATAGAGAGATATTTTCGCGTGGGCGCGGATGCAGGTCAAGTCGGGTGCCGTCATCCCGGTCAGCTTTCCACCACCCGCCGCCGGTACAATCTCCGCTTCGTTACCCGGGAGGGGTGTTGTGGATTTCAGCTTTACCGAAGAGCAGTTGATGCTGCAGGACGTCGCGCGTCGCATCGCGCAGGAGAAGATCGCGCCCAGCGCCGAGCACCATGATCGCACCGGCGAGTTCCCGCTGGAGAACATGCGCCTGCTGGGCGAGAACGGGTTGATGGGCATCGAGGTGCCCACCGAATACGGCGGCGCCGGCATGGATCCGGTGGCCTACGTGCTGGCGATGGTGGAAGTGGCGGCAGCCGATGCGGCCCATTCCACGATCATGTCGGTCAACAATTCGCTGTTCTGCAACGGCATCCTGACCCATGGCAGCGAGCAGCAGAAGCAGACCTACGTGCGTGCCATCGCCGAGGGCCAGGCCATCGGCGCCTTCGCGCTGACCGAGCCGCAGTCGGGTTCCGATGCCACGGCCATGCGCTGCCGCGCGGTCAAGCAGGCCGATGGCACCTTCCTCATCAATGGCAAGAAGAGCTGGATCACCTCCGGCCCGGTGGCGCGCTACATCGTGCTGTTCGCCATGACCGAGCCGGACAAGGGGGCGCGCGGCATCACTGCCTTCCTCATCGACACCGAAAACGCGGGTTTCGGCCGTGGCAAGACCGAACCCAAGCTGGGCATCCGTGCCTCGGCGACCTGTGAGATCGAGTTCAACGACTACGTTGCACAGGCGGCCGATGTGCTGGGCAAGGAAGGCGAGGGCTTCAAGATCGCGATGGGTGTGCTGGATGCCGGTCGCATCGGCATCGCCTCGCAGGCGGTCGGCATTGCCCGCGCCGCGTACGAGGCCACGCTGGACTACGTGAAGGAACGCAAGGCGTTCGGCGCGGCCATCGGCACGTTCCAGATGACCCAGGCCAAGATCGCGGACATGAAGTGCAAGCTGGACGCGGCGCTGCTGCTGACCCTGCGCGCGGCGTGGGTGAAGGGGCAGGGCAAGCGTTTCAGCAACGAAGCGGCCATCGCCAAGCTGACGGCTTCCGAAGCGGCAATGTGGATCACCCACCAGGCCGTGCAGATCCACGGCGGCATGGGCTATTCCAAGGAGATGCCGCTGGAGCGGTATTTCCGTGATGCCAAGATCACCGAGATCTACGAAGGCACCTCGGAGATCCAGCGCCTGGTCATCGCCCGCAACGAGACGGGCCTGCGCTGATTCCACCGGGCCCACCGCGTATCGCGGATGGGCCACCCGGCCCGGTAGAGCCGAGCCATGCTCGGCTCGAATGCGGGACACGTCGCGGAGAAGCCAAGCCGCCGCGTACAAGCCAAAGCCGCCGAGCATGGCTCGGCGCTACGAAATACCAGAGACGCCGCGTATCGCGGATGGGCCACCCGCCCCGGTAGAGCCGAGCCATGCTCGGCTCGAATGCCGGACACGCCGCGGAGAAGCCAAAGCCGCCGCGTACGAGCCAAAGCCGCCGAGCATGGCTCGGCGCTACGAAAAGCTGGAGCCGGCGTGTATCGCCGGTGCGCGACCCGCCCCGGTAGAGCCGAGCCATGCTCGGCGCGGATGCGGGACACGTCGCGGAGAAGCCAAGCCGCCGCGTACAAGCCAAAGCCGCCGAGCATGGCTCGGCGCTACGAAATACCAGAGACGCCGCGTA
>Ga0207790_1000182_pt1 | contig 24731 bp, 22 predicted proteins | sample HigsolmetaGSP14D_FD_184842 | JGI IMG/M metagenome (GOLD analysis project Ga0207790, IMG submission 184842) | High solid enriched microbial communities from the Joint BioEnergy Institute, USA - SP1-4-D (SPAdes) | ecosystem: Engineered > Bioreactor > SSF (Solid state fermentation) > Aerobic >...
CCAGGCGCACTTTCTCGACGACAAGTCGTTCACCACCCAGGTCAGCGGCGACTTCGACAGCGGCGCCGGTCGCCAGCAGGGCAGCATGGAGTCCGAGGCACGCTGGGTGTCGGCCGATTGCGGCGGGTTGAAGCCGCGTCAGTAACGCAAGGCGTGTGACGGCTGCCTGGCAAAACCGAATCGCAGACCGCGCAATGCGGTCTAGCTGATCAGCCTGGCCGCCCCTAGAGAATCGGCGAGATCAGCCGCGCCACGCGCATGCCCAGTTGCTGCAGGCGATGCACTTCGCGGCGGTCGGCGCCGATCAGTTCGCGGGACTGGCTGAAGTCGTTCTCCAGCATCGCTTCGACCTGGCGGGCGAATTCCGTATCGACCGTTACCAGGGTGATTTCGAAGTTCAGGCGGAACGAGCGGTTGTCCAGGTTGGCGCTGCCGACCACGCCGATGTCCCCGTCGATCAGCGCGACCTTCTGGTGCAGGAAACCCGGCAGGTAGCGGAAGATCCGCACGCCGGCGCGCAGTGCTTCCAGGGCGAACAGGTTGGAGGCCGCATAGACGATGCGGTGATCCGGCCGTGAGGGCAGCAGGATGCGTACGTCGACGCCACGCAGCACCGCCAGGCGCAGGGCGGCGAACAGCGCCTCGTCGGGGATGAAGTAGGGGCTGGTCAGCCAGATGCGTTCGCGGGCGGCGTTGAGCATTTCCACGAACAGCAGCGAGCAGGTTTCCTGGGCGTCGGCCGGGCCGCTGGTGATTACCTGGCAGAGCATGCCTTCGTCCGGGTAGCGCTCGGGCAGCAGCAGCGGTGGCAACTTGCGGGTCGCCCAGAACCAGTCTTCGGCAAAGGACTCCTGCAGGCAGGCCACGGCCGGGCCATGTACCTCGACATGGGTATCGCGCCACGGCGACAGGCGCGGCTTTTCGCCCAGGTATTCGTCACCGACGTTATGGCCGCCGAGAAAGCCACGCTCGCCATCGACCACCACGATCTTGCGGTGGTTGCGGAAATTCAGCTGGAAGCGATTGAGTACGCCGCCGCCGGTGGGGAAGGCGTGCATGTGTACAGCGCCTTCGCGCAGGCGCTTGATGTAGCGGCGTGGCAAGGCGTGGCTGCCGACCGCGTCGTAGAGAAAGTACACCTGCACGCCAGCCGCCGCGCGCTCCAGCAAGGCTTCCTGCAGGCGGCGGCCAAGCTTGTCGTCATGCACGATGAAGAACTGGATGAGGATCACCTGCTGCGCTTCGCCAATCGCCTGGAAGATCGCCTCGAAGGTGGCCTTGCCGTCGACCAGCAGGCTGACCTGGTTGCCGGCCAGGCAGGGCATGCGCCCCAGCCGTGGCAGCGCGCGTAGCTGGCCGTAGGCTTCCGACTCGCCCGCAGCGATGGCCTCCTGCACCCAGGGCCGCCAGTCCAGCGAGGCCATGGCCTTGTGCATCTGCTTGTCGACCAGCCGACGCGCCTCGATATAGGCATAGAAGCGGCTGCGCCCGAAGACCACATAGGGCAGCAAGGTCAGGTAGGGCATGAAGAACAGCGACAGTGCCCAGGCGATGGCGCCCTGGGCGGTGCGTACGGTGAGAATCGCGTGCACGGCGGCGAGTGCACCGAGCGCATGGATCGCTGCTATCAGATAGCCGAAGAAATGCTCGATGCCGAATTCCATTGCCGTTCGCTTGTTGGCTGCTGTGCCAACATAGACCACGCTATCGATGGGTCGTCACCGATAGACAGCGTTTCACGTGAAACACGGGGTTTCCAGCCGCCAGCGACGGTCGCCGGCCTGCCCGCAACCATGCGCTGGCCTCAGGGGACTACCAGCCGAGGTAGCGCGGCCGAAGGTGCAGCCTGTCAATCCTCAGGTCAGGCTCTGCCCGGCCACAAAGGCATCGAGCTCCCTGGCGGGCGGGCAGGTCGCCGGGCCATGGCGGGTGACCGCGATGGCCGCTGCGGCATTGGCGCGCGTGGCGGCCTCCTGCTCGGTTAGCCCGGCCGCCAGGCTGGCCAGGAACACGCCGATATGGGCATCGCCGGCGCCATTGGTATCCACGGCCTTCACGGCAAAACCTGGCACCTGCAGGCGCCAGTCATCACGGGCCAGCCAGCAGCCCTGGGGGCCGTCGCGCAGAATCACCAGCGCGCCTTCAGGCAAGCGCGCCGTCAGCCGCTGCAGCGCCTGTTCCAGGCTTTCAGCCGCCGTGAATTGCAGGGCTTCTTCACGGTTGCTGCTCCAGATCGACAGCCGCTCCAGCAATTGCTCGGCGCCAGGAATCTGCGGGTTGCAGGCCAACGGGCCGGGGTCGAACACCAGGGCGCCGGCAGCGCCGCCCTGCTGCAGCCAGCCGAGCAGCGGGCCGGCCTTGTCGGCATGCAGCAGGCTGTAGCCGCTGACCATCACCCAGTCTTGCGCCGTGGCGGTTTCGCCGTGTAGATCTTCGGCCTGCAACACGCCTTCGGCGCCGACCCGGGTGATGAACGAGCGCTCGGCGCTGGCATCGGTCAGCGCAACGCAGAGGCCGGTATCGCCGTCGGTGCTTGGCGCCAGGCGGCAGTCGATGCCTTCCGCCTGCATGGCCTGGCGCGCCATGTCGCCAAAGCGGCCAACCCCATGGCGGCCCAGGTAGCAGGTGTGCAGGCCATGCCGTGCGGCGGCCGCCATCACGTTGAAGCCGCCGCCCACTTCGAACGCGGCACTGCTGGCCAGCACATCCTGGCCCGCAGCGGGCAGGGCGCTGACGCTCATTACCAGGTCGACGACCACCTGGCCGGTGTACAGCAACCTAGCGGCCATGGGCAGCCTCGTGATTCACGGCCGCGCGACGATCACGGCAGCCGCCCAGCAGCCCATACAGGCCACCGGCGACGATAAAGGTGACGATCCAGCCCAGGCCATTCTGGCCAAACCAGGAATCGGCCAGCCAGCCCTGGAACAGCACGTTGTCGGCGCCGATCTTCACGGTGGTGAAGCTGAAGCCCAGCACGATCGCCAGCGCCCAGGCGCCCAGCGCGCGCCACTCCACGCCGGCGCTGTACCAGTAGGCGCTGCTCGGGCTGACGTTCATCAGGTCGGCCGGCTCATAGCGCTGGCGATGGCGCAGGTCGACCAGGAAGATGCCCACCCAGGCGGTGATCGGCACGGCCAGCATGGAGATGAAGGTGATGAACGGGCCGTAGAAGCTCTCGGCGATCAGCATGAAGTAGATCGAGCCGATGAAGATCACCACGATATCGACCACCACGGCGTAGACCCGCTTGACCTTGAGGCCGAGGGTCAGGGTAGTCAGGCCCGCGGAATACACCGACAGGTTGTTGGACAGCAGCAGGCCGCCGAACGCGGTGATCAGGTAGGGCACGGCCATCCAGGTCGGCAGCAGTTCGCGAATCGCCACGATGGGGTCGGTCGCCGAGGCCAGGTGGTCATTGCCCACCGAGATCAGGCCGCCGAGGGTGATCAGCAGCACCAGCGGAATCCCTGCGCCAAAGGCGGCGGAAGCCACCAACCCGGCGGCCCGCACGCTCTTGTGCTGGTAGCGCGACATGTCGGCGCCGGCATTGGCCCAGCCGATACCCGTACCGGCGGCCATGGTGCCGACGCCGATCAGCACGGCGGACAGCGGCGCCGGGGTGGCCGCCCACACCAGTGCCCAGTCGATATGCAGGGCGAGAAAGCCACCGACCACCAGGTTCAGCGCGCCGAACACCCAGGTGGCCCACTTCTGGATCACCAGCAGGGTGGCATGGCCGAGGCCGGATACGCACAGGGTCAGCAACACGAACAGACCGATGAACAGCAGGGTGAGAAAGGGCGCGGCCTTGGCTTCGACGGGCGTGCCCTGGATGATCGACACCAACGACAGCAGCACGAAGGCCGCCGTGGTGGTGTTGACCGTCTCCCAGCCCAGGCGCGAGCCGAGCGACACCAGGGTCGGGCCGATATTGCCGCGCATGCCGAAGATCGCCCGTGACAGCGTCAGGCTCGGCGCGCGACCGCGGCGGCCGGCAATCGACAGCAGGCCGACGATGGCGAAGGAGCCGCCGGCACCGAGGATGGCGACGATCAGCGCCTGCCAGATCGACAGGCCCTGGAAGGCGATCAGGGTGGCGCCCAGCGGCAAGCCGAGGATGCTGATATTGGCCGCGAACCAGACCCAGAACAGCTGCAACGGGTGCCCGTTGCATTCATGTTCGGGCACCGGCTCGATGCCGCGGGTTTCCAGCTGGCCCACCTGTTCGGATGCGCGCATGGCGTGACTCCTGCGTTAGTTGTTGTTGGCAGGGCTGAATGACCGCACGGGCGGCCATCCATGGGTTTTCAGGTCGTTCGCAAGGCCAGCAGCTGGTCGGTCAGGGGCGCCAGGTCGATCTGGCTGACCGCGCAGACCTGCGCCAGCGCCTCGTTCGGCCAGGCGTCCAGGCCAAAGGTGGCGCCGAGCATGGCGCCGAGCACGGCGGCAATGGTGTCGGTGTCGCCGCCCAGGCTGGCGGCCATGCACAGGGCCTGGTAGGGCGCCAGCTGGCCGTTGGCCACAGTGCGTGCCAGGGCGAAGGCAGCGACCACCGATTCCTGGGAGGCCACCGAGGTGCCGATCACCTCGTAGATCAAGTCGGGCAGCGCTTCGGGGGTGGCTTCGGCGCAGAGTCGCGCTGTCCACTCGATGCGGGCGGCGATAGTGCCGCCGGCCACCCAATGGCCGAGCTGCTGGCCTTGGCGCGCCGCCTCGACGCCGCTATCCAGGGCCTTGGCCAGGCTGTCGCCATTGATACCCGCCGATACGACCGCCGCCACGGCGGCCGCGCTGGCGATGCCCAGGCCGGTGTTGTGGGTCACCTGGCAGGCCTGCAGCACCTGCTGCATGAAACGCTCGGGGTCACGCACATCGGCGGCGATGCCCACCGGTGTGATGCGCATCGCCGCACCATTGGTGGTGCCGAAGCGCCCGGCCTGTTCCGGGCTGGCGCCGGCGAGAATCATCTCGATGGCGCGCTTGGTCGAGGGGCCGAGCAGATCCTGGGAGCCCTTGGCGCGCATGGCCGCTTCCCAGTCGATCAGGCGTTGCGCCAGGCTGGTGGGGTCGATGTGGCCCTGGCCGGCAACCAGCAGCTCGCCCACCAGGATCGCCTGCTCGGTGTCGTCGGTGATGGCGCCGGCCGGCATGTTGGGGGCGATGGGTTGATCGGCGTCGGCAGCGATCAGGCCGTCGATACGGCCGTAGCGTGCGCGAATCTGCTGGCGTGACAGCGACTGGGTCGGCATGCCGAGCGCATCGCCCAGTGCCAGCCCGTGGAAGGCGCCGAGGGCGCGGTCGCGCGCGGTGGAAAACTGGTTCACTGGGCGTCCCCGAAGTCGAGATGAAGTTGAAAGTGCAGCGGGTCCAGGTAGCTCTCGACGCGCTCCATGAAACGCCCGCGGCTATCGAAGGTTTCCCTGACCACCCTGAGGAATACGCTGCCCGGCGCGCGTTGCAGCTGGCTGGCCGCTTCGTCGTCGAGCGGCGCGGCGCCGATCCACTGCTTGCCCTGCCCGGCGCGATAGCCGTGGGCGGCCAGCGTGGCGGTCAGGGAGTCGTCGAGCAGGCCTTCCTCGACGAGGTTTTCCAGGCCGTCGCAGGCCGGAATCAGCGCGCGCTCGAGGGATACCAGGCTGCCATCGGCGGCCCGCCGGCGGCGCTCGATGAGCATGAAGCGGGCGCGGCCAAAGCGTTCGGCGAACTCTTCGCGCTCCACACTGGCGATGCCCAGCAGCTCGGTCTGGATCTGCACGCCACCGGCGGCGAGGGCCTGCGCCCAGCCGCCACCCTGGTGCAGGGGCACGCCGTCATAGGTGACCACGGAGCCGACGCCCGGCTGGGTGCCGATGTAGTTGCGTCGCTTGAGCTCGGAAAGTGCTTCGCGCAGGGTGCCGCGGCTGACATCGAATGCCGCCGCCAGCTCGTGTTCGCCGGGCAGTCGCTCGCCTGCGCCGAGCACGCCCTGCTCGATGCGTTCGGCCAGGGCACGCACCACGCGGGTTTTCTTGTCGAATCGAACCTGTCTAATCATGTACAAATTAGTACCCGCAGAATGCTCCGTTCGCAAGCGCTTTTCGGTAAAAGGCGCGTTTCGCAGTGCCTGGCAGGTGCCCGCGGGCCTCGCGTCAGGCCTTTCAGCCCGGGTGGGCGACGCCGGAAAGGTGGCTGACCAGTTGGCGGGCGTGGGAGGGCAGGCTTTGCCAGTCCCGGATGCACAGGCGCAGTTCACGGCTGGCCCAGCTGTCGGCGATGTCGACCAGGGTCAGCGGCAGCTCCTGGGCCAGCCGTGATGCAGCAGCCTCGGGCAGCATGGCGATGCCGGCGCCCTGGGCGACCAGTTGGGCGATGGCGTCGAAGCTCGGCGCGCGCACCCGCACGCGCAGGGCGATGCCGGCGGCGATCGCCTTGTCTTCGATGAAGCGCTGCATGGCCCGTTCGCCGGGCAGGCCGATATAGGGAAAGCCCAACGCTTCCACCAGCTTGGCCTGTCGGCGGTCGGCCAGGGCATGCCCGCGGGGCACCAGCAGCACCAGGCGATCATGGCGAAACGGCAGGGACAGCAGCCCGCCGGTTGGCTGGTTGCCGTCGAACACGCCCAGGTCGATCTCGCCCGCCTGTACGCTGCGCAGAATGGCGCGGCTGGTGCCTTCGGTCAGTTGCAGGTCCACCTCCGGGTAGTCGGCCAGGAAGGGGCCCAGCGCCGCCGGCAGAAAGGTGCTGTTGGCCACGGTGGAGGCGCACAGCTTGAGCACCACCCGTTGCTGGCCGGACAACTCCTGCAGGTTGTCCGTCAGCCGCTGGGTTTCGTTGAGGATCCGCTGGCAGGCTTCGAGCACCAGGCGCCCGGCCGGGGTCGCTGTCATGCCGCTGGCGTTGCGGGTGAACAGGGTGACCTGGCAGCGCTGCTCGAATTGCCGCAGCCGGGTGCTGGCCGCCGACACCGCCACCGGAAAGCTGGCCGCCGCCTTGCTGAGGCTGCCGGTCGACGCGATGGCGACCAGCAGGCGTACGTCCACGAGATCGAAATGCACGGGGGGTTCTCCAAAACAGAAGGCGGCCTTAGGGAAATACCGATTCTTGGTTGGCGCCATGCGGATCAGAATAACCGTCCCCTGCCCCTGATCCAGACTGCCATGAACCCATCCGCCTTTTTTCAGCGCTGCGCCGGTAACGGCAGCCTGTTCGCCATCCTCGCCGCCGCCGGTTTCAGCATGAAGGCGATCTTCGTCAAGCTGGCCTATGCCGCCGCACCAGTCGAGGCGATCACCCTGCTGGCGATGCGCATGACTCTCGCGCTGCCGCTGTTCCTGTGGCTGGTGTGGTTGAGCCGCAGCGGCATCGGTGGGCGCTTCACGCTGGCCGATGGCGGCCGCGTGGTGGTGCTGGCGTTGTTCGGCTATTACCTGTCGAGCCTGTTCGACTTCTACGGCTTGCAGTACATCAGTGCCGGCCTGGAGCGGCTGATCCTGTTCACCTACCCGACCCTGGTGGTGGTGTTCCAGATGATCGCCTTTCGCGAACACCCCAGCCGCCGCACGCTGCTGGCAATGGCGGTCTGTTACCTGGGCCTGGGCGTGGCGCTGATACACGACATCGGTGCCACCGACATGGACAGCCAGGTGATCATCGGCTCGCTCTGGGTGTTCGCCAGCGCGGTGACCTACGCGCTGTACTACCTGGGCACCGGAGTGATGGTGAAGCGCCTCGGTTCGATGCGCCTGGCCGGGCTGGCCGGCAGCGCATCGTCGCTGATGGTGCTGGCGCACTTCGCCGTTACCGAGCCGCTCGACAGCCTGCTCGCGCAACCGGCCCAGGTATGGCTGTGCGCTGCGCTGATGGCGCTGATTTCCACCGTGCTGCCGGTGTACTGGATGGCCCTGGCGATCCAGCGCATCGGCACCACCCATACCGCCGCCGTCGGCAATCTCGGCCCGGTGCTGACCATCTTCGCTGCCTGGGCGCTGCTCGGCGAAGCCATTTCGCCGTACCAGATGGCCGGGCTGGCGCTGGTGATGTTCGGCATCTGGCAGCTCAAGCCCCGGGTTGCCAGGAAAGCCGCGGCCGCGGCGATGGTGCAGCAGGGCAAGCCGAGTTCGCCGGGCTGATCGGGGCTTTTTTGCGCCAAGACGGCAGTGGGGGTGGGCCAGTGCCGGGCCTGCTCGACACCCGTAATCGGCGCGCCTGACCAGGCCGCGCCGGCCGCGCCCAGAGTAGATCGCGGAACCTCCGTTTCCGCGGACAGCAGGGGTTTACCTGCATCCTGATCGGCTGCTCGCCTTGCAGCACCTGCAGTGATATCGGGCAGCCTGGTCTGCTGGTTGATCCTGCGGAGATCGTCGCATTGACTATTTAATGTTATGTTATAACAATTGAATTGTCCGTGAGCCCACCATGACGTCCGATGAATTGCTGGCCCAGCCCGTCGAGGCCTACATGAACGATGCCCAGCAGGCGTTCTTTCGCGACCTGCTGGTTGGTCAGCGCGAGGAACTGCAGCAGCGCATCGATGCCGAGTTCGGCGAGTTGCGCGAGCAGGAACGGCCCGCCGACGAAGCCGACATCGCCAGCCGCGAAGAGCAGCGCCAGTGGCAACTGCGCCTGCTGGAGCGGGAAAAGAAGCTGCTCGACAAGATCGATCAGGCCCTCGAGCGCCTGGCCCGTGGCGAGTACGGCTGGTGTCGGGAAACCGGCGAGCCGATCGGTTTGCAGCGCCTGCTGCTGAGGCCCACCGCCACCCTGTGTATCGAAGCGAAAGAGCGCGAAGAACAGCGCGAACGCCACCAACGTGACCTGTAGACCCTGATGCCGATGAGGATCCCGCCATGCCCGACCGCCTTCCCGTAACCGTGCTTTCCGGCTTTCTCGGTGCCGGCAAGAGCACCTTGCTCAATCATGTGCTGAAGAACCGCGACGGCCTGCGTGTCGCGGTGATCGTCAATGACATGAGTGAAATCAACATCGACGGCAGCGAGGTGCAGAAGGGCGTCAGCCTCAACCGCGCCGAAGAGAAGCTGGTGGAGATGAGCAACGGCTGCATCTGCTGCACCCTGCGCGAGGACCTGCTCGAAGAGGTCGGCAAGCTGGCCCGCGATGGGCGCTTCGACTACCTGCTGATCGAGTCCACCGGCATTTCCGAGCCGTTGCCGGTGGCCGAGACCTTTACCTTTCGCGACGAGCAAGGCCAGAGCCTGGCCGACCTGGCGCGGCTGGACACCCTGGTCACGGTGGTCGACGGAGTGAATTTCCTGCCCGACTTCCAGGCCGCGCAGAGCCTCGCCAGCCGTGGCGAAACCCTCGGTGAGGAGGACGAGCGCTCGATCACCGATCTGTTGATCGAGCAGATCGAGTTCGCCGATGTGCTGCTGATCAGCAAGATCGACCTGATCAGCAGGGCCGAGCGCGAAGAGCTGAGTGCCATCCTGCGGCGCCTCAATAGCCGCGCCAGGATCCTGCCGATGAGCATGGGCGCGGCGCCGCTGGACGCCATTCTCAACACTGGCCTGTTCGACTTCGAACGCGCCGCCGCGTCGCCCGGCTGGCTCAAGGAGCTGCGTGGCGAGCACGTGCCGGAAACCGAGGAGTACGGTATCGCCTCCAGCGCCTACCGGGCGCGGCGGCCGTTTCACCCGCAGCGCTTCTTCGACTTTCTCAGCCGCGAGTGGAGCAACGGCCGGCTGCTGCGCTCCAAGGGCTTCTTCTGGCTGGCCAGCAAGTACCAGGAAGCCGGCAGCTGGTCCCAGGCTGGTGGCCTGATGCGCCATGGGCTGGCCGGGCGCTGGTGGCGTTTCGTGCCGAAAAGCCAGTGGCCCCAGGATGACGATGAACTCAAGGGCATCATCCGCCAGTGGGACAAGGCCAGTGGTGATTGCCGCCAGGAGCTGGTGTTCATCGGCCAGCACATCGACTTCGCCCGGCTGCACGCCGAGCTGGACGCCTGCCTGCTCAGCGATGCGGAAATGGCCGCCGGCACCGAGGCCTGGCTGCGTCTGCCCGACCCGTTCGGCCCCTGGCAGGAGGCCGCCTGATGCTGGCATTGAAGACACCGGCGCAGCCGCTACAGATCAGCAGCGAACGGATTGACGTGCTCGGCGATGCGCTGCGTGATGACGTCAACCTGGCGGTCTGGCAGCGCAGCCTGCCCGAGCACCTGGCGGCGTTCGCCAGCAGCCTGCTGGCCCAGGGCGAGCCGCTGGCCGAATCGCTGAGCATCGAGCTGGCCGATAGCGACGCCGAGCCTGAGCTGCACGGGCTGTTGAGTGGCTACAGCGACCTGCCTGGCCAGGCAGCGTTTCTTGCCGATGTGGCCTGGCTGGTGCGCGCCTATGCCTGCCTGCTCGATGCCCGGCGCATCGGCTTGCGCCTGCGGGCACTGGATGGCGCCATGTGCCCGCGCTTTCACGTCGACCATGTGCCGCTGCGGCTGATCACCAGCTACGCCGGCCCCGGCAGCCAGTGGCTGGCCGAAGGCGAGTTGCCGCGCCAGCTGTTGGGCAGCGCGCAGGCGCAGCCCGGGCAGGGCGCGAGGGTCGAACAGATCGGCTGTGGTCATGTGGCGCTGGTCAAGGGCGAGCGCTGGGAGGGTAATGAAGGGCGTGGCCTGATCCACCGCTCGCCCGCCTTGCCTGCCGGTGAGCGCCGCCTGCTACTGACCCTGGACTGGCTGGCCTGAACGGCAGGCAAAAAAATGCTGCGCCTGAGCGCAGCAACATCGCCACCGGGCCTGTCCGGCAGCCAAGAGAGACTGTATTTACGCCGATAGAGATGACGATTGAATGACGGCTTAACCTGTTCACGACCTGCATGTGCACGAAGGAGCAGCTACAAGGCAAAAACGCACGCTCCCACCGTAGGGTGGACAACGCTCTTTTTGTCCACCATTGCGATCGCAGCGCGGTGGACGGTTCGGGCCGCGTAGGTGAAGCGTCGTCCACCCTACGAACTACAAGGCAAAAACGGACGGGGGCGGAGCTTCTGTGGGAGAGGCTTTAGCCTCGATTGTGCCAGCCTAGGCGCAAAGAGCTCGGGGCTAAAGCCCCTCCCACGAGATCGCGAACAGCGGGTATCGCCCACTTAGCCGCCAAAATCGACGAACCTGGGCGGAAAGATCATGAACAGGCTTTCAGTAGGCCATCCACACGCCCTTGCTCTGGCTTTCGCAGAAGGGCTTGAGGTAGGCGGCGTCATCGGCCACGCCGTAGTAGTGGATGTCCTGCTGGTACGGGGTGCCGCCGACCCTGGCGTTGCGGCACACGCCAAAGGCGCCGACCGGGCACTGCTCGACGAAGCTGACATCGACCTTCTGGCCCTTGAGCTGGGGCTGGCAGAAGCCGCTGCGGAACAGGTTCGGCGGAATGCTGCGGTTCTGCTGGCAGACCTTCACGTCCAGCCGCTCGGCCTGGCTATGCACCACGCAGGCTTCGCCCCAGGCCAAGCCGGACAATCCACACAACAGCAGGGGCAGCAGACGGCGCATCGATCCAACTCCAGAAAAGGTGCAGCGATTTTAGGGGCTGTTGAGGTTTCGCGGCAACGCGGCTCGCCTTGAAACGCCAACAGGCCCTTCGTCTGCCGCTGATCGGCGCAAGCCGGGCTTTTCCCCGCGTCGCCAAGCCTTCACCATAGCGCCATGCTCAAACAGATACCTACCCACCTGATCGCCGGGCCCTTGGGCGCCGGCAAGACCAGCCTGATCCGCCACTTGCTGGCGCAGCGGCCCGCGGATGAGCGCTGGGCGGTGCTGATCAACGAGTTCGGCCAGATCGGCCTGGACGCCGCCCTGCTGGCCCGCGACGAAGAGGGCCTGAGTTTCAGTGAGGTGGCCGGTGGCTGCCTGTGCTGCGTCAATGGCGTGCCGTTCCAGGTCGGCCTGGGCCGGCTGCTGCGCAAGGCCAAGGCGGATCGGCTGTTTATCGAACCGTCCGGCTTGGGCCACCCCCTGGCGCTGCTGGAGCAACTGCGCCAGCCGCCCTGGGAGGGTGTGCTCGCCGTGCAGCCGCTGCTGATGGTGCTCGATGCCGCGGCGCTGGCTGCCGATCAACCGCTCGCCGACACCCAGCGTGACGCTTTGGCCCACGCCGGGCTGCTGGTGCTGAACAAGAGCGAAGGGCTCGATGAGATGACACGCGCGCGGCTCGAATCCGAGATTCAGCAGGCCTGTTACTGGACGAGCCAGGGCACGTTGCCGTTCAGCCAGTTGCCGAGGGTTTCCGCGCCAGCTGTGGTGACGGCCGGTAGCGCTCTGCCGGACGGCCCGGCACCGCCGGCCATGGTGTGGCGCAATGCCGATCAGCCGATCTGCCTGATCCAGGATCAGCCCGAAGGCTGGAGCATCGGTTGGCGCTGGCACCCCAGCCAGCATTTCGACCTGTTGGCCATTCAGCAATGGTTGGCGACACTGCCCTGGCGGCGCGCCAAGCTGGTCTTGCACAGCAACGCCGGCTGGCTGTCGGCCAATGCCCTGGAAGGCCAGGTGCTGCACTGGCAGAACAGCGAGTGGCGCAAGGATTCGCGGCTGGAATTGATCTTTACCCATGCTCAGGATCAGGCAGCGTTGCAGGCCGGCATGGCAGCCTGCCGGGCTCGCTGAGCCTCAGGCTTGTTTCAGTCCCGTGAGGCGGGGTGGTCGCGGCGCCATTGCTGCAGTTCGATCACCTGGGCGGCCTTGCGTGGTGCCGGTGCCGGGGCCGCTTCGACAATCGGCGGCAGGGCCGCTGGTGGTTCGCGGAACGGGTAGGGGTCGAGCTCGATAGTGCCCAGATGCCCGCCGAACATGACGATGCGGCCGCTGTGGCGCTGCTCACCGGTAACGGTGAATTCGAACCCATAGACCCTCGCGAAGCGGCGGTTGCCGCGGCCGTCGCGGACCAGGCCGAAGCGCTGAAAGGCCACGTTGCCATCGAGCAGTTCGATATCCAGCTTGGCACAGTGCTGCTTGACCCGCGTCAGCGCGCGCTCACGAATGCCGTGGCCGTGCCAAAGCCAGGCAGCGCCAGCGCCGAGCAGCATCAGGATGAACAGGTTGCCGAGGGTCAACATGGCAGACGAACTCGTGACGGGGAACGCTCAGCTTACCCGATCCACGGTGACAGTTGCCGCCGTGAATCGGCTGTCGGCTCCGTTGTCGTCAGCTGGCCATACCATGGGGCGCGAGGGTCAGCGGCGTGACCGGCGCGGGGGACTGCAGGCCGAGACGCTCGAACATCACCCGGGCGATTTCCCGCTCGCCCATCACCACCAGATCGGCTTCGTGGTTCTGCAGGTAGTCGACCTCATCGTCGAAATGGGCGCGGGCGATGATGTCCAGGTCAGCATTGGCCTGGCGACCGTGAAGGGCGATCTGCCCGGCCTCCAGGCTGTTGGGGATGGCGATCATCAGCCAGCGCGCCTGGGCGACATTGGCCAGTTCCAGCACGTGGGCGCTGGCGGCATTGCCGAGTACTACGCTGAAGCCCTCCTCGCGCAGTTCCTGGGCATGGGCGCGGTTGTCGTCGATGATCACCAGCGCCACGCCTTCGTCACGCAGGCGCCGGCTGATGCGGCTGCCGACACGGCCATGGCCGATCAGGATCGCATGGCCCACTTCACTGACGGGATGCAGGTCGTTGTCTTCGCTGTTCACCAGGCTGACCTGATCGGCCGGAATGGTGTTTTCGCGGCGATCCAGCCACGGCTGCAGGCGGTCGATCACCAGAAACAGCAGCGGGTTGCAGAGGATCGACAGGATGGCGCCAGCCAGCACCAGGTCGCGGGCCGCTTCCGGCACCAGGTTGAGGCCCACGCCCAGGCCGATGAGGATGAACGAGAACTCGCCGATCTGCGCCAGGCTCACCGAAATGGTCAGCGCCGTACTCAGGGGTTTACGGAAGGCCTGCACGATGAGCATCGCTGCCAGCGACTTGCCGACCACGATGACCAGGAAGGTGCCCAGCACCAGCAGCGGTTGCTCGAGCAGGATCGCCGGGTTGAACAGCATGCCCACCGAGACGAAGAACAGCACCGCGAAGGCATCGCGCAGTGGCCGCGAATCATCGGCCGCCCGGTGGCTGTATTCCGACTCGTTGAGGATCATCCCGGCGAAGAATGCACCCAGGGCGAAGGACACCCCGAACAGTTGCGCCGAGCCGTAGGCGATGCCCATGGCGATGGCCATCACCGCCAGCGTGAACAGTTCCCGTGAGCCGGTGCCGGCGCTGCGCTCCAGCAGCCAGGGAATGACCCGGCGGCCGACCACGATCATCAGTGCCACGAAGGCGCTGACCTTGCCGAAGGTGATCAGCAACTGCATGCCGATGCTGCTGGAACCGTCGCCCTGGGGAATGCCACCGAGCACGCCGGACAATGCCGGCAGCAGCACCAGCGCCAGGACCATCACCAGATCCTCGACGATCAGCCAGCCGACCGCGATCTTGCCGCGGCGGGTATCGATCAGCTGGCGTTCTTCCAGGGCGCGTAGCAGTACCACGGTGCTGGCCACCGAGAGCGCCAGGCCGAACACCAGGCCGGCGCCCCAGCCCCAACCCATCGCCCAGGACAGGCCCATGCCCATCAGCGTGGCGACGGCGATCTGCACCACGGCGCCGGGAATGGCGATGTGTTTGACCGACATCAGGTCCTTGAGGGAGAAGTGCAGGCCCACGCCGAACATCAGCAGGATCACGCCGATCTCGGAAATCTCGACGGACAGCTCTTTATCGGCGACGAACCCGGGGGTGAAGGGGCCGACGATCACCCCAGCCAGCAGGTAGCCTACCAGTGGCGACAGGCGCAGGCGGTTGGCCAGGCTGCCAAACAGGTAGGCCAGCACGAAGCCGGCAGCGATCGTCGCAATCAGGGGTGTGTGATGCGGCATGCGGTCTCCTTGGTGAGAGGGCCTGGCATGCCCGCGCGGCAGCGGATACCGAGCAGAACAGCGTAACGGCCAGGGTCGAATTGCTCGACCGTAAAGACCGATATTTTATATTAAAATATTACTTATAACTAAAGGGTCTTTATACAGAATGTGTCGACACCGCTTGGGGCAGCTGTAGGCCTCGTCATGCCTCGCCTTTGAGGGCCCGGTAGCGACTTTCCAGCTCCTGACGAATCTCGCGACGCTGACGGCCCTGCTCGAAGCGTCGACGCTCTTCGGAGCTCTCCGGTTGACGCGGCGGTACTTCGATGGATTTGCCGTTTTCATCGACCGCCACCATGGTGAAGAAGCAGCTGTTGCTGTGGCGCACCGAGCGCTCGCGGATATTCTCGGTGATCACCTTGATGCCGACTTCCATGGAGGTGCGACCGGTATAGTTGACCGAGGCCATGAAGGTCACCAGCTCGCCGACATGCACCGGTTCGCGAAAGGTCACCTGGTCGACCGACAGGGTGACCACGTAGCGCCCGGCATAGCGGCTGGCACAGGCATAGGCGACTTCGTCCATGTACTTGAGCAGTGTGCCGCCGTGTACATTGCCGGAAAAGTTGGCCATGTCCGGGGTCATCAGGACGGTCATCGTCAGTTGGGCGTTGCCGGGTTCCATAAGGTCTCGCTCATCAGGTGGACGGGGTGCGATTGTCGGCCGTCTGCGCGGCTTTGGCTGGTCGATTGTGCCTATGCAGTCGATTGCTGCAACGTATGTACCGGCATTTCACTCCTAGAGCCATAGTCTCTCACTCATTCAGGACGATCCCATGACGCGCCCCGCTATTTGCCTAGCTCTATTGCCGCTGCTCGCCGGTATTGCCCAGGCAGCGCCGCAACCCTGCGACAGCGTCAGCCTGTGCAACGCCGCCGGCACCGCGGCCTATCAGGCGGGCCGCTACGCCGACGCGGCCGAGGCCTTCGAGCGGCAACTGCGCCGCGCCGAGCAGGAGCAGGACAGCAGTGCCGCCCGCGAGCTGGCGCTGAACAACCTGGTGGTGACCAGCCTGCGCCTCAAGCAGCCCGGCCAGGCCCGCGCCTGGTTGAACCTCGCGCTGGCCGACGGCATGCAGGGCAACGCCACCCGCAATAACCTGCGTTCGGTGGCCGCGGCGGTGGACTACCCGCAACTGGCGGCCAGCATCGAAGGCCGTTATCTACGTTACGCCGGCGCGGCGGTGTGGAGCAGCCTGGACATCAGCCGTCAGGCCGACGGCAGCTATCGGGTGAACTTCTCGCCGCTGCGCGCCGGTGGCAAGGTCGAAGAATACGGCCCGGCCGCCATCGGCCAGCTGCAAGGCGCATTGCAGGGCGAAAAGGCCTATTACCAGCTGACGAATACAGGCCTGCCCAGCGGCTGCTCGGTCGAGCTGCTTCACGAGGGGCTGGATATCCAGGTGCTGGAAGTCATCGATCAGCAGTGCCAGCAATACGGTGGCGCCGGTATCAGCGTGGCCGGTGGTTACCTGAAGGTCAGTGCTGAACCGGCGTCGCAGGCGCGCTGAGCCAGACCTTGCCGCCGCTCTAGAGCAGGGCGCACGAGGCGAGCCGCAACGCGCAGGGGCCTCCGTTGGCGGCAGCCCGTTCGTCGGGCTGTGGGGTCGCGAGAGGCGCGGCCCGAGTGTTAACCTGCGGGCAGTAGGGCCCGCAACGGGCCAATCCTTCCCCTTCCGCAACCGTCAGCGCGCCCCGAGCCGTCAGCCCGAGCGCGTTCGTGTTGCCCAACGACAAGGAGCAGTCTCGCCATGCATGCCATCAGCTTCATCCAGGATCTCGCGGTGATCATGCTGGTGGCCGGTGTGGTCACCGTGCTGTTTCACCGCTTCAAGCAGCCGGTGGTGCTGGGCTACATCCTCGCCGGCTTTCTGATCGGCCCGCACACCCCGCCGTTCGGCCTGATCCACGAAGAAGAAACCATCCGCACCCTGGCCGAACTGGGGGTGATCTTCCTGATGTTCTGCCTGGGGCTGGAGTTCAGCCTGCGCAAGCTGTTCAACGTCGGTGCCACGGCGTTCATCGCCGCGTTCCTGGAAATCGTCCTGATGATCTGGATCGGTTTCGAGATTGGCCGCTACTTCGGCTGGAGCACCATGGATTCGCTGTTCCTCGGTGCCATCCTGGCGATCTCCTCGACCACCATCATCATCAAGGCGCTCGGCGACCTGAAGATGAAGAACGAGCGCTTCGCCCAGCTGATCTTTGGCGTGTTGATCGTCGAGGACATCCTCGGTATCGGCATCATCGCGCTGCTCTCCGGTATTGCCCTGAGCGGTAGCGTGGAAACCGGCGAGGTGTTCGCCACGGTCGGCAAGCTGTCGCTGTTCATGATCGTCGCGCTGGTCATCGGCATCATCCTGGTGCCGCGCATCCTCGCCTACGTGGCCAGGTTCGAGAGCAACGAGATGCTGCTGGTGGCGGTGCTAGGCATGTGCTTCGGCTTCTGCCTGCTGGTGGTCAAGCTCGAGTACAGCATGGTGCTGGGCGCCTTCCTGATCGGCGCGATCATGGCCGAATCGCGTCAGTTGGCGCAGATCGAGCGGCTGGTCGAGCCGGTGCGCGACATGTTCAGTGCGATCTTCTTCGTTGCCATCGGCCTGCTGCTCGACCCCGGCGTGCTGGTCGAATACGCCTGGCCCATCGCGGTGATCACCGTGGCGGTGATCGTCGGCAAGGTGTTCTCCTGCAGCCTCGGCGCCTTCATCGCCGGCAACGACGGGCGCACCTCGCTGCGCGTCGGCATGGGGCTTTCGCAGATCGGCGAATTCTCGTTCATCATCGCCACCCTGGGCATGACCCTGCAGGTGACCAGCGACTTCCTCTACCCGGTGGCGGTGGCCGTGTCGGTGATCACCACCCTGACCACGCCGTACCTGATCCGCGCCGCCGACCCGCTGGCGGTGGGCCTGGGCAAGCGCATGCCGCAGGGCGTCGCGCGGGTGTTCTCGCTGTATGGCGAGTGGCTGCGCAGCATCCAGCCCCAGGGCCAGGGCGCGATCCTGGCGGGCATGATCCGCAAGATCGTGCTGCAGGTGCTGGTCAACCTGGCCTTCGTGATAGCGATCTTTCTCGGCATTGCGTTCTTCGCGGGGCAGATTGGTGCCTGGCTCAGCGGCTGGATCGAGCAGGAGAACCTGCGCAAGGCGCTCATCTGGGGCGCCGCGCTGCTGCTGGCCCTGCCCTGCCTGATCGCCGCCTACCGCAAGATCAAGGCGCTCTCCATGCTGCTCGCCGAAATGGGCGTGCGCCAGGAGAAGGCCGGGCGCCATACGGCGCGGGTACGCAAGGTGATCGCCGAAGTGATCCCGCTGCTCTCGCTGGTCGGCATCATGCTGCTGCTCACCGCGCTGTCGTCGAGCATCCTGCCATCCAACGACATGCTGCTGTTGGTTGGCGTGGTCGCCGCCGGTGTGGTGGCGGTGCTGTGGCGCTGGTTCATCCGCGTGCACACGCGCCTGCAGATCGCCCTGTTCGAGACCCTCGACAAGCCCGAAACCCCGGGGCATCACTGAAACGACAAGGGCGCCAACAGGCGCCCTTGTCGTACTCCATCGCTCAATTTGTTCCCGGGTATCGCTGCGCTCGACCCGGGCTACAGGAGCAGTTCGCCTTGCGTAGCCTGGTGTTGAGCGAAGCGATACCCAGGGGCGGCGGCGATTGCCGAAAGCCTGCGGATCACTCCTCCAGCCAGACTTCGCGCACCCAGTGCCACACCGAGTCCCAGCTGTCGTCGGTGAGGTCTTCTTCTTCGCCGTCCCAGAGCAGCACGGTGCCGTCCTGTTCGACGCAGTAGTAGTTGCCCTGGTCTTCGCAGATCGGTACCAGCTCGCGCGGCACGCCGAGCGACCAGGCGACCGAGGCCACTTCCGGCAGATAGGTGTGCGATTGCGGGTCGGTGACGGTGACCGGCTCCAGGCGGCCGTACACCACGTCGCTGACCTTGAGCAGAAACTCGCGCAGCTCGAACGGCAGGTTGATGAGGATCTGCTCCTCGATCTCCACCAGCAGCTCTTCTTCGGGCAGCTCCAGCGGCACCGGCACCGGTTCGTTCAATTCACGCAGTTGTTCGATGACTTCTTCCACGGCGGCTCCACCTGGGTTCGACGATTCTCATCAGATTCTGCAAAGCACGAAGCAGACGGGCGTTCGATAGTCGCCGTCTGCTCTAGTGCTTCTTGATAACGCAGCTTTTTACGCTGAATGGAAAATAGTCACAAGCGGCGAAAGGCAAAAAGCCATCTCGAGCCTGCGACTGCTGCACATCGCTTTGGGTGCGGCGCCCGGCATAGGTTCCAAAAGCCGGACGCGGAAAAAAACAAACCCGGGCAAGCCCGGGTTTGGTTAACGCGTGTGGGATCAGCCGTTCTGGCGGATACCGGCGACCAGCCAGGGCTGGTTGTCGCCAACGGCACGCTCCAGGCGCCAGCTTTCGCTGAACACTTCGCCCTGATCGAAGCGCGAGGTCTTCGAGATACCGCTGAAGGTCAGGGTGGCGATGGTCTTGTCGGCGTGATCATCGACACCGTCCAGCTGCACGTCGAGGTTGTCGATGTAGGTGGACTGGAAGCCATCACCCAGATCGGCGCGCTCGCGCTTGAGGAACTCCAGCAGCTGCGGGGTCACGAACTCGGCGATCTTGTCCATCTCGTTCGCGTCCCAGTGCTGTTGCAGGCTCAGGAAGTGCTCACGACCGGCGTTGATGAAGTTCTGCTCGTTGAACCAGGCAGGTGCGTTGATCACCGGCTTGATCGCCGCGGCGCTGCTGCCACCGAAGATCGACGGCTGAGCCGGCTGCGGCTGGCCATGGGCTTCACGCTGGAAGGGTGCACCACCGGCAGCAGCCACGTTCGGCTGCTGCTTCTGGCGACGGGCGGCCAGGAAGCGGAACAGCAGGAAGGCGATCAGGCCGAAGATCAGCATGTCCATGATCTGCAGGCCTTCGAAGCCATCACCCATGAACATCGAGGCCAGCAGGCCACCGGCGGCCAGACCGGCCAGCGGGCCGAGCCAGCGCGACGCACCGCTGGCGGCAGCCGGGGTACGGCCAGGCGCTGCGGCATTGGCGTTGGGTTGGGAAGGTGGCGTGGCCTGGCGAGTCTGGTGGCTCGGCGCGGCGCCGAAGGATTTGCCGCCGCCCATACGCTTGGCGTCGGCAGTAAAACTGAACGACAGGCCCAGGCAAAGTACCAGGGCGATGCTGAGGAAACGCTGCATTATCGGTTTTCTCTCGGTTATTGAAACACTGACAGGCATCTTGCCCGTGGCAGGTCGGCATGACCAGCAACAGAATGTTTCGAGCTTTTGCCCAGCGAGGCGGCTTGCGGCGCGCCAGGGCAATGGAGATGGGAGGCGAAACGGAACCAACAGGTTCCGTTTCAGTGCTCAGCGGCTGCTGCCTCAGCGCCAGTTGTAGAGTTCTTTCTCGGTCACTTCGCCCATCGGCGTGGCTTCATCCTGGAAGGCCTTCATGGATTTCCAGATGCGCCCATTGAGCTCGTTCTGGCCTGCCAGGTCCTCGAGTACGGCCTGGGACTCACGCTTCATCGCCGCCAGCACCTCGTCGGGGAAGCGCTTGATCGCCACGCCCTGTTCCTTCAACTGGGCCAGGGACTTGGCATTGTGGAAGACGTAGTCGTCCATCATGTCCAGGGTCGCGGCGCGGGAGGCTTCGACGACGATGGCCTGCAGGTCCGCCGGCAGGCTGTCGAAGGCCTTCTGGTTGACCATCGCTTCGACCACCGCCTGCGGCTCCTGCCAGCCCGGGAAGTAGTAGTACTTGGCCGCCTTGTGCAGGCCGAAGGCCAGGTCGTTGTAAGGGCTGACCCAGTCGGTGGCGTCGATGGCGCGGGTCTGCAGCGCGGTGAAGATCTCGCCACCCGGCAGGTTGACGGTGATGGCACCAAGCTTGGTCAACACTTCGCCACCGAGGCCCGGCATGCGGATCTTCAGGCCCTTGATGTCGTCCAGCGAGTTGATTTCCTTGTTGTACCAGCCACCCATCTGCATGGTGGTGTTACCCGCCGACAGCGGCTTCACGCCATAAGGGGCGTAGGTTTCGTCCCACAGGGCCTGACCGCCGCCCTTGCTCAGCCAGGCGTTCATTTCCAGGGTCGACAGGCCGAATGGCACCGAGGAGAAGAACTGCGCCGCCGGTACCTTGCCCTTCCAGTAGTACGGCGTGCCGTGGCCCATTTCGGCGGTGCCACGGGATACCGCGTCGAACACTTCCAGGGCCGGAACCAGCTCACCGGCGGCGTAGACCTTGACGGTCAGGCGCCCGGCGCTCATCGCGTTGATGCGCTCGGCCAGGCGCTCGGCGGCGGTGCCCAGGCCCGGGTAGTTCTTCGGCCAGGAGGTGACCATCTTCCAGTGCACGGCCTCCACTTTGGCGGCGGCAGCGGTGCCTTGGTCGGCAGCGGGTTTGTCTTCCTTGCAGCCGGCCAGGCCGATGGCAGCGCACAGCGCCACAGCGGCGCCGAACAGATTGCGGCGGTTCATGGTGTTCTCCCTTGCAGTGTCGAGCAGCGTGCCCTGATTGCTTTTGTTATTGGCAGCCATCCGTTATGGCGGCTGCCAAGCTTGTTAATCGTTGAGCTGACCTAGAGCGTGTTCACGATCTTCATGTCGGGCTTTATTCATTTTGACGGCAATGCGGCGGTAGCGGATGTAGGGTGGATGACGCTCTTTTCATCCACCGTCGCGGTTGCAGAGTGGTGGACGGATGAAGCGTCGTCCACCCTACGAAGGGCTGCTTGCGCCTTGCAGTTGCCCGCACGCATGCCCAGAAGATCGTCAACAGCTTCTTAGATAGCCTCTAGCTTGGCATAGGCCAGCATCAGCCACTTGCTGCCTTCACTCTCGAAGTTCACCTGCACCCGTGCCTGGGGCCCCGAGCCCTCGAAGTTGAGGATGGTGCCTTCGCCGAACAGCGAGTGCTGCACGCGCTGGCCGAGGTTGAACGGCGTGTCCGGCACGGCGCTGCCGGCGAACAGGCTGCTGCCGCTCATGCTGCGGCTGCCACTGCCGTAGGGGCGGCTGACGCTGTTCGACAGGCGCACTTCCTGCACCAGGTGCGGCGGCACTTCGCGCACGAAGCGCGAGACCTTGTTGTAGGTCTCGTTGCCGTACAGGCGGCGGGTTTCCGCGTAGCTGATCACCAGGTGGCGCATGGCCCGGGTGATGCCCACGTAGGCCAGGCGGCGTTCCTCTTCCAGGCGTCCGGGCTCTTCCAGGCTCATCTTGTGGGGGAACAGGCCTTCTTCCATGCCGACCAGGAACACCCGCGGGAACTCCAGGCCCTTGGCGCTGTGCAGGGTCATCATCTGCACGCTGTCTTCATGCTCGGCAGCCTGGGTGTCACCGGCTTCCAGCGAGGCATGGTCGAGGAAGGCGGCCAGCGGCGTCTGCGCCTCGTCACCGTCTTCGCCCTCATAGGAGTCGAAGGCGCGGGCGGCGGACACCAGTTCCTCGAGGTTTTCCACCCGTGCCTGGGCCTTCTCGCCCTTTTCATCACGGTGGTAGGCGAGCAGGCCGGACTGTTCGATCACCAGCTGGGCGGTGCTGTGCAGCTGCAGGCCTTCGACCTTCAACGCCAGGGTGTCGATCAGCTCGACGAAACCGTTCAGCGCGCTGGCGGCGCGGCCGGCGATCACCTTGGTGCCGACCGCTTCGTGCAGCGCGGCCCACATCGACAGGTCGTTGGCGCGGGCGAACTGGCGTAGGGTTTCCACCGTCTTCTCGCCGATGCCACGGGCCGGCACGTTGATCACCCGCTCCAGCGCCGCGTCGTTGCCGCGCTGGTGGATCAGGCGCAGGTAGGCCATGGCGTTCTTGATTTCCGCACGTTCGAAGAAGCGCTGGCCGCCGTAGATGCGGTAGGGAATCTTCTCGCGCAGCAGCGCTTCTTCCAGCACCCGCGACTGGGCGTTGGAGCGGTAGAGGATGGCGATGTCGCTGCGCCGCAGGCCGTCCTTGCGCAGGGCGTCCTCGATGGTCTCGACCACGTAGCGCGCTTCGTCGTGTTCGTTGAAGGCGGCGTACAGGCTGATCAGGTCGCCGTCGCCGACATCGGTGCGCAGCTCCTTGCCCAGGCGCCCCTGGTTGTTGGCGATCAGCGCGTTGGCGGCGTTGAGGATGTTCGCCGTGGAGCGGTAGTTCTGCTCCAGGCGGATGATCTCGGCGTCGGCGAAGTCGCTGTCGAACTGCTGGATGTTCTCGATCTTGGCGCCGCGCCAGCCGTAGATCGACTGGTCGTCGTCGCCCACCACCATCAGGCTTTCGCCGCCCATGGCGAGAAAGCGCAGCCAGGCGTACTGCACGGCGTTGGTGTCCTGGAATTCGTCGACCAGGATGTGCCGGAAGCGCTTCTGGTAGTGCGCCAAGAGGCCGGCGTTGTTGCGCCACAGGTCGAGGGCGCGCAGCAGCAGTTCGGCGAAGTCGATCACCCCGGCACGCGCACAGGCGGCCTCGTAGGCTTCGTAGATGCTGCGCATGGTGGCCAGGAACAGGTCGCCACTGGCCTGGATGCCGGCCGGGCGAATGCCTTCGTCCTTCTGGCCGTTGATGAACCACTGCGCCTGCTTGGCCGGCCAGCGCTGCTCATCCAGGCCCAGCTCGCGGATCACCCGCTTGATCAGCCGCTGCTGGTCGTCGGAGTCGAGAATCTGGAAGTTCTCGACCAGCTTGGCTTCCTGCCAGTGCGCACGCAGCAGGCGGTGCGCCAGGCCGTGGAAGGTGCCGACCCACATGCCGGCCGGGCTCTGGCCCAGCACGTCCTCGATGCGATGGCGCATCTCGGCCGCGGCCTTGTTGGTGAAGGTCACCGACAGGATGCTGTGCGGCGAGACGTCCAGGCGCTGGATCAGAAAGGCGATGCGGTGCACCAGCACGCGGGTCTTGCCGGAGCCGGCACCGGCCAGCACCAACTGATGACCGGGCGGCGTGGTGACCGCATGGTGCTGTGCTGGGTTGAGGGAACTGAGTCGCTGATCGAGGTCATTTTGCATCGCGGCATTCTAGGGGGGCGACGCAGGTAGGGCAAACGCTGCTGATGGCGACGTGACCAGCTGTCGGCCTGGGCCACCAGGCGGCGGCGATCAGTGTTCCGGCAGGTTGGCGAAAATGCTCGCCAGCACCTGGTTGAGCTTGCGCAGCTGGGCTTCGGTGAGGCCCTCGAAACTCTTGTGGAACAGCTCGTCGGTGAGCTCGTGCATGGCGAAGAATGCCTTGCGCCCGGCTTCCGTGAGGGTGACCTGGGTCACGCGGCCGTCCTGGGCGCTCTGGCTGGTTTCCACCAGGCCGTCGTCCTTCATGCGGTAGACGATCTTGGTGATGGTCGACAGCTTGGCCACGGCGTGTTCGGAGATCTCCGAGATGCTCGAATTGTCGTTCTCGAAGAGGATGTTGAGCACCCGCCAGCGGGGGATGTCGAGGTCAATGCGCTTGAGCAGTTTTTCCATGGCCAGGGAGTAGCGGCCATACACGCGCGCCAGCCAGTAGAAGGGAAACTCTTCCTTGTGGAAGTCTTCGCTGGCGGGGTTGTAGCGGCTGCGGCGTTTCTTGGCGCTGGACATGACTGGGCTGCTTTATAAGGTCGACGGGCAATCATAGACATTTCTACTAATTCCGGCACCCGCCGAGCCATGGGTTTGCCGCGTCAGGGTGACGCATTGGTGCACCCCGGCCGCCTGTTGCCGGTCGTCCATGCGCCCGTTGCACGGGGTAGCCGGGCGGCTCCAGTGTGCGGCCCAGCCCGTGATGCAGGCTTGGCACTGCCTGCCAGAAAGTGTGCTTTGCCGGCCGCCTCTGCACCGCGGCAGGCTCAGCCCTGCAG
>Ga0207790_1000189_pt1 | contig 24347 bp, 23 predicted proteins | sample HigsolmetaGSP14D_FD_184842 | JGI IMG/M metagenome (GOLD analysis project Ga0207790, IMG submission 184842) | High solid enriched microbial communities from the Joint BioEnergy Institute, USA - SP1-4-D (SPAdes) | ecosystem: Engineered > Bioreactor > SSF (Solid state fermentation) > Aerobic >...
TGCTTGTTGCGGTTGGCCGCGAGGAAATAGGCCGCCTCGCTGGTATCGCGCCCCTCATCGTCACGTAGATAAGGCGGGCCCCAGTGGCGCGTATCGTCGCCAACTTTGGGCCGTTCGACCTTGATCACCTCGGCGCCAAGGTCAGCCAGGTTCTGCCCGCACCAGGGGCCGGCGAGTACCCGGGACAGGTCGAGCACACGCAGATGAGACAGGGCACCGGACATCGCAGAAGCCTCGTGCAAGGGTGACGTCGCGCGTCACCGACGGTGTTCCCACGCGCAAGCGTTCAACGTGGGAACGTTCAACAGCTCAGCGCTGGCTATTAAAAGAAGGCCTGGATGCCGGTCTGCGCGCGGCCAAGAATCAGCGCGTGCACGTCATGGGTGCCTTCGTAGGTGTTGACCACCTCGAGGTTGACCAGGTGGCGGGCCACGCCGAACTCGTCGCTGATGCCGTTGCCGCCGAGCATGTCGCGGGCCATGCGGGCGATATCCAGCGCCTTGCCGCAGCTATTGCGCTTCATGATCGAGGTGATTTCCACCGCCGCGGTGCCTTCATCCTTCATCCGCCCCAGGCGCAGGCAGCCTTGCAGGGCCAGGGTGATTTCGCTCTGCATGTCGGCCAGCTTCTTCTGGATCAGTTGGTTGGCAGCCAATGGGCGGCCGAACTGCTGACGGTCCAGGGTGTATTGGCGCGCCGTGTGCCAACAGGCTTCGGCAGCGCCCAACGCGCCCCAGCTGATGCCATAGCGGGCGGAGTTGAGGCAGGTGAACGGGCCGCGCAGGCCGCGCACGTCGGGGAAAGCGTTCTCTTCGGGGCAGAACACGTTGTCCATGACGATCTCGCCGGTGATCGAGGCGCGCAGGCCGACCTTGCCGTGAATCGCCGGCGCCGACAGCCCTTCCCAGCCCTTCTCCAGCACGAAGCCGCGGATCTCGCCGGCATCGTCCTTGGCCCAGACCACGAACACATCGGCGATGGGCGAATTGGTGATCCACATCTTGCTGCCGCTCAGGCGATAGCCGCCGTCGACCTGCTTGGCGCGGGTGATCATCGAGCCGGGGTCGGAGCCGTGGTTCGGTTCGGTAAGGCCGAAGCAGCCGATGTATTCGCCACTGGCCAGCTTGGGCAGGTATTTCTGCTTGGTGGCTTCGTTGCCGAATTCATTGATCGGCACCATCACCAGTGACGACTGCACGCTCATCATCGAGCGGTAGCCGGAATCGATGCGCTCCACTTCACGGGCGATCAGGCCGTAGCACACATAGTTGAGGCCACTGCCGCCATAGGCTTCGGGGATGGTCGCTCCGAGCAGTCCAGTGTCGCCCATCTCGCGGAAGATCGTCGGGTCGGTCTTCTCGTGGCGGAAGGCCTCGAGCACCCGAGGCGCCAGCTTGTCGGCGGCGAACTGTTCGGCGCTGTCGCGCACCATGCGCTCTTCTTCGCTGAGCTGCTGATCGAGCAGCAGCGGGTCGATCCAGTTGAAGCTTGCCTTGGCGGCCATCGCGAATATCCTCGGGCAGTATCGTGTTGGGCTGAGCCTATGAGCCTAGCCGGCTCCTAGCAAACGACTAATGCGCATACAGCTGTGCAAAAAACTCACTCCGAGATAGCCTGAGCGAACAGTAACCACACCAATCAGTGAGGCACTTGCACAAATGCGCCGCAAGATCCCAAGCACGGCGGCGCTGGTCGCCTTCGAGGCCTCGGCCCGCCACCAGAGCTTCACCCGCGCCGCCGACGAACTGGCGCTGACCCAGGGCGCGGTGTGCCGGCAGATCGCCGGGCTGGAGGAATTTCTCGGCGTAGAGCTGTTTCGTCGCTCGCGCCGTGGCGTGTTGCTTACCGAGGCGGGCACCGCCTATGCGGCCAAGGTCGCGGCGCAGCTCGATGCGGTGGAGCGCGATACCCTGGCGCTGATGGGCGCCCAGGGGGCAATGAGTCTGGAGCTGGCCGTGGTGCCGACCTTTGCCACCCAATGGCTGCTGCCGCGGCTGAAGGACTTCCAGCGCCTGCACCCGGAGGTCACCGTGCACCTGACCAACCGCACCCGCCCCTTCCTGTTCGCCGATACCGGCTTCGACGCGGCGATCTACTTCGGCGATGGCGACTGGTCGGGCACCGAAGCGCACTTCCTGATGCACGAGCACCTGATGCCGGTGTGCAGCCCGGCGCTGCTCGGCGGCCAGCCGGCCAGTGCCGAGCGCATCGCCGAACTGCCGTTGCTGCAGCAGAGCACCCGCCCCTATGCCTGGCGCCAGTGGTTTGCGGCGCAGGGATTGAACATCAGCCGCGACATGACCGGGCCACGCCTGGAGCTGTTCTCGATGCTCGCCCAGGCGGCCCGCCACGAGATGGGCGTGGCGCTGATCCCGCCGTTTCTTATCCAGCGCGAACTGGCCGATGGCAGCCTGGTGGTCGCCATGGAGCGTCCGGTGCCCGATGGAGGCCGCGCCTATTACCTGACCGTACCGGAGCGCAAGGTCGAGTCGGCGGCGTTGAAAGCCTTTCGGGATTGGTTGCTGGGGGAGGCGCAGGCGTATCAGGTGGCGGGTTGAGGGTTGCCATGAGGCAAACCAGATAGTGATGCAATAGCTGTGGGAGCGCGCCATGCGCGCGAAATCGCGGGCATGGACTAGGCCCGCCCGCTCCCCCATTCCCCGCAGACCAGCCGCCTGGGCCAGGTCCAATCTGAAATCCTGTCCACCACGCCTGATCGGTGGAGGCCGCAAGGTTGAGCAAATGCAGTATCCTGCGCATCGATCCAGATGACTGCCGGAACTGCCTTGTCCCTAATCGCCTCCAGCAAGACTCTCGCGCTGCGGATCATCGCGCTGATACAGCGCCATCCGGGCGTGATCGCCATTTTCGGATTTCTCTCCGGCGTCGCCAGTTTTGTGCTGGTCGACCGCCAGGCCGGGCTGGCCAAGGTGCTGGCCCTGGTCCTGCTGGTCAGCTGGCTGTGGCTGGTTCTGGAAAACGTGCTGCGCGAACGCATCGCCGCGCGTTTCGGTTTCGAGTTGCCGCGCCCGCTGCTGCGCTACGCCACGCAGATGATTCACCAGGAAAGCCTGTTCTTCGTCCTGCCGTTCTTCTTCATCACCACCACCTGGAACAGTAGCCAGGCCCTGTTCAGCGGCTTGCTGGCCGCGGCGGCGCTGGTGTCGATTACCGACCCGCTGTACTACAAGTGGCTGGCCCCCAGGCGCTGGATCTTTCTCGCCTACCATACGCTGGCCCTGTTCGCGGTGATGCTCACGGCACTGCCGATCATCTTCAAGCTCAACACCACCCAGAGCTATCAGTACTCGCTCGCCGCGGCGGTGGTGCTGTCATTCCCGAGCCTGTTCAGCATCATCACCGTGCGCAAATGGTGGCGCGGCCTGCTGCTGGTCGGCCTGACCCTGGCCATTGGCGCCTTCGGCTGGGTAACCCGTACCTGGGTGCCGCCGGCCACGCTGTGGCTGACCGAGGTGGCGATCACCACCGAGTTCGACAACCAGAACCGCTCGCCGGGTGAGGGCATCGACAGCTTGAGCGTCAGCCAGCTGCGTAGCGCTGGTATCTACGCGTACACGGCGATCAATGCGCCGCGCGGCCTCGATGAACGCATCTATCACGTCTGGGAACACAACGGCCAGGAGCTGGAACGTATCGCCCTGGATATCCACGGCGGCCGCGAGAAGGGCTATCGCGCCTGGACGCACAAGAAGAACTTCCCCCAGGACGTGGTGGGTGACTGGCAGATTCAGGTGCTGACCGACGCCGGGCAGATGATCGGCGTGCTGCGCTTCGAGGTGACGCCGGACGCGGCCGCCGCCGGCAGCGCAGATCAGACGCCGGCAGAGCCGCAGCCGCCGACGCCTGCCGACAACGAGGCCGAGCCGCCGGCAGCCGTCGAGCCTGCAGAGCCCGTCGAGCAAGCCGAGCCACCAGGCGACCCCGAAGCCCAGCCCGCGGATCAGCCGTCAGGCGCGCCCGCAAGCGCTGATCAACCAAAGAACCAGTAGCACACGGCGATCGCCGCGATCACCCCGGCCAGTTCGGCCAGCAGTGCACACCCCACGGCATGCCGGGCACGCTGGATGCCCACCGCGCCGAAGTACACGGCCAGTACGTAGAAGGTGGTTTCGGTACTGCCCTGCACGGTGGCCGCCACCAGTGCCGGGAAGCTGTCGACGCCCTGGCTCTGCATGGTTTCGATCAGCATGGCACGCGCTGCACTGCCGGAGAACGGCTTGACCATCGCCGTGGGCAGGGCGTCGACGAAGCGGGTATCCCAGCCGCCCCAGGCGACCAGCCAGCGAATGCCGTCCAGGGCCATCTCCAGGGCTCCCGAGGCACGCAGCACACCGACGGCACAGAGCATCGCCACCAAATACGGCAGCAGACTCTTGGCCACGTCGAAGCCTTCTTTGGCGCCCTCGATGAACTGCTCGTATACCTGCACCTTGCGCAACGCACCGATGACCAGAAAGGCGATGATCACCCCGAACAGGGTCAGGTTGCCGAGCAATGACGACAGCGCCGCCAGCGCGGTGGCGGACATCCCGGCGAGCAGCGCCATGAAGCTGCCCAGCAGCAGTGCACCGGGAACCAGGTAAGCCAGCACCACCGGATCCCAGAGACGCAGGCGCTGCATGATGGCCACCGAGAGCAGGCCGACCAGCGTCGAGGCACTGGTGGCCAACAGGATCGGCAGGAACACCAGGGTCGGATCCGGCGCGCCTTGCTGGGCGCGGTACATGAAGATGGTGACCGGCAGCAGGGTCAGCGACGAGGCATTGAGCACCAGAAACAGGATCTGCGCATTGCTCGCCGTGGTACTGCTGGGATTGAGCTCCTGCAGGGCGCGCATGGCCTTGAGGCCGATGGGCGTCGCGGCGTTATCCAGGCCCAGGCCATTGGCGGCGAAGTTCATGGTGATCAGGCCGAGGGCCGGGTGACCGCGCGGCACTTCGGGCATCAGCCGGGCGAACAGCGGGCCGAGCACCCGCGCCAGGGCATCCACAAGGCCGGCCTTCTCGGCAATGCGCAGCAGCCCGAGCCACAGGGTCAGGGTGCCGAACAGCACCACCATCACCTCGACCGAGAGCTTGGCCATGGCGAACAGGCTTTCCACCATGGCGGCGAATACCGCCGGGTCGTCCGCCAGCAACCAACGGCTGAGCCCCGCCACCGCTGCCACCAGGAAAAAGCTCAGCCACAGGCCATTGAGCATAGGTCACCCCCCTTGAACGTAGCGGCTGATGATAGCGCGCCTCGGCTCAAGAAGTGGAAGGGGCAAGCAGGCGCCAGCGATACGGACTCGGCCCTGCAGATGAAGCAACGGCGCCAGAAGGCGCCGTTATTGGCATCAGTACCAGTTGGGGTCTTTCTTCAACTGTTCCTGTAGCAGTTGCTTGACGCCGTCATCCGGCTCACCGAGCCAGCGCAGGTCAGCGTGCTTACTGGGTGCCTTGTCCTTCGGCAAACCTTCGGGTACCTGTACCCAGAGGGCGTAAGCATCATCCTTGTCCGACGTGAAGGCGACATACAGGCGTTGATTGAAACAGCTCGAGGTTTCGCACAACTGCCCGACCAGATACGGGTCACCGTCTTCTTCCAGGGTGGTCATCGGTGTGGCAACGCCACTGAGGTTGATCACCCATTCGGGCAGACGCTCCTCATCCTGAATCAACTCCTGCCACGCTTCACGATAGTCCGGGTTGCTGCCGAGCAGTTCGTTGAGGCGGAACGCACCATCGGTGTTGGCGGCCAAGGCCGCCGCACTGCCACCCAGCATGAGGGCGGCAGCGAGCGTCTTGAATCGATTCATCTTCTTGCCTCGCCTAGCCCCGTGGGCGACGACCCATGATGAACGAAACGATGAACATGACCAGGAACACCACGAAAAGGATTTTCGCGATACCTGTGGCAGTGCCCGCGATACCACCGAAGCCCAGTACAGCGGCAACAATGGCGATGATCAGAAAGGTAATGGCCCAACTCAGCATGGCGTTTCTCCTTGGTTTTTTTGAGGTCTTGCGGGTGCAACAATGGAAAATCGGTAAGAGTGTCTTAGAACACCCAACGGGTTTGCTTGGCAGGCGCCTCGACAACGTCAGCGCGCACCCAGTTGCTGTCGCTGTGCGCTGGCGGGGTGTCGGCGCTATGCAAGCTGGCAGGAACTGCCTGAATGGCTGCTGGGCGCGCATCGCTCGCCAGCTTGACCGAAACCGGCATCAACGCCTGGCTCGACACCTGCGGCGCCATGACCTGCTGCTCCGGCGCCTTGGTCGCCACGCCGACCAGCAGGACCATCACGGCAGCAACAACCAGAATCAGTATCTCGGTATGGGCGCGGTGAAGATTCATGCTGAGCTCCTCAAGAGGGTTGTCGAACGGCTTGGCGTTCGTTTCATGAAGAGATAATTGCAGCCTGCGTGCCAATTTTTTTAAAAAATAAATCCCTTTAAAAACAAACACTTAATTAATATAAACCAAATGCCATCATTGGCATCCTGCACGATGAGCAGCTGCGGCTCGGGCGTTCTGCACGACGCCGCAGACAGCGCTGTCAGCCGTTGCTGAGCTCGCGCATACGTTGATGACAGGCGCGCACCTTGGGCATCTCCACGGCAAGCAGCGCCTGAACGTCTGGTTGGGCGGTTTCCATGGCGTCTTCGAATGCTTCGAGAATGCGATCTTCGGCTTCTTCAAGCTGGGCGAGGTAAGTCGACTCCTCATCGCTCGCCAACGTGGCGCGGGCATCGGCATAGGCCTGGCGCAGCTTGCCGACAAGGGTGCCGCTGTCGGTGGGTTGCTCATGGTTGGCCGCAACCTTCACGGACAGTGCCTGGATGATCTGGTGCTTGGCCTGGGCCATGTCGCGGCACAGGGCCTTGAGCTGCTCATCGTTGATTTCGTCGTGGGCATGCTCATAGAAGCGCTGGCCGTCACGGATGATGGCGATCAGCTCGTTCAATTGTTCGGTCTTTTGGCTCATGGTGGCTCTCCTGAGGATGGCTGCAGCGCCGGTGGCACTGAACAAGGCAGTCGGCGAGCCGGATGGCCCGCCGTGCTGAGGGTGGTTAGCTGGCGATGCGCAGTGCGTCGGCGTCGACGCCGCGTACCCCGCGGATGTTGCGTGCCGTTTCTACGGCGAGGCGCTTTTCGGCATTGCTGAGCACCGTGCCGCTGAGACTGACGAAACCCTCGCGGGTGTCGACCTTGATGTTCAGGGCATCGAGGTTGCGGCTGTAGAGGAAGCTGGCCTTCACCTTGTTGGTGATCCAGGTATCACTGATCGACGCCGCGGCATCGTTGGCGGCGTTCTGCGCCTCGGCACTGGTGCTGTCAGCCGTGCTGATGCTCAGGTGGTTGTGTACCTCGCGCACGCCCTCGGTGTTGGTGACCAGCTCGCCAGCCAGCTCCTTGGCGGCCGGCGTTCCGGCATTGCCGCTGAGACTGACCACACCGTTCTCGGCGCGCACCTGGATATCCAGTCCTTCGGTATTGCTGTTCCAGAGCAGTTTGGATTTGACCGTAGCGGCCAGGGTTGCATCGTCGAAACGCTGGGCCAGGGTCTTGTCGGTAACGATCCTGGCCTGCTCCTCGATCACTGGCGGAGCCAGGTCGGGGTCGATCTCCAGCTGGTTGTCGACCTCGCGAACCCCCTCGATACTGCCTGCCAGCTCGCTGGCCAGCTCGTGCTCGGCGGAGTTCTCGACCGCCCCCCTCAAGGTGGCAACACCATCCGCCACGGACACCTCGATCTCGAAAGGGTCGAGATGCCGGTTCAGCGCGAATGCGGTGTCGATGGCCCCCTGCTGGCGGGCATCGCTCAGTTGCCGGGAAAGATCGCCATCGGCTGCCTGCACCAGCGGAGCCAGGGTAATCAGACCGGCCATCGCCATGACCAACGTGGATTTTCTCAACGGCATGTAGCGCCTCCTTCTCTGCCAAAAAGCTGCTCGCAAGCGGACCGAAGACCGTCGCAAGGGCTATGCCAGCCATCTGCAAAAATAAAAACCAACTAAAATCAGTTGTTTAAATCCAAAGCCTGGCTATTGGCCGCTTGCACGATGCAAGATCACGCCATACTAGCCGTGCAACTTGCACGAAGATTTCCAGACTAACCTCTGCCATTCACCCCACGGAGCATGTAAATGGAAGCAACAGGTCAGAGCGGGCGCATCCTATTGGTCGACGACGAAGCGGCTATCCTGCGTACCTTCCGCTATTGCCTGGAAGACGAGGGCTACCAGGTCACCACTGCCAACACCGCCGCGCAAACCGAGACGCTGCTGCAACGTCAGGTGTTCGACATGTGCTTCCTCGACCTGCGCCTGGGGGATGAAAACGGTCTGGATGTGCTTGCCCAGATGCGCGTCCAGGCACCCTGGATGCGTGTGGTGATCGTCACCGCCCACTCGGCCATCGACAGCGCGGTGGACGCCATGCAGGCCGGCGCCGCCGATTATCTGGTCAAGCCGTGCAGCCCTGACCAACTGCGCCTGGCCGCCGCCAAGCAGCTGGAGGTGCGCCAGCTCTCCGCACGCCTCGAAGCCCTGGAAGGCGAAGTGCGCAAGCCCAGCGACGGTATCGACTCGCACAGCCCGGCGATGATGGCGATCCTGGAAACCGCCCGGCAGGTGGCCGCCACCGACGCCAACATCCTCATTCTCGGCGAGTCGGGTACCGGCAAGGGTGAGCTGGCGCGTGCCATCCACGGCTGGAGCCGCCGTGCGAAGAAATCCTGCGTGACCATCAACTGCCCGTCGCTGACCGCCGAGCTGATGGAAAGCGAGCTGTTCGGCCACAGCCGCGGGGCATTCACCGGCGCCAGCGAAAGTACCCTGGGGCGGGTCAACCAGGCGGACGGCGGCACGCTGTTTCTCGACGAGATCGGCGACTTCCCACTGACCCTGCAGCCCAAGCTGCTGCGCTTCATCCAGGACAAGGAATACGAACGCGTCGGTGACCCGGTGACCCGTCACGCCGACGTGCGCATCCTCGCGGCGACCAACCGAGACCTCAACGAGATGGTCAAGGAAGGTCATTTCCGCGAGGACCTGCTGTATCGCCTCAACGTCATCACCCTGACCCTGCCGCCGCTACGCGAACGTGCCGATGACATCCTCACCCTGGCCAACCGCTTCCTGGCCCGCTTCGTCAAGGACTACGCCCGCCCGGCACGTGGCTTCAACGAGGACGCCACCAAGGCGCTGCTGGCTTACCAGTGGCCCGGCAACATTCGCGAGCTGCGCAACGTCATCGAGCGCGCCAGCATCATCTGCCCGGGCGAATGGGTGGATGTCGCCCACCTGGGCATGAGTGCACCGGCGGCCAACAGCGCACCACGGGTAGGCGCCGACCTGAGCCTCGAGGAGCTGGAAAAAGCCCATATCGCCGCCGTACTGGCCAACAGCGATACCCTCGACCAGGCCGCCAAGACCCTGGGTATCGATGCTTCGACCCTGTACCGCAAACGCAAGCAGCTCGGCCTATGAGGCTGCGCAGCAAGCTGTTCCTGAGCACCAGTGCGCTGCTTACCGTAGCGCTGCTGGGGCTGAGCCTGGGTATTTTCAGCGTGCTGCAGCTGACCCAGTCGCAGAGTCGCTCGCTGGCACACAACCTGGAAGTCATCAGCACCAGCCTGGATCTACGTCAGGAATTGGGCCGGCAGCTGTTCATGATGCTCGGCGAGGACTTCGACGAGCGTACGGTGCAGAGCCTGCAGGATTCCGACCAGCGCATCCGCGGCTGGCTCGACGACAGCCTGAAAGGCAGCATCACCGAGGCGGATCGCCAGGCGATCCTGGAAATCCAGGCGGCTTACCAGAAGTTCAGCACCCTGCTCGAAGACCCAATGACCGTCCGTGACCAGCTGCTGACCAACGACGACTTCGCCAAGACCATCGAAACCGTTCGCGATCGCCTCAATACCCTGCAGATTCACTACGTTGCAGCGGTCAAGGAATCCGAAGCGCAGGCCCAGGAACGTGCCTGGCTGATCGCCGGGCTGCTGGGCCTGGTAGGTTTGGCGGTCCTGGTGATCGGCTTTATCACCGCCCACACCATCGCCCGCCGGGTCGGCCAACCGATCGACGCTCTGGCCCGCGCGGCCGACCAGATCGGCCGTGGCGACTTCCAGGTCACCCTGCCGATCACCCCGGTGGCCGAGCTGTCGGCACTCAGCCGCCGCTTCGGCCTGATGGCCGAGAGCCTGCGACAGGTCAAGAGCAGCAACATCGAAGCGCTGATGTCCGAACAACGGCGGCTGCAGGCGGTGCTCGACAGCATCGACGACGGCTTGCTGATCTTTGGCCGCGACGGCCTGCTCGAACACTTCAATCCGGTGGCCCAGCGCCAGCTGGGCTGGGACGACCAGCCGCTCGGCCAGCGCCCGAGCCAGGCCCTGGGCCGCCCCGAGCTGGACGAGCAGCTGCAGCATGTGCTGCAGGGGCACAACCTGGAGCAGCGCCTGGCGGATCTGCAGGTCGCAGCCAATGGCGAAACGCGCCTGCTCAACTACAGCCTGACCCCGGTGAGCCACAGCCAGGGGCATATCCTCGGTGCGGTGATGGTGCTGCATGACGTGACCGAGCAGCGCGCCTTCGAACGGGCGCGCAACGAGTTCGTGCTGCGCGCCTCCCACGAGCTGCGCACACCGGTAACCGGCATGCACATGGCCTTTGGTCTATTGCGTGAGCGCAGCAAGTTCGCCGAGGAATCCCGCGAAGCCGATCTGGTACGCATCGTCGAGGAAGAGATGGAGCGGCTGGTACACCTGATCGAGGACCTGCTGAATTTCTCGCGCTACCAGAGCGGCGTGCAGAAACTCGAACTGGCACCCTGCGACATTCCGCAACTGCTCGACAACGCGGTCAGGCGCCACCGCGGCAAGGCCCAGGCCCGGCAGATCCACATGCAGCTGGAGGTGGGCGAGGCGTTGCCGCGCACGCATCTGGATCGGGCGCAGATCGAACGGGTGCTCGATCACCTGATCGACAATGCCCTGCGGCACAGCCCGGAAGGCGGCACCTTGCGCCTCTGTGCCAGCCGCCAGGACGAGCGCCTGCTGATCAGCGTCGAGGATGAAGGCGAGGGTATCGCCTACGGCCAACAGGCCAGGCTGTTCGAACCATTCGTGCAGATCGGCCACAAGAAAGGCGGCGCCGGCCTCGGCCTGGCGCTCTGCAAGGAGATCGTCCAGCTGCATGGCGGGCGCATCGGCGCCGAGTCCCAGCCGGGCCAGGGCGCGCGCTTCCACTTCGCGCTGCCCCTCTAATTCCCCAGGTAGGCCTCAGCTTTTGCTGAGGCGGTTGACCTCCAGCAGCAGGGCCGCGGTTTCGGCGTCTGGCTGTCCGTCATAAAGCGCCTGGCGGTACTTCATCTGGAAGGCGCGAATCACGTTGCGTGTCGCTTCATCCAGCACGCCACTGCTCGGCACCTCATACCCCTGCTCAGCCAGCTGTTGCTGGAACCAGGCCACGCTCGGCAGGCTGCTGCTGAACACCGCCTGCTGACGGGCGACCACCTCGGCGTTCGGCCACGGCATCAGCCCGGCATCGGCCAGCTGCTTCCAGGGAAACAGCGGGCCCGGGTCGACCTTGCGCTGCGGGGCGATGTCGCTATGGCCGATGATGCTGCCCGGCGGCAGGTTGTGGCGCTGCATGATGTCCTTGAGCAGCACGATCAGTGCGTCGATCTGCGCCTGGGCATAAGGCTGCCAGTAGCGGCCCTTGGGGGTATCGAAATAGCCCTGGTTGATCAGCTCGATGCCGATGGTCGTAGCGTTGAGCCAGGTGCGCCCCTGCCATTGGCTGACCCCGGCGTGCCAGGCCCGACGGTTCTCGTCGACCAGTTGGTAGATGGTCGGCGGCACGGCGTTGATCAGGTAGTGGGCGCTGACTTCTTCCTTGGTCAGCAGCTCCAGCGAGCGCGGCAGGTCGGCCGAGGTGTAGTGCAGGACGATGTATTGCACGCGGCTGTTCTGCCCGCTGGCGGTGTAGCTATGGTCGATGCGCGGGCCGCTGCTGCAGCCGACGAGCAGGAGGACGAACAAGGCAAGGCTGATAACTTTCATGGTTGGATGTGCAATACGCTCTGAATGTTGTCCAGCAGCATGTCGACGCTGAGCATGATCAACAGCATGCCCATCAGTCGCTCCACTGCAGTCAGCCCGCGAGGGCCGAGGAACCGCTGCAGGAAAGACGCCTGCAACAGGATGAATGCGGTCGCGGCCCAGGCCATGATCAATGCCAGGTAAAGCTCCCAGAGCGCGCCTTCGTGGGTGTTGCGCAAGGTCATCAGTACCGCCAGCGCCGAGGGCCCGGCAACCGCCGGCGTGGCGAGCGGCACCAGCATTGGCTCGCCGTCGGGCACGTCACCCAGTACGCCCTGGGGGCTGGGAAAGATCAAGCGCATGGCGATGACGAACAGGATGATACCGCCAGCAATCGCCGTTGCCTCCCGCGACAGGCCCAATGCACTGAGCACTTTGTCACCAAAGGTTAGGAACAACAGCAGCAAGGCCAGGGCGAACAACAGCTCGCGCGCGGCCACCCACAGGCGCCGCTCGGGCGCAACGTTCTTCAGGGCGGCGATGAAGATGGCGATGTTGCCGAACGGGTCGGTGACCAGAAACAGCAGCACGGCAATGCTGAAGATATCCATTGTGCGGGGCTCCTGAAAAACAGCCGCACAGTCTAGTGGTTGTGAGCCTTCGCGTCAGTCGCCATGACCTCTCGTCGCCGCCGGACGGCGCTGAACTTGTCATACCACATTGCGATCAATATGCAGTCGACTATGAGGGAAAATGCCATGCGCGCGCTGCTCTGGTTCAAACAGGATCTTCGCCTCGATGATCATCCCGGCCTGCAGGCTGCGCTCGCTTCCAATTGCCTGCTACCACTCTACGTGCTCGACCCGGCGCTGCTGCAGTTCGACCAGTTCGGCAGCCGGCGCATCGGCGTGCACCGTGCGCGCTTCCTGCTGGAAAGCCTGACCGCGCTGGACAGCGCGCTGCGCCAGCGCGGCTCCAAGCTGCTGGTGGTCACCGGCAAGCCAGAAGACGTGATCGTACAGCTGGTCGGCCAGTTCGACCTGCGCCAGGTGCTGACCCTCGATGAGATCGCTCCGCAGGAGCGTGCCGTACTCGCCCGCGTGCGCGACGCCCTGGGCTCGGTGCCGCTGCGCACCGCTCAGAGCAACGCACTGTTCAGCGAAGCCGAGCTACCCTGCCCGTTCGACCAGCTGCCAACGGTCTACAGCCAGTTCCGTACACTGATCGATGGTCGCCAGTACGTGTTCCAGCCGCAGCCGGCTCCCGAGCAGCTGCCGCCATTGCCGGAAGGCCTGGACGCGCACGCCTACGCCCTGCCCAGCCAATCGCAAATGGGCTTGGGCGACGCACTGAGCGTGGTGCCGAGCGCTTTCCCCTTTTCCGGTGGCGAGGCCGCCGCCCTGGCGCGTTTGCGTGATTACCTGTGGGACAGCCAGAACGTGCGCACCTACAAGGACACGCGCAACGGCATGATTGGCAGCGAGTATTCCTCCAAGTTCTCGCCCTGGCTGGCCAACGGCTCGCTGTCGCCGCGCCGCACCGCCGCCGAGTTGCGCCGCCACGAGTCGCTCTACGGCGCCAACGAGTCGACCTATTGGCTATGGCTGGAACTGCTGTGGCGCGAATTCTTCCGTTGCACCCTGCAGCGCCATGGTCAGGCGCTGTTCGAGGCGGGTGGGCTGAAGGCCACCGAGCGCGCGCCGCAACAGATAGACGAGCGCTTCGAGCAGTGGACCCAGGGCCGCACCGGCATGCCGCTGGTGGACGCCAACATGCGCGAGCTGATCGCCACCGGCTACATGTCCAACCGCGGTCGCCAGGTGGTGGCCAGCTACCTGGTCAGCGACCTGGAGCAGGACTGGCGCCACGGCGCGGCCTGGTTCGAGGAACACCTGATCGACTATGACCCGGCAAGCAACTGGGGCAACTGGGCCTATCTGGCCGGCGTTGGCAGCGACCCGCGGCTCAAGCGCACCTTCAACGCGCTCAAGCAGGCACGCCAGTACGACCCCAGGGGCGAATACGTGAGCCTGTGGCTACCGGAACTGCGTCACCTGCCGGAACACCTGCGGCATACGCCGTTCCTGCTCCAGGCCCAGCAGCTCGAGGCACTCAACTACCCGAAGCTGGAGCAGATTCCGGAGTCTTGGCAGCGCCACCTCAACGAAGTGGCGTAAGGGAGGCCGAGCACGCGGTATGGGTGCGCGCTTGCGCGCCTGTCAGGCGCCCGGGGAGAAGTGTTTCTGGGCGGTACCGCGAGCGATCAGGCGCGACAGGTAGTCCATCTTCTGCGGGTCGCGGTCGACGAAGCGAAACACCACCTGCAGCCATTCGCTGTCCGGCTTGGGCTCGAACGCGGAAACGCTGTGCAGGTAGCCATTGAGCCGCGCCACTTCAGAGGCCTCACCCTGCTCGAGGTCGAGCACGGCACTCTCCAGCACCTGCGGCAACAACTCGCCACGCTTGACCACCAGCAAGGCTTCCTTGAGGCTCAGCGCCTTGACCACGCAGGCCATCATGCCGCCGGGCAAGCGCAGTTGCCCCTGCCCACGGCCGGCCGGCGTCGCGGCAGCCTTGGCAGGTGCAGCGGCAGGACTTGGCGCAAAGGCGGCCGCTGGCGTGGGCGCAGCAGAGCGCACCACTTCGCTCTTGCCGCCCGTCAGCGCGGCCAGGGAGTCGTTGGCAAAGGCACCGGTGCTGAGCATTTTCGGCGGCGCAGCCGACATCAACGCGGCCAGCTTGCCGGCGCGCTGCAGGGCTTTCTTGACCTTGGTGATCAATTGCTCGTTGGAAAACGGCTTGCCGATGAAATCGGAGACGCCGGCCTGGATGGCCTGCACCACGTTTTCCTTGTCGCCGCGGCTGGTGACCATGATGAACGGCACGCCTTTCAGCGATTCCTGCTCACGGCACCATTGCAGCAGCTCGAGGCCGGACATTTCCGGCATTTCCCAGTCACAGAGAATCAGATCGATCGGATTGCGGCCGAGCATCTGCTGGGCCTTGCGCCCGTTGACCGCTTCCTCGATCTGGATCCCGGGAAGGTTGTCACGCAGCCCCTTCTTCACCAGATCGCGGATAAAGGTGGCGTCGTCCACCACCAGTACACTGACTTTGCTCATCGACCACTCCCTCGAATGGTGATTAGCATAGACGTGAGCACTGGCTCATTGCCAACACAAAAGCATATCCCTGGGCGCGCGCGCACAGCCGGAGCAATCGCTGCGCGGATGCGCGCCCGCCGGGCCGGCCATCAGTCCTTGGCGCCGCCCTGCACTTCTTCCTGCATGCGGGTCAGGCCAATGTGTTTGACGTCGGTGCCGCGCACCAGGTAAATCACCAGTTCAGCGATGTTGCGCGCGTGGTCGCCGATACGCTCCAGCGAGCGCAGCGCCCAGATCACGTTGAGCACGCGGGAGATCGAGCGCGGGTCTTCCATCATGTAGGTGACCAGCTCGCGCAGCGCGGTCTTGTACTCGCGATCGACGGTCTTGTCGTACTGGGCGACCGACAGCGCCAGGTCGGCGTCGAAACGGGCGAAGGCGTCCAGCGCCTCCTGAACCATCTTGCGCACCTGGTCGCCGATGTGGCGAACCTCGACGTAACCGCGCGGCGACTCGCCTTCTTCGGTCAGCAGGATCGCGCGCTTGGCGATCTTGGTAGCTTCGTCACCGATGCGCTCCAGGTCGATCACCGACTTGGAGATGCTGATGATCAGCCGCAGGTCCGAGGCGGCCGGCTGGCGGCGGGCAAGAATGCGTACGCATTCCTCGTCGATATTGCGCTCCATCTGGTTGATCTGGTCATCGATCTCACGCACCTGCTGGGCCAGACCCGAGTCGGCCTCGATCAGCGAGGTGACCGCATCGTTGACCTGCTTCTCGACCAGGCCGCCCATGGCCAGGAGGTGGCTGCGCACCTCCTCCAGCTCGGCGTTGAACTGCTGGGAAATGTGGTGGGTCAGGCTGTCTTTGTTGATCATCTGTTCGCTCCGCGAAAGCTACGCTTGAGTGGCCATGGTGCGCCCGCACCTTCCACGTTTATCCAGGCACCCAGGCCCTGGGAAATGTTCACTGGCGCGAAGGGCGTGCGCTGACCGTACGGCAAGCGCGCCCGACAAAGCCAGGGCGTATCTGCCATGGCCTCAGCCGTAGCGGCCGGTGATGTAGTCTTCGGTCTGCTTCCTGGCCGGGTTGGTGAACAGCGCGTCGGTGTCCCCGAACTCGATCAGCTTGCCCATGTACATGAACGCCGTGTAGTCGGAGACCCGCGCGGCCTGCTGCATGTTGTGAGTCACGATGACGATGGTGTACCTGGATTTCAATTCGTAGATCAGCTCTTCGACCTTCAGCGTGGAGATCGGGTCGAGCGCCGAGCAGGGCTCGTCGAGCAGCAGCACTTCGGGCTGCACCGCCACGGTACGGGCGATCACCAGGCGCTGTTGCTGGCCGCCGGACAGGCCAAGGGCCGACTCGTGCAGACGGTCCTTCACTTCGTCCCACAGGGCGGCGCTCTTCAGGCCCGATTCGACAGCCTCGTCAAGGATGCGCTTCTGGTTGATGCCCTGGATGCGCAGGCCGTACACCACGTTCTCGTAGATGCTCTTGGGGAACGGGTTGGGCTTCTGGAACACCATGCCGACGCGGCGGCGCAGCTCGGCAACGTCTTCACCCTTGCGGTAGATGTTGCGGCCGTCGATGTTGATCTCGCCTTCCACGCGGCAACCGTCGACCAGATCGTTCATCCGGTTGAAGGTACGCAGCAGGGTCGACTTGCCGCAGCCCGACGGGCCGATGAAGGCGGTCACGCGCTGCTTGGGGATGTTCATGGTGACGTCGTACAGCGCCTGCTTGTCGCCATAGAACAGGTTCAGACCCGGCACTTCGATGGCCGTGGTTTCCTTGGTCAGGTCGAGGCTCTGCTTGTCACGGCCCAGTGCCGCGAGATCGATGCCGTGGGTAGCGGTTTCGTGTTGCATACCAGTCTCCTTCGGAGGCTTCAGGTTCCAAGCTGCAGACGACAAGCCGGCTCTTGCCCGAGGCCTGCAGCCTGCCGCCTGTAGCAGAATTAGTGATCCAGGGCCTTGTACTTCTCGCGCAAGCGGTTGCGCATGTAGATGGCCGTCAGGTTGAGAATCGCGATGACCAGCACCAGCAGCAACGCCGTAGCGTAGACCAGCGGGCGCGCCGCTTCGACGTTGGGGCTCTGGAAGCCGACGTCGAAGATATGGAAGCCCAGGTGCATGATCTTCTGGTCCAGGTGCAGATAAGGGTAGTTGCCGTCCACCGGCAGGCTCGGCGCCAGCTTGACCACGCCCACCAGCATCAGCGGTGCGACTTCACCGGCGGCACGGGCCACGGCGAGGATCAGGCCGGTCATCATCGCCGGGCTGGCCATCGGCAGCACCACGCGCCACAGGGTTTCCACCTTGGTCGCGCCCAGGGCCAGGGAGCCCTCACGCAAAGCCCGGGGAATACGCGACAGGCCTTCCTCGGTGGCGACGATCACCACCGGTACCGCGAGCAGCGCCAGGGTCAGCGAGGCCCACAGCAGGCCGGGGGTGCCGAAGGTCGGCGCCGGCGCGGCTTCCGGGAAGAACAGGCGGTCGATCGAGCCACCCAGCACATAGACGAAGAAGCCCAGGCCGAATACGCCGTAGACGATCGCCGGCACACCGGCCAGGTTGTTCACCGCGATGCGGATCACCCGGGTCAGTGGGCCCTGCTTGGCGTATTCGCGCAGGTAGATGGCGGCAACCACCCCGAACGGGGTGACGATCACCGCCATGATCAGGGTCATCATGACGGTGCCGAAGATCGCCGGGAAGATACCGCCTTCGGTGTTCGCCTCACGCGGGTCATCGCTGACGAATTCCCACAGCTTGCTGCCGTAGAAGCTGAGCTTGTCCAGCGTGGTCATGGCGTTGGGACGATAGGCGCGTACCACCTTGCCGAGGCTGATCTCCTGCTCGCGACCCTCGGCCGAACGCACGGTCACGCTGTCGCGGTTGAACTGCTGGTAGCGGGCGTTGAGTTCCTGCTCCAGCACCTTGTACTCGGCATCCCAGCGGGCGCGCTCGGCGGCCAGGTCGGCCTGCGCGGCCTCGTTCAGCTTACCGTCGAGCTCCAACCGGCGGGTCTGCAAACGAACACGCTCGAGACCGGCGTTGATGCGGCCGATATCGCGCTTCTCCAGCTTGACGATTTCACCGTGCAGCTCGTCGACGCGCTCCAGGCGCTTCTGCAGTTCCGGCCAGGCGGCCTCGCCTTCGGCGATCAGGCGCCCCTCTTGCTTGACGTTGACCACATAGCCATAGAAGTTGCCCCACTCGCGCCGCTCGAAGGCGGTCATGTCCTTGGGCTTGCGCAGATCGGTCAGCCATTCGCCGACCACCCAGGAGAAGTCCGCGCCATAGAAGTCACGGTTACCCACCTTGAGCAGTTCACGGGTCATGAACTCGCCACCGTCGGCGCTCACCGGCAGCCCGGCGGCGGCCAGGCGGGCGCGTGGAATCTCTTCTTTCTGCACCACTTCCCCGGCCATGACCGTGGCGGCCTTGCCGGGTATCAGGTAGTTGCCCTCGACGATATCGGCCGGCCAGAAGTGCGCCAGGCCGCGCACGGCGATCACCGACAGCAGGCCGATGACCATGACGATGGCGATGGATACCGCACCGGCATTCATCCAGATCCACGGCGAGCCGCTCTTGAACCAGGATTTGAGGTTGTTCTGTTTCACGGACATGGTCTTGCAGTCCTCAGAGCGATGCGTATTTGACGCGCAGGCGCTGACGCACCAGCTCGGCCAGGGTGTTCATGAAGAAGGTGAAGGTCAGCAGCACCAGCGCGGAGAGGAACAGCACGCGATAGTGAGTGCCGCCGACCTCCGACTCGGGCATTTCCACCGCCACGTTGGCCGCCAGGGTGCGCAGGCCCTGGAAGATGTTCATGTCCATGATCGGCGTGTTGCCGGTAGCCATCAGCACGATCATGGTCTCGCCGACGGCGCGCCCCATGCCGATCATCAGCGCCGAGAAGATGCCCGGGCTGGCGGTCAGGATCACCACGCGGGTCAGGGTCTGCCAGGGCGTGGCACCGAGTGCCAGGGAACCGAAGGTCAGGCTCTTGGGTACGCTGAACACGGCGTCTTCGGCGATCGAGTAGATGTTCGGGATCACCGCGAAGCCCATGGCCAGGCCAACCACCAGGGCGTTGCGCTGGTCGAACGGAATACCCAGGTCATTGGTCAGCCAGGCGCGCATGTTGCCGTCGAACAGCCAGTTCTCCAGGTGCCCGCTCATGCTCAGGGAGAACGAGCCGACCAGCAGGATGACCGGTATCAACAGGGCGGCTTCCCAGCCATCCGGCACCCGCAGGCGAATGGACTCCGGCAGGCGGCTCCAGAGGAAGCCCGCCAGCAGGATGCCAACCGGGGTGAAGATCAGCAGGCTGAATATCCCGGGCAGGTGCCCCTCGACATAGGGCGCCAGGAACAGGCCGGCGAAGAAACCGAGGATCACCGTCGGCAGCGCTTCCATCAGTTCGATGACCGGCTTGACCTTGCCGCGCATCGCCGGGGCCATGAAGTAGGCGGTATAGATCGCCGCGGCGATGGCCAGTGGCGCAGCCAGCAACATGGCGTAGAAGGCCGCTTTCAGGGTACCGAAGGCCAGCGGTGCCAGGCTCAGCTTGGGCTCGGCATCGGTACTGGCGGAGGTCGACTGCCAGACGTACTCCGGCTTGTCGTAGTTCTCGTACCAGACCTTGCCCCACAGCGAGCTCCAGGAAATCTCCGGATGGGGGTTGTCGACCAGGATACGCTCGATCTTGCCATTGGCTTCGACCAGCACGCGGTTGGCGCGCGGCGACAGCGCGGCGATGTTGTGGCCTTCGGCCACCGGCTCGACCAGCAGCGTACGGTGCGCGGTGCTGTGGAAAATCCCCAGGTTGCCCTTCTCATCCAGGGCGATGAAGCCCTTGCGGCGCTCCTCCGGGATGATCTGGCTGACCGGGCTGTCGGCCATCTTGAATTCACGTACCTGCTTGAGCTCGGACTTGCCGTCTTCGTCGCGCACCATGAACCACTGGCTGATACCGCCAGTGCTGTCGCCGATGAGCAGCGAGATGCCGCCCAGCAGCGAGGTGACGTGGGTCACTTCGCGGGCGCCGTCGTTGAGCAGCTTGTAGCGGCCATTGAGGGCCTTGGCGCGCAGGTCGAAGACGTCGGCGGTGGCGCGGCCGTTGACCACGAACAGCCAGTGCTGGCGGGGCTCGATGATCAGTTCCTTGATCGGCTCGGCGATTTGCGGCAGCGCCAGGCGCTCCTCGCTGACCTCGACCTCGCCGGTCATCATGTTTTCTTCGCGACTCAGGCTCAGCACCTGTAGCTCGCTGCCCACGGAACCGGCGATCAGCAAGGTACCGCTGTTCACGCTGATGCCCATGTGCTCCAGCGGCCGACCCTGGGGGTCGATGGTCAGCGGTGCTTCACCGAACGGGTAGACGATGGATGGCGTGATGGTTTTCACGTCATCCGGGTAGGTGATGCGATAGGCATGTTCGAACACCAGTGCCTGGCCATTGGACAGGCCGAGGGCGACACGGTGGCTGCCTGGCTGATCCTGACCGACGGAAACCACTTCGGTGCCGGCCGGCAGGGGCAGGTCGATGCTGTTCAGGGCTTGCATGCTCTGGGCATCGAAGAACTGGATCTTGCCATCACTGGCCAGGCGCATGCCGACCTGGTTCTGCTCCTCCAGGGTCATCAGCAGCGGCTTGCCGGCATCGGCCAGCCAGGCTGGCTGCACGGCGTCGCGCTTCTCGAGATCGGCGCCCTGGAACATCGGCAGCACGACATAGGCGAGATAGAAGAAGATCAGGGTGATGGCGCCCAGGACAGCCAAGCCACCGATGGATACGCACCAGCGGGCCAGGCGATCCTTGAAGGCGCGTATGCGCCGCTTGCGTTGCAGGGCCGGCGTGTTGAAGTCCAGCCCGAGGGAATTGGGAGAGGCGGTCATGGGTTCACTTGCCAAGTCATTCATAATGGAGAGCGTCTCTGCGCGGCCATGAGCGCGCCGTATTTTTCGTCTGCTCCGCGAGCCCCCGACAATCTAGGCGGTTCATGTGACAGAAAAGTTACAGCACGGTGACGTAGCGAAGCCCACCTCTCCGGGGGAGAGGCGGGCTGCGGGATTGCTGGCTAGGAGCTGATTACAGACCCAATTCCTTGCGGGTCTTCTCGATGACCTTGAGCGGCAGCGGGATGTAGCCGTCCTTGACCACCACGTCCTGGCCCTGCTTGGACAGGATCAGCTTGAGGAACTCGGCATCCAGCGGGCTCAGCGGCTTGTTCGGCGCCTTGTTCACGTAGATGTAGAAGAAGCGAGCCAGCGGGTATTTGCCCGACAGTGCGTTGGTCTCGTTGGCTTCCTCGACTTCACCCTTCTTGTTGACCAGGGGAACGGCGCGCACGCTGGCGGTGCGGTAGCCGATGCCCGAGTAACCGATGGCGTTGACGGTGCTGGAGATCGACTGCACCACGGAAGCCGAACCCGGCTGCTCGTTGACGTTGGACTTGAAGTCGCCTTTGCACAGGGCTTCTTCCTTGAAGTAGCCGTAGGTGCCGGATACCGAGTTACGACCGAACAGCTGGATCGGCTTGGCCGCCCACTCACCGCTCAGGCCCAGCTCGCCCCAGGTTTTCACGTCCTTGGCTTCACCGCACAGACGGGTGCTGGAGAAGATCGCGTCGACCTGCTGCATGGTCAGCTGCTTGATCGGGTTGTCCTTGTGCACGAATACCGCCAGGGCATCGATGGCGACCGGCACGGCAGTCGGCTTGTAGCCGTACTTCTGCTCGAAGGCCTGGATTTCGCTGTCCTTCATCGGGCGCGACATCGGGCCGAGGTTGGCGGTACCTTCGGTCAGCGCAGGTGGCGCGGTGGAGGAGCCGGCAGCCTGGATCTGGATATTCACGTTCGGGTAGGACTGCTTGTAGCTCTCAGCCCACAGGGTCATCAGGTTGGCCAGAGAGTCGGAGCCGACGCTGGACAGGTTGCCCGATACGCCCGAGGTCTTCTCATAGGTCGGCAGAGCCGGATCGACAGCGGCAACCGCGTTGGCAGTGGCGACGCCAGCGGCGACGAAAGTCATGGCTGCCATCAAACGCTTCAGTTTCATGCCTTGCTCCTAGCAGAGTGGTAATCATTGAAAGGCTGGCTGCCGTGGTCGTAGCGCCCGATCTGCCGCCTTGTCACGATTGGGTCGTGTTGGTTGGGACGGGGCCCAGTATCGTCAGCCCATATGACCACTCTATGTAAGCAATATGACAGTTGGATGACGGCGCGAACGGGCATGGCGGATTCGTGATTTGGCGCGCGAACGCGTCTACAACGCGCTAAGGTCGCGGTACCACTACCCAGGCGGTATACTTTCCCGGCCCCTGCGCTGCAGGGTCCACCACTGCGCCGCGAGCCGTGAACCGATGAAAGACCTCGAACAGGAAGACCCGATACCGCAAGGCGACCTGGCCCTGCAGATCACCGCACTGCCACGCGAAACCAATGGCTTCGGCGACATTTATGGCGGCTGGCTGGTTTCGCAGATGGATCTGGCGGGCACCGCCATGGCCACCAAGGTGGCGGCCGGCCGGGTGGCGACCGTGGCGATCGATCGCATGGCCTTCCTGGTACCGGTGCCGGTCGGCGCGCAACTGTCCTTCTATACGCAGACGCTGGAAGTCGGCCGCAGCTCGATCCAGATGCTGGTGGAAGTATGGAGTGACGACCCGCTGTCCAGCGAGTGGCGCAAGGTGACCGAAGCGGTATTCGTGTTCGTCGCCATCGACAGCAGCGGCCGTACCCGCGCCGTGCCACGCCGCTGAGTTGGCTGCCGCGCCTGGTTGCGTGGCAGCGGGCTAGTGGCCTTGCCCGAGCAGTTCGCCGACCCGTAGACGGTCCGCTGCAAAGGTTTTTTGCGCCTGTGCACGCGCCGCCTGATAGCGCTCGATGTCCTTTTTCACGCGAACCTGCTCATCGCGCTGACTGCTGATCTGGTCGAGCAACGGCTTGGGCACTTCGCGCCCCGCCCGCTCATGATCGGCAGCCTGCTTCTGCAGGTTGGCCTGTTGCTGACGCACCGATTGCAGGTTGCCCTTGGCCACGCCGATCAGGCCGTCGAGCTCGGCGAGCTTGCGCGCCTGGGCACGATCGACATCCTCGAGGCTGCTGTACAGGCGCAACAGCTGGGCATCGGATTTCGCTCGCTCGCGATCGGCAAGGATCTTCTGCATCTCTTCGGCGGTCGGCGCCGGCGGCACCACACGCACCACACGGCCCTGCTCGTTGAGCACCTCGTAGCCCTTGGCGATGAACTCGCTGGGCACGCCCTGGCGGTCGATCACCGTAATGCCCTGGGCATTGGTGTAGCGATACATCTCCGCCGCATTCGCCCATAACGGCAGCAGCAGGCCAAGCCAGAGGGTGCGGCGCATCAGCGGCGATGTGGACATGGGCACGCTCTCTTGGCAGGCCGGGGGTCAGATGCCGAATTCAGCCCGGTAGGCTTCCACGGCAGGCAGGTGTTGTTTCAGTTCAGCATCATCGGCCAGATATTCCAGCACCTGCTGCAGGGACACAATGCTGACCACCGGAATCTTGAAGTCGCGCTCGACTTCCTGGATCGCCGACAGCTCGCCGCGGCCGCGCTCCTGGCGGTCCAGGGCGATCAGCACGCCAGCGGCCTGGGCCCCCTGCGCCTGGATGATCTGCATCACCTCGCGGATCGCCGTGCCGGCGGTGATCACGTCATCGATGATCAGCACGCGGCCATTGAGCGGCGCACCGACCAGGGTACCGCCCTCGCCGTGATCCTTGGCTTCCTTGCGGTTGAAGCACCAGGGCGTATCGACCTCATGGTGTTCGGCCAGCGCCACACCGGTGCTGGCCGCCAGCGGAATGCCCTTGTAGGCCGGGCCGAACAGCACATCGAAGGAAATGCCGCTGTTCACCACCGCCGCGGCATAGAAACGCCCCAGCTTGGCCAACGCCAGGCCGCTGTCGAACAACCCGGCATTGAAAAAGTACGGGCTGACGCGACCGGACTTGAGGGTGAACTGGCCGAAGCGCAGAACGCCTCGCTCGATGGCAAATCGAATGAAATCGCGCTGATACGTTTGCATGAAAGACCTTGAGGCAGCACAGGATGTGGCTTTGAATTACTAAACGACGTCTAGCTCAGGTATCATACACGCACGTGTTTTTGGGGGCCATTTATGCGGATCATCAGTGTGAACG